>Ga0308173_10000662_pt1 | contig 15360 bp, 16 predicted proteins | sample PhyPR1_FD_203716 | JGI IMG/M metagenome (GOLD analysis project Ga0308173, IMG submission 203716) | Soil microbial communities from UC Gill Tract Community Farm, Albany, California, United States - DLSLS.P.R1 | ecosystem: Environmental > Terrestrial > Soil > Agricultural land | place: USA...
CGGGCCATGCACCATGGCAGCGGCAACAGCTTGATTGAGCATCACCATCGGATTGCTGGACATGCGTTTGAGGAGATCGTATAACGCCAGGATCTGTGGCCAGTCGGTATCTTCTGCGCGGGCCGTTTCGTCATGAACAGCGGCAATGGCAGCCTGCAATTGGTACGCGCCAACCGAGCCGTTGGATAGGGCGGCGGTGAGGAGCGCAACACCCTCGGAGATCGCAGCCCGATCCCACAATGTGCGGTCTTGCTTCGTAAGCGGAATCAACTCTCCATCCGGTCCCGTTCGTGCCGCACGGCGCGCGTCGGTTAACAACATGAGCGCCAGTAATCCTGCGACTTCGCCGTCTTCTGGAAGAGACGCCTGAACGGCTCGAGTTAGGCGGATGGCCTCATGTGATAGTTCGAGCCGCTGCAACTGCGGACCGATGCTACTGGTATAGCCCTCATTGAAGATCAGATACAGAATGTGCAGGACGGCACGGAGCCGTTGAGCCCGCTCCTGATTGGAGGGAAGCCGGAATGGCACGCCGGAGGCCTTAATAGTCTGCTTGGCGCGGCTGATTCGTTGGGCCATGGTCGCCTCGGGAACCAGGAATGCGTTGGCGATTTCCGCCGTGGTCAAGCCGCCCACGGCCCGCAAGGTGAGAGCAATTGCCGATGAAGGAGTCAGAGAAGGATGGCAGCACATAAAGACCAGAGTCAGCGTGTCATCGTGATGGCTTTCATTCTCAACAGCCGTTGTAGGCATCTCATAACTGGTCTGAAGGGCCGCTTCGGCTTCGCGCCGCCGGCGGGCCGCTTCACTTCGCAGGTAGTCGGTTATGCGCCGCGCCGCAACCTGAATCAGCCAGCCGCGAGGGTTATCCGGAACGCCTTCGCGCGGCCATTGAACGGCTGCCGCCAGCAGCGCTTCCTGAACCGCATCCTCGGAAGCGGCGAAGTCATGGAAGCGGCGGACAACGGAACCGAGCACCTGGGGCGCGAGCTCGCGTAACAGATGCTCGGAAGAACTGTGTAGCAAGCGGTCCGTCACCCCAGTTCGTCGCGCTTCCTGGTCATGATCCGCCGCACTTCGATCGGCATCTCCAATGCTGTCCCACCGGGACCAGGAGCACTCGATATCCGGGCAGCGATTTCGTAGGCCCGTTCAGGGCTCTCGACGTCCACAATCCAATAGCCGGCGAGAAACTCTTTGGATTCAGGAAAAACGCCATCCGTGACCGGCGCGCCGTTGTTCCCGCCGCGCACAATCTTCGCTTGATCCGGCCAGTCCAAGCCTTCGGTGGCTACAAACTCGCCGGATTCACTCAGCTGTTTATTGATGCCAGTCAAGACCGCGAAGTGCGCCTGAACGTCCTTCTCTGACCAGGTGCGATATGTATCGAAGCCCGCCTTCGGGGCGGCCATCAGCAAAATGTATTTCATTTCTTCTCCTCTTATCGTCGCGCTAATTTCCGCGATTTCATAGGACAGTCGGAGCCAATGACCGATTCTCGACATGGCTGGAGCCGCGGGATTGTACTATCGAAACGTGCCGCCCGCCTCACAATCCACCGCTCCGCTCGCCTTTGAAGAAGCTCGGCGCATTGTCATCCAGACCGTCCAGTCTCTGAAGTTCCAGAGCAGCTCCGAATCCGTTCCGCTGGAGGATGCCTATGGCCGCGTGCTTGCCGAGCCTGCTCTTGCCGATCGTGATTATCCAACACTTCGCAGATCTCTGCGCGACGGTTTCGCGGTGAAGTCTGCAAACGTTCCAGGCACGTTGAGCGTCCGCGGCGAAATTCGTGCGGGCGAGCCGGAACAATCGCCGCTTTCAGAGGGCGAGGCACTCGAAATCATGACGGGCGCTCCCGTGCCGGATGATGCCGATGCGGTTGTAATGGTGGAGCATATTGTTCGACTGCAAGACGGCTCTAAGGTCAAAATCGACCGCTCCGCCGAGCCCGGGCAGTTCATTAACGCTCTTGGATCGGAAGCTGAAGCCGGATCGGTCCTCATTTCCGCGGGAACCCGCCTGGACGCAAGCCACATCGCGACGCTTGCCATGACCGGCAAAGCTTCCGTCAATGTTGTTCGACGGCCCTCTGTTGCGATCCTCGCAACAGGTGACGAGATTGTAAGCCTTGGCGAGGTGCCCGCGCCGCACCAGATCCGCAACTCCAATTCCTACATGCTGGCCGCGCTGGTGCGCTCTACGGGTGGACAAGCCGAAATCCTTCCGGTTGCCCGCGATACGAGAGATGCACTGCAACCGCTGCTCGAAAGAGGTCTGAAACACGATCTTCTGCTTGTTACCGGCGGCGTCTCGGCGGGCAAATACGATCTGGTCAAACCGGCCCTGCGGGAATTGGGCGTTCAATTCCACTTTGAACGCGTGCGCGTACAACCCGGACAGCCGACCGCTTTCGGCACGCGCGGCGATGTGCCGGTTTTCGGGCTGCCTGGAAACCCTGGTTCAACGCTGATCACCTATCAGTTGTTTGGCCGGCCCGCACTGGAACTGCTTGGCGGCATCAGCGAGCCGCTACTGCCACTTTTGTCGGCGCGGTTCGAAGCACCCTTCCGTCACAAGCTAGGACTGACGCGCTTTCTGCCGGCGCGCCTGAGCCCGGATGGCGAGAGCCTGCGGCATATTCCGTGGAAGGGTTCAAGTGATGTACCCGCCCTCGCGAAGGCGAATGTGTTTCTGGTTGCCGATTACGACCGCGAGACCTGGGACACGGGTGATAGTATCCGCGTCATGCTCAAGCCATGAGTAAGAAGCTCTCTCACTATACGTCCGCCGGAGACGTGGCGATGGTGGACATATCGGAAAAGAAGATTACTACGCGCACCGCTAAAGCCCGGGCGTTCGTCTCGATGTCACGTGAGGTGATCAGAGCGTTGCCGAAAAATGCTAAGGGCGATCCGCTGCAAATTGCCCGCATTGCAGGCATCTCGGCGGCCAAGAAGACTTCCGATCTCATTCCGCTTTGCCATCAGTTGCCACTCACACAGGTAGCGGTGGAGTTTGAGATCGAGCAGGACGGAATCGAGATTACCGCCAGCGCGTCAACGGCCGCTCAAACCGGCGTCGAAATGGAAGCCATGACCGCGGCTTCAGTTGCGGCGCTCACGATCTATGACATGACGAAAGCTCTCGATAAGGCGATCGAGATCCGTGAGATTCATCTGCTCGAAAAGACCGGCGGTAAATCGGGAACATATCGGCGTGGAAAGCGCCCGCGATGATTTACGTCGCCATCCTCACCATAAGTGACTCTGTGGCGGCAGGTACACGCGAGGATACCTCCGGTCCCGCATTGCGCAGGCGCTGTGAAGAACTCAACTGGCCGGTTGCGGCGGCCGCAGTTGTGCCGGATGACGAGGCCGCGATCGCCGCTCAACTGATTGATTGGGCCGATAGAGAACGAGCTTCTCTCATCCTGACGACGGGCGGAACCGGCGTCGCTCTTCGCGACATCACGCCCGAGGCCACACGCAGTGTTTTGCAGCGCGAAATTCCCGGAATTGGCGAACTGATGCGATCGAAAGGGATGGAGCAAACGAAGTATTCCGTTCTGTCGCGATCAATCGCCGGAATCCGGAATCGCTCTCTGATCGTGAATCTTCCCGGTTCGCCCCGCGGCGCGCTCCACGGCATGCAGGTCATTGAACCGCTGGCGCGACACATTGTTGATCTGCTACAGGGAAGAACAGAGCACTAACCGGGTCTGCTTTTCAGCCAAATGCGAAACTGGGAACGGCATAGAAACTCAGCACCATGCGGAAACATCTCTAATATATGGGAATTCGGCGATTCAAGCACGTCGCGCTCTTGTCCGCAATTTCCACAGCGCTATTTGCGCAGGCTTTGCCGCCCGGACAACTTCCTCCGGGCCCTCCGCCGCAGCCCGGGCAACTCGGGCCGGCGCCGAAGAAGCTGCCGGCCACTACTCCTGAACCTCCTTCAAAGAGTGAAGTGCCGCCAGGTTCGCGTGCCGACGAGCCAACGGATAGCACGACTATTCGTATGCCGGTTCGGTATGTCCTTGTTCCTACAACGGTGCTTGATCCCGATGGTCACGGCTATGTCAACGGCCTGAATACCACCGATTTTGAGCTGCTCGATAACGGCAAGCGGCAAAAAATTGCCGCGGATTTCAGCCAGCAGCCGCTTTCGGTTGTTTTGGTTGTTCAGGCCAATTCCGAAGTAGAACCGGTGCTACCGATGATCAAGAAAACCGGCGTGCTCCTGCAAGGACTGGTAACGGGCGCAGAAGGAGATGCGGCGGTATTGGCTTTCGATCACCGCATGCAGCATATCCAGGACTTTACAGGCGATCCGGCGACTCTCGACGACGCGATGCAGAAGATTCGCGCAGGGTCCAGCACCGCCGCCCTGATTGATGCAGTGCTCGAAGCCGATCAAATGCTGAAGCACCATGATCCTCAGAACGTACGCCGGCGCGTCATTATTCTGCTTAGCCGCAACGTTGATAAGGGCAGCCAGGCGCATCTGCAGGAGACTGTTCGCGATATGCAGTTCGACAATGTCATCGTCTACTGCATCGATATTTCGAAGTTGCGCACTGCTTTTTTCAGCAAGCCGGATTATCCGCGGCCCGCGAACGGAGGCGTACCTCCCGAAGCAGTTCCCAGCACTCGCAATCCGGGCGCGACCAGCCAGACTAATGTGGCTCAGCAGCAAACCGGGAATTGGTTTAATGCCGTGCCGCCTCTGACGCGCTCCATTAAGGATCTCTTCAAGAAAACTCCCGCCGAGGCGTTCTCGTATTTCACCGGTGGCATCATGTATAACTTCGGAACCGAGAAGGGACTCGAAGCCGCAATCACCGACATTGGCAAAAATCTGAACAGTCAATATCTGCTTAGTTACTCTCCGAATGATAAGGACGAGCCCGGCTTTCACACCATCAAAGTCATTGTGAACCGGCCCGGCTTGAAGATTCGAACACGCCCAGGTTACTGGTGGGGCGGCGGGGCCGGACAGCAGTAACGAGTGTCTCGCTACTTGCGCTCAAAGCGTAACGCGCCGAAAGTCACGACACTGCCTGGATCAATCTGCCATTGATGATAATCCAGCAGTTCACCTTTCAGACCGGGCATCACTTTGAGGAATGTGTAAAGCGGCCCTGATCCGCACCACTTCAGATCGTCGTGGCCATCCTGCACCAATGACCAGTAACCCTGGATGTCGCCGGCGCTGATTTGCGCAATGCGATCGCGGTCGCGCTGCTCAATCGCGACCATTTCACCGATGTTCGCCTTCGCCCGAATCGGATCTCCATAGCGCCGGCCGATATGCGCCATATCGATTCCAAGGACCCAAAACAGCCGGCTACTTTCCCGCGCTGCGATGTTGCCGAGCGTGTCGAAGAATCGCGCGACTCCCTCGTTATCTTCCGGCAGGCCGCCCTGGTAAATGCTCTTCACAAAAGGCCCGCAGAGAATTGGAAGAATGCGGACCCCGGGCCCATACAGATGCTGCAGGAAGATGATCTGAAACTCGATCGAATGCTCCACATAATGGCAATAATCTTCCATTCGTACGGCGCCATCCGCGTTCGCCGCTAGTTCGTCGATCAATCCAACATCGGTGTGCGCTTCGCCCAAAGGTGTTGTGAATTGCTTGCGAGTGAGTCCGAACCGATCCGGCGCGCCGTAGTGCGATGTGCCGAGCACGACGAAGGTGCGATCCTGCCCTTCTTCCGGGGACGGCAAGGATTGATAGGCCGCCCGGTAGGTGGCCCAACCTCCATCCGGGCTGGCATGCGGCGCAGCAATCGCAATCGTCGTTCCCGCACCTTGTGGTTTGCCGATATGTCCCATGAGCAGATCCGCCAGCCGGACGGGATCCTCCGGGTATGCCGAGCCTGCGAAGGCCGCTTCGCGCAATGGTTCCAGGGCGAACTCCGCCTCACGCGTTGCTTTCAGTTCCCGATATCGATCGTTATCGAGAAAACCGGCTTCGTTCAGAGAATCGAACAGATGCTTCTCAAGCTCTCCAACCTGAATTTCGCCCGTGATCCGAACCAGTTCCGAGCGCAGGTCGAGCGTGGTTTGCTCGCCATCGAAACACTCCAGCGCCTGCACCAGGGGCGGCGGCACAAGCAGAGTGGCATCCGAATAATGGTAAGGATCGCGAATGAACAGGCCCGGTCGCGAGGGGTCCGGCGAAGGAGAAAAATCCAGATTAAAACGCAGTCTGGGAAGAACTTCGGACACGCCTCATTGTACGCAAGCGGGCTTCGATTGTATGGTCGAGCTACGGTGCGGACGCCCGCAAACGATCCAGAAATTCACGCGGCACGCGTACATTCCCATTCAGACCTGCGCCAAGCTGGACATCGGGCTTAATTGCTCCATGGAAATCCGAGCCGCCGGTCGGTAATAGCTCTAATTCTTCCGCGAGTTGCCGGTAATGAGCCTGCAGCGCGGGCGGATGCTCGGAATGATAAATCTCGAGCCCGAGTAGCCCGGCCTCTTTGAAACGAACGATGGCTTCTTTTTCCCTGTCGCGCGGAAGGCCCAACCGGACCGGGTGGGCCAGAACGGGAACGCCGTGTGAGTGGCGCACGATTTCGATTGCCCGTTCGGTGGAAATACTTTCGCGCTCGACGAAACACGGCGCCTGCTCACCGATGAATCGATCGAAGGCATCCTGTGAATTCCTGGCATAGCCTTTGTCGACGAGTATGCGCGCAAAGTGCGGACGCCCGGCAAGGCTGCGGCCGCGAGCCTCCACCTCAGCGAGTGTGATATCGAGTCCGCGGCTTTGCAGCGATTCCGCCAGCTTGCGGTTCCGCGTTCCGCGAGCCGTCTGCTGTACAGTTAACCACTGCCTGAACTCGCCGGAGGGAGAGCCTCCCGGGAAATACGCAAGCATATGAGCGGTCCGGCCTTCTGACGTATCGCTCGCACCCATCTTGGTATTCAGCTCGATTCCGCAAAGCAGATCGAGCCCCGCCTGCTCCGCAATCAGAACCGCTTTCTCGTAGCCTGTGATGGTGTCGTGATCCGTAATAGCCAGCGCGTCTAAGCCGACCCGCAACGCCAGTTCCACCAGTTCCGCCGGGGTAAAGGTTCCGTCTGATTCGTTTGTGTGCGAATGAAGGTCGACAAAACCCTGAGGAAATTCGGCCACTATCGACTCTTTAACTCCTCATAAGTTTCAAAGCCGAAAACCTCACCGCAGGTATGGGCTACAAAGCGGCCTGCGCCAAGAGGCTTCTCTTTCGTGCGGTTCTCAAGAAAAACGGCTCCGTCGGTGCTGTCTCCCGGCCGCAGCTTGGTTGCCACAAACGTAATGGCGGAAGCAGCCGCCGCAGCCTTGAATCCCTTGTTCACAAACTGCGCCATTGCCGCCTCCCGGCGCTGCTCGTATCCATTGGTGGAGCGGAAATTCGAAAGCGCGTAAATACTATCTTCGTAAAGCAATTGCAATTTAATAACATCGTTTCGATTCGCTTTCGCAAGCAGCGTCTCCACCACGTAATCAGCCGATACGGTTGATAATGGGGTTCCATCCTGGCGTGTGAAGCTGAAATCGGTTGCTTTCACCGTCCAGGACACCAGCGATCCGTTCGTGACGGTCACCTGCACGACATTGAAACTGCTGATATGCTGCCGCAGCGGAGCGAACATCACCGTAATCCCGTTCTTCGTGAGCGCCTCATAATCCAGGCCATGCGATTGGAATTGGATTGGCGATGGCTGCTTCTCAGGAACAGATGCAGGCGTACCTGGGACCGATGACTGGCCGGCGGCGGCGCTCGCGACAATTAGCAAGACGAATGTGAAACGCGCAGATATAATCCCACCCGGCTTTTCTCGAAGTCTCATGGATTCAACCCTACCCGTGATTCGCCGCCAACTTCGAAGTCAGGTACCAGCGCAAGATTCCCTTCGGATGCCCGGAAAAGTTCTCCAGGTCTAACCGTAAGATAGCGCCCTTCTTGAAATCCATCTGCAACTCCGGCTGACCCAGCAGATATCCCGCCAAGGTATCGAACAGCGGGTTATGGCCCACCAGCACTAGCGATGCCTCGGCCTTATGGATGCGGATCTCGTCCCAAACCTGTTCGGCACTTGCGCCGGGCAGCAGTGCTTTGGTGCGTAGTATTTCATCTTTGTAGGAAAAAACTTCTTTCGCGATTTCAGCGGTTTGGAGTGCACGCTTCAAAGGACTGCTTAAGATCAGGTCTGGCTTGACATCCGCTTGGGCGGCTGTTTGAAGAATCTGACGAAGTTTGCGCCGTCCGTCCGCCGTTAAGGCGCGGTCCGCATCACTCAGCCCGGCACGGCCTTCCTCCGAGATTCCGTGCCTCAAAAGGTAGACCTGCATGGCAAGGTTTCGCCTTTCATTCTGTCATACTGGGGCTTTCATGGTGGTCAGCGAGGAAATTCAGGATCGCGTGTTGTTGATCGTGGCGATTCTGGCAGCCTGCCTGATTCAGATCTCCATCGCAGCCAGCCAGATATTTCTCGGACTGGGCATTGTCCTGCTGCTGATCTTCCGTCAGAAGCTTCCGTTTCCACGCATCTGGATTCCGTTGGCGTTGTTCTTCTTATGGACCGCGCTTGCGGATGTGTTGTCCCCCGATCCATGGGGTGGCCGCGCGCAAATCCGGAAATTTTTCGTATTCCTGTTTATTCCGCTGATTTACGGCGTGTTCCGCACGCAGTTTTCGAAAGTTTATTGGTTGATGGCAGCCTGGGCGGCCGCGGCATCCGCGTCCGGAGTTTGGGCATTAGTTCAGTTCGTTTGGAAATACCAGACTGCCGAGCACACCCGGCAGAGTTTCTACTTCACTTATGTGGGGCGGCGCATAACGGGTTTTGAGAGCCACTGGATGACCTTCGGCGCGCTCCAGTTAAGCGTCCTCTCGCTGCTGCTTGCGCAATGGTTCTTCTCAAACAAAAGGATGCCCGCTTGGGCCTATGCCAGCATTCCCATACTGTCTGCCGCCATTCTGCTGGGATGGACTCGAAGCATCTGGCTGGCAACCATTCCGGCCGTTCTGTACCTGGTGTGGTTCTGGCGGCCTAAAATGACACTGGCTGTTCCGGCGCTGGCGCTGGCTGCGCTGTTTATCGCGCCTTCCGGTACCCGCGCACGGCTCACGTCGCTGGTTGATCCGCACGGCGACACCGACTCAAACCGTCACCGGATCGTGACCTTCCGAACCGGCGTGGAAATGATCAAAGCCCACCCATGGTTAGGACTAGGGCCGGAAGAGATTGGCCGCAGCTTTAATGCTTATGTGCCGGCCGACATCAGACGGCCGCTCCCAGTCGGCTATTACGGCCATCTGCACAATATCTATCTGCAGTATGCGGCCGAGCGCGGCATTCCGGGCCTGCTGCTGATGCTGTGGTTTATCGGGCTCGCTGTGTGGGATTGCTTCCACGGCATTTTGCGCGCTCGAGCGGCACGCTCACAACAGCTTTTCATGCTCCACGGAACCATTGCGGTTACTATCGGCGTACTGGTAGGGGGAATTTTCGAGTACAACCTGGGCGATAGCGAGGTTCTGATGATGTTTGTGACGGTGGTTGCGCTTGGTTACGCCGCATTACATAATCTGAGGCCCTTAGAAGACGCGCAAAGGCAAACGGCACGGGAATCGATCGCCGCCTGAGGCTGCGCGATAATAACGACGAGTACTGCATGGGTTCTGCCACATTAAATCGAACTGCTACCGAATACAAAGTTGCTGACTTAACTCTCGCCGACTGGGGTCGAAAAGAGATGTCCGTCGCCGAGCACGAAATGCCAGGTTTGATGGCCATTCGCGAGAAATACGCCAAAGAGAAGCCGCTTCAAGATGTACGAGTGACCGGCTCGCTTCACATGACCATTCAAACGGCGGTGCTTATTGAAACGCTAGTCGATCTGGGGGCCTCGGTTCGCTGGGCGAGTTGCAATATCTTTTCCACTCAGGATCACGCCGCAGCGGCAATTGCCTCGGCAGGAGTTCCGGTGTTCGCCTGGAAAGGCGAAAGCCTCGAACAGTACTGGTGGTGTACGTACCAGGCCATCAGCCACCCCGATGGCAAGGGTCCGGAGTTAGTGGTAGACGATGGCGGCGACGTTACCTTATTGATCCACAAAGGACACGAACTGGAGGCCGGTAGTGATTGGGTCAACACGCCTTCCGGCAGCCATGAGGAAAAGGTCATCAAAGACCTGCTGAAAAAGATCCACAAAGAGGATCCAAACCGCTGGTCTGCAATTACGAAGGAATGGCGGGGAGTCTCCGAAGAGACAACTACCGGCGTACACCGCCTCTACAAGATGCAGGAGCAAGGTAAGCTTCTGGTCCCGGCCATCAATGTGAACGATTCAGTTACGAAATCTAAATTCGACAACCTGTACGGCTGCCGTGAATCTCTGGCGGACGGCATCAAGCGCGCAACCGATGTGATGGTAGCCGGCAAGGTCGCGGTCATTTGCGGCTATGGCGATGTCGGCAAGGGCTCCTCTCATTCGTTACGCGGCATGGGCGCGCGAGTGGTGGTTACGGAAGTCGATCCGATTAACGCGCTGCAGGCGGCCATGGAAGGCTTTGAAGTCACGACCATTGAAGATACCCTTGGCCGGGGCGACATATACGTGACCTGCACCGGCAACCTGGATATCATCACGCTCGAACATATGCGTTATATGAAGGACCAGGCCATCGTCTGCAACATCGGTCACTTCGATAATGAGATTCAGGTCGATCGTCTGAACACGGCTCAGGGCGTGACGCGCATCAACATCAAGCCGCAAGTGGATATGTATACGTTCCCGGACGGACACAGCATCTTCCTGCTCGCCGAAGGACGGCTGGTGAACCTCGGCTGCGCAACCGGGCATCCCAGCTTCGTTATGAGCAACAGCTTCTCAAATCAGACGCTGGCGCAGATTGACCTTTGGAGAAACCGCGACACCTACAAGGTTGGCGTGTACACACTTCCGAAAAAGCTGGACGAAGAAGTAGCGCGCCTGCACCTGGAAAAGATTGGCGTGAAGTTGACCACGCTTACGCCGAAACAGGCCGAGTATCTTGGCGTGCCGGTTGAAGGGCCGTTCAAGCCGGACCACTACCGGTATTGAGCGCTACGGGCTCGAGGCAAGCCCATCGACCAGAATCTCCGAAAGCGAAGAGATCAGGAGATCGCCCGGATTGTCGGGAGTCCAGTTCGCTTCCGGCATGTCCTCCACCGTGATCGCCATGGCGATTGCGCCGCGCTTTGAGTAGATGATTCCGACATCGCTCCGCAGGGCGTCCAAAGCACCCGACTTGTGGGCGATATGGACATCTTTCATATCGCGGCCCATGCCATCCTGGTCACGCTGCTTCTTAAGAATCGCGATCATTTCCTGAGATGCCTCTTTGCTTACCAGTTCACCCTTATACAGCTTCTCGAGAATGATCACCATTTCATGCGGAGAACTGCGGCCGATTCCCCACTTCTTGTTCTCCGGTTTCGCGCCTTCATCCGTGATGCCGCTGGGAACCGGTTTCAGATCGTTGCGGTCTCCAAGGATTTTACGCATCACGCGAGTCTGATGGAGTCCGAGGTGCGCCATTCGGGTATTCACCGCATTTCCGCCTATGCGGTTCAGGATGAGATTGGTCGCCGTGTTATCGCTCAGTACGATCATCAGATCGATCATGTCCCGGATCGGAAGCCGGTCGCCGTCTGAGAGATCCTGCAGGATTCCGCTGCCCGAAACCTTCTCCGATTGCGTTAGCGTCAGCGGTTCGGAAAGGTTCAACTTGCCTTCGGCAGCTTCCGAGAAGCACTCCACCATAATCGGAAGCTTGATGGTACTGGCCGTTCGCACGGGTTCATCCGCGCGAAGCGCATAAGTCGCACCGGAATCCAGGTTCTTGGCGTAGAGGCTCACGCGTCCGGAAAAGCCCTGAATTTTCGCGTGCACGATCTTATCCAGCGCACCAGGGGCGGTATTCGTCTGGGCGAGCGCACACCCCCAAGCCAGTGGCAACAGCAGAAACAATTTACAGGTCATTGCCGATATTCTACTTTTTGCTGAGACAGGGATTTCCAATCCAGACAAAACGCAGCGGCCAGTCGGCACATTCCGTGATGCCGATGCGCGGAGTAACACCAATCTCGAAATGAGGCTCCTCGCGCCAACGGCGAAGCCTGAGATTGCCGCGATCGAGGCGCTGCCCGTAGTTCTCGCGAGTGATGCCAAGCGCTTGTGTTAGTTTGCCTGGCCCGTTTGTCAGCCCTGGCAATGCGCCTTTCCAGTGCCGCCGTTCGTACATCCGGCGAATGCCGCTCAGCGGCTGAAGCGCGCGTATCAGGACGCAGCCCGGTTCGCCTTCCCGATCGGCCACCACGTTCAAGCATTCGTGCATGCCGTAAATAAAGTACACGTATGCACGGCCGGCAGGCCCGAAGAGAACCCGGGTCCGCTCCGTTAAGCCGCGCGAGGCATGCGCAGCCAGATCGTGCAAGCCCAAGTAGGCTTCCGCTTCCACCACCATCCCGGCTGTGTCGTCATGCAGAAGCACACAACCGAGCAAGCGGCGCGCCAGTTGGGCTGCGGGATGCTCAAAAGAGCTCAGGCCCATAGCCTGTGTCGCGCGCAACAAACGCCGCAGCGGCACGGGGTCCTGAACCCGCTCATTTGCCAGTGATTTGTCATCCTCGATCAAAGTACGCTAGAACATTAACACGGGCCTATTTCCATGCGACTGTTCACGGCGATCCATCTGACGCCCGAAATTCTGCTTCGGCTGGAGCGCCTGTTGAGCACGCTTCGAGCGGAAGCGCTCATTAAATGGAGTCCGCTCGACAATTTGCACATCACGACAAAGTTCATCGGAGAGTGGCCGGAGGCCAGATTGGATGAGCTGCATGAAGCTCTTGGGGCATTAGCGCCCCGTGAGCCATTTCAAGTGGAGTTGAAAGATCTGGGCTGGTTCCCGAACGAACGTTCGCCGCGCGTACTTTGGCTGGGAGTGCATGGGGGAGAAGCGCTCACGAACCTGGCTCATGAAACCGAACAGCGGCTGGAATTGCTCGGCGTCGCGCGAGAGGAACGCCGTTTCTCACCGCATCTGACGCTGGCGCGCATCAAAAATCCGGTTCCACTACGCCGGCTGCGGCAGAAAGTAGAGGAGCTGCAACCCGCTGCGTTGGGCACCTTTCCTGTCTCGCACTTCTGCTTATTCCGCAGCGACCCGGGGTCGAATGCCAGTATCTATCGCCCGCTGCGCGATTACCGTTTCGAATCGGCAATGGCGGCTTCGTAACATCGAAAGGTGACCGGCCCGTCTTTTCTCACCTTCGCTGTCCCGACGCTGCTCGCATATCTGATTGGCGGATTGCCATTCGGATATTGGTTCGTTCGCCTCTCGCTGGGCCGGGATATCCGCACAATGGGGAGCGGAAATATCGGCGCCACCAACGTTCACCGTACCGCCGGTAAGAGGGCCGGCATCATTGTTCTGCTGCTTGATATTTTCAAGGGATTCCTGGCGGTTTGGGCGGCCGCAACGCTGACTCATCGAAGTCCGGACGCTGTCGCTTTGGCTGCCGCGGCGGTCATGCTGGGCCATTGCTATCCGGTGTTCCTGAAGTTCAGAGGAGGCAAGGCAGTTGCCTGCTTCGTCGGGGCTTTCGGTTATATTGCTCCGCTCGCCCTACTGGTTACCGCCGCTGCGTTCGTGATCGTGGTTTTTATGAGCAAGTACATCTCGCTCGGCTCCCTGATGGGGGCATTTCTCTTTCCGTTCATCTATTGGGGGATGGATGATCCGCCGCTCTCGCTGCTTATTTCCGCCTTCTTCGCAGCAGCCTTGATCATTTATCGCCATCGCAGAAATATCGAACGGCTCCGGTCCGGCACTGAACATTCCTTCTCGCTCAAGGGCAAAACGGCGTGACGCTGGCGGTACTGGGCGCGGGCAGTTGGGGCACTGCGCTAGCCATCGCGCTGGGTACAAGGTTTCCGGATATCCGGCTTTGGACGCGCGAAGCGCAAAGGGCTGCGGAGATGTCGCAATCGCGCCAAAACAATCGTTATCTGCCCGGCTTCCAATTCCCCGCAACCGTATCTATCTCTCCTGATTTGCCTACTACCCTGACGGGCGCGGGAATGGTGCTCAGCGCTGTTCCCTCTTCTCATTTGCGAACCGTACTGCTGGCCGCCAGAGACTATGTTTCTCCGGAAGCCGTGATGGTCAGCGCGACCAAAGGCATTGAAGAGCACACTCTGCTCCGTATGTCGCAAGTGATTACGGAAACCCTGGACAGTTCCGCAAAGCACCGCATCGCAGTTTTGTCCGGACCTGCGTTTGCCAAAGAGATCGCGGCGGGCGAACCGGCTGCGGTCGTGGTTGCCGCACAGGAGATTGCGGTTGCCGAATGCGTGCAGCATGCTTTCGCAACACCGGCACTCCGGCTTTACGCCAGCGGCGATATCGTCGGTGTAGAACTGGGTGCGGCCCTCAAGAATGTCATTGCCATTGGCGCTGGAATCTGCCGGGGGCTGGGCTTGGGGAGTAACAGCGTCGCCGCGCTCATCACTCGCGGTCTGGTCGAGATTACCCGCCTGGCAGTGAAAATGGGCGGTGATCCCCGCACGCTGAGCGGGCTGGCGGGACTCGGGGATTTAGTGCTTACCGCCACCGGAGATCTTTCACGCAACCGCTATGTCGGCGTCCGTCTCGGCGAAGGGCATGAGCTGACGCAGATCCTGGCCGGCATGACGATGATTGCCGAAGGCGTTTCCACCTGCCGCGCCGCGTATCAGCTCGGATTGGAGCAGAAGGTCGATCTGCCAATCATTACGCAGATGTACGCGGTTCTGTATCAGAAAAAAAATCCGCGGCTGGCAATTCGCGATTTAATGGACCGCCCGCTCACGAATGAGTAAGCCGGCGCTCCAGGTACATGAAATATCCAATCATGGTCTTTGCGTCATCGATTTCCCCGTCGCGAATCATCTTGCGAACCTCAGCTTCCGCGAACCAGTGGACCTCAATGCGCTCGTCTTCCATCGGCTCCTGCTTCCCTCCGCTCATTCCGGTTGCCAGGAACAGATTCATCTTTTCAGCCACGTAGCCCGGACTCGCCCAGAATGAAGCTAAATCGGTCCAATTCGCCGCCTGGAACCCAGTCTCTTCGCGCAGCTCACGCTTAGCAGCCTGAAGCGGCGATTCGCCCGGATCGAGGCGGCCGGCCGGCAATTCCCAAAGGTACTGCTCCGCGGGAAGCCGAAATTGCCGCACCAGCAGAATGCGGTCATCCTCGTCAACCGCCATCATCACGGCCGACCCGGGATGCCGGACGATGGCGCGATGGATCTCGAAGCCATCGGGATCGT
>Ga0308173_10000664_pt1 | contig 15354 bp, 14 predicted proteins | sample PhyPR1_FD_203716 | JGI IMG/M metagenome (GOLD analysis project Ga0308173, IMG submission 203716) | Soil microbial communities from UC Gill Tract Community Farm, Albany, California, United States - DLSLS.P.R1 | ecosystem: Environmental > Terrestrial > Soil > Agricultural land | place: USA...
CGACGGCGCGCTCCCCGTCATTGTGATGACCGGTAACGCGACGGTCGAAAGCGCGATCGAAGGCCTGCGCCACGGCATCTGGGACTATCTGCTGAAGCCGGTCAACATCCCGCGCCTGCGCAGCCTGCTCGCGCGCATCCCGCGTCCTTACGAGCTCACCGAGGAAGTGCAGGCGCTGCGTTCGACGCTGCGCGAGCTCGGCCATTTCGGCGAGATGCTCGGCCGCAGCGCCGCCATGCAGCACGTCTACTACCGCATCGAGCACACGGCGCCGACCGAGGCCGCCGTGCTGATTTGCGGCGAGCCCGGCACGGGCAAGAAGCTCGCGGCGCGCACGATCCACGAGTTGAGCCGCCGTCGCAAGGGGCCGTTCGTCGGCTTCGATTGCTCCGCGACGCGCGAAGAAGGCGCGCAGCGTTCGATGGAAAGCATCCTGTTCGGCCACGAGCGCAACGCCTTTGCGGGCGCGGAGAATCGCGAGCCGGGTCTGCTGGAACAGGCGGGCGGCGGCACGCTGTTCCTCGATCAGATCGATTCGCTTCCCGCCGCGCAACAGGAAGCGTTGCTGCGCGCGCTCGACTCGCAGACCTTCATGCGTGTCGGCGGCAGCAATCGCATCATGACGGACTTCCGTCTGATCGCGGCGTCGCGCACGCCTATCCGAGATGCCGTCTCGAGCGGTGCGTTACGCGAGGACCTGTTTCAGCGGCTCTCGGCGTCGACGATCGTGCTGCCGCCGCTGCGCGAGCGCGATGACGACATCGCGCTCATGGCCGAGCAGTTCGTCGACGAGTTGAATCGCGAGAACCATATCGCGGGCATTACGAGCGGATCGCCGAAGCGCATCAGCCCGTCGTTTCTGCGCGAGTGCATTGCGAACGAATGGCCCGGCAACGTGCGCGAAATGCGCGACCGTGTGCGCCGCGCGTATCACGCGTCGGGCGAGACGATCGAAACGCTGCGTGTCGACGAACACGGCGGCCCCGGCGGACGCGGCCTGAACGGCAGCAGCGTGCAGGTGACGGTCGGCACGGCGCTCGCGGACGTGGAAGACATGCTGATTCGCGCGACGCTCGAAGCGGTTGGCGGCACGCGGCATCGCGCGGCGACGCTGCTCGGCATCAGCCCGAAGACGCTCTACAACAAGCTGCAGCGGATGAAGCTGGAATCGTCCTGATACGCGGCATTCAGGCAAAAAGAAACGCCACGGCATCCTGATGTCGTGGCGTTTTGTCATGCAGGCGCCGGCCGTTCAGCCCAGCGCGGTTTGGACGAGCGCGCGCGCCGCCTGATATTCCGGCTGGTTCTGCAGCTTGCTCCAGCGCAGCGGCTTGCCGCGCGGACGCATCTGCCTCATGCGCTGCTGCGATGCCTTCGTCGGAGAAAAGCGCAACTGCTCCAGCACCTTCCCCGCCTCTTCCGGCTGATTGCAGATCAACACCATGTCGCAGCCGGCCGTGAGCGCGGCCGTCGCGGCTTCCGTAAGCGTGCCGCCCGCGCGCGCGGCTTCCATCGAGAGATCGTCGCTGAAGATTGCACCGTTGAAGCCGAGCTTGCCGCGCAGAACGTCCTGCAGCCAGATGCGCGAGAAGCCGGCGGGTTTGTCGTCGACTTGCGTGTAGATCACGTGCGCCGGAATCACGGAGGCCAGCGAAAGGCCGAGCCAGTCGTACGGACGAACATCGGCGGCGAGGATGTCGTCGAGCGAACGATCGTCAGTCGGCAACGCGACGTGCGAATCCGCCGATGCGAAGCCGTGCCCCGGAAAATGCTTGCCGCAATTGCTCATGCCGGCGAGCGCGAGGCCGTGATTCAGGCTCTTGGCAAGCATCGTCACGACGCGCGGATCGCCATGCAGCGCGCGGTCGCCGATAACCTGCGACTGGCCGTAGTCGAGATCGAGCACCGGCGTAAAGCTCATGTCGACGCCGCACGCGCGCAGTTCCGACGCGAGCACGTAGCCGAACGCCGTGGCCGCCTTCGTGGCGGCGAACACGTCGCGCTCCCATAGCGCGCCGAGCTTGCCGGGCGCGGGCAGCACGGTGAAGCCATCGGTGCGAAAGCGCTGCACACGCCCGCCTTCGTGATCGACCGCGATCAGAATGTCGTCGCGTACCGTGCGGATCGCGTCGGTCAGCGCGACGAGTTGCGCGCGATCCTGAAAATGCCGTGCGAAAAGGATGATGCCGCCCGTCATCGGATGCGAGATGCGCGCGATATCGGCGTCGGTGAGCGTCGTGCCGGCGACGTCGAGCATGACGGGGCCGGGAATGCGTTTCATCGGATTCAATTGGCTTCTTGTGATGGTTGAGTTAGATCACGCACTTCCGCGACGACGAACGTCACCGCGTACTCGCGCTCGTCGCTCACCGTGACTTGCGCGGTGATGCCGCGCTGCGCGAGCCATTCGGCCAGCTCGCCCGATGCCGCGATCACCGGCTTGCCGCTCGGCTCGTTGAGCGTTTGCAGCGCGCGCCAGGTCATCGGCCAGTGCATGCCCAGTCCGATTGCCTTCGAGAACGCTTCCTTCGCGGAAAAGCGCGTCGCAAGAAACGCGAGCCCGCGCACTTCGGAGCGCGCGCGCCGCGCGTGATAGATGCGCAGTTCGTCGGGGCCGAGCACCTTCTCGGCGAAGCGCCCCTTGGTGCGCTCCATCACCGCCGCGACGCGGCTCACTTGCACGACGTCCGTGCCAATTCCGTAGATCGCCATGATCGTGCGCTCAGCGCTTCGTCTGCGCGGCGAGGCGCGAGGCGACCATGATCGCCTTCATCTCGCGCACGGCGTTGTCCCAGCCGGCGAAGATTGCGTGCGCGACGATAGCGTGACCGATGTTCAGCTCGACGATGCCGTCCAGCGCGGCGATGGGCTGCACGTTCGTGTAATGCAGCCCGTGGCCCGCGTTGACCTTCAGCCCGAGCGAATTGCCGAAGTCGACACTCGCCGCCACGCGCTCGAACTCCCGCTGTTGCCCGGCCTCGTCGTGCGCTTCGGCGTAGCGGCCCGTGTGCAGTTCGATGACGGGAGCCTGCGCTTCCTTCGCCGCGCGTAGCTGCGTCTCGTCCGGATCGATGAACAGCGACACGCGAATGCCCGCATCCGCCAGCTGCCTGCACGCGGCCTTCACCGCTTCGAATTGTCCGGCGACATCGAGGCCGCCTTCGGTCGTCAGCTCCTGGCGCTTTTCCGGCACGAGGCAGACGTCGTGCGGCCTGATTTCGCACGCGATGTCGAGCATCTCGCGCGTCACCGCGCATTCGAGATTCATGCGCGTTTTCAGGAGCGGACGCAGTGTGCGCACGTCGGCGTCGACGATATGACGGCGATCCTCGCGCAGATGCAGCGTGATCGCGTCCGCTCCGGCTTCTTCTGCGGCAAGCGCGGCGCGCATGGGATCGGGATAAGCCGTGCCGCGCACATTGCGCAACGTGGCGACGTGGTCGATGTTCACGCCGAGATCGATCACGCTGGCGGGCGATGAAAGAAAGAAGCTCATAGATTTTGCAGGTCGATCAGAATCTGACGGGTGGCGAGCGGCGCGCCGCCCAGGTGGTAGTTGAGCAGAAAGCGCATCAGAGTCTTGCTTTGCGCGGCGGTCTGCGCGCTGGTGTAGTCGTCGCGCTCCATGTCGATCAGCGTCTGACCGGCGATGACCGGCCATTGCGCGGGAAGATCGTCGGAGGCTTCGCGCACGCCGCGCTCCGGATCGAACGTGTAACGGCCGTCGGCCAGCACGTCCTGGCGCGCGACCGTGCGCGTGAGCGCCATCGCATAGCCGGTTTCGCGCAAGAGCACGCGCTCGAAAGAGCGCAGCACCTGCACGGCGGGCTCGTCGTGCGCGAGGCGCGAGAGCGTCAGCACGTAGTGATTGAAGAGCGCCGGGTGTGCGTCCTCGCGCGCGCAGAACTTGACCAGCAGTTCGTTGACGTAGAAGCCGCAAAGCAGCGCGTCGCCAGCGAGCGGCAGCATGCCGCCGACCCATTCCGCCGTCGTCAGCGTGCGGACTTCGCCTTTGCCGGTCCACGAGAGACCAAGCGGCTGGAACGTCTGCAACACGCCGCGCAGCGCGGAATGCGGCCGCTTCGCGCCCTTCGCGACGAGCGCGATACGGCCGTGGTCGCGCGAAAAAACGTCGATGATGAGACTCGTCTCGCGATACGGATAGCTGTGGAGCACGAAGCCCGGCTGTTCGCTGACGCGAAAGTCGGAGCGCGGCCGCGTCTTCGGTGCATTCGTGCTCGCGGCGGCGGACGGCGCCCGCCGCCGCTTCGGTGCGGGGCGCTCGCTCGCGTCGAAGTCGTCCTCAGGACGATCGTCGGCGGGCGGGATCATCCACGCGTCGTTCGTGCCGGCGTCCATGGGCTTCGTCCATACGTCACTCGTAACCGTACGCGCGCAGGCCTGCTTCGTTGTCGGCCCAGCCGCTCTTCACTTTGACAAACGTTTCGAGGTACACGGGGCCGTCGAAGAGCTTCTCCATGTCGAGACGCGCCTCGGTGCTGATCTGCTTCAGCTTTGCACCCTTCTGCCCGATGATCATCGCCTTGTGGCCGTCGCGGTCCACGAGAATGGTGGCGAACACGCGGCGCAGGCGCCCTTCGGTCTCGAACTTGTCGATGAGCACGGTGCTCGTGTACGGCAACTCGTCGCCAGTCCAGCGGAACACTTTTTCACGCAGGATTTCGGCGGCAAGAAAGCGTTCGCTGCGGTCGGTCAGGTCGTCTTCGCCATAGATCGGCTCGCCTTCCGGCAGATACGGCTTGATGACCGACATCAGCCGCTTGATGTCCTCGGGATGCTTCGCGGACAGCGGGACGATCTCGCGGAAGTCGCGCCGCGCGGACATCTGCTGCATGAACGGAAAGAGCGATTCCTTGTCGCCGACGCGATCCAGCTTGTTTGCGATCAGGAGAGTGGGCGTGCCGGCCGGGATCAGGTCGAGCACTCTCTCGTCGTCGGGGCCGAAGCGGCCGGCTTCGATCACGAAGAGAATGGCGTCGACCGAACTGAGCGTGGACGTCACCGCGCGATTCAGCGAGCGGTTGAGCGCGCCGCTGTGGCGCGTCTGGAAGCCGGGCGTATCGACGAAAATGTACTGCGCATCGTCGAGCGTGTTGATGCCGGTGATGCGGTGGCGCGTCGTCTGTGCCTTGCGCGACGTGATGCTCACCTTCTGGCCGACGAGCGCGTTCATGAGCGTCGATTTGCCGACGTTCGGTCTCCCGACGATTGCGACCGTGCCGCAGCGGAAACCGGAAGATGTAGGAGCGTTCATAGTCGTGTGCTGCAAGAATTCGTTGGACGCGATATTGCGAATGCGCGATGCGCGTGCCGGTGCGCGTCAGTGGCCGGCGTCGGCCGCGCGTACGACGCGGTTCGGAGAGGCGTCGGGGCTCGCGGTACTGGGGTCGCCGTCGGATGGCGGTGAGGTGTCGGTTGCAGCGTTCGTCGCGTTGCTTGCGTTCGTTGCTTGCGTCGCGTCGCTCCTGTTCGCCTTGTCCGGGCGATGGATCACGTGGCGCTCGTTCCTTTCCGCCGCATACGATGCGGCGGACGGCTCGACATGCGTCGCGCGAATCACCGCGAGCGGCGCGGCGGCCGAACGGTCGTCGGTGGCCGGCTCGCCGGCGTGCGCGGCGTCCGCTGCGTGGTTACGCTGACGTTCCCGTTCACGGCGATCGGGCGAGCGCAGGTCGAGCGCAGCCTGCACGCCGATCACGCCGGGCATGAGCTCGACCTGCGCGAGCTTCGCCGCCCGCGCGCCCTTGCGCTTAGGCTTCACGCCGAGCGTCGGCGCGGCGGTCATGACCTCGTCGAGCGCTTTCTTCGCCGCCGCCTGTTCGGCCGCGCGGCGGCTCGCGCCGGAACCGGACACCTTCACGTCCAGCTTCGGGACCGAGCATTCCACTTCGAATTGCTGATTGTGCGCGGCGCCATGCGTCGCGACGACGGTGTAAGTCGGCAACGCGATCTTGTGACCCTGGAGATATTCCTGAAGCAGCGTCTTCGCGTCCTTGCCGATGGTGCGCGGATCGATGTGATCCAGCACCGGCGTGTAGAGACGCTTGATGACGGTGTACGCGGCGTCGAAACCGCCGTCCAGGAAAATGGCGCCGAAGATCGCTTCGAGCGTGTCCGCGAGAATCGACGGACGGCGGAACCCGCCGCTGCGCAGTTCGCCCTCGCCCAGACGCAGGTCTTCGGACACGTTGATCGCCTGCGCGATTTCGTAGAGCGACTGCTGTTTGACGAGATTCGCCCGGACGCGCGACAGATCGCCTTCGTCGAGCTTGCTGAATCGTTGGAACAAAAGCGCCGCCACCACGCAATTAAGAACGGAATCGCCGAGAAATTCGAGCCGTTCGTTGTGCGTGGCGCTGTGACTGCGGTGTGTCATCGCCTGGCGCAGTAATTCCGCATTGCGAAATTCGTACCGCAGCCGGCTTTCCAACGGAGAAGATGGCATGGAGAGAGTATAACGCGCCCGCGCAGGCGGTCGATTCCGCACGGCGAGCCGGGAAAACGCGTGGCGAGACGGTGTTAGCCGCGCTTCTTCACGCCGTTTCGAAGCAGCGCGCGGCCGCGTTCGCGGCAGCGCGCGCCAACCGTCAGTTGAAGGAGCCGATGCGCTTCAGGTTGTTGAAGTTCATCCAGATGAAGAACGCGCGGCCAACGATATTCTTGTCCGGCACGAAGCCCCAGTAGCGGCTGTCCGCGCTGTTGTCGCGGTTGTCTCCCATCATGAAGTAATGGCCGGCCGGCACCTTGCAACTCACGCCCTGCGCGTTGTACACGCAGTTATCGCGATACGGGTAATCGTCTGCGCCGACGACGAACGGCGGCACTTGCGGGTTGTTGAGAATCGCGTTCTTGCGGCCGTCGAGGTCTTCGACGAACTGCTTCGCGTAACCGATGCGCTCGTCGTCGAAGTAATCCGGCTGAGCCGTTTCGGGCACCGGCTTGCCGTTGATCGTGAGCTGCTTGTTTTCATACGCGACGGTGTCGCCCGGCAGGCCGATCACGCGCTTGATGTAGTCCACCGACTCGTCCTTCGGATAGCGGAACACCACGACATCGCCGCGCGTGAGCGGCTTGCCTTGCGTCAGCTTCGTATTGGTGATGGGCACGCGCAGGCCGTACTCGTACTTGTTCACGAGGATGAAGTCGCCGACGAGCAGCGTCGGCACCATGGAGCCCGACGGAATCTTGAACGGCTCGACGATGAACGAGCGCACCACGAATACCGCGAGGATCACGGGGAAAAAGCTCGCCGTGTATTCGAGCCACCACGGCTGACGCAGCCGCTCGCTGCGCAGGCGCTCACGCGTCTCGGCGGCGTTTTCATCGGCGAAGCGCTCGCCCACGCGTTCCTGCTGCCTGTCGAACTCCACGACCGCGGCATCCGCCGCGCGGCGGCGTTGCGGCACGAACACCAGCTTGTCGAGCACCCATGCAATACCCGTCACCAAAACGAGGATCAGGAGAATCAGTGCGAAATTCATCAATCGCTTCCGGTTGTTATCGTCGGTTGTTGTTGTTCTGCGCCTTGCGGCGCGCGAATGTCAGTCGTCCACGCGCAGAATGGCGAGGAAGGCTTCTTGCGGAATCTCGACGGAGCCGACCTGCTTCATGCGCTTCTTGCCCGCCTTCTGCTTTTCGAGCAGTTTCTTCTTGCGGGAGATGTCGCCGCCGTAGCACTTCGCGAGCACGTTCTTGCGCAGCGCCTTGATGTTTTCGCGCGCGATGATGTTCGAGCCGATGGTCGCCTGAATCGCCACGTCGTACATCTGGCGCGGGATCAGCTCGCGCATCTTCGACGCCACTTCGCGCCCGCGATGCTGGCTTTGCGAGCGGTGCACGATGACGGAGAGCGCGTCGACCTTGTCGCCGTTGATGAGCATGTCGACCTTCACGACGTCCGCCGCGCGATACTCCTTGAACTCGTAGTCCATCGACGCATAGCCGCGCGACGTCGACTTCAGACGATCGAAGAAGTCCAGCACGATTTCGGCCATCGGAATTTCGTAGGTGAGCTGCACCTGTCGGCCGTGATACTGCATGTTGATCTGCTGGCCGCGCTTGTTCGTGCACAGCGTGATGACCGAGCCGACGTACTCCTGCGGCATGTACAGGTTCACGGTGACGATAGGCTCGCGCACTTCCTCGATCTTCGGCGGCTCGGGCATCTTCGCCGGATTCTCGACGGAGATGGTCGTGCCGTCGCGCTGGAGCACTTGATAGATCACCGTCGGCGCGGTGGTGATGAGGTCCATGTCGAACTCGCGCTCGAGCCGCTCCTGCACGATTTCCATGTGCAGGAGGCCGAGGAAGCCGCAACGGAAGCCGAAGCCGAGCGCCTGCGACACTTCGGGCTCGTATTGCAGCGAAGCGTCGTTCAGCTTGAGCTTCTCGAGCGATTCGCGCAGTGCGTCGTACTGGTTGGCTTCCACCGGATACAGCCCGGCGAAGACCTGAGGCTTGACTTCCTTGAAGCCCGGCAGCGGCTCCTGAGCGGGGCGATTCGCGACCGTGACGGTATCGCCGACCTTCGCCGCCGTCAGTTCCTTGATGCCCGCAATCACGAAGCCCACTTGCCCCGCCGACAGTTGCGCGAGGTTGGTCGACTTCGGTGCAAACACGCCGAGATGCTCGACCGGATACTGGGCGCCGGTCGCCATCATCTTGACCTTGTCTTTGGGCTTGAGCGTGCCGTTGACGATGCGCACGAGCATCACGACGCCGACGTAATTGTCGAACCACGAGTCGATGATGAGCGCCTGTAACGGCGCCTCGGGATCTCCCTTCGGCGCCGGCACTTTCGCGATCAGCGATTCCAGCACGTCCTCGACGCCCAGGCCCGTCTTCGCGCTGCAACGCACGGCGTCGGTCGCGTCGATGCCGATCACGTCTTCGATCTCGGTGATCGCGTTTTCGGGATTCGCCGCAGGCAGGTCGATCTTGTTCAGCACCGGCACGACTTCGACGCCCAGTTCGATCGCCGTGTAGCAGTTGGCGACGGTCTGCGCCTCGACGCCCTGGCTCGCGTCGACGACGAGCAGCGCGCCTTCGCATGCGGACAGCGAGCGGCTGACTTCGTAGGAGAAGTCGACGTGCCCGGGCGTATCGATCAGGTTCAGGTTGTACACCTGGCCGTCGCGCGCCTTGTAGCTCAAGGCTGCCGTCTGCGCCTTGATGGTGATGCCGCGCTCGCGCTCGAGGTCCATCGAATCGAGCACCTGCGCTTCCATCTCACGATCGGACAGTCCGCCACACAGCTGGATGATGCGGTCCGCCAGCGTGGACTTGCCGTGATCGATGTGCGCAATGATCGAGAAGTTACGAATATGATTCATTCAGTGCCGATCAAGCGAAAAAGGCGCGCCCTCACTTACGCGGAGCACGCCTCAAAAATTGGGGGGAAAACTTCTGCATTTTAGCCGAAAAGGGGGTGGACAGGCGTTTTCCGCCCTCCTCGCCTTCTGAAACGGTCAAGTGTGGCGCGCGTTCAGCGCCGCATTGACGGCTTCGGCGTCCAGCCGGAAGTGACAGAGTTCGACGCCATCGAGCATCAGCACCGGCACGCGCTCGTTGTAACGCGCTTCGAGGAGCGGATCCTCGTCGATATCGATCCATTCGATCGCCACGCCGAAGCGCTCCGCAATCGGATGGAGCTCGGCGCGCATGTCGTGGCACAGATGACACCAGGCGCGCCCGTAGAGAACGAAAGGCGCGCCGGTGCGGTCGGTCATCGCCCGGACGCTACTTCTGCGCCGGCACGCGGGGGCGCAACGGCACGAACTGCGTGTTGTCGCCCCGGCGCACGAGAACCGCGACCATCTTGCTCGCGTCGAGCCCCTGCGCGACGGATTCGAACTGCTTCGCGCTCGTGATGTCCGTATCGCCGATGCGCATGATGATGTCGCCCTTCTGGAACCCCGCGCGCGCCGCCGGCCCTTCGACGGCATCGACCTGAACGCCGCTGGTGAGCTTGAGCGCCTTCTTCTGGTCGGCGGAAATGTCGCTGACGGCGATCCCGAGCGAATTGCTCGCGCGTTCCTTCGGCTGAGGCGCCTTGCGCTGCTCGGTTTTCGCGACCTTGTCCGGCTGCATCTCGGCAATGGTGATCGGCAATTCGCGTTGCTGGCCCTTGCGCCAGATCGTGATGATCGCCTTCGCGCCCGGCTTGCTGTCGCCGACCATGCGCGGCAGGTCCGTGGCCGTCTCGACGTTCGTCCCGTTGAACTTCAGGATGATGTCGCCCGGCTGGACGCCGGCCCTGTCGGCAGGCCCGCCCGACTCGACGCTGCTTACGAGCGCGCCCTGCGCCTTCGGCAAGCCGAGCGAATCGGCCACGTCCTTCGTCACTTCGCCGATCGCCACCGCAATGCGTCCGCGCGTGACCTTGCCTGTCGTTTTCAATTGATCGGCCACGCGCATCGCCTCGTCGATCGGAATCGCGAACGAGATGCCCATGAAGCCGCCGGTGCGGCTATAGATCTGCGAGTTGATGCCGATCACCTCGCCCGCCATATTGATGAGCGGACCGCCCGAATTGCCCGGATTCACCGCCACATCGGTCTGAATGAACGGCAGATAGTCGCCGGTGTCGCGCCCCTTCGCGCTGACGATGCCCGCGGTCACGGTATTGTCGAGACCGAACGGCGAGCCGATCGCGAGCACCCACTCGCCGACGCGAACCTTGTTCGAATCGCCGATGGTGATGGCGGGCAGGCTCGTGGCGCTGATTTTGACCACGGCCACGTCCGTGCGCTCGTCGACGCCGACGAGGCGTGCCTTGAACTCGCGCTTGTCGGTGAGCGTAACGAAGATGGTGTCGGCGTCATCGACGACGTGCGCGTTCGTCATTACGTAACCGTCGGTCGACAGGATGAAGCCCGAGCCGACGCCGCTGCTTTGCTCCGAGTTGTCCTGGCTGTCGTCCTGCGGAAGGCTGCGGCTGCCGCCCTTGCCCTGATCGCCGCCGCCTCCTCCTCCGCCGCCACCACCGCCACCCCCACCGCCACGCGGCGAGCCCGGCTGCCCCGGCATCGGGATGCCGAAGAAGCGGCGGAAGAACTCGGACATATCGCCTTCATCGAGTCCGGGCGGCAGGCCGCGCAAGTCGCTGGCCGTACCCACGCGCGATGTCGTGCGGATGTTCACCACCGACGGCCCGACCCTGTCGACGAGCGACGTGAAGTCCGGCAGATTCACCGTGGGCGCTGCGGCCGCCGTTTGCGGGATGAACGGCACGCACACGGCGAGCGCCGCGGCCGCGATGAACTTGCGCAGCGAGTAGTTGCTCATGGATGGGAGGCCGAGGGATTCGATTACTTGGGAGGCTTGTATTCTATGGTAGAAGCAAATTGCTGCAACGTGGCTTGCGGCACTTCACCGAGCAAGGTAATCCAGAAATCGCCCCGGCGCTTCACGAGCACGTGCGTCGCGCCGCTATTGCCCGCGCCTTCCTTGCGGGAACTCTTCTCGACAGGCTCGACGAACACCGAGATGGCGGCGAGCCCATCGGAGAACACGGCCTGATCCACGGGGATCGGCGGCTGGCCCTGCTGGCTCGAGGCCATCGGCCGGCGCAGTTCGCGTATCTTCCTGAAACCGGGAATGGTGGGATTCAGTTGCCAGCCCTGCGCTTCCATGTCCACCGGCTGCACCGGCGGCCGCACGATGGTCCAGCCCGCCGTGGCGCGCATGCCGCTCGCAATCGACGCCTTGTCCGTCGGCCCGCCAATACGCACTTGGGAGAACGAAAGCTGTTCGAGCACCTGGCCATCCGGGTCCAGCGTCTGCGCGCGCAGCAGCAGTCCGGTCTTTGCATCGGCCCAGAGCTTGTAGGCGAAACGATAGGAATCTTTCGGATCGAGTTCGATCACCTGACTCTCGATGCCCGCGACGCGGTCATTGCCGAGGAGCTTCGGCTCGTACACAGCGAGCACCTGATCGCCGCTGGTCGCGAGCAGCGACGGAAACGAGTCCTTGCTCTGCCGATGCTCCATCACGAGCAGATGCCGCTCCGGAACGAACGTGAGCATGTCGTCGTCGTGGCGGAGCATGCGGCGCGGCGCGCCGTCGAGACTTTCGAGCGATTCGTACTCGCCGTCGCCCCGTGTCGCGACGTGCGTGATGCGCGACGACTGAACCGTCGTGCCGCGCTGATAGACGAAGGTGCCCTCGTAGTTCTGTTGCTGGGCCGCCTCGTGAATGCGGTTGAGCAGGGTGGCGGCCGTCTTGCGATCCGCCGGGTTGCCGGTGTCGGCGGACGAAGCCGATGCCGCGTACAACAACGCGGCTGCGCAGAACATCAATGCCGGCAGCCGCCCCCAATATCTAGTTTTATTCAACCGCACACCCGCCTTCAGTTATTGGCCCTGCGAAGTCACCGCTGCGCGAATGAGCGGCATCGAGCCGGGCATCGCAGGTTGCTGCGAGAACTGCTGATGCGCTTCGAGGTATTGATCGAGATTCGCGTCGCGGATGATGTTCGCTTCGACGACGGGCGAACCCGTAGTGACCACCGGCATCGACGCCAGCGCCACGCGCTGCACGCCATCCGGCTGAGCGACGCTCGCCACCTGCGCGCCGGAACGGGAACCGACGCCCTGCATCTGGGGCACGACGATCCACGTAAGCGTTGCCGCCGCAGCCGCGACCGCAAACGCCGGCACGACGCGACGACGCAGTATGCCGCCGCGCGCCTTCGCCGAGGCGGCGGAAAGCGCCGCGGGCGCGAGCACGTGCGCTTCCGCTTCGAAACGCGCCGCGAACGTCGCCATGAATGCGCTGCTGCGCGCAGGACTTTCGACGAGATCTTCGGAACGCAATGCGTCGCCGATCAGGTGAAAGTCGGACCACGCGGCGCGGTCCTCGCTTGTCAGTTCCGTGAGGAACTGTCCGATATTTCCGATTTCGCCGAGCGATTCACCGTCGGCGAATGCCGAGATGCGCTCGCCGCGCGAGTTCGCCTGCAAATTTCCGTGCGTTTGCATCGAGACCGACCCCATGATGCTCCCCAATCCTTCAAACCACCCGTAGTGACACCAACTAACCCAGATATTGCGCCCCTGTCCCGCGGTTTCGGCCGTCTTACCAGCGCTTGCCTTCGGGAGTGTCCAACAACGGACGCAATTTTGCCGCAATGGCTTCCCGAGCACGGAAAATTCTCGATCTGACGGTGCCGATCGGGCAGCTCATCATCTCCGCGATTTCCTCGTAACTCAATCCTTCTATTTCCCGGAGCGTGATGGCGGTGCGCAATTCTTCCGGCAGCAACGCCATCGCAGCATTGACCGTTTCGGCAATCTGCTTGCTCATCAACATCGACTCGGGCGTGTTGATATCCCTTAGTTGGTCGGCGTCGGAGAAAGTTTCCGCTTCTTCTGCATCTGCCTCGGTAGAAGTGGGGGCACGGCGCCCCTGCGTCGCAAGGTAGTTCTTTGCCGTATTGACGGCAATCCGGTACAGCCAGGTGTAGAACGCGGATTCGCCCCGAAATTGCGGCAGCGCGCGATAGGCTTTGATGAAGGCGTCCTGGGCGACGTCCTCGACCTCGGCGGGGTCGCGCACGAGGCGCGAGATCAGTCGAATGATCTTGCGGTGGTATTTGGCGACCAGCAGTTCGAACGCGGCTTTGTCACCCTTCTGCACACGCTCGACCAGCACTTGGTCGATTTCTTTTTCGCTCACCTGGAAATCCGTTTGACTTGGGGCTGTTCGCGGACGGGTATTGTAGCGTTACCGACTTCGCGTTATCCCGGACGCTCATCGACCGTTACAGTCGTTACAGGTACGCGCTGGCCGCGCGGCGGGCACGCACGGCAAGTTGGCGGAAGGTGTCGGGATCGATCGAATCCGCTGCGATCAGGAGCGTCTGCGGCCTGCCTTTCCCCGATGACAAAGTGAGCGCGAGCAGCCGCCCGCTCCACTGCGCGCAGCCGATGATGCTGCGGTAATGCGCCACGCCGGCGCGATCCCAAAGCGTCAAGCCGTCCGCGTGCAGGCCGATGGCCGCCGGTTGCCGACGCGTCCAGCGCAGCGTCGCGAGCCCAAGGCAGGTCATGCACACGACAGCCGCGAGCACCGCATGCAAAAGCCCGAAACGCCCGCTCGCGCACTCGAAAACCGCCGCGCTCGCCAACGCGAGGAACCCGCCGAGCGCGCCGAGCAGAAATAACGACGGCCGCACGCGAATGCGCGGCGGCGTGCCGGCTTCCGAATGCGGCCGTTGGTCGTGTGCGCCCGTCATCGTGCTCCCCTTTCCGACGAGCGCGCCGTGCTCAATGGCGCTTGAAGACGAGCGAGCCGTTCGTGCCGCCGAAGCCGAACGAGTTCTTCACCGCGATGTCGATCTTCATTTCCCGCGCGGTGTTGGCGCAGTAATCGAGGTCGCACTGCGGGTCCTGATTGAAGATGTTGATGGTCGGCGGCGATATCTGGTTGTGGATGGCCAGCACCGTGAACACCGATTCCAGCCCGCCCGCGCCGCCCAGCAAGTGGCCGGTCATGGACTTCGTGGAGTTGACCACGACGTTTTTCGCGTGATCGCCGAGCGCGCGCTTGATGCCGGTCGTCTCCGCGATGTCTCCAAGCGGCGTAGACGTGCCGTGCGCGTTCACGTAGTTCACTTCGTCCACGTTGACCTTCGCGTTCTTGAGGGCGTTGGCCATCGCGCGACGACCGCCGTCGCCGTCTTCGGGCGGCGCGGTCATGTGATACGCGTCGCCGCTCATGCCGTACCCGAGCACTTCCGCGTAGATCTTCGCGCCGCGCGCCCTGGCGTGTTCGTACTCTTCCAGCACCATAACGCCCGCGCCTTCGCCAAGCACGAAACCGTCGCGGTCGGTGTCCCAGGGACGGCTGGCCGTCGCGGGATCGTCATTACGCTGCGAGAGCGCGCGTGCCGCCGCGAAGCCGCCGATGCCGAGCGGAGACACCGTGGCTTCCGCGCCGCCCGCGACCATCACGTCCGCGTCGCCGTATTCGATCAGGCGCGAAGCCTCGCCGATACAGTGCAGGCCGGTGGTACATGCGGTGACCATCGACAGGTTCGGGCCTTTCAGACCGAAGCGAATCGACAGATGGCCGGAGATCATGTTGATGATGGAAGCCGGCACGAAGAACGGCGAGATGCGGCGCGGGCCGCGATTGAGCAGTTCAGTCTGCGTGACTTCGATCATCGGCAAGCCTCCGATGCCCGAACCCACCACCACGCCCACGCGCTCCGCGTTTTCTTCGGTGATTTCGAGGCCGCTGTCCTGCATTGCCTGCACGCCAGCAGCAAAGCCGTAATGGATGAAGGTATCCATGTGGCGCGCTTCCTTCGCGGGCATGTAGTCCTCGATG
>Ga0308173_10000666_pt1 | contig 15324 bp, 14 predicted proteins | sample PhyPR1_FD_203716 | JGI IMG/M metagenome (GOLD analysis project Ga0308173, IMG submission 203716) | Soil microbial communities from UC Gill Tract Community Farm, Albany, California, United States - DLSLS.P.R1 | ecosystem: Environmental > Terrestrial > Soil > Agricultural land | place: USA...
GCGCGCCTCGTAGCGCCCCGGCGCGAGGCCGCCGGGCGTGCCGACCGGCACGTGAAAGGGGAGCGCGATGACGAGCGGAACGTCGGGGTTGACCTCGACCACGAGCACGGTGTCCGTCGGACCGCTCAGCGCGAGCTCCACGCGCGCCGGACGCGAGCCGGGCGTGGCACGCCCACGACTCACCATGGCCAGGATCTCCAGGGGCTCGCGCACCTGCTCCAGCGATGCGGGAGCGCCCGTGGCCGCGTCCCGCACCGACATGATCCGGGCGCTGGGCACGCTTCCGATCGCGGGTTCCGGCACCGGCGCGGACGCGGGCATCGCCGCGCGCGCCGCAGGAGCCGGAGGCTTGTTGAGATAGCGGTGATTGCGCCCCTCGTCCTCGCTGCACGCGATGAGCACCAGTGCGGCGAGCCAGACGATGGATGCGCGCAGACGGGGTGTGGATGCGGGAACGAACAAGCGCACGGGCACGCGGAGCTTCAGGGGAGTGGAAGAGTAAACTATCTTGCGAGACACACCACTTCGCTCGCGATTCGGCCGCGTCGTCCTGCGCCGCGCCGCCTGCCCGCCTTTGCCGGACCAGCATGAAAGTCGGCTTCATCACACTCGGCTGCGACAAGAACACGGTCGACAGCGAGCGCTACCTCGCGCAGCTCGCGGATCGTGGCGCGGAGTACACCGACGATCTCGCCGACGCGGAGGTGATCGTCATCAACACCTGCGGCTTCATCGACGCGGCGAAGAAGGAATCGCTCGATGCCATCGTCGAGGCGGGACGGATGAAGGACGACGGGCGCTGCCAGGCGGTGGTCGCGGTGGGGTGCATGGTGCAGCGGCACAAGGAGGAGCTCGCCGAGGCCCTCCCCGAGGTCGATCTCTTCCTCGGCTCGTCGGAGATGGATCAGCTGCTCCCCGAGCTCGAGGCGCGCGGCCTGATCGACGACCAGCCGGTGGCGCATCCAGGGGTTCGGCTGTTCACGGGCGACGTGCGGCACATCCGCTACCTGAAGGTCAGCGAGGGGTGCGATCACGGCTGCGCCTTCTGCGCCATCCCGTTGATGCGCGGCAAGCATCGCTCGTTCGCGCTGGACGAGGTCGTGCGCGAGGCGCAGCTGCTGGAGGCACAGGGCGCACGCGAGGTGAACCTCGTCGCGCAGGACCTGGCACACTACGGCCGCGACCGGCGCGACGGCTTCACGCTGCCCGAGCTGCTCGAGGCGCTCGTGCGCGACACCGGCATCCCCTGGCTGCGCATGCTGTACCTCTACAGCTCGGGGATCACGCCGAGGTTGCTCGAGGTGATGGCGGCGCAGCCGCGCATCCTGCCGTATCTCGACATGCCGATGCAGCACGCATCGGACGCCGTCCTGGCGCGCATGCGGCGCCCCGAGCGCCAGCGTACCATCCGCGATCGGGTGCGCACGATTCGCGAGGTGGTTCCCGACATCGCGATCCGCACGACGTGCATCGTCGGTTTCCCCGGGGAGACTGACGACGACTTCGCTCAGCTAATGGCGTTCCTGGAGGAGATCCAGTTCGAGCGAGTCGGTGCGTTCACCTACTCGCCCCAGGAAGGAACGCGTGCCGCCGAGATGCCCGACGACGTCCCCGAGTCGGTGAAGCGTGAGCGATTGGAGCGCCTGATGGAGCTCCAGCGCCAGATCACCGCCGAACGCTACGAGCGCTTCGTCGGTCGCACGGCGCGCACGATGATCGACCGTATCGTGGACGGCGAGGCGCAGGCGCGCACGGTGTGGCAGGCCGACGACGTGGACGGCGTGACGCTGCTCGACGGCGCGGAGAAACTGGAGCCGGGTACCATCGTCGACGCCGTGATCGAAGGGGTGGAGGACGACGTGGATTTCCGCGCGACGCTGCTGCGCGTCGTGGACCGCATCGGCACGACGGTCGCGCCGCGCGTGCGCTCGCTGCCGGTGGTGAGCACGAGCATCGGGAGCTTCGGCCGGTGACCGACGTGGTCGCGCCGCGCGACACGGCGCGCTCCCGCGCGCTGATGGCGCGCGCACGCGAGCTCTTCCCGGGCGGGGTGAGCTCGCCGGTGCGCGCGTTCGGCGGGGTGGGCGGCGAGCCGTTCGTCGTCGAGCGCGGGGAAGGGGCACGCATCTGGGACGTCGACGGGAACGAATACCTCGACTACGTGCTCTCGTGGGGACCGCTCGTGCTCGGCCACGCGGCGCCGATGGTGCTCGACGCACTGCGTGAGACGATGGAGCGCGGCACGAGCTTCGGCATCCCGACTGGGCTCGAGGTGACGCTCGCCGAGCTCGTTCGGGCGCGCATGCCGCACGTCGAGATGCTGCGCTTCGTGTCGAGCGGCACCGAAGCGACGATGAGCGCCCTGCGGGTGGCCCGCGCCCATACCGGCCGCGATCTGCTGCTCAAGTTCGACGGCTGCTACCACGGCCACGCCGACAGCTTCCTCGTGCGCGCCGGTTCCGGCGTCGCAACGCTCGGGCTGCCCAACTCGCCGGGTGTGCCGGCGGCCCTCGCAGCGCTCACGCTCACCGCGCCGTTCAACGACGTGGCCGCAGTGCAGACGTTGATGCGCGAGCACGGCGATCGCGTCGCGGCGATCATCGTGGAGCCGGTGATCGGCAATGCCGGGTTCATCCCGCCCGATCCGGCGTTCCTCCCCGCGCTGCGCCGCGTCGCCGACGAGCACGGTGCGCTGTTGATCTTCGACGAGGTGATGACGGGCTTCCGCATCGCGCCCGGCGGCGCCGCGGAGCGCTTCGGCGTGACGGCCGACCTCACCACCCTCGGCAAGGTGATCGGTGGCGGCGTTCCGGTCGCGGCGTACGGCGGACGTCGCGACCTGATGTCACGGGTGGCACCGGACGGACCGGTGTATCAGGCGGGCACGCTGTCGGGCAATCCGCTCGCGATGGCGGCGGGGATCGCCACGCTCACGGCGCTCACGCCGGCGCTGCACGATCGCATCGCGCAGCGGACGCGCGGGTTGGTGGAAGGACTTCGCGGGATCGCGGCGCGACAGGGCGTGCCGTTCACGGCCGACTGCGCGGGCTCGATGTTCGGGTTCTTCTTCCGCGCCGAGCCGGTCCGATCGTTCTCCGATGCGCGCACCGCTGACGTGGCGCTCTTCAAGCGGTTCTTCCACGCGGCGCTCGCGCGCGGCGTGTATCTGGCGCCGTCGCCGTACGAGGCGGGTTTCACCTCGGCGGCCCACGGCGACGCCGAGATCGCGCTCACGCTCGAGAAGCTGGATGCCGCGCTCGCCGAGGCGCGCGCGTAGCCTCCGCCGCGGCGCGACGCTCGCGCTCGCGGTGGCCGCGTTCGTGGCGGCGTGCACGACGGCGAGGCGTCGCGTCGCGACCACGACGGAGGCGTCGGGGGGCGAGGTGGAGAGAGCGGCGCGCAGCCCGCGCGACGCGTCGGAGCGCACGGTGCGCATCCTGCTTTCGTCCAGGCAAACGTCGGTGCGGCTGACGGCGACGGGCGAGTGGCGGATGCTCGCGCCGGACGGCGCGACGCTCGTCGCCGTTCCGAATCCGGGCGAGCGCTGGATCCTGGAGCAGGAGGGCCGGCTGGTGAGCGCGCGACGTGAGGATTCGCACGCCGTACCGCTGCGCGAGTCGCCGATCGTCGTTCGACCGCTGGAGCCCGGCGGCACGATCGGATTCAACGGTCGCCGGTGGCGCGGCGAGCTGCTCGTGAGCGTCGGCGACGAGGGACTCGTCGTCGTGAATCGCCTGCGGATGGACGACTACGTGCGCGGCGTGGTGCCGCTGGAGATCGGCACCTCGTCGGTCGGCGACGCCGCGGCGGTGGAAGCGCAGGCCGTCACGGCGCGGAGCTACGCGGTCACGCGGCTCGACTCGCATCGCGCGTATGACATGACCTCCACCACCCAGGACCAGGTGTATGGCGGAGCCGACGCCGAGACGCAGGTGGGGAACTCGTCGGTCGACGTGACCCAGGGGCTCGTGCTGCTGTACGGCGGAGTCGTGGTGAACGCGCCGTACCACGCGAACTGCGGGGGCAGCACGGCGGCGCCCCAGGATTCGTGGCGCGCTGCCGCCGAGCCGTATCTCCAGCGTGTGAGCGACCAGATTCCGGGTACGAACCGCTACTACTGCGATCAGGCGCCGCGCTTTCGCTGGACGCGCACTTTCGGCGCAAACGAGCTGCGCGAGGCGGTCTCCCGGTACGTGCGCACGCTGCCGGGTGGCGCGGGCGGAGTGGGCGTCGTGACCAACGTCGCCGTCACCGCGGTGACGCCAGCGGGCCGCGTCGGCACGCTCACGGTGGACACCGACCGCGGTCGCTGGTCGATGCGTGGCAACGAGATCCGTTCGGCGCTGCGCTCGCCTGCTGGCGAGTTGCTGTACAGCACCTATTTTTCCGTCGACGTCGTGCCCGGCCGCGGTGGCGTGCAGCAGTTGATCCTCAAGGGCGGCGGCAATGGCCACGGCGTAGGCATGTGCCAGAGCGGCGCGATCGGACGAGCGCGCGCCGGCCAGGACTTCCGCACGATCCTTCGCACCTACTATCCCGGCACCTCGGTTGGCACGATCCAGTGATCCGCAGGGAGCGGCCGCGCCGCTGCGCATCGGTGTCGTCGGCGCCGGCGCCATCGCCCAGACGGCGCATCTGCCCGTGCTGTCGAAGATGCGCGGGGTGGAGCTGATCGCGCTGTGCGACAACGATCGGCCGAAGGCCCGCGCGCTCGCCGACCGGTTCGGCATCCCCGACACCTACAACGACATCGAGGATTTGCTCGCGGCCGACGGGCTCGAGGCGGTGGTGATCGCGACGCCCAACCACTTGCACGAGCCGCACGTGCTCAGCGCGATCGCGGCCGGAATGGACGTGTTGTGCGAGCGGCCGATGGCGATGACGGCACGCGGCGCGGAGCGAATCCTCAACGCGGCGGCGCGGAGCGAGCGCAAGGTGCTCGTGGCGAACAATCACCGATTCCGGAGCGACGTGCAGGCGTTGTCGGGATTTCTGCGCGGGAACGAGCTCGGGAAGCTCACCGGGATCCGCGCCGGCGCCTATCACCATCGTCGCGCCGATCAGGGATGGCGACAGCGGCGCGCGGAGTCGGGGGGCGGTGCCTTCTTCGACTACGGGCTGCCACTGCTGGATCTCGCGATCTGGCTGGCGGACTCGCCGGAGCCGGAGCGCGTCGTGGCGCACATGGAGCGCGGTGTCGGGAAGAACGCGGTCGAAGAGTCGATGCTCGTACACGTGCGCTGCGTGAACGGTGCGGTGTTCAACATCGACGTGCTCGGTGGCTACGTCGGCGAGGAGGAACGCTGGTGGTTCGAGACGCTCTCGACGCGGGGCAGCACGCGTCTGGCGCCGCTGCGCGTGGTGAAGGAGCTGCACGGGCGACCGACCGATGTCTCACCGCGCGGAGCGGCGGCTCGCGAGAGCGCGTTCATCCAGTCGTATCGCGCCGAGCTGGCGCATTTCGCGGCGGTGATTGCCGGCGACGCGGAGTACGAGGCGCCCACCGATCAGGTGCTGCTGCACCGGCTCGTCGAAGGGATCTACAAGTCCGCCGAAGAGGAGAAGGAGATCCGGCTGTGACGCCGCAGTGGGGACGGCGGCTGGCGCGAGCGATCGGCGGTGCGACGCTCGCGCTGAGCGGCATGGTCGGCATCGCGGGCGCTCAGGCGCCGTCTGCCGCGCCTTTGGCCGCCACCACGCCGGCTGCGGGCGACGGTCTCGACATCACGATCGTGACGTTCGGGCTGGGCCAGGAGGTGTTCGAGCGGTTCGGGCACAACGCCATCTGGGTGCACGATCGCGCGACGGGCACGGACTCCACCTACGACTGGGGGAACTTCAGCTTTCGCCAGCCGGGCTTCATCCGCCGATTCCTCACCGGCGACACGCGCTACAGCATGGAGCGCCGGGACGCCAACGCGATGATCGAATTCTATCGCGGTCTCGGTCGTCCGATCACGATCCAGCGGCTCAATCTCACGCCGGATCAGAAGCGCAGCCTGCGTGATTTCCTCCGTTGGAATGCGCAGGAAGAGAACAAGTACTACCGGTACGACTACTTCCTCGACAATTGCTCGACGCGGCTGCGCGACGCGCTGGATCGCGTGCTCGGTGGCGCGCTGCGCTCGGCATCGGATTCCATCCGCACGTCGCTGAGCTATCGGCGCGAGAGCGTGCGGCTCACCGACGGCGTGCGGCTGATGCAGACGGGAATCGACATCGCGCTCGGCCGCCCCGCGGATGCGCCGCTCACCGCATGGGAGTCGTTCTTCATTCCGATGCGACTGCGCGATGCGCTGCGCGGGCTGACGGTGCCCAATGGTGCGGGCGGCGCGAGGGTGCCGCTCGTCGAGGCGGAGCGCAACGTCGAGCCCTATCCCGGCACGCCGCGGGTCGTCGAGCTCGCGACGGCTCCTCGGCTCTTCTGGCGACTGCTCGCCGTCGGGCTGGTGCTGGCGGCGCTCGTGGCGGGGATCCGCGTGATGGCGGTGAGCCGGCGTGGCGCCGTGTGGGGGCTGGCGCTGGTGACGGCCGTGTGGTCGCTGGCGTGTGGAGCGATCGGTGTCATCGTCGTGCTCGCGTGGACCGCCACGCGACACATCTTCTGGGCGTGGAACGAGAACCTGTTCCTCCTGTCGCCGCTCTCGCTGCTGTTGGTAGTCCTGCTGCCGGTGACGCTGCTGAGCGGCCGCGCCGCGCGGGCCACGCGCGCCGTGACACTCGCCGTGACCGCGCTGTCGCTCGTCGGCCTCGTGTTGTCAGTGATCCCCGGCGGACAGGAGAACCGCGCGATCGTCGCGTTGTTCCTGCCGGTGCACCTGGCGATCGCCTGGTCGATGCTGCGTCCCGCCGTCGTCGCGCCGCGCGCGGCTCGCGCCGTCGTCGAGTCGCGCGCGGCCTAATCGCCGCCGGTGACGGCGGCCGTCAGCTCGAACACGCGCGCGCCGATGAACGTCTCCAGCAGGGCGGGGTCGATCGTTCCCTCCCTCGCTTCCATCGCCAGGATGTCGAGGGCGCGATCCCGCGGCACGGCGCGCTTGTACGGACGGTCGGTGGCGGTCAGCGCGTCGTAGATGTCGGCGATGGTCATGATGCGCGCCTGGACGGGAATCTCGATCGCCGTCGCGGCATTGGGATAGCCGCGCCCGTTCAGCTTCTCATGGTGCGCGTAGGCGATGCGCGGAATCGCGCGCAGCTCCCGCGTCCAGGGGATCTGCTCGAGGAAGCGGTAGGTGTGGGTGACGTGGGACTCGATCTCGCGCCGCTCCTGCTCGTCGAGGTTGCCGCGCCGGATCATCAGGAACTGCAGCTCGTGGTCCTCGAGGAGCGGGCGCACGTTCCCGTCGAAATCGATGAACGTGCGCTGACCGATCGATTCCAGCGCGTCGAAGCTCCCCTCGGCGAGGACCGTCGGCTCGTTCGCCTGCACGATGGTGTCGAGGAAGCGGGCGAGCTCCTCGCGCCGCGTGCGCCGCTCGCACTCCAGTCGCGCGAGCCCACTCTCGTACGCGGCGCGTCCGCCGGCCAGCAGCAGCTCGGCACGCGCGCGCTCGAACTCGAGCTCCGTGCGTTGATCGAGGTACGCGAAGCGATGCCGGATCAGATCGAGGTCGTGCGGATACAGCTTCTTCTCCTTCACCAGCACCTGCTCGCGCACCCCGACCTTCCCGAAGTCGTGGAGCAGGCCGGCGTAGCGAAGCTCGCGGAGCTGCTCGCGGGTGAAGGTCACGTCGCGATACGGTCCACTCGAGAGGCAGTCCACCGCCTGGGCGAGGGTCACGGTCATCGACGCGACGCGCCCCGAGTGACCCGACGTCGCCGGATCGCGCGACTCGATCGCCGTGACGGCGGCGGTGACGAATCCCTCGAACAAGCGCTCGATGTCCTCGTACAGCCGACCGTTGTCGATCGCGACGGCCGCCTGCGACGCGAGCGCCGTGGCGATCTCGACGCAGCGCGCGTCGAACGGCACCACCTCGCACTCCACCTGCTCTGCGCTGGTGAGCCGCGTGTCGGGATCGCGCTTACGGTTGATGAGCTGCAGCACGCCGATGATCTCGTCGCGGTGCGTCTTCATCGGCAGCACGAGCATCGACTTGGTGCGATAGCCGAAGGTGTCGTCGAAGCTGCGGTTCTGGCGGTAGGTGACGCCGTCGGGGAGGAGATACACGTCGCCGATCACGAGCGGTTCGCCCGTGAAGGCCGCATATCCGGCGAGACTCGACGAGTCGATCGGCACCGCGTACGACGCGAACGGGATCGACGGGAGCGAGTGGTTCTGCGAGTGCGCGAACCGGAGCCGCGCCGGTGCGCCGTCCTCGTCCCGCTCGACGAGGTAGAGCGAGCCGGCATCGCTCTCGGTGACGCGACGCGCGTGCGAGAGGATGAGCCCGAGCAGGTTGCCCAGGTCGCGCTCCGTGGTGAGCGCGACGCCGATGGCGCTCAGCTCCGCCAGCTCGCGCGTCCGTTCCACGGCGGCGTTCCGTGCGCGGCGCACGGCGGCGAGCGCCGCGGCGTGACGGAAGGCGCCACGAAACGCGGCGAGCTTGGTTCCCGTGGACGCTCCCCCCGGAACGAAGCTCGACAGCACGTCGACAGGAAAGACGTCGCCGGGCTCGCTGTCGCCAGCATCACCGATGCCCACGATCGCGATCAGTCCCGCGAGCGCGCGAAGCTGTGACGCCGCTCCCTCACCAGCGCTCGCGAACAGGGTGCGATTGAGGGCCAGCACCGTGGGCCGCTCGAGATCGAGCGACCGCGGTACCGGCAGCGTGGGGATCGCGCGCACTTCCACGTCGTCACCGCGGCGGCCGAGCGGCGCGTCCGCGAGCGGACTCCCGAGCGCGGTGAGGAGCAGAGGTTTCATCGAGGAGAACGGACGACGGGGCGGGAAACTACGAACCCGCCGGCGCTCGTCGTCGAGCGCCGGCGGGTGGTGTTACGAGAGATCGCTCGCGATCATGGCTTCACTTTCGCCATGCCGGTGCGAGCGGGGGCGTAGTCGGGAAACTCCTTCAGCACGGCGCTGAACAGCTCGACGGCGCGGGCCTTGTCCCCCCGGTCCGCCATGTCCAGCGCTTTGCCATAGAGCACGGCCACGCGCATGGGCAGCTTGGTGGGCGAGGGCGATCCGGCCTGCTGCGCGCCGGACGGCACGCCCACGTCACCCGTTCGCATCGGCGACGCCGGCAGCTTGAGACCAGCGTTCAGCCGGCCGGCAAGCTGGCCGACCAGCGCGAGCACATTGTCGGAGCGATCCTGCACCCGATCGGTGAACTCGATCACACCGGTCTCGACGTTCACCGCGCGTGCGTCGATGCGGAAGTTGCCCTTCGGATCGGCCATGAAGCCGCCGAAGATCATGTGTTGTGCGCCCAGCAGCTTCCCGACCTTCACCGCGGACTCGCGATCGACCTGGCCGGCGCCCACGAGCTTCTGCTCGTCGAGAAGCTTCTGCACCTGGTCGCGCTCCACGACGCGGATCGCGGGATTGGACGACATCTCGGTGATCAGGAAGTCCGGGAGGCCCTTCGACAGGCCGTCGTAGTCGCGGGCGTCCTTGGTGATGACGTTGTTGTTGAAATACATGATCGCCACGGTCGGCTTCGCGGACTGCGCGACGACCGGTCCGAGCGGCGCGACGAGTCCGGCGCCGACGAGAACCAACGAGGCGATGCGGGACATTCTGGTCATGGTCTCCTCCGAGACTCGTGCTTCTGCCTGAGCTCGCAGCGGCGTCGGCGTCGCGCCACTCCCGTCACGTCAAAGTGGCTGAGCCGGCCCCATGTAAGCAGTATCGGCCGTCACCGTACAGAGCATTACACGTGCAAGGACATTCCCTCGGCGGCCGCAACGACCTCGAGCGCGCGGCCGCGGCGGGCCACCAGCGCCCGGCAGCGCTCCAGGCAACGATCGACTTCCTCGTCGCTCCGCTCCGGCCGGTGATGGAACAGCACCAGCCGTTCGACGTCCGCGTCCAGCGCGAGCTCGACGGCCTGATCGTGGGTGGAATGCCCCCAACCGACGAATGCGCCGTACTCGCTCGCCGTGTACATCGTGTCGTGTACGAGCACGCTGGCGCCGCGAATGAACTCTACGAGCTTGTCGCGCCAGCCCGGCGGGTCGTCATACCGGGCTTCAGTGCTCAGCTCGTTGTCCGACACATAGACGAGCGCCCGACCCCCGGCGTTACCGGTGGAGAAGCGGTACCCCAGCGCCCCCCCGGGGTGCCGGACGGCGACCGCCGAGACCTCGTAGCCATGGCCGGCCCGACGCTCCTCACCCAGCTCCTGGAACTCGATCTGGGCCTGGAGCTCCTCGAACGAGACCGGGAAGACCACCGGGGACATCTGGTCCCGCACCACGCGCCCGATGCTGGTCTGGAGCGAGCCCGAGCCCCAGATCGTGAAGCGGTTCCCCTTCCGGAAGAGGGGCGCGAAGAAGGGGATCCCCTGGATGTGATCCCAGTGGGCGTGGGTGAGGAAAATGTCGCCGGCGATAGGCTGACCGTTGCCGTTGGCCAGGAGCGCGCGACCGAGCTCGCGAATGCCGGTCCCCGCATCGAGGATGATCAGCCAGCCGTCGCCGGTGCGGAGCTCCACGCACGGGGTGTTGCCGCCGTATCGGACCGTCGAGGGACCCGGCGTCGGGATGGATCCTCGGGTCCCCCAGAAAGTGAGCGTCAGGCTCATCGGCCTGCGGTCACATTCGAACCTGGGCCCGCTTCTCCAGGGCGTCCCGGTTGGCGACGGCGATGCGTCGCCGCTCGACCCGGATGAGCCCCTCCTCCTGGAACTCCTTCATGGCGCGGGACACCGTCTCGCGGCTCGCGCCGATCATCTGGGCGATGGTCTGGTGGGTGAGCGGCTTCTCGATCGCGCCATTGCTGGACTCGGACGAGAGATCGAGCAGCAGCCGGGAGATGCGTCCGGGGACGTCGAGCAGCACGAGCCCGCCGATCTTCTGGTCGGCCCGGCGGAGCCGGCGCGAGAGCTCGGTGAGCAGCGCCCACGCGACCGAGGGATTCGCCTCGACGCGACGGCGGAAATCTTCGCGGCGGAGGATGAGCAGCTGCGAGTCCTCCATGGCGATGACGTGCGCGGAACGGGGCTGGTCGTCGATGAGCGCCAGCTCACCGAAGTGCGCGCCCGGCTCGAGCACGCCGAGGATCACTTCGCGGCCGTCCTCGCCGATGAGGACCACCTTCGCGCGGCCCTGCCGGAGCACGTAGAGCGAGTCGCCGGGATCCCCCTGAAAGAGGATCACGCTGCCCTTGGGGTAGGTGCGCTCGCGTGTCAGCTCGGCGAACTTTAGCAGCTCGTCGCGCTGCAGTCCGCTGAACATCGGGACGCTGGCGAGGAAATCGGCGGTCTGAGCGGTCATGTGCGTTGGGTCGCGGGGAACCCACACGGGGCAATCCGGCTAACGTATCGGGAGCGCCGAGTGGTGTCAAACCAGCAAGCCGTTGTCGGCTTGTCTTTTAGCCTTCGTTCCGGGTATATTCACAAGCTGTTTTCGAATCTGCACATCTCGCCAGGCAGGGCGTCCAATGAAGACCGATATCCATCCCGAGTACGCGACCGCGACCGTAAAGTGCGCGTGCGGCAACACGTTCGAGACGCGTTCCACGATCGCCGAGATCCACACGGACGTGTGCGCGGAGTGCCACCCGTTCTACACCGGCAAGCAGCGTCTGGTCGACACCGCTGGCCGAGTCGAGCGCTTCCGCCAGAAGTACCAGAAGCCGTCGGACACCAAGGGGAGCTGAGCCTCTGAGCCTCCGCGACCTGCTGGGCGACGCGCTCGCCCGGGCGGCGGAGGTCGAGCGGCTGCTCTCCAACCCGGACACGTTCGGCGACAGCAGCAAGGTCGCGGAGTTGGGACGGGAGCACCGACGCCTCCAGCCAGTCATCGAGTTGGCGGCGCAGCTTCACAAGACCGAGAACGAGCTCGCCGATGCGCGCGAGCTCGTTCTCGTTGACGACCCCGAGATGGCCGCCGAGGCCGCTCGCGAGGTCGAGCAGCTGGAGGCGACGGCGGCGGAGCTCGAGGCGAAGCTCAAGCCCGCGCTGCTCCCGCACGATCCCCTCGACGACCGCAACGCCATCATCGAGATCCGCGCCGGTACGGGCGGCGACGAGGCTGCGCTGTTCGCGGCCGATCTCTACCGCATGTACACGCGGTTCATCGAGCGCGCCGGCTGGCGCCGCGAGACGATCTCGCACTCCGAAGGCACGCTGGGTGGCGTGAAGGAAGCCATCTTCAAGGTGTCCGGTGATGGTGCCTTCGGAGCCATGCGCTGGGAGAGCGGCGTGCATCGCGTGCAGCGCGTGCCCGCCACGGAGACCCAGGGGCGCATCCACACCTCGGCGGCCACGGTCGCCGTGCTGCCCGAAGCGGAAGAGGTGGACGTCAGGATCGAGGACAAGGACCTTCGCATCGACGTGTTCCGCTCGAGTGGTCCGGGGGGCCAGAGCGTCAATACCACCGACTCGGCCGTGCGCATCACGCACATCCCATCCGGGCTCGTCGTTTCGCAGCAGGACCAGAAGTCGCAGTTGCAGAACAAGCTGAAGGCGATGGAGGTGTTGCGTGCGCGGCTGCTCGACCTGCGAGTGAGCGAGCAGGAGGCCGCGCGATCGAAGATGCGGAAGTCACAGGTGGGTACCGGCGATCGCTCGGCGAAGATCCGGACGTACAACTATCCGCAGAGCCGCATCACCGACCACCGCATCGGCTTCACGACGCACGATCTCGCCGGTGTGATGGACGGACACATCGAGCCGATCATCGAGGCGCTCAAGCTCGCGGACGTCGAGGAGCAGCTCGGTGCCTGACGACGGCGCAGTGGCCAGCACAGCAACGGCGCCGCGGACAGTGGGTGCGTTGGTGAGCGCGATGGCGACGATGCTCGAGCCATCCGTCGGCGACGACGCGCTGCGCGAAGCGCGAGAGCTGCTCGCGGCGCTGCACGACATGCCTCGGCACTGGCCGACGGTGGAGCAGGCGCAGCGGCTCGGCGAGGAGGATTGGGCCCGCGCACTGCGCGCGGCGACGCGACGCGCGCGCGGCGCGCCGATGCAGTACGCCGCGGGACAGACGGCATTCCGGCATCTCACGCTCGACGTCGACGAACGAGTGCTGATCCCGCGACCGGAGACCGAGCAGCTGGTGGATTTGGTGCTCGACGGGCTGCGCGACCATCCGGGCGGGATCGTGGTGGACGTCGGAACGGGCTCCGGGGCCATCGCCATCGCGCTCGCGAGCGAGGGTCGGGCGGAGCACGTCATCGGCACCGACGTCTCGCTCGATGCGCTGACGGTCGCGCGCGCGAACGTTGCGCGCTGCGCGCGGGTGCTGCGCGCGCCGGTGGAGCTGCGCGCGGGATCGCTGCTCGATGCGGTGCACGAGCGGCCGCTCCGCGCCGTGGTGTCGAACCCGCCGTACATTTCGTGGGACGAGCGCGATGCGCTGCCGACGAGCGTGCGCGACTGGGAGCCGGCGGTGGCCTTGTTCAGCGGCGCCGATGGGATGGCCACGACGGCGCGGCTGATTCGCGAGGCGGGCGCGGCGCTCGAAGCAGGGGGGATGCTCGCGCTCGAGGTGGACATGCGTCGCGCATCGGTTGCCGCCGAGCTCGTGGCGACCGACGGCGCGTACGTGCAGGTGCAGGTGGTGCTGGATCTCACCGGCCGCGAGCGATTCGTGGTCGCCAGACGACGGGGGGTGGAATGATCGAGACCAAGGCCAAGGATCTCGGGCGGCTGATCGGACAGAGCCCAGAGTATCAGGCCGTGAAGCGCGCCAACGATGCGCTCAGCCAGGATGCAGCGGCGGTCGCGCTGCTGAAGCAGATGGAGCAGCTGCGCATCGACGCGCAGCAGATGATCCAGCGCGGCGAGCGCCCGACGGAGCAGATGGAGAAGGACCTGGATGCGCTGCTCGGACAGGTGCAGAGCCAGATGGTGTATCAGCGGCTCGTTTCGGCGCAGGAGAACTTCGACAAGCTGATGGCGCGCGTGAACGACTGGATCGTCGACGGGATCGAGAAGGGCGCGACGAGCTCGATCATCACGCTGGGATAGCGCGTGGGCACGACCGGCCGCCTGATCGTGTTCGAGGGGGGGGAAGGCTCGGGGAAGTCCACCCAGCTTCGCCTGCTCGCGGATGCGCTCGCGTCGGCGGGGATCGCGCATCGCTGCCTGCGCGAGCCCGGCGGCACACCGCTCGGAGCGGAGGTGCGACGGCTTCTCCTGGAGCGCGAGTGGGAGATGGACGCGCGGGCGGAAGCGCTGCTGTTCATGGCGTCGCGTGCGCAGCTGGTGGCGCGCGAGCTCCGGCCGGCACTCACTGGTGGCGAACACGTGCTGCTGGACCGGTTCTTCCTCAGCACGTACGCGTACCAGATCGGCGGACGAGGGTTGCCGGAAGCCGAGGTTCGTGCCGCGAACGCTCTGGCGACCGCGGGCCTGGTGCCCGATCTCACGCTGCTGCTCTCCTTTCCCGCCGCGGAGGGACTGGCGCGGGCCGCGGAGCGATCATCGGCCCACGACCGGATGGAGCGCGAAGGGGAAGCGTTCCATCAGCGGGTGGCGAAGTCGTTCGACGCGTTCGCCAGCCCGGATTGGCAGCGGGCGCATCCAGAATGCGGTCCGATCGTCCTCATCGAGGCGGCGGGGCGTGAGCGGGACGTGGCGAAGCGCGTGCGATCCGCGCTCGAGATGCGCTGGCCCGGAACTTTCCCGCAGATCGAAGCATCTGATGATTGAAGGCCGCGACCCCATTCGCGGTCGGGCATTCGACGGGGGAGCGGGATGCGATCACGCGGGATAGTGGCGGCAGCAGTGCTGTCGAGCGCGCTGGTGTCGGGCGGCTGGCTGATCGAGCGCGAGGGCGCGGTCCGCGCCCCCCTCGGCGCCAACGAAGGCGCGCGCCTGTTCGACGAGGTGCTCACGCACGTGCGGCGCGACTACGTGGACACGCTCGCCGACTCGCTGCTCTACCGGAAGGCGATGGCCGGAGCGATCAGCGAGCTGCACGACCCGCACTCGCTCTTCCTGGATCCGAAGCGCCTCAGCCGCCTCGACGAGAGCACGAGCGGGCACTACGCCGGCGTGGGCATCCAGATGGACGTACGCGACAGCGGGATCACCGTGGTCGCGACGCTGCACGGCACGCCGGCCGAGCAGGCCGGGATCGTGTCGGGTGACCGCATCGTGGAGATCGATGGCAAGTCGTCGCGCGGTCTCACGGCCGAGGAAGCGCTCAAGACACTGCGTGGTCCAGCGGGCAGCAGCGTGAACGTGGTGGTGGAGCGGCCTGGAG
>Ga0308173_10000667_pt1 | contig 15305 bp, 14 predicted proteins | sample PhyPR1_FD_203716 | JGI IMG/M metagenome (GOLD analysis project Ga0308173, IMG submission 203716) | Soil microbial communities from UC Gill Tract Community Farm, Albany, California, United States - DLSLS.P.R1 | ecosystem: Environmental > Terrestrial > Soil > Agricultural land | place: USA...
CGCGGCAAAGAGCGGAAGGCAAAGGGCCAGCTTGGCGTCGATATCGAGTCGGCCGGAGGCGACCGCTTGGATGCAGCGCGCGCGCTTTGCCTTGCCGGGCGACAGGCGAACCAGCCAACCGTCGACCCAGCGCTGTTCGCGCGGGGCGCTGGCGTTGATGCCGGCATCCTCGATGCGAGCGAGCAGCGCCTCGTCGAAGGTCGACGTCTCGGCTGTGGGCGCGCTCACGCGACGGGCTCGGCGCGCAGCGCGTCGGCGCGCGCAGCCATCTCGCGCGCGAAGTCGAGGAAGGCGAGCGCACCTTTCGAGGCCGGGTCGAAGACGACTCCTGGCATGCCGTAGCTGGGCGCCTCGGCCAGCCGGACGTTGCGCGGAATCACGGTGTCGAACACCTTGTCGCCGAAGTGCGCCTTCAGCTGCTCGCTCACCTGCGACTGGAGCGTGATGCGAGCGTCGAACATGACGCGCAGGATGCCGATCACCTCGAGACCGGGGTTGAGGTTCGCGTGCACCTGCTTGATCGTGTTGACGAGGTCGGACAGACCTTCGAGGGCGAAGTACTCGCACTGCATCGGCACGACGACGCCGTGCGCGCTGGACAGGCCGTTCAGGGTCAGCAGGCTCAGGCTGGGCGGGCAGTCGATGAGCACGAAGTCGTAGTCGTCGGCGGCGGCGGCGAGCGCGCTGCGCAAGCGCTTGTCGCGACGCTCGAGCCCGACAAGCTCCACCTCGGCACCGGCCAGCTCGCGGTTCGCGCCGACGACGTCGTAGCCGCCTTGAGGGCTCGTCTGGCGCGCCTCGACGACCGTGGCGTTCTCGAGCAGAACGTCGTAGACGCTGAGATCGAGGGCGCGCTTGTCGATCCCTGATCCCATCGTCGCGTTGCCTTGCGGGTCGAGGTCGACGACGAGCGTTCGGCGGCCAAGCTTGGCAAGGCCGGCGGCGAGATTCACGGTCGTCGTGGTCTTGCCGACACCGCCTTTCTGATTCGCGACGCAAAAAATCCGCATCGGTGAAGCCGCTCGCACATTATCGCTAGTCATGAGCGTGTACTCGCTTCGGTGCGTTCTATCCAGACCAGACAGCGCTCGGCCGACAGGTACGGCACATTCAGCGGTTCCACGTGGAACCTGACTTGCGCGCCGAGCGCGTGCAATTCGGCTTCAGGCACCTTGCCTTTCATCGCCATCCACGCTCCAGATCGATCCAAGACGCGACTCGTCGCGGTAACGAAATCGCCCAGGGATGCGAACGCACGGCTCGCGATGACATCGAAACGGTCCGCAACGTCCTCGATCCGGGCATGAACGGCTCTCACATTCTTGAGCGCAAGGGTGCCGGCAACGTGCGTGATGAACGCCGCCTTCTTGCCGACGCTATCGACGCAGGTCACGTCGCGGCCCGGACACACAAGTGCGATCACGATTCCCGGCAGCCCGGCCCCGCTGCCGACGTCGACCACACGCTCGCCGCGACCTTGGCCTCGCCGCCTCACCAAGGCCGAAACAGCGGCGAGGCAGTCGAGCAGGTGATGCGTGACCATCTCGCGGGGTTCACGGATGGCGGTGAGGTTGTACGTCGCGTTCCAGCGCTCGACGAGTCGCACATAGTCGATCAGCCGAACAAGGTCGGCGTCGGACAGCGTCATGTGAAGCTGCGCTGCGCCGGCCGACATCAGTTGCGCGAGCTCGCCGTCGTCGGCTCGCGCGTGCGAAGTCGCTGCATTCAAGCGTCGGCGCTCGAAGGCGTGGTCGTCCGAGACCCGTTGCAGGCGCGCTGGTGTTTTCGGACGTGCACCTGGAGAAGCGACATTGCGGCCGGCGTCATTCCGGGCAGCCGGGCGGCTGCGCCGATGGTCGTCGGGCGTCGAGCGGTGAGCGTTTGCCGCGCCTCGAAGGACAAGGCGCGGATCGCATCGAAGTCGAGGTCGACCGGGATCAGCGTCGATTCGCTCTTTGCGGAACGTTCGACGTCGGCCTGTTGCTTCTCGACGTAGCCAGAGTAGCGCGTCGCGGTTTCGATCTGGTCGATGACCTGATCGGCGAGTTGGCGACCGGCCTCGGCTCGCAGCGTTTCACGTGAAACCGCTCCGGCCGGCGCAGCCCCTGACGCGACGACACCGTCATAGCTGGCTCCCGGTCGACGCAACAGGTCCAAAAGCGTGCGTGACGATGCCGCGCCGCCTGACTGGCGGGCAATCCCGACCCGTGTGGCACGCAAGCGCTCCGTTTCACGTGAAACGAGAGCGCGCTTGCGCAAAAAGGTCGCCCAGCGGTAGTCGTCCACCACGCCGAGGCCGCGGCCGGCCTCCGTAAGACGCATATCCGCATTGTCTTCCCGCAGCTGCAGCCGGTACTCGGCGCGGCTCGTGAACATTCGGTACGGCTCCGTGACACCCCTGGAGACCAGATCGTCGATCAAGACGCCCAAGTACGCCTGGTCGCGCGTCGGCACCCACGGGGCGTCGCCGCGCGACTTGAGCGCTGCGTTGAGCCCGGCGTGCAGGCCTTGGGCCGCCGCCTCCTCGTAGCCAGTCGTTCCGTTGATCTGCCCGGCGAAAAACAGGCCGGCCACTGCACGGGTCTCGAAGGTCGGATGCAAGGCGCGCGGGTCGAAGAAGTCATACTCGATCGCATAACCAGGCCGCACGACATGCGCGGATTCCAGTCCCGCGATGGAACGCACAGCCTCCATCTGCACGGAGAACGGCAGCGACGTCGAGATGCCGTTCGGATAGACCTCGTGGGTCGACAAACCTTCCGGCTCGAGGAAGATCTGATGCGAGTCCTTGCCCGCGAACCGGTTCACCTTGTCCTCGATGCTCGGGCAGTAGCGCGGACCGACGCCGTCGATGAGGCCCCTGAACATGGGGCTTTGGGAAAACCCTGAGCGAACGATGTCGTGCGTCCGGGGGTTCGTCTCCGTGATCCAGCACGACACCTGACGCGGATGCTGGCGAGGGTCACCGACAAAGCTGAAAACGGGCAGGTCGTCGACGTCGCAATCAGGGCCGACGCCGTCGCCCGGTTGCTCGACGAGCTTGCTGTAGTCGATCGTCCTCCCATCGAGGCGCGGCGGCGTGCCGGTCTTCAGCCGCCCTTGCGGCAGCTTGAGTTCCTTCAACCGAGCCGACAGCATCCTTGCGGGCGCTTCACCGGATCGACCCCCCGCATGGCTGTCGAGGCCGATGTGGATCCTGCCGTCGAGGAAGGTGCCGGCCGTCAGCACCACGCAAGTCGCCTCGAAGCGAACGCCCACTTGCGTGACAACGCCGCAAACGCGGTCGCCTTGAACGACCAAATCGTCGCACGCTGCCTGGAACAGTGACAAGTTGGGCTGATTTTCGAGTCGCCGGCGGATCGCCGCCTTGTAGAGTGCTCGGTCGGCCTGCGCCCGCGTTGCTCGGACCGCGGGTCCCTTCGAGCCGTTCAAGATCCTGAAATGGATGCCCGCCTCGTCGGCGGCAGCCGCCATCGCACCTCCGAGCGCGTCGATCTCCTTGACCAGGTGGCCCTTGCCGATGCCGCCGATCGACGGGTTGCAGCTCATCTGCCCCAGCGTCTCGATGGAATGGGTCAGCAGCAACGTCGACGCGCCCATGCGCGCCGAGGCAAGCGCGGCCTCGGTGCCGGCGTGGCCGCCACCGACGACGATGACGTCGAAATGTCGAGGAAACTGCATGCGGCCCCTTGAGCGTAAGGGCCGATTGTATTTTTCCCGCGCTCAGTCGCCTCGCAGCCGCGCGGAAACGGCGGCGGCGCCGGGCGGATGGACCATCTCGGTATGGTCGATACCGTCCTCGAGATAGCGCGGACCCGCGATGACGAAGCCGAGGGCGGTATAGAACGACTCGAGGCGCGACTGCGCGGAGATGCGAACCGCCGACCCGGGCCAGAGGTCCGCGACGTGGGCAAGGGCGCGCACCATCGTCTCGCGGCCCAGGCCGCGGCCCCGCGCGGCGGCCGTCGTGATGACGCGCCCGATCGACGGTTCGGCGTACTTGGCGCCCGGCTCGAGCAAACGCGCGTAGGCGAGCGGCAGGCGTTGCAGCGGTGACCAGGCGGCCAGGTGATAGGCGCGCTCGTCGAGGCCGTCCGCGTCCATGAAGGCGCATTCCTGCTCGACCGAGAAGACCGCCTGGCGGGCCATGTAGATGTACTGCAGCTCGCGCACGGCGAGCGACTCGAACGGCAGCAACCGCCAGACGGGCGCCTGCCATTCGCTCGCTGCGCCGCTCATGCCGTCGGCGCTCATTTCACCGCCGCACGATGCAGTTCGCGGGCGACGTACCAGACGCCGACCGACGTCAACGTAACGCACACGACGAGTGGAATCAGCACCTGATCGACACCGAGCGCCTCGCCCTTCAGCACGCGCGTCATCAACGTGTTCTGGGCGAGCGCCGGTGCCCAGAGATGCCACGGTGCCTCGCCGCCGAGATCGAAGACGTTCACCAGCGGAAGCAGCGACACGGCGAGCACGACGATCGTCGAGCTGGCCTGCGCCTCCTTGAACGAGCGGCTGCGTATGGCCACCGCCATCAGCACCGCCGCCAGCGCCGCCGCGAGCGGCAGCAGGATGAGGATGAAGAGCCCCGCTTCACGGGGCCCGTACTGAAACATCGCCGCAAGCGTGTCGCTGCGCAGCACCCACTGCCCGGGAAGAAAGCTGAAGCAGCTGAGGACGGCGATCAGAACGCTCACGCAAGCGACCGCGCCCCACTTGCCGGCGACCAGCGCCCAGCGCTCGGTCGGATTCATCAGCAGCGGCTCGAGCGAGCCGCGCTCGCGCTCGCCGGCAGTCGTGTCGAGCGCCGCGGTGAGCGCACCGTACAGCACCGCCATCATCACGAAGTAGGGCAGCATTCCGGTGATGCGGGTCGCCCGCGTCTGCGTGCTGGCGAGGTCGCGGTCCTCGATCTGCATCGGCTCGAGCAGCTGCACGGAGACGCCGCGCAGCGCGAGGCTGAGCACCGCTCGCTCGCGGCCGAAGCCGCCGAGGACGCGCTCGATGCGCGCCGTGCTCGCCTCGGAGCGCTGGTTGGCGCTGTCGGAGACGATCTCGACGACCGGCCCCTCGCCGCGCACCAGGGCCGCCTCGAAATCGGCCGGCACGACGACGACCGGATCGCTGAACGTCGAGCGGCGCAGCCTCGCCTCGAAGTCCGGCGGCGCTTCCTTGACGACATAGGTCTGGCGCTCGAAGAAGTTGCGCAACGTCGGCGCGTTGGCCAGACCCGAAACGTAGACCTCACGTTGCTCCGCGCGCGACTCGAGGGAGGCGACGAGGCCCGAGATCGCGAGCAGGACGAGCGGCCCCATCAGAACCGACGACACGAGCACGGTCGCGAGGGTGCGCCGATCGCGCAGCGCATCGCTCAGCTCCTTGCGCAGGACGACCCAGACGGCAGCGATCGATCGCTTCACGGCCCTGCTCCGCCGCTCGCTCGCTCGGGCACGAACGCCAGCTTGACGAACGCTTCCTCGAAATCGCGCTCGTCGGCCTCGGCGAGCAGCTCCGGCACGGTGCCGGTGGCCACCGTGCGGCCATGGGCGACGACGACGACGCAGTCGCACAGCCGCTCCACCTCCTGCATGATGTGGGTCGAGAAGACGATGCACTTGGCGCCGCCTTCGGGCGAGCGCAGCCAGCGCAGGCTGTCGCGCAAGGCGCGTGTGGCGAGCACGTCGAGGCCGTTGGTCGGCTCGTCGAGAACGATGTTGGCGGGATCGTGGACGAGCGCGCGGACGAGCGCCGTCTTCATGCGCTCGCCCTGGCTGAAGCCGGCGGCGCGTCGATCGAGCAGAGCGGTCATGTCGAACATGCGGGCCAAGTCCTGCGCGCGCGCGTCGGCGGCCTCGCGCTCCATGCCGTGAAGCGCGCCGTAGTAGACGATGTTCTCGCGCGCGGTCAGGCGCGGATAGAGGCCGCGCGAGTCGGAGAGAACGCCCATGCGAGCCAGCACCTCGCGCGGCCGCGCGACGACGTCGATGCCGTCGACGCGCATCGTCCCCGCCTCGGGCGTGATGAGCGCGGCGAGCATGCGCAGCGTCGTCGTCTTGCCGGCGCCGTTCGGCCCGAGCAGACCGGTGATGCGCCCGTTCGGCGCGTCGAAGCTGACGTCGCGAACGGCGTGCACGCGCGTCGATGCCGGCGACACAGGCGCGGCTCCCGCGGCGGGGGCACGCAGGGATGTCGCCCAGCGCCAGCCGCCGCGTCGCCGCGGCGTCGGCACCGCGAACGACTTGGCGAGGCCGCGGACTTCGATCATCGCGCCAGCTTCGCGCCGCTGTCGCCCTCGGCCGTCACCGGGCGGAAGGCCGGGGGACGCGGCACATTGGCGGCGCAACCGGCGTCGACGGCGAGCGCATCGCGATCCTCGCTCGCGTCGATGAAGCGAAAGACGACGTCGCGCATGCAGCCGACGGCGAGCACGCCGTGGCCGGCGTTGGCGACGACGACATGGCGCGCCATCGACCCGAGCGCGCGCACGACGCGCTCGCCTTGGCGCGGCGGCGTCGCCGGATCGATGCCGCCGCTCAACGCGAGCACCGGCGACGCCGCGGTGACGATGCCGTAGAACGCCGCGGGCACGTCGCCGCGCGGCCACGCCGAGCAGAGCCGCTCGTAGAAGCGCGCGAACTCGACGCCGAAGTCGGCACCGGGCGTGTCGCCATTGAAGCGCAAGCGCGGGACATCCTCGGCGCAAACGACCGAAAGGTGCATGCCGGTCGCGAGCCGCATGGCCTTGCGCGCCGCGAAGCTCGCGTTCAAGCCGACCAGGCCGGCGAACTCGCCGCGCGACGCCGAATCGATCGCCTCCGGCAGCGCCGCCGCCAGCGCCGGGGCGTAGAGCGCGCTGCGCACGGCGCCGAGCAGCATCGTGCGCGTCAGCACGAACTCCTCCGTGCGCCCGCTCAGCGGATGCGCCGCCTTGACCGTGCGCGGCAGCAATTGCAGCAGCGCCGCAAGCCGCCGGTGCAGGTCGGGGTGGTCGCGCGCACACGCCGGCTCGGCAGCGCACGCCGCGACCAAGGAGTCGAGGGCGGCCTGGTTGTCGAACGAGAAGCTCGCCGGAAGCGCCATGTCGGGCGGCGCGACGCCGTCGATCACGCTACGCCGAACCGCCTTGGGAAACTGGCGCTGGTACTCGAGCGCGACACGCGTCCCGTACGACGCGCCGACCAGGTCGATGCGCTCGGCGCCGAGCTGGCGCCGCACGGCATCGAGGTCCTGCACGGCGATCGAGGTCGTGAAGAGGCCGAGGTCGCTCTCGCTCTTGATGTAGGCAAGCTTCAGCAGCTGGGCCTTGCACTCGACGGCGAGGCGGTAGGGCCGGTCGGGATCGGCCTGCTCGGCGAGCGACTCGTGATCGGCGTCGGCGCATGTGAGCGGCGCGGATGCACCGGTGCCGCGCTGATCGACGAAGACGATGTCGCGCCGGTTGTTGAGCCGGCTGAACAGCGGCATCGTCGACGCAGCGACGGCGATCGCGCTCTGCCCCGGGCCGCCGGCAAGCAGGAAGACGGGATCGGGAAACTTGCGCCGTGCCATCGCCGGCACGACGACGTAGCGGATGGCGATGGTCGTCCCGTGCGGACGTGCCGGGTCGAGCGGACGCTGCAGCGTGCCGCACAGGACGCCGTTGCGGATGCCGGCGACGTGGCAGTCTGCGAGGGCCGACGACGACACGGGCGCGGCGGCCGATGCGGGCGCGCCCGCGTCGACGGCGGCGGCGTTGCCAATGAACAGCGCGAGAGTCGCGCTCGAGGCCAGCCGCGCGCCAGCGGCGAGCGCCGCGCCGACCGCGAGCCGCGCGCCAGGCGCGTTCGCCAGCGAGCTCATTCGCCCAGGATGCGCTTCAGCTCACCACCGGTCACGAGCCGCTCGAGGTCGCTCGCGCCGCCGACCAGCATGCCCTTGACGAACACCATCGGAAACGTCGGCCAGCCCGTCCACATCTTCAGCGCGCCGCGGCGCCGCCACTCGCTGAAGTAGCTGCCGAACTCGAGGTAGTGGTAGGCGATGCCCGCCGCGTCGAGGAGCTTCCTCGCCCGCCGCACGTGCGGGTTGCCGGCCATGCCGACGACCAGCACCGGGTTCGACGATGCCGCCGCCGCCACGTTGTGGACGATGTCGGCGTTCAGGTTGGCGACGGTGTCCCGGATCGCCGGATGCAGGCGGGCCTCTTCGAGAACGGTGCGGGGCATGGGCGCGCTTGAGAGATCGACGAGCGCGCACGTTACCACCGCCCCCGCGCCGCCTCCGGCGCGGCGTGCTCAGGTCGCGAGCGCGCCGCGCTGGAAGTCCTCGACCGCACGCTGCAGTTCGGCGGTGGTGTTCATCACGAACGGACCGTACTGCGCAATCGGCTCGCCGAGCGGGCGGCCGGCGACGAGGAGGACGCGCGCCGGCTCGGTCGCGTCGGCCGACACCGCCAAGCGCACCCCATCGCTGCGCGCGTCGTTGGCGAGGATCGCCATCCGGTCCGGCTCGACGGCCGCGGCGCCGGGGCCGCCGACCACGACCGGCGTTTTCGCGAAGACGTAAACGAAGGCGTTGTGCCCCGCGGGCAGTTCGGCGTCGAAGCTGCTGCCCGGCGGAAGCGCCAGGTCGAGGACGACCGGCTCGGTCTTCGGCCGCGTCACCGCGCCGGCCGTGCCGTGGCTCGCGCCGGCGATGACGCGCACGCGCACGCCGGCCGCGTCGATGTACTCGGGGACGGCGTTCGGCGCGATGTCACGATAGGCGGGTGCCGTCATCTTGTCCGCGGCGGCGAGGTTCACCCAGAGCTGGAATCCCGCCATGCGGCCTTGTTCCTGCTCGGGCATCTCCGAATGGATGATGCCGCGCCCGGCCGTCATCCACTGGACGCTGCCCGGCTCGAGCAGGCCGACGTTGCCGACGCTGTCGCGATGGCGCATGCGGCCCTCGAGCATGATCGTCACCGTCTCGAAGCCGCGGTGAGGGTGGTCGGGGAAGCCGCCGACGTAGTCGCTCGCCGAGTCGCTGCCGAAGGCATCGAGCATCAGGAACGGATCGAGGCGCTTCTGCAGCGGCTGGGTCAGGACGCGCGTCAGCTTGACCCCGTCGCCGTCGGAGGCGGCCTGGCCGCGGACGACGCGCTCGACGGCGCGCGAAGCGAAGGAGGTGGCGGTGGTGATGTTCATGCGCTCAATGTAGCGACGGGCACGCCAACTGCAACGTCACGTGCTTGCAACGCTGCCTTCAAAGCGCGCGAACAGCGCCGGAGGCGCCGGCGCGGTGTAATAGACGCCCCTTCCCCACGACTGCACACCATGAAGCTCTACTACAGCCCGGGCGCCTGCTCGCTCTCGCCCCACATCGTCCTGCTCGAGTCCGGCCTCAAGTTCGAGCCGGTCATGACGAGCACCAAGACCCACAAGCTGCAGGACGGCACGGACTTTTACACGATCAACCCCAAGGGCTACGTGCCGGTGCTCGAGCTCGACAACGGCGAGCGACTCACCGAAGGCCCGGCGATCGTCCAGTACATCGCCGACCAGGTGCCCGACAAGAAGCTGGCGCCCGCGAACGGCACGTTCGCGCGCGCACGCCTGCAGGAGTGGCTCAACTTCACGACCAGCGAGATCCACAAGACCTACAGCCCGCTGTTCAACCCGGCCGTTCCCGAGGACTACAAGACGATGGCCAAGGCCAGGCTGGTCGACCGCTATCGCTGGGTCGATGCGCAGCTCGAAGGCAAGAGCTTCCTGCTCGGCGATGCCTTCAGCGTCGCCGACGCCTATCTGTTCACGGTCACGAACTGGGCCAAGCACGTCGGCATCGACATCTCGGGCTTCAAGAACCTCGGCGCCTTCATGGGCCGGGTCGCAGCGCGCCCTGCGGTGCAGGAGGCGATGAAGGCCGAGGGCCTGCTCAAGTAGGCAGCGATGCGCCGGAGCGTTGCCCTGATCGCGCTGCTGGCGGCGGGCGCCGCGGCCGGCGCCGCGCCGGCAGCGCCCGGGCGCTACGACGCGCAGCTGTGCGTCGCCACCCAGCCGGCGGCGGCGCCGACCTGCGGCGCGGCCGAGGTGGAGGTAACGTCGGCGCGGATCAGCGTGCGCGTCGCCGACATCGTCTACCGGCTCGCCCTCAGGCCGGCGCAGCTCGACGTCGAGACGATGCACGGCCAGATGCAGATCGACGAATTCAGCGCTGCCTACGAATGGGACGGCGCGATCCTGCGCTTCAGCGATGCCGCCAAGGATGTGCGCTACGAAGTCCGGATCGGCGCGCGCAAGGGCGCACCGGTCAAGACCGCGACGCCCTCCTAGGCGAGGTGCGCTGCGGCGAGCAGCTCCTGCGTATACGGCTCGCGCGGCGCGGCGAACACCGCCTCCGCGTCGCCCGCTTCGACGATGTCGCCGTTCTTCATCACCAGCACGCGGTGCGACATCGCGCGGACGACGGCCAGGTCGTGGCTGATGAACACGTAGCTCATCGCGTGGCGGCGCTGCAGCTCGCCGAGAAGGGCGAGCACCTGGCGCTGCACGGAGACGTCGAGGGCGGACGTCGGCTCGTCGAGGACGAGCACCTCCGGACGCAGGACGATCGCGCGAGCGATGGCGATGCGCTGACGCTGGCCGCCCGAGAACTCGTGCGGATAGCGGTCGAGGACGCCGCTGAGCCCCGAGCCGGCGCCGAGGCCGACCTCGTCGAGGACCTGCCCCACCAGCGCGTCACGATCGGCCCGACCGAGCTCGGGCCGGTGCAATGCCAGGCCTTCGCCGACGATGCGGCCGATCGTCATGCGCGGGCTGAGCGAGCCGAACGGATCCTGGAAGACGACCTGGATGCGGCGTCGCATGGCACGCAGCGTCGCCCGGTCGGCGCCGTCGACGCGGGTGCCGTCGAGCGTCACCGCGCCGGCGGCGATCGGCTGCAGCGCGAGCAGCGCCAGGCCGAGCGTCGTCTTGCCCGAGCCCGATTCGCCGACGATTCCGAGCGTCTCGCCGCGGCGCAGGCTGAGCGTCGCCCGGCGCACGGCGTCGAAGCGGCGCCGGCGAAAGCCGCCCGCGGAGACCTCGAAGCTGACGCGAACGTCGCGCGCGTCGACGAGGACCGGCGCGTCGACCTCGACAGGTTGCACAGCACGCCTCGGCCGGCTGGCGAGGAGCGACTGGGTATAACGATGCTGCGGCGAAGCGAACAGCGCCGCCGTCGGGCCAGTCTCGACCAGCTTGCCGCGCTCCATGACGCCGACGCGGTGCGTGAACCGGCGCACCAGGTTCAGGTCGTGCGTGATGAAGAGCAGCGCCATCCCCATCTCCGCCTGGAGCTCGTCGAGCAGGGTCAGGATCTGCGCCTGGATCGTCACGTCGAGGGCGGTTGTCGGCTCGTCGGCGATGAGCAAGCGCGGCTTGCACGCGAGCGCCATCGCGATCATCGCGCGCTGCCGCTGACCACCCGAGAGCTCGTGCGGGTAGGCGTCGACGCGGCGCGCCGGCTCGGGAATGCCGGTGCGCTCGAGCAGCGCGATCGCGCGATCGCGCGCCTCGCGGCGAGCCAGCTTCTCGTGCAGCCGCAGCACCTCGATGATCTGCGCGCCGACCGTGTGGAGGGGATTCAGCGCGGTCATCGGCTCCTGGAAGATCATGGCGATCTCTCCGCCTCGGATGGCGCGCATCTGCGGCTCGGCGAAGCCGCGCAGGTCGTTGCCGTCGAAGACAATCCGCCCGGAGGTGGTCGCGCCGTCGACGAGGCCGAGCACGGACAGCGCCGTGACCGACTTGCCCGACCCAGACTCGCCGACGAGCGCGAACTTCTCGCCGGCGGCGATCGTCAGCGAGACGTCGTCGACGACGGCGGTCGCGCCGAAGCGAACGCTCAGGTGCTCGATCGCGAGGAGCGTGCTCGCGGCAGTCATCCGGTCGACGCCGCGAACAGGCCGGATAGCTGTGGCACGCGACCGATCACGCGCTTGTCTTCGCCGAGGTCTTGAGCAGCGCCTGGCAGGTCGAACGCTCGCTCGCGCTGTGCGTCGGTGCGGCGCACAAGGTGTCGAGCTGGCCTTGCAGCCGCGCCATCGCGGCGCGATGCGCGCCCCCCTTGTTCCATGCCTGCAACTTGGCGCCGATCTTCTGCAGCGAACGCGCGCTGCGCTCGTAGAACGCGTCCGGCTGGTCGGCCGCTTCGCTCCAGATCTGCGCGGTCGCCCCCTCGATCGCCGCCTCGTCGCCGGGAGAAAGGTCGACCAGCGCGCCGACATAGCTCGCCCCCCACTGCAATCGCGTCGCCGGGCCTTCGCTCTTTTCGAACGCTTCGCGGTACCAGCGCAGGGCCTCGGCCTTGTCGCCGCGCTTGCTGGCATTGCTCGCCAGCTCCGACATCAGGTAGTACGGCGAATGGCTCTTGGCGAGGTTGGCCTTGAGCAGCGCGTCGGACTCGTCGCCGAGGCCGGCGCGCTCGAGGAGGTAGGCGGCGGCGGTGATCACCGCCTGGCGCTCGTAGCCGTCGCTGATCTCGCGATCGGCGCGCGCCGTCTGCTCGCGCACGTCGGCCAGAAGCTCCGGCGGCAGCACGACCGGCGCCGCCGGCTTGGCAGGCGCCGCGTCGGCGTCGGCCTCGGGCACGTCGATGCGCGCCAGGTCGACACGCGCGATCAGCGCCTGCATGCGGTCGGCGCGCGAGAGCGCCGGGTCGGCTTCGAGGCGCTTCAAGGCGGTATCGAAGGCCGTGACGAGCGTCGCGCGCTCCGCAGAGCCCTTCGCGCTCATCGCGCGAACGATCTCGGCGGCGTAGTTGGTGACCATGTCGGTCTGCTCGCGCGTGCGCGACTCGTCGCCGAGCAGGGCGACGACGGCCGCGCGCGTCGCGGCGTCGACCTTCACCGGCTTCTTCGCGTCGGCGGCGACGAGCGCCTTCAGGCGAAGGCGCATCGTGACCTCGGGCGCATCCTTCGGCGCCGCGTCTGCGAGCGCGAGCAACGTGGCGGCCAGTCGGTCCTTCGCGACCACCTGCTGATGGTCCGTGTCCCACGAATAGAAGGCGAGCAGGCGCCAGTCGTTCGCGTTGAGCGTCGGCGGCTTGGCGAGCGCGTCGGCAAGCACCGCGCTGACCGGCCGGGCCGCGTTCATGCCGAGCGTGAGCACTTCGGTGTAGCGGACGGGGTCGACTTCGCCGGGCAGGCGCGTCACTTCCTGCCCCTGCGGCGTGAAAAGCACCATCGTCGGATAGCCGCTGACCTTGAAGCGCGCGCCGATCTTCTGCGCACCCGGACTGTCGCCGTCGACGTAGACGGGAACGAAGGCACGCGAGCGCTCGATGAAGTCCTGGCGGTTGAAGAGCGTCGCCTTGACCTGGTTGCAAGGCGGGCACCACTTCGCGCCCCAGTACACGAAGACCGGCTTGTTCTCGTCGCGCGCGCCGGCGAATGCGGCGTCGACCTCGCCGTCGTTGGCAGCGTAGCGCCAGGCGATGCCGGACTCCGCATGTTCCCGGCCGGCAGTCCTGGCCGTGTTGACCGGGGCGCTTTGCGCGTCGGGGGACGCGGCGGACGCCGTCGCCGCCGGCGTCGACGCGGGCGTCGTTGCCGTCGTGGGGGCAGCGGCGGTCGGGGTCGCCGGCTTGTCGCAGGCAGCCAGCGCGACTGCTGCAGCGATGGCAGCGATTGCGAGCGGAGGGAACGACGGTCTGGTGCGGGTCGTGTTCATCGCATCTCCTCGGCCCGCCATCATGGCCCAATCAGTCGACCGGCGCCGGCGCCTCGCGCACCGGGTCGCGCGGCGACGAGGTGAACTGCGCCAGCGCGACCCCCGCGAGCGTGATCGCGGCGCCGGCGATCTTGGCCGCCGAGTAGCGCTCGCCGGTGAGGCCCCAGGCGACCAGCCCGGCCACCGGTGGCATGAGGTACATCAGCGGCGCCGTCGGTCCGACGCCACGCACCGCGTTGACCCAGCCCCAGACGAGCCAGCCGAGGAAGGCCGAGACGATGACCGAATAGAAGGTGCCGGCCCAGACGGCCGGCGAGACGTCGGGCCACGACACTGCGAGACCGGCGGGCACGCTGACGGCGAGCACCGGCAGGCTGCCGAACAGCACGGCGTAGGTCATGACGACGACGCCGCCGAGGCGCTCGATGAGCGGCTTGGCCGCGACCGTGTAGTACGAGAAGAACGACGCCGCGACCAGCAGGACGAGGTCGCCGGCGCTTGCTTGCCAATGACCGCCGAACAGCTTGTCGGAGAGAAAGACGAGCACGCCGACGCAGGCGACCGCGACGCCGGCGACCGAGCCGCGCGTCAGCGCCTCATCGCCGTGCCAGTGCAGGATCAACAGCGTGAAGACCGGCCCGCAGGCGAGGATCAGCGAGCTTGAGAACGCCGTCGACCAGTGGATGCCGTAGGTGACGAGGCCGACGTGGAGCAGGTGGCCGACCAGGCCGAGGCGGAGCAGCGCGAGCGCGTCGGCGCGCGACAGCCGCGGCCAGCGCGTGCCGAAGCGAAAGCAGAGCAGCAGCGTCGCCGCCACCGGCATGATCAAGTAGCGAACGAACAGGAAGCCGCCGGGCGACAAGGCCTGGAAGACCGCTTTCTGGACGCTGAAGTTGGCGCCCCAGACGACGATCAGGACCAGCGCCGCCCAGAGCGCCTGGCGCGCGCGGTCGCCGCTTTCGGCGCGTGCGGTCGCGGAAGTCGCGGCCGTCATCGACGCGTCACGCCGGCGCGGCGGGCGACGCCGCGTCGCCGGCGTCGGCGCCGAGCGGCATCTGCGCGTCGTCGAGGCGCCAGCCGTCGACGGGTGTCGCCCGCGCCAAGGCCATCCAGAGCGCGAAGCCGATCCGGGTCGGCCGCTTTGGCGCCGGCCGCGCCACTTGCAGGCCGCGCTCGCCGGCGACAAGCACGCCGCACTCGGCGGGGATCTCGTCGGGCTGCGCGATCCCTTCCTTGATCACGTACCAGCATTCGCCGCCGAGGTCGAGGTAGGCCTGGCGCTTGCACGCACGGCGCAGATCGGCAAGCAGATCGGCGCGCTGCACCTTCACCTCGTGGACGATCGGCTCGGCGTACGCCTCGACGGTCGTGTGGCGGATCGAAAACACGTCGGGCATCGCGATCGCCCAGCCGGTGTCGACCCTGGCGCGAACCGCGAGGCCGCGCCAGGCGAGCCGGCCGGCGCGCGTCATCTCGCACGCGACCCGCTCGACGAGCAGCTCATGGGCATCGCGGCGCGCGCGGTTCTTCGCCAGCGAGTCGGCGAGGACGGCCATGCCGGCATCGGTGAGGCGGATCGTCTCGTGGCCGAGCGGACCGCGCTCGCGCTGCAGGAGCCCGGCGGCGAGC
>Ga0308173_10000668_pt1 | contig 15289 bp, 11 predicted proteins | sample PhyPR1_FD_203716 | JGI IMG/M metagenome (GOLD analysis project Ga0308173, IMG submission 203716) | Soil microbial communities from UC Gill Tract Community Farm, Albany, California, United States - DLSLS.P.R1 | ecosystem: Environmental > Terrestrial > Soil > Agricultural land | place: USA...
CCGTCTTGAGGAGATAGGTCATGCGGGAATCAGACGATCAGAACGTATAGCCGACATCGACCCCGCGGCCTTCCAGTGAATCCAGCAGGCGCGCGAACGGCCACAGCGGCGCGTAGCGCTCGCTGACCTTGCGCGCATAGCCGATAAAGCGCGGCAAATCAGCGAGATAACGCGGCTTGCCGTCGCGATAATGAATGCGGGCGAAGAGCCCGAGCACCTTGATGTGCCGCTGCAGGCCCATCCATTCGAGCTGACGGTAGAACTCGCCGAAATCCGGATCGACGCTCAAGCCCGCTTTCCTCGCGCGCTCCCAGTAATACGCGATGCAATCGAGCTGGAACTCCTCGTCCCAACTGAGGAACGCATCGCGCATGAGCGAGGCCATGTCATAGGTGATCGGGCCGTACACCGCGTCCTGAAAGTCCAGCACGCCGGGATTGGGCTCGCAGACCATCAGATTGCGCGGCATGAAATCGCGCAGCATGAAGGTCTGCGGCTGCGCGAGCGCGCTTTGTGCGAGCAGCGTGAACGTGTCGTCGAGCGTCTTGCGCTCTTCGGCGGTCACTTCGCGGCCCAGATGACGCCCGATGAACCATTCGGGCATCAGTTCCATCTCGCGGCGCAGGAACGCTTCGTCAAAGGGCGGAAGCACGCCTTCGCGCGCAGTAAGCTGAAAACGGATCAGCGTGTCGATGGCCGCGCGCATCAGCGGCCGCGCGTTTTTTTCGTCGAGCACGGAGATGTAGGTTGTCGTGCCGAGATCGGTGACGAGCATGAAGCCGGCATCGAAATCTGTTTCGAGAATCTTCGGCACATGCACGTTAGCCGCTTCCAGCAGCGCGGCGACCTGCACGAATTCGCGGCATTTCTCGGGCGGCGGGGCGTCGACGGCGATCAGCGTGCCGCCAGGTTCGGAGCCGCTTTCCAGGCGGAAATAGCGGCGAAAACTGGCGTCGGCGGAAGCGGGGGCGAGACTCGCGACATTCAGCCGATAACGCTCGGCGAAGGTGTGAAGCCAGGAATGGAGTTGGTCGAAGCGGGCGTCGGCAGGAATGTGCGTCATAAATTCGAGAGGCAAAACATCTTGCCATATAATACCCCACGACTTTTTTAAGCGATCCTTGAGCTATCTGTTCGCGCCTGGCGCCAGGCGCCGACGACCGTGCCGCGTCATCGTTCCACCGAGTGTCGTCCCTGCATAGCGACGGACCGTCGAGTTCGGCCACGCAATGATGCGGGCGATGATGCAGGCGTAGCGGCCGCTCACTCGGAGGCATCGAGCGCGTGCGACGCGAACGGGATCGAACCGCCATCCATACATGCCGCCACGACAGTTTCCCGTATCCAAGATTCAAGGCGACGCTCAGCCACGCCGACGGCGGCTCGTCGCGGCGTTGCTATCCGTACCGGGCCTGATGCCCGCTTTCGCCCATGCGCAACTCGCCGGCCCCGCAGCCCTTGCACAGCCGCTCGACGGCCCCGGCAGTCTGCGTCTCGCGCCGCAATTGCTCGAGCGCCCGCTGAAGAGCGGTCAGCAGCCCGCCACCTTCCTGCTCGGTGACAAGACCACCGGCACGTCGGACCAGGACATGGCCGCGAAAGGCTCGGCCGAAGTGCGGCGCACGGTCACCGTCATCAAGGCCGACGCACTGCATTACGGCCAGGATACGGACATGGCCGATGCTTTCGGCCATGTCCGGCTGATCAACAACGGCGTGTCGTTCATTGGTCCGGAAGCGCATCTGAAGGTGGACTCGAACGAAGGGTTCATGACGAACCCGAAGTACCACTTCGACCTGACGGGCGGCTCGGGCAGCGCGGAGCGCATCGACCTGATCGACAACGAGCGCGCGCGCGTCGATCACGGCACCTACACCGCGTGCCAGTGCGAGACGGACCCGGCGTGGTACATCAAGGGTTCGTCATTCGATTTCGATACCGGCTCGGAAGAGGGCGTCGCGCATAACGGCGTGCTCTTCTTCCAGGGCGTGCCCGTGTTCGCGAGCCCGTGGATTTCGTTCCCGCTCACCGGCGATCGCCGCAGCGGCCTGTTGCCGCCGACGTTCTCGCTCAGTTCGACGACGGGCTTCGAAGCAACGATCCCGTACTATTTCAACATCGCGCCGAACCGCGATCTGACGGTCACGCCGCGCATCATGTCGCGCCGCGGCGTGATGGGCGAAGCGAACTATCGCTATTTGTCGCCGACGTATTCCGGCTCGTTCACGGTCGACTATCTGCCGAACGACCGCGAAACGCATACGACCCGCTATGCGATCTTCTGGCAGCATCGTCAGAACTTCGGCGGCGGCTTCGGCGGCTATGTCAATTACAACAAGGTTTCGGACGATCAGTATCCGGAAGACCTCGGCAACGCTTCGAACCAGTTCCTGAACGGCACGCAATTGCTGTATCAGCAGGAAGCGGGGCTCACGTACAACAACGGTCCGTGGTCCGTGCTGGCCCGTGAGCAGCGCTGGCAGACGCTGCAGCCGTCAATTCCGCCGTATTCCCGTGAACCGCAGTTGAACGTGCAGTACAACAAGTACAACGTCGGCGGCTTCGATTACGGCGCGGAAGCGGATTTCACGCGCTTCACGATCACGCAGGAAGGCGCGACCGACGGTCAGCGCATGTACTTCAACCCGTACCTGAGCTACGGGGTCAGCGCGCCGGGTTATTTCTTCACGCCGAAGGTGCAGTGGCACTTTGCGTCGTACGACCTGAGCCACATCGCGACCAGCCCGATTGCAGGGCAGCCGCTCACGCCCGCCGGCCAGCCGAAGAACTTCACCGAATCCATTCCGACGCTGAGCCTGGATACCGGGCTCGTGTTCGACCGTTCGGTGCGGCTCTTCGGGCAGGATTACATTCAGACGCTCGAGCCGCGGCTCTATTACGTCTACACGCCGTATCGCAACCAGGATTTCGCGCCGATCTTCGATACCGCCGAAGCCGACTTCGGGCTCGCTGAGATCTATACGCCGAACACGTTCGTCGGCAACGACCGTATCGCGGATGCGAACCGCCTGACAGCCGGCCTGACGACGCGCTTCATCAATCCGGCAACGGGCGACGAGCGCGCGCGTTTCGTGATCGCGCAGCAATACTATTTCACGAACCAGCGCGTCACGATCTCGCCGGACCAGCCGATCAACGAGGCGAAACACTCGGACCTGATCGCGGGCGCTGCGATCAAGCTGGGTGCCGGGTTCGCCTCGGAAACGGCGTTCCAATATAATGTGGACAATAACCAGCTCGTGCGTTCGAGCGTCGGCTTCTCGTTCAGCCCGTCGGATCGCAAGGTGATCAATGTCGGCTACCGGTATACGCGGTCGAACCAGACCACGCTGGTGAACGAGCCGATCAACCAGATTCTGGTATCCGGCGAATGGCCGCTGACGAATCGCCTCTATGCCGTCGCGCGTGTCAATTATGATCTCGCCGGCCACCGGCTCGTCGACGGCCTCGTGGGCTTCCAGTACGATGCCGACTGCTGGGCGCTGGGCTTCGGCGCACAGCGTTATGCCAACGGCGTGAACACGAGCGGCCAGCCTTCGTCCGGTACGCGCGTGCTCGCGCAGATCACGTTCAAGGGCTTGTCGAAGGTCGACAACGGTCTCGTCAGCGCCTTCCGCGCCAGCGTGCAGGGCTACCAGCCGCCGCCGCCGTCGGCTCCGCCACTCGCACGCTTCAGCGACTACGAGTGAAACGGAACGGGCGCCCGGGCACGGGCATTTCCTGACAAGACGTAAAGAGAAGACGCCAGGCAGCAAGTGAAACGGCGAGCCAGGCACGTGCAGCGCACGAATGGGTCAAGTGTGGATTTGATGGAGTATCTGTGGCAAACATGAAACTGTTTCGATCGACGGCGATGGCAGCGGGCGCGCTCGCAGCAGCGCTGATCGTGAGTTCGCCGGCCGGCGCGCAGGCGTTGTCGAACCGTACTGCGCAGGTCGCCGATTCCGTCGTCGCCGTAGTCAACGACGGCGTCATCACACAGCGCGAGCTGGAAGAGCGCACGAATCTCATCGCGCAGCGTCTCAAGCAGCAAAACGCGCCGGTCCCGCCCATCGAACAACTGCGCCAGCAGGTGCTCGACCAGATGGTGCTCGAGCGCATCCAGTTGCAGAAGGCGAAGGACGACGGCATCGTGATCGACGACGCCACGGTCAACCGCACGCTGCAACGCCTCGCGCAGCAGAATCAGATGACGCTCGAGGTCTATCGCGCGCGCATCGAGGCGCAAGGCGTGCAGTGGGCCACGTTCGTGCGCGACGCGCGCACCGAACTTACGCTCTCCAAGCTGCGCGAGAAGGAAGTGGACAGCAAGATCACCGTGTCGGATGGCGAAGTGGCGAACTACATCGCCAGCCAGCGCGGGCCGGGTGCGCGGAACGCGAGCGACCTGCACCTGCAGCACATCATGTTCAAGGTCGCATCGAATGCGCCCGAGTCCGAAGTCGCCGCCGCGCAAAGCAAGGCCGAGGCCGTGCTGAAGCAGGCGCAGGCGGGCGACGACTTCGCGAAGCTCGCGAAACAGAACTCGCAGGATACCGACGCCACCAAGGGCGGCGATCTCGGCTTCCGCGCGCCGGGCACGCTGCCGGCGGGCATCGTTTCGGCGGTGTCGACGCTGCGTCCGGGCCAGGTCGTGCCGACGCTGCTGCGCACCGACGGCGGCTTCGAAATCATCAAGCTCGTCGACCGCCGCACGGGCGAAGGCACCGCGGCGAATGCGCCGAAGCTCGTGCAAACGCACGTGCGCCATATCCTGCTGCGCGTGTCGGACGGCATGTCGGAGGCGAGCGCGCGTCAGAAGCTGCTCGATATCAAGCAGCAGGTGGCAGCGGGCGGCGACTTCGCGAACTTCGCGCGCACGTATTCGCAGGACGGCTCCGCGTCGCAGGGCGGCGATCTCGGCTGGATCAGCCCTGGCGAGACCGTGCCCGAGTTCGAGCGCGCGATGAACAACCTTCAGGACGGCGCGGTGAGCGATCCGGTGCGCAGCGAATATGGCTATCACCTGATCCAGGTGCTCGACCGCCGCGAGGCGGAAGGCTCGGCCACGCAGCAGCTCGACATCGCGCGTCAGGCGATCGGCCAGCGCAAGGCCGAGCAGGCGTACTCCGACTGGCTGCGCGAATTGCGCGACACCGCCTACGTGCAATACAAGGGCATCGCCGCGCAACAGGCGCAGCAATAACGCGCATGAGCATCGCCGCCCAATCCGACCGGCCGCTCGCCGTCGCCATCACGACGGGCGAACCGGCTGGCGTCGGTCCGGAGCTGACCGCGGCGGCGCTGGCGCAAGCGCAGTCGCGCTGGCCGGCGGTGCGCTTCACCGCGCTCGGCGACCGCGCGTTGCTCGAAGCGCGGGCGAGCGGGGGCTGGCCTTCAAACGGCGAATTCGTCGCAATCGAACATCACGCGCTCGCTGCGCCCGCACAGGCCGGCAAGCTGAATGCGGCCAACGGGCGCTATGTGCTCGGCTTGCTCGATGCCGCCATCGACGGCGCAGTCGCGGGCCGCTTCGACGCTATCGTGACGGCGCCGCTGCAGAAGAGCTCGATCAACGACGCCGGCGTGCCGTTCACCGGCCACACCGAATATCTCGCGGAGCGCACGAACACACCGCGCGTCGTGATGATGCTCGCGGGCACGGGCGAGCGCCCGCTGCGCGTCGCGCTCGCGACCACGCATCTGCCGCTTAAGGACGTGTCGGCTGCGCTCAGCATCGACGGGCTCGTGGAGACGCTGTGCATCATTCATCATGATTTACGCGCGCATTTCGGCCTTGCCGCGCCGCGCATTCTCGTGACCGGCCTCAATCCGCACGCGGGCGAAAACGGCTATCTCGGCCGCGAGGAAATCGATGTGATCGCGCCCGCGCTCGAACGCGCCCGCGCGCTCGGCATCGACGCGCCCGGCCCGTACCCCGCCGACACGCTGTTTCAGCCGCGCTATCTGAAAGACGCAGACTGCGTGCTCGCGATGTTCCATGACCAGGGCTTGCCGGTGCTGAAGTACGCGACGTTCGGCGAGGGCATCAACGTGACGCTCGGCTTGCCGATCATCCGCACATCGGTCGATCACGGCACGGCGCTCGACCTCGCGGGCACCGGCCGCGCGGACGCGGGCAGCATGATCGCCGCCATCGACGCCGCCGTCGCCATGGCGCGTCATAAACGCAAAGCGTGAGCGCCGGGCGCGCGACCGCATTCACCGAACACGTATGTCCACCAGACACCAGGGCCACTTCGCGCGCAAGCGCTTCGGGCAGAACTTCCTCGTCGATCAGGGCGTGATCGATTCCATCGTCGACGTCATCGCGCCCAGGCGCGGCGAGCGCATGGTGGAGATCGGGCCGGGGCTCGCGGCGCTCACCGAGCCGCTGATCGCGCGCCTCGCCACGGCCGAGTCACCGCTGCACGCGGTCGAACTGGACCGCGATCTGATCGGTCGGCTGGAAAAGCGCTTCGGCGAGCGGCTCGTCGTGCATTCGGCGGACGCGCTCGAATTCGATTTCGGCGCGATCGCGCTCGACAGCGATAAACCGACGCTGCGCATTGTCGGCAATCTTCCGTACAACATTTCGAGCCCGCTGCTGTTCCATCTGACGGCGTTTGCGCCGAAGGTCATCGACCAGCATTTCATGCTTCAGGACGAAGTGGTCGAGCGCATGATCGCGGAGCCCGCGAGCAAAGACTACGGGCGCTTGTCCGTGATGCTGCAATACCGCTACGTGATGGACAAGCTGATCGACGTGCCGCCCGAATCGTTCCAGCCGCCGCCGAAGGTGAACTCGGCGATCGTCCGCATGATCCCGTTGGCGCCGCACGAGTTGCCGGCCGTCAACGAGGCCGTGTTGAGCGATGTGGTCAAGGCCGCGTTCGCGCAACGCCGCAAGGTGCTGCGCAACAATCTGGCCGCGTATCGCGGCAGGATCGACTTCGATGCGCTCGGTTTCGATCTGACGCGGCGCGCTGAAGAAGTGCCGGTCGCGGAATTCGTCGCGCTCGCGCAGGCGCTGGAACGCGCGTGAGCTTCGTCACTGACGCAGCGCGCGGCCGGAAGTATCGGCGAGCAGCTTCAGCAGCCGTTCTAGCCGGATGCGCTGATCGCGCTGCAAGCCGCGCGTCGCGCTGACCTGCTGCACACGTCTGCGCCAGTACGTCTGGCCGAATAGCGAATTCGCGCCTTCAGCCGACAAGACGCGCTCCAGATGCACGATCGCGGCATCGACGTTGTGCGCGGTGTAGGGACTTGTCATCGGATACCTCGCTGCGGTTTGACGTTCGCTGATTGTGCGAGCGCGGCGGGACATTCCGCGTCTCTTCGGAGCTAAGTCATACGCGATGAACCGGGACGCGAAGTGTCTGGGATATCTGCAAGCATCGTCGTTCGAACACCGAGAGAAGCGCGACCACTCATTCAAGGGAGACAGCGCCATGCGCTTCATTCACGCGGCCGACATTCACCTCGACAGCCCGTTGCACGGCCTGTCCGCCTACGCCGACGCGCCCGCCGACATGCTGCGCAACGCCACGCGCGAGGCGTTCGCGAAGCTCGTGTCCATTGGCATCGACGAGCAAGTCGACTTCATGGTGATCGCGGGCGACCTCTACGACGGCACCTGGCGCGATCACAACACGGGCATCTTTTTCTGCCGCGAAATGGGACGCTTGCGCCGCGCGGGGATTCCGGTCTACGTGCTCTACGGCAATCACGACGCCGAAAGCGAGATGACGAGCCAGCTTCGATTGCCGGACAACGTCCACACGTTTTCCACGAAGAAGCCGCAGACCTTTCTCATCGACTCGCTGAAGGTCGCGCTGCACGGCCACAGCTTCAAGGACAAGGCGGTGACGACCAATCTCGTGACCGCGTATCCGCCGCCCGTCGACGGTTATTTCAACATCGGCGTGCTGCACACGGCGCTGGAAGGCGCGTCGATGCACGCGAGCTATGCGCCGTGTACGGTCGCCGAACTCCACGCGCGCGAATATCGCTATTGGGCGCTCGGTCACGTGCATGAATTCGCGATGTGGGAAGAAGCGTCGACCATCGTGTTTCCGGGCAACCTGCAAGGACGTAATATCCGCGAGACGGGCAGGCGCGGCGCGGTCATCGTCAACGTGTCGGATGCTGAAGAGGTGAGCGTCGAGCGGCTTTTCATCGACGTGTTGCGCTGGGAGTCCGTTACAGTCGATGCCTCCGAACTCGACACGCTCGATGAAGTCGCACGCGCGGCCGGGCGTGCGCTCGAAGCGCTCGTCGAACGCGCCGAGCGGCCGGTGCCTCATGCGGTGCGCGTGACGATCACGGGCACGACGAAGGCGCACGGCGAACTATTCGCGCACGCCGCGCAGTTGCGCGCCGAAGTGCTCGCGCAGATCGCGGCCATCAGCCACGACCGTCTGTGGCTGGAAAAGGTGAAGGTGGCGACGCAGCCGATGCCGCGCGAGCTACCGAAGTCGAACGGCGCGGACGCGCTCACCGATCTGCACGGCCTTCTGATCGAAGCCGAATCCGATCCCGAATTCCTCGCGATGCTCAAAGAGCGGCTCATCACGCTCGCGACGCAAGCGCCGAGCGAATTGCAGAAGTCGGTGCCCGAACTTGAATGCGTGCGTGACGGCGATCTCGCGAGGCTCGTGAGCGAAGTGCGCTCCGGCCTGATCGCGCAGCTCGCGGACGCGGAGTGACGCATGCGCATCAACCAGCTCGAACTCATCCGTTATGGGAAGTTCACGGGTCATGCCGTCGAATTTCCGCTCGCGGAGCATGACTTTCACTTTGTCGTCGGCCCGAACGAAGCGGGCAAATCGACGATCAAGAACGCCATCTCCGAATTGCTTTTCGGTATGCCGCACAGTTCGCCGCTCGCCTTCGTGCACGCGCAAAGCGAACTGCGGCTCGGCGCGACGCTGCACAAGGACGGCGCGGCGCTCGCGTTTCATCGCACGAAAAGCCGCAAGTCTTCGCTCGTCACGCCGAACGGAGATGCGCTTTCCGCCGATGCACTGACACCGTTTCTCGGGGCCGCCGACAAGAGTTTCTTCGAGCAGATGTATTGCCTCGATCACACGGCGTTGATCCGCGGCGGTCAGAGCATTCTCGATGCTTCCAGCGATGTCGGGCAGGTGCTGTTCCAGTCGGCGGCGGGCATCGCGAGTCTGGGCGACGTGCGCCAGCGCCTCGCCGACGAAGCCGACAGTCTTTGGGCCAAGCGCAAGTCGGGCGAGCGCGCGTATTACATTGCGCTCAAGCAATACGAGGAAGCCAACGCCGAACTCAAGGCCGCGAGCGTGCGGACCGCGCAATGGCGTCGCGCGCATGGTGCGGTCGAAGAGGCGCAGGAACGCGGCCATGAACAGGAAGCGCGTCGCGCGGAACTGGAAACGAAGCGCGCAAAGCTGGAGCGCATCCGGCGCGTCGCGCCGTATCTCAACGTGTGGCGCGAGAAGTCGGCGGAACTGCACGAACTGGACGATACCGCCGATCTTCCCGCCAACGCCGACGCCACGCTCCAGAACGCGCTGACGCGACTGGCTTCGGCGCAGACCGCGCTCGATCTGCACGCGAGCGCGGTCGAGCAGTTGCAGAAGGACCTGAGCGAGATCCGCATCGATCAGGCGCTGCTCGCGGTGGAAGCGGACATTCGCGCGCTCGAACGGACGCGTCATCAGTGCGCGAATCACGCGAACGAGATTGCGCGGCTCGAACAGGAAGTCGCGGCGCGCGTGCGGCAGATTGCGCAGGACTGCGCGCAACTCGGCTGGCCGCAGGACGAATCCGGCGCGCGGCAGTCGATGCCGGGGCCGCTCGCGTTGCAGACGGTGACGCGCTTGATGCTCGAACGCGGCGAACTGGAGCTCGCGGCCGACAACGCGCAGCGCGCGGCCTACGATGGCGTCGCGCAGATCGAAGACCTGCAGGCGCGCCTCGCCGCCATCACTCACGCCGATGTCCCGCCCGGCCTGCGCGGGGCGCTGCGTGCCGCGCAAAAGTATCGCGATACCGACGCGACGCAACGCCGTCTCGACGATGCGCGGCGCGATGCCGAGCACGCGCTGCAAAGCGGGCTCGCATCGCTCGGCATGTGGACGCGCCCGCTCGCCGATCTCAAGTCGATGACGCTGCCGGCGGCCGAGCGCATCGCCTCGTTGCGCGACGAGCGGCAGGCGCTGGCGTCGCGGCGCGCGCTGGCCGTCGATCGCGTGAAGGAAGCGCAGGATGCGCTCCACGCCACGCGGACCGAACTCGGCGATTTCGTGCAGACGCATGACGTCGTCACGGCCTTCGATGTACGCGACGCACGCGAGGCGCGCAACGCCGCATGGCGCGCAATCAAGTCGGGCGACGTGCCGCTTGCCACGGGCGCGCCGGAATTCGAGACCGCGATGCACGCGGCGGATGGCTTGTCCGATCGCCAGCTTGGCTCGGTCGGTCAGGCGACGCAGCTCTTGGCGTTGCAGCGGCGCGTGACGGCGGAACAGGAAACGGTCGCACGCCGCGAGCAAGCTGCGCGCGATGCCGCGACGGCGCTCGATACTTTCGATGCAACGTGGCGCGAACTCGCCGCGCAGTCGCAGATTGCGGACATGGCGCTCGACGACGTTCCGTCATGGCTCGCCCGCCGCGATCAGGCGCTGGCGGCGTCGCAAACGCTCGACCGGCACACGGAGGAACTTGCGCGCGAATCCGCCGATTCCGCCGTGCGCCGCGACGAACTCGCGCGGCAGCTGGCGCTTGCGGGCGTCGCCGTCGATCCACTCGCCAGTCTCGACGCGCTGAGCGACATCGCGGAAAGCCATATCAGCGCAATCGACGAAGCGGCGGTCACGCGGCGTCACGTGAGCGGACAACTCGACGCGGCGCGCGCGGAAAGCATTGCGCGCCAAAGCGCGGCGACGGCGACACGCGAAGCCTTCGCGCGCTGGCAAAGCGAGTGGTCGGCCGCGGTCGGGAAGGCGGGGCTCGCGGTCGCGGCGGATTCTCAGTCGGCCGCGGATACGGCCATCGGCATCGCGAAGAAAATCGGCGATCAGCTCGCGCAGGTCGACGCTCTTCGCAGCGGTCAGCTCGACGTGATGCGCGCGGCGCTCGCGGCGTTCACAGCCGATGCGGCGCGCGTTGCCGCACGAATCGACAGCGCGCTTGCGGCGCTCGAAGCGAGCGGGATTTCGGCCGAACTGTCGTCGCGGCTCGAAAGCGCGTGCGCGGCGCGCGGCGAAGCGGAGCGCATCAAGAAGGAACTGGCGGCGACGAACGAGCAGCTTGGCGCGGCCAGAGCCGCTCTCGAAGAAGCGCGTGCGAGCCTGCGCCCGCTTTATGAACTGTCCGGCGTCGACACGCCCGACGCGCTTGCGGCGCGCATCGCAAAGTCGCAGCGAAAGCGAGAGCTGATAGCGGCCGTGAACGACGCGCGCCATTCGTTCATCAAGGGCGGCGACGGACTCCCGCTCGACGCGCTCGTCGCGGAGGTGGAGGGCGCGGACATCGCAAGCGTGCAGGCGGAGCTTTCGCTGATCGGCGGGGCGCTGAACGAGTCGGTGAATGCGTCCAGCGCGCTCGCCGCCGAACTGGACGCCGCGCGCCGTGAACTCGACGCCATCTCCGGCACAGCCAACGCCGCGCGCGCCGAGGCAAAGCGCCAGGAAGCGCTCTCCGCAATGGCCGATGCCGCGGAGCGCTTCATCAAGGTCGAGACGGCATCGACGCTGCTGAAGTGGGCTATCGACCGGTATCGTGAACGCCGGCAGGGCCCGATGCTCTCGCGCGCGAGCGCCGTTTTTTCGGAGCTGACGCTGGGCGCGTTCTCGCGGCTCGTTGTGGATTACGACCGTCAGCCGATGGCGCTCGCGGCCATTCGCGCGAGCAGCGGGGAGCATGTGGAGATTGGCGGAATGAGCGAGGGCACGCGCGACCAGTTGTATCTGGCGCTGCGGCTCGCGGCGCTAGAGGAGCACGGCGAGAAGGCGTCGGCGCTGCCGTTCGTCGCGGACGATTTGTTCATCAATTTCGACGATGGCCGCGCCCGCGCCGGCCTGCGCGTGCTCGCACAGATTGCGAAGCGCACGCAGGTGATTTTTCTAAGCCATCACGACCATCTGGTCGGCATGGTGCGCGAGGTGTTCGGGCCGCAAGCCAACGTGCGTTATATGCGCTGATCGAGACGCAGAAGCGTCTCTCTCGCGCCGCCCGCAAAGCCGACGCCCACGCCCGGCGCAATGCCATGCTCGCGCGGATTGATGCGGACCACGCGCGGCCCGTGACGCTCGCTGAAGCGCCGCACGGTCGGTAGCGCCCGGCCCGCGCCCAACTCCACGACCACGAGCCGTTCCACGCGGTGAAGCCACGCGTCGAGCCTGCGCTCTTGTTGCGCCGAGCGCCTGTCGATCCAGTTCCAGTCGCCGAACATGAGAATGTTCGGGCGCGCCACACGGCCGCAAGTCGGGCAAAGCGGCAGCGCGTTGAGGAGTTCGCAGCGGCTTTCATCGACAACTGGCTCGAAGCCGTCCGAGGACCAGATATCGCCGGTGCAGGCGTCGATGCACTGCATCGCGTGGATAGCGCCGTGGCATTCCGCGATGCGCTCGGGCGCGAAGCCTGCGCGCTCGAACTGACCGTCGACATTGCTTGTGAATACGAAGGCGCCGTGACGCATGCGGGCGGCCCAGCGATTGAGCACGTGAAAGCCTTCGTGCGGCTGCGTCGCGCGATACAGCGCAAGCCGATGTCCGTAAAAGCCCCACGCGAGGCGCGGATGCTGCACGAACCCTTCGGGATTGGCCATCTCCTCGAACGAAAAGCCGTGATGCCGCAACGCCGGGTAAGCGCGCCAGAAGCCTTCCGGGCCGCGAAAATCGGGCAAGCCCGAATCGACGCCCATTCCAGCGCCGGCCGTGACGAGCAAGCCGTCGGCGTCGCGGAGCCAGGCGGCGGCCTGTTCGATGAGCGCTTCGTCGCTCATGCGGCTTCTCCGGCGTGCGCGGCTTTCGCGGCTTTGCGATAACGGTTGGCGAGCTTGAGATAGTCTTGCGCGAATTCATCGCGCAGCGTTTGCGGCGCAAGAATCTCGACGCCCGCGCCGAGCGCGCGCAACCACCAGCGCAGCTTGAGGCTGGGCGTCACCGTGCCGGAGACCTTCATGCGGCCATCGGGCAGCGTCTCGATATGCTGATCCTTCGACATCGGCGATTCGCGCAACTGGTTGCCCGCGCTGCCTTCGAACGCGAGTTCCAGCCGCACCGGGGGTTCGGGCAGGAAGTCGAACGCCTGCTGCGTTTCGATGTACTTGCGCAGCTTGAAGTCATCCGGATAACTGAACGACTCGCCGGACTCCGTCACCGAACGGATGCGGTCCAGCCGATACAGCGCGCGCGCCCGTTCCGCTTCGGTTTCGTCCGAACCGGCCGCGCGGCGGGGGTCCTGCGCGACCATATACATGACGCCCGCCGATTCGACGAGCGCAAGCGGCCAAAGACGTTTCGTCTTCGGATCGTCGGCCCTGGCCTGCTTTTGACTTGTTTCGGTTTTGTACGCCGCGCGGTATTGCACGAGCAGTTCGCGCTCGAAGAACGTCGCGGTGGCGACCGTGTTGAAGATGTCCGGACGCAGTTTCGGGCGAATCAGCGTGAACGCGCCATCGACAGAATCGATCTTGTCCGCCCACGCGCGGTACATGCGGCTATCCGCCTTCTCCTGCGAGAGCCGCGCTTCGGCGGCTTTGAAAAGCGGGTCGATGTCCTTGGTGACCGCGTTCGGCAGTTTGTTGCCGGCGAAACGCTGGAGAATATGAAACGCGACGGCTTCCGACGCGCTCATCAACCCCACGCCTTCCTGCAGACCATGCAGCCACGGCTTGCGCTGCCAGAGCAGTTCGCGGCCGTTGATTGTGGAGATGACGCGCGAGTCGGCTTCGAGCGCGGTCAGATGACGCTGCACCTTCTTCGTGTACCCGACGCGATGCCCGCGCTCTTCCAGCCGGCGGCGCACCTCGGGCGTCGAGAGCCACGCGACGGCGTCACGTTCAGTCGGCAACACACGGAGGATGGCTTCGTCGAGGCTGGAGGTCATGGCGTTCAGATCAGAAGTCCTGAGTCGATTATAGGGACGACTGGGACAGATCGTGTCCTGAACGGAAAGCTGCGGGCGTTTGGGGGCGCTGGGAGACGGGTGCGATGTAAAGCGGAGGGAAGCGGATCGCGCAAAAGAAAAAGGGCTGCGCATTGCGCAACCCTTTTGATTTCTTTGGTAGGCCGTGCGGGATTCGAACCTGCGACCAACGGATTAAAAGTCCGCTGCTCTACCAGCTGAGCTAACGACCCGAAAGAGGCGAAATTATAAGCGGCTATCTCAAATGCTGTCAACCGCTCGGACCCTATCGCTCAGAAAAACGCCCGCGGCATTGAAGCCCGCGGGCATTCTCCTCGAGAGGCGCGAAACCGGAAAGCTCCGCTTACTTCACCTGCGACATCCTGCTCTGCGCTGACTGCGCGACTTCTGTGCCCGAATACTGCGAGATGATCTGCTGAAGCGTCTGCTTCGCAGCCGCTTTCTGGCCCTGCTCGATCTGGTTATTCGCGATTGCAAGCAACGCTTCGGGTGCTCGCGGATGCGTCGGGTACGTCTTCACCAGGTTCTGCCAGATTGCGGTCGATCCCTTGTAGTCGCGCTGCGCATACAACGCATTGCCGAGCCAGTACTGCGCGGTCGGCTGATACGGGCTTTGCGGATACTTCGCCACGAAGGCCTTGAACGAGGCTGCGGCGCTTTTGTAGTCACCGTTACGGAATTCAGTCGACGCTGCGTTGAACGCTTCCGTCTCGCCGGGCTGCACAGCGCCGCTCACGCCGTCGACCGTCTGCTGCTGCGGCTCGAACTTCTTCAGGCGCGTATCGAGATCGGCGTAGTAGTCCTTCTGCTGCTTTTGCAGCGTCGAGACCTGGTTCGCCAGATCCTCGTTCTGACCGCGAAGCGTGGCGACCTGCTGATTCAGCTGGTCGATACGATTCGACTGATCGAGGATTGTGCGCTGCGCGGCCGACAACTGGTTGGCCAGGCCATCCGTTTTCGTGCGCAGATCGAGCACGGCCTTGCGCGCTTCGTTGTCGTCGAAAACGCCGGCGTGCGCGGGCACGCAAAGCATCGTCGAGCCAGCGACACACGCGGCTGCGGCCATCCGCAGCAAGGGAAAGCGATACAACATAGGGCGACTCACCCGTGACTGGTTACGTTACTGTTACTGTTGGTAGACGAGATCGGCGCGGCGGTTCTGCGC
>Ga0308173_10000669_pt1 | contig 15285 bp, 5 predicted proteins | sample PhyPR1_FD_203716 | JGI IMG/M metagenome (GOLD analysis project Ga0308173, IMG submission 203716) | Soil microbial communities from UC Gill Tract Community Farm, Albany, California, United States - DLSLS.P.R1 | ecosystem: Environmental > Terrestrial > Soil > Agricultural land | place: USA...
CCGCTGGATTCCTGGATATTTGGCGGCGACTACGCGGGCCGGCAGATTCTTGAAAACTTCCGGTTGCTCTCACTCGATGGCTGCGGGCTCGGCGATAGGCCCCTGGCAACCGCCGCGGCCGGGGCGGTTTTGCATTACCTGCGCGAAACTCAAAAATCTTCGCTTGATCATCTGAACCGCCCGGCCTTTTACGAACGAACCGACCACATGGTTCTGGATTCCGCCACGATCCGCAACCTGGAACTGGTGGAGCCGCTGTTCGCCGGCGAGAGCCGCGAAGCGACGCTCATGCACGTGCTCGATAAGACTTCCACTGGAATGGGTGGACGGCTTCTGCGGCGGCGTCTACTGGCTCCTTCCTGCGATCGAGCCGAAATTGAGGCAAGGCTCGATTCCGTCGCGGAACTGGCGGCGAAGGTGATCCTGCGCGGCGAGTTGCGAAAAGCGTTGAGTTCGATCCAGGACCTCGAACGCCTGCTTGCAAAGGTAATGCTTGGCACCGCTGCGCCACGAGATATGTTGGCGCTCGGCCGATCGCTGGGGCTGCTGCCCGTCGTTGCCGCGGCGGCTTCCCAATTCGAAGCCCCGGGCCTGCGCCTGGAAATCGACCTGGTGGACGAAGTGCGCGACCGGATTTTGACCGCGATTGCCGACGAGCCTCCGGTGAACCTAGCTGAGAGCGGAACGATTCGCGACGGATTTCACGCCGAGCTCGATGAGTTGCGCGACATCAGCCGGAACAGCCGCCAATACATTGCGGCCATCGAAACGCGCGAGCGCAGCCAGACCGGCATCCAGTCGCTGAAGGTCCGATTCAACAACGTCTTCGGGTATTACATCGAGATCTCGAAGGCCAACCTTCCGCTCGCGCCTGCTTTCTACGAACGTAAGCAGACGCTGGCCAATGCCGAGCGCTTCACTACCCCGGAGCTGAAAGAGCTGGAGTCGAAAGTACTCGCCGCTGAAGATAAAATCCTCGCCCTTGAGCGCGACATCTTCCAGCAAGTGCGCTCTTTCGCGGCCGCGCATGCTCAAAGAATTAAGTCCGCGGCAGCGGCGGTTGCCGAACTGGACCTAGCTGCAGCGCTGGCGCACGTAGCAACCGAAAACCGTTATCGCCGTCCCCGCTTCTCCGATTCCGGAGAGATGCGGATCGATGCCGGCCGCCATCCCGTCATTGAAAAGCTGACCGAGCGCGATGCTGTCCGCTTCATCCCAAACGACCTCTACTTGAATTCGTCCAGCGAATATATCGGCGTGATCACCGGCCCTAACATGGGTGGCAAGTCCACTTATCTGCGGCAGGCCGCGCTGATTCTCATCCTGGCCCAGATTGGCTCCTTTGTTCCTGCCGATGCCGCGCTGCTTCCCGTCGTGGATCGCGTTTTCACGCGCATTGGAGCCGCGGACAATCTGGCCAGAGGGCGATCTACCTTCATGGTCGAGATGACCGAGGCGGCAGCAATCCTAAATACTGCAACACCTAATAGCTTCATAGTACTGGATGAGATCGGACGTGGTACTTCCACTTACGACGGTCTGGCGCTCGCCTGGGCCGTGGTCGAGTATATTCACCAGCACATCCAGGCCAAGACTTTGTTCGCCACCCATTATCACGAGCTAACAGACCTTGCTGACCAACTTTCTGGCGTAAGAAATTTACATGTCTCCGTGAAGGAGTCAAATGACCAGATCTTATTCATAAGAAAGGTAGAACCGGGTGCGGCAGACCGCAGTTACGGCATCGAAGTAGCCCGCCTTGCCGGTCTACCCCTGCAAGTAATCGAGCGCGCGAGGTCAGTTTTATTGCATCATGAAGTGAGGGAACACTCGGTTAGTGAAGAGCTAAGCCCGGGTGATGCTAACGCGCCCCTTCAGATAAGACTTTTCGAGCCCATGAATCAAGGGCTCGCCGATCGGATACGGGCGTTGGATATCAACAATCTCCGGCCGGTTGAAGCTTTGCAGATTTTGCAAGATTTGCAGCAAGAGTTGCGAAAAAGATGAGAATAGCAGGTATCATGAGCGGGACTTCGCTCGATGGCATCGACGTGGCGATCGTCGATATCACCGGGTCAGGCTTTAAGGCGAAGATTAACGTCGTCGCGAGCCATTCCGTCCCTTATCCACGAAAGATTCGTGAAGCGCTCCTCGCCATGTCCAATCCGAGCGCGATCACAGGAGATATTTCACGGCTGAACTTTCTTCTCGGAGAACTGTATGCCGAAGCTCTGGAAGAGACCGCTGAACGTGCGGAGGTCCCGCTTGAGTCCATCAAGCTCATCGGGTGCCACGGTCAGACGATCTTTCATGAAGGGCAAGGGTCGCAGTATCTGGGGAAGAAGGTGTCAAGCACGTTCCAGATTGGGGAGTCGAGCGTCATCAGCGAGCGTACCGGCATCAACGTCATCTCGAATTTTCGAGAGCACGATGTCGCCGCTGGCGGATATGGCGCGCCGCTTGTACCCTATCTGGATTACATGCTGATTCGCCATCGCGGCCGCGGCCGTGTTGCCATCAATATCGGTGGCATCGCGAACCTGACCGCGATTCCTCCGAATACCAACACCGACCGGGTCGTGGCTTTTGACACCGGCCCGGGAAACCTGATCATTGATCAGCTTGTTGCGCGCATTACTGCTGGCCAGCAAACCTATGATCGTGATGGCGCGATCGCCGCCTCGGGCGAAATTGACCCGAAACTCCTGGCGAAGCTGCTGCGCGATAAGTATTTCCGTGCCAAGCCTCCCAAAACTGCCGGACGCGAGCAGTACGGGTCGGAGTTTGTCTCCAGGCTGCTCGATACGGAGCTCAGCAGCGAAGACCTGATTGCTACGGCCACCGCTCTCACAGCTGAGAGTATTGCCTTGGCGGTTCGCAATTTTGTGCTGCCCGATATGCGGGTGGATGAGATCTTCGTTTCCGGCGGCGGCACTCACAACCCGACCCTGATGCGCATGCTTCGTAAAGCAATGGATCCGATTCCGGTCAAGGAAACTACCGAAGTTGGCTTGGATGTGGATTCCAAAGAAGCAATTGCGTTTGCCGTGATGGCGTATGAAACTGCCCACTGCAGGCCATCCAATCTGCCGGCCGCGACTGGCGCGAAGCGGCCCGTCTTGCTGGGGAAAGTAACGCAGAACGGTCCGGTCCGCACTGGAGCGAATGCAACCAACGGAACCACCAGCGTGAATGCCAGCGCTGCGCGTAACGGTTCGGGAACCGCGGTTCATAAGCCCAAGGCAACCCGGCCGGCCAACGTGAGTCGTACGCCGGTTGCGCCAAAAGCAAAAGCAGCGGCACGATAAACGCTGTCTCATCACTCGACAGACCTCGCGTCATAGTTATCAGGCGGTGTTAATTAACTCCGCCTGATATTCTTTCCTTGGCGGTGGGCTTGCGCCGTTGCGAACCATGCCTCAATCTATTTCTTCCCCTCTCTTCCTTTTCGCGTTCTGCGCAGCTTCTTTGGTTCTGGCCCAGGGGACGCAGACGCAGCCGAGCTCCGATCAGCAGGCAAACGCAAGCAGCCAGTCAGAAAATCACGACACTTTCAAAAATCTGAAATTCCGTAATCTCGGGCCGGCCGCTGCCGGTGGCCGGGTAACGTCAGTAGTGGGCGTGCCCGGAGATCCGAACATCTATTACGTAGGGGCGGCCAGCGGCGGGATATGGAAGAGCACCAATGGCGGATCCACCTGGAAGGCGATCTTCGAGCACGAGAAGACCGCCTCGATTGGCGCAATTGCGCTTGCGCCTTCGAATCCGAATTTTATTTGGGCTGGCACCGGCGAAGCGAACATTCGTAACGACGTTATCGATGGCGCTGGGGTGTACTTTTCCTCCGATGCCGGCGAATCCTGGAAGTTTATGGGCCTCGGCGATGCCGGCCAGATATCGAGCGTGCTGGTCGATCCTAAGAATGCCGATACCGTCTTTGTCGGCGCGCTGGGGCACGCCTGGGGTCCGAATGCCGAACGCGGCGTGTTTCGTACCACCGATGGCGGGAAAACCTGGAAGAAGGTCCTGTACGTCGATGACCTGACGGGCGTAGCCGATCTGGCAATGCAGCCGGGCAATCCAATGGTTCTCTACGCCGCAATGTGGCATGCCCGCCGGTATCCGTGGACCTTGCTTGATGGCGGCGATTCCAGCGGCATTTACCGCACTACCGATGGCGGCGAAACCTGGAAGAAGCTCACCGAAGGCTTGCCAAAGGGACCGCTCGGCCGCATCGCAATCGCGGTTGCCCCAAGCAATCCTAGCCGGGTGTACGCGTTGATTGCCGCAGGCAAAGGTCTTCTCTGGGAATCGAACGACATGGGCAATCACTGGAGCGAAGTCAGTGACAATCACGCCCTGGACGTGCGCCCGTTCTACTTTTCGAAACTGGCGGTTTCGCCGGTCGACGAGAACAACGTGTATTTCCTTTCGTTCGACCTGATGGAATCCGATGATGGTGGTAAAACAGCGCACCTGGCCGACCGCGGCGTCCATCCGGACCACCACGCAATCTGGATCGACCCGCACGACCCCGACCGAATTATCCAAGGCAATGACGGCGGCGCTTTTCTCAGCCTGGACGGCGCGAAATCCTGGCGATTCCTGGATGGACTGCCCATTGAGCAGTTCTATCAGACAGCGGTGGACTCGGAATCGCCTTTCACGATCTGTGGTGGTTTACAGGACAACAGCGCCTGGTGCGGGCCATCGACGAATCTGGGACGTAAAGGTGTAGCCAACGCCGATTGGTACACGGTCGTAGGCGGCGATGGAGAGTATGCCGTTCCGGCGCCCAGCGACTCCAACATCATTTACGCGGACGCGCAGAGCGGATACACGGTCCGCTTGGATAAGCGAACTCACCTCTCCCATTTCGTGCGGCCTTATCTGGGCAGCGTCGAAGAAACCGCGCCCTCGGATTTGAAGTACCGGTTCAATTGGACCAGCCCCATCGCCGTCTCCGGAACTGATCCAAATGAGGTTTATCTCGGCGGGAACGTCGTCTTTAAGTCAACGGACGGCGGAAAGAACTGGTCGCCCATCAGCGGCGACTTAACGCGAAACGATAAGAGCAAGCAGGTGGTTTCAGGCGGCCCTGTCGATCATGACATCAGCGGCGCGGAGAACTACGACACCATTCTTTCCATTAGCATTGCGCCAACTGACCCGAAAGTGATCTGGGTTGGCACGGATGACGGATGCGTCCAGGTGACTCGCGATGGCGGCGCGCACTGGAGCCGAGTGGATAGCCAGATCCCGGGTGCGCCTGAGTGGGCGCGGGTGTATCAGATTGGTGTTTCTCCCTTCGATGCCGGAACGGCTTACGTTGCGTTCGATGCCCATCAGCTTGATAACCGGCACGCCTATATTTATAAGACAAGCGATTACGGCAAGTCTTGGCAGAACATAAGCGCCGGCCTGCCCGATGCGCCCGCATCTGTTGTCCGCGAAGACCCGAACATGCGCGGATTTCTGGTTCTGGGAAACGATGTGGGTCTGTTCTATTCGCGCGATGCAGGCGCGCATTGGGAACAGGTGAAAGCAAATTTCCCCACCGTGCCCGTATGGGATCTGAAATTCGTAAAGAACTCGCGAGATCTGGTAGTGGCCACGCACGGCCGCGGCATATTCGTATTCGACGATATCCGGCCGTTTGAACAACTGACGGCGGAACCTGCGGCTAATGACTTTCACCTGCTGGATGCAAGCGACGGCATCCTCTTCCACCGCTGGGAAACAGATGAGGACCAGCCTGCCTCGTTTTCGAGTCCGAACGCGCCCAGTGGCGCGACGGTCGATTACTTGCTGAAAAGTAAGCTGGAGTCGAGCGCAGAGCAGAAAGCGCGCCACGAAAGCCCGGTAAAGATCGTTGTTACCGATCACAAAGGTAATGTCGTGGCCACCCGTTATGGGCCGTCGAACGAAGGCATAAACCGCTTCGTATGGGATCTGCGCTACGACGGAACCCGGCGGCTTGAATCGGCCATCCCGCCGGAACCGCCTGAAGCGGGCGAACCCGAACGGATGCGGTTTTATATGCGCGGGCCGGACGTGCTGCCTGGCGAGTATACGATTTCGGTAACAGCCGCCGGACAGACTCAAAAGACAACTACGCGTGTCGTCGCCGACCCCAATCTTCATCTGAATGCCGAAGACTTCCGCACGCAAACCGCGGCGGCTCTCGCGATGCGGAGCGAGATGGCTGCATTGAACGAGATGATAGAGCGCATCGAGCGCATGGAGCGGCAGATCTCCGATTTTGAGAAGAGTGCGGGTGCTGAAAGCGAGACGCCGGGAAAATACGAATCGCTCTTAGCGCAGGCCGGGGATCTCGACAAGAAATTGAAGGCCGCGAAGGCATCGGTTTACAATCCCGATATTCAACACAATGTCGCCGAGGACGATATTCACGCGCTCGCCGATCTGCATGGGCGGGTTGAGGACATAGCCGGTGAGTTGGCGTCGGCCTACGATCAGCCGCCCAACGCGCTGCTTCGCGAGAAGATGGCCGAAGTCTCCAAGGAAATGAATGAACGGCTGGCTGCATTTAACAATCTGCTCAAGCAGGATGTAACCAGCTACAACAAAGCGGCGTATGCGGCGGGAGCGCCAACGCTGTTTGCAGGCGATGCGGTTACAGTGAAACGCGCGCCCGCGCTGTAGCGACTGTGCCATCCATTCCAACATCGGATCGGGCGTGCCCGATCCCTACAGAACGTTTTGAGCGCCGGCGGAACGCGGCAAGCAAAACCAGGCCGCCTAATAGCAGGCCTAGGCTGCCGGGCTCCGGGGTGTTGACGGTATCCAGCTTCACTACGAAATCGTTGTAATCGAATCGATCCGGTAAATCACAGGTACCGGTGACACCGGCCCCACACGCTCTGGTATCCACGGCTCCGATATAAAATGCGTTGCCTGGGCCCGATGCGGAGTTGAACACGGCGAAATGTTGCAGATTGTCGCTGGGGTTCGGAAACCCGGCAACCGAGTTTGCCGCGCTGTTCATGAAAAAGAAATATTGCGAAGAGAACGGATCGCCGCGTAAACCCTGATCCTGTTCGATGTAGAACCCGTACGTATGCGAACCCGGCATAAATGTTTTTGGCGCGGTCCCAGCATCTTGGGATGCGGAAAACAGTGGAGTCAGCGATCCGATGGAACCGTCTGCATTGATGCGGTACCAGCCGAAAGTGTCCAGCGGACCGGAGTTCGTGATGGTGGCCTCAAGCGTGGCGGTAACCGCGTACCCAGTGCCATTGAATTCGATGTTGGCAGGGGCTCCGCCGTCGTTGTGTCCGAGATACGGGAGATTGCCCGGCGGACTGGTGATTACACAATTCCCTCCGCCAGTGAGACACCAGCCGACATTGTAGCGGCTACCGTCTCCGGAGCCGTTGTTCCAGTAAGGGATGCCCGGTGTGGGACTCGAACCCTGGAAGAGATTGCTGGCAGACCAGGTCTGCCAACTCCCATCGCCCGTCACGGAGTCCGCCTGGGCAATCGCGCCTGCAAGCAAACAAGCTGAAAGCGCAATCAACAGCTTTGACAATGTTAAACGCATGGGTCCTTATATTGATGAGCTTACGTCAAGCTTAAAGCTACTTTGGAAAAACTACTAGCCTTATGAATCCAATTTATCAGTCGAGGCGTTCACGGATATGGTCGCCTGCCGATACGGGCCGGTTCCCACCGCCAAGTGGTTCTGAGCCATCTGTAACAGACAGGATTGAAGGTGCGTCAAGGAAGTGCAGCAGCAGGGGGGCCATACGGCAGAAGCACCAACCAGTCTCTCGCAGTCATTCGTCGAAAGCATGATGTCTGACCGGCACAGATGAGAAGCGCGCTTGCCACTCGTTCGCTTCTTTTCTACGCGGCATTAATTATCGTTCCGGTAGTTACTGGCGCGCAGGAGTTTCGTGGCAAGCTGGTGACCGCTGTTGAATATGAGCCTGCGAATCAGCCGGTTTTTTCCAAGGATCTGCAGAACATGCAGCTTGTGCGCGTCGGCCAGTCGCTTGATCCGAACCAGGTCGCGGCCACAATCGACCGCTTGTTTGCAAGCGGCCTTTACGACGACATTCAGGTGGATGCCGAACCAAGCGGGGACGGCGTCGCCATCCGTTTCATCACCCGAGCCAGGCGCTTTATCGGACACGTGGGCGTCCGGGGAAAGATAAACGACCCGCCCAGCCGCGCCGTCATCATCAGCGACTCGCAATTGACCCTCGGAACGCCATTCGATGAGGAAACGCTTGAGGGCGCCCGGAAGACCATCGAAGAGGAAATGCGGCAGAACGGGCTGTTTGAGTCGTCGGTTGGGGTGAGCACTATCGAGGATCCCGTCACGCATCAAATGACGATCCGCTTTCTGATCAATGCCGGGAAGCGCGCCCGATACACGACGCCGATCATTACGGGCGAAACAAAACTCCCGGACGAGACCATCATCGGCGCCACGGGCTGGCGCTGGCCGCTGATTCACAAATGGCGGCAGGTAACGTCGGCGCTGACGGACAAAGGTATCGATGGAATTCAGAAGAAGTATGCGAAAAAAGATCGCCTGACCACCACAGTGACTCTGGGTTCGCTCAATTATGATCCGAAAACGGGCCGCGCTAAGCCCTCGCTCGAGATCGAAGCGGGACCGAAGGTCGAAATAAAAACACTCGAAGCGAAGGTGTCGAAGGGAAAACTGCGCCAGTTCATTCCGGTTTACCAGGAGGGCTCGGTTGATAACGACCTGCTCACCGAGGGCGCGGAAAATCTTCACGATTATTTCCAATCGAAGGGATATCCGGATGTAGACGTTACCTTCAAACGAGAGCCGCAGAAGGATGACAAGGAAGTCATCAACTACTACATCGCAACCGGACCCCGGCGCAAGCTGGTCCATATCGGTATCGACGGCAACACGTATTTCACGCCCGATACCCTGCGGGAGCGCATGTTTCTCCACACCAGCACCTTGCTGATGCGCAACGGCCGCTATAGTGAGGCCTTTCGAAACAATGATCAGGACGCAATAGCAAATCTCTATCGCGACAACGGGTTCCAGGATGTCAAAGTGACCTCAACCGTTCAGACGAACTACAAGGGGAAGCCGCAAGACATCGCCGTTACGTTCCACATCGATCCGGGGAAGCAGTGGGTCGTATCCAATCTATACATCGAAGGCAACAACCGGCTGGATATCGAACCGGTTCGCAATCAACTGGCTTCCATTCAAGGCCAGCCGTATGCGGAAGTCGATGTGGCTTCCGATCGAAACAGGATTCTCGAATACTACTATTCGAACGGTTTTCCGAAAGCTGCTTTCAGTTATCGAACCACGCCCGGTCCGAAGCCCGAAACCATAAACCTGACTTACAGCATCAATGAGGGCCCCCGCGAGTTTGTCCGCAAGGTGATTGTCTCCGGCCTTTATCGCACTCGTCCGTCGCTTGTATTGCGAAATATCAACACAATCAAAGAGGGCGAGCCCATCTCGATGCTGAAGGTGAACAGTATTGCCCGGCAGCTTACCGATCTCGGTGTTTTCGCGAATGTAGAAACGGCCATCCAGGATCCCAATGGGACGAATCAGTATAAATACCTCCTGTACGATTTCGATGAAGCAGCGCGGTATTCATTCCATATCGGCTTCGGTCTTGAGGTGGGCCAATTCGGGCATACGACGAATAACCTTTCGAGTGCAGGCGGTCTGAAGGGAGTCTCGCCGCTGATCTCCTTCACGGTAAACCGGCTGAACTTCCGCGGGTTGGGACAGACAGTTTCTCTGCAAACGCGCTACTCCACTCTGGAGCAGCGCGAATCGCTGAACTACATTGTGCCGCGGTTCCTTGGGTCCCTGAATCGAACCGTGACGTTTTCGCTGCTCTATGACACGACACAAGATGTTCAGACGTTCTCTTCAAGGCGCGCCGAAGCGTCTGTTCAGACTTCTCAGCGATTCAATCGGGCTTCCACTCTTTTGCTCCGGTTTGCGTACCGCCGGGTCAGCACCGGCAACATACAGATTCCGTCACTCTTGATTCCCCTCTACTTGCAACCGGTTCGCATAGGCATTTTATCGGCCAGCTACATTCAGGATCACCGCGATAATCCGGCCGATGCGCACCGCGGGTTCTGGAACACAGTGGATGCCGGCATTGCCGGGAACTTCTTCGGGTCGCAGCGCAATTTCACGCGGGTGCTGGCCCGGAACGCCACCTACACTCCCATCGGCCACAACATGGTGCTTGCCCGGCAAACCCAGATTGGTGCGATTCTTCCTTTCAATATCCCCGCGGGTACGACCAGCTTCGATTCCATTCCGCTTGCCGAACGGTTTTTCGGCGGTGGCGGCGTCTCGATGCGCGGCTTTGGCGATAATCAGGCCGGCCCGAGAGATATCGGCACCGCGAGCCAATTGCCCGGACCTCCGACCGCCACTCCGACCGGATTCCCGATTGGAGGCAACGCTCTCTTCTTCAACACAGTTGAGCTTCGATTTCCCCTGCTTGGCCCCAACATCAGCGGCGTTCTCTTCGAGGATATGGGGAATGTCTACACCAGTTTCGGGGGCATTTCCTTAGCGTACCGGCAGCCGAGCGTTGTTACTTATCCGAATCTTCCGGGAAAGGCGTTCTACCAGAATTTCAACTACGCGGTGCAAGCGCCGGGATTTGGAATACGCTACAAGACTCCATTGGGACCCGTGCGAGTGGATTTCGCATATGCTCTGAATCCCCCGCGTTATTTGGGCTTCAATCGAAACGAAACCATCCAGGACTTGATTGGCTGTGGATCCGCGCAACTTGGCACGACGCCGGAATGTACCGCCACGCCGCAGCAATTGAGCCATTTCCAGTTCTTCTTCTCTATCGGGCAGGCCTTCTGATGCGATGTCTGCCTGTCTCCATGCTGCTCATAACGGGAATGATTGCACAGGCGGTAATCATCGACAGAATCGCGATCATTGTGAGAAATTCGGTGATCAAAGACAGTGACATCAGGCGCGATATCCGGGTGACGGATTTCCTCAACGGGCAGCCGCTCAACTTCGGACCTGCCGCACGGAAGGCCGCGGCGGACCGCTTAATCAACCAGGCCATGATTCGGCGTGAAATCAGATTAGGCGATTATCCTCAGGCCACCTATCAGGAAGCCGATCAGCAGCTTGATCGCCTCGAAAAGCAAAAATACAAATCGCAAGCGGCTTTTGAGCAGGCTCTAACCAGGTATGGACTCACCAACAATGAGCTGCGTACCGAATTTAAATGGCAATTGACCGTTTTGCGGTTCATTGACGTGCGCTTCAAGCCCGCCGTGATGGTGAGCGATCGGGAGGTTAATGACTACTACGACCAACATGAAGCCGCCCTGCGCCACGCGCATCCGAAGGAATCGGTTGACGACCTTCACGGCGACGCACGAAACATCATTACCGGCGAGCAAGTGAATAAGCTGTTCTTCGATTGGCTTGATCAGCAGCGCGGCGACGCAAAGATTGTGTTTCACGAGGAAGGCCTGAAGTGACCCGGCGAACGAAGAAAATCCTGCTGACGGTTGCCGGCAGTATCGCGGGCCTGATTGTGATCTTGGTCATCGCCGCGATTCTGATCCTGCAAAGCGGATGGTTCGCGAACTTTGTAAAGAACAAAATTGTTGCGGTTGCGGAAGAGTCCACCGGCGGGGTCGTCGAGATTGGATCGTTCCAGTTTGACCTCTGGCATTTAACCGTGCGCATCCGCGACTTCGTTCTGCATGGAACAGAACCGAAAACGGCCGACCCACTGGTGCGAGTGCAATTGCTGGAGGCTCATCTGAAGCTGTTTTCCGGATGGAAAAACATCGCGGGCCTATCTTACCTGGGAATTGAAAAACCAGAGGCGGATCTCATTGTTTTTCCGAATGGAAAGACCAATATTCCGCAGCCGAAGAATCCAAGCAAATCGAGTGGCAACAACTCAACCCTGCAAACGGTGATCGACTTGGCGGTTAACAAGTTCGAGCTGAAGAACGGATTGCTGGAGTTTGCGGAAGAAAAGGCATCCTTCAACGCGCGCGGCGAAAATCTGCGGGTCTTGCTGGATTATGACTTCGCGAACCCCGGATATCAAGGGAATCTTTCCATAAGCCCGCTGCTGCTGGCATCCAGCGGCAAACCGCCGCTTCATGCCGACGTTAACATCCCGGTAACGCTCGGTAAGGACGCCGTACGGGTGACGAACGCCCGGGTCACTACTCCGCAATCGCGGATTGAGCTGACAGCCGCACTGGAGAATGTGAATACGCCGGTGATCTCGGCGCATTTGAATGCCAATATTTCGCTGCCGGAAATTCAGCGCAGTGTGAACCTGCCAATGGATGCTAACGCCGCGGGCGCACCGAGGGTGCTGACGGCGGAGCTGGCGATGCAAATGGACCAGCAGAGCAAAGCCGTACACTTGCAAACCGCTCATGCATCGCTCGGTCAAACTACCGTTCAGGCATCGGGCAGCCTTGAGCCGGGAAAGAATAGCGCGGTTACGTTCAAGGCCGACCTCGCGCTGCGGCAATTGTCGCGATTAATGAAGGTCTCCTCCATCCAAGTGAACGGAGATCTCCTGGCAAGCGGAACCGCCAGACTGGACGCACAAAGAAATTATTCAGTAAACGGGACGATAAACTCGCAGGGCCTCGCCCTCCGCAGCGGAACGACGCAGGTCTCCAACCTGAACCTGTATTCGCCATTCCACGCAGATCCCTACCTGATCAGTCTGGATGGCCTGAACCTGAAAGCTTTGGGCGGCGATCTTGCGGCGAAAGTCTTTGTAGAAAAAATGCAATTAGTGAGTCTGGAGAGCACTTTGCGCAATTTCTCGCTGCCGGTGCTTGCGGCCGTCTTTACGGGCAAGCATCTGGGATACGCGGGCGTTATCGATGGCTCACTTAAGGCGCGCGGCGATCTGAAAGCGAAGGGGGCCACTGGGTACAACGCGGAAGCCAAGCTGTCGATCGTGCCAGGAACGCGCGGAGTACCTGTGAGCGGCCGCCTCAACGCAACCTACCGCGGCGCCACGGGTGCAGTGGATTTAGGGCAATCCTATATCGCGATGCCCAACACCCGGATCGATCTGTCCGGCTCGCTAAACAAGCGCATCGACATCAATCTTGTTTCGCATAACCTGAATGATTTTCTCCCGGCCGTCAATTTTGCGTCATCCAAGCCGGAAAGCTCACTGCCGGTATCGCTCCGGGGCGGCGGTACGTTAACAGCGCGCGCGGAAATTACCGGTAATCTGTCTGCGCCTAACATCGCCGGGCACACGGCCATCACTCACTTCTCGATAGAAAAACGGCCGCTCGATCAATTCTCGCTCGATCTGGCCGCATCTCGTACCGAAGCTTCTGTCCAAAATGGCCTAGTCACCGGAAAAGGACTGCAGGCTAATTTTGATGCCCTTATTGGCTTACGGAAGTGGAAGCCGGCGCCTGCCTCGCCCTTGAAAGCAGATTTGACGGTTCGCAACGGAGATGTAGCGGCCTTGCTTGGCCTAGCGGGTGAATCTTCCATACCGGCGAGCGGGCAGCTTACAGCGGACGTTCATGTCAACGGAACCTATGGCGATCCACTTGGGAATGCAACGCTTGAAGTGCTGAACGGCAGCGCCTATCAACAGCCGTTCACGCGCTTGTACGGCGGGATGAATCTAAGTCATCAACTGATTACGATCACAAACCTGGAACTGGACACCGCGGGCGGGAGCGCTACGGCGAATGGCACGTTCCGGCACCCGGTGAACAGCTTTACCACCGGACACGCGCAGCTTCAGCTTGCCACCCAAAATATTCAGTTGGCCGAGATCAAACCGTTGCAGGAGAGAAGCCCGGGCGCTGCCGGTGAGATCCAACTTACCGCCAGCGCTGCCGCGGACCTGCAAAAATCCGGGAAACAAACCAATTTCGTTCTCGACACGATAACTGCAGACTTATCCGCAACCGGCTTGCGTGTGCAGAATCAGAGCGCGGGTAATCTCACTGGGAGCGTACGTACCAATAACGGCGCGGCGAATTACAACCTTGTTTCCGATTTCGCCGGTTCTAACGTTCACGTGAACGGGCGCACTTCGCTAACGAAAAATTACACGACAACGGCCGATGCCTCTATCCGGAATCTAGCAATTGGCAAGGTTTTGCAGATTACCGGGCAGGGTGCTCTTCCGGTAAGCGGCAATCTTTCGGCCGATGCGCACGTGAGCGGGACCTTGCAATCGCCTTCCGCGAACTTGAGTTTCACTCTGGCCAAAGCCGACGTTTACCAGGAACGGATTGACCGGCTGCAGGGCGCGGTGGACTATTCGAACACACGGATTCGTATCCCGTCCATCAAGCTGGATATTCCCGCCGGCAGCGTCACCTTAGCCGGCGCTTTCACGCACCCGGCGAATGATTTCAATAACGGTTCGTTAAATCTGAAACTGAGCAGCACCGATATCCAGCTCGCGAAAATCGAGCACGTCGAGCAGGCCAAGCCAGGCTTTGCCGGCACCCTGCACGTTGCCGCCGATCTCTCTGCCGGCTTGCGCGAGCATAACGGAAAACGGCAGATCGCGGTATCCACTCTAAACGCCGATGCAGCGGCGAACGGCCTTCGGGTGGACAACCTGAATTTGGGCCAGGCTGCTTTTCAGGCTCGAACAACCGGCCAGAACGTGAATTTCCGCCTCGATTCGGATATTGCGCAGAGCCAGGTTCACGCGTCCGGCAGGTCTCAACTGAGCGGCGATTACCCGACTCGGGCGAGCCTCACCTTCTCGAACATCCGCTATTCCAATATTGCTCCGTTTTTATCCAGAAACACGACCGCACCGCCGGCGTTCGACGCACTCGTAGAGGGGCAGGCTTCTGTGAACGGTCCGCTATTAGATGTCAACGGCTTGAATGGCCGGTTGGAATTGAGCAGGCTGGACGTTCGCACGAATCCGCAAAGTTCACCGACAGGCGCGCCCCCGATCCGGACCGCAGAATTGCAAAATCAGGGCCCTATTGTAATCGCCATGAATCAGTCCGTTGTTCGGGTGCAGCAATTGCACATCGCCGGACCAGGAACGAACATTACCGCGGGTGGAGAAATCAACCTGAAGAACGGCAAGAATCCCATGGGCCTGACACTTGCCGCAAACCTGGATTTGGGTGTACTGCAGGACATCAGCCGCGATTTCTATTCGTCCGGAGCGGTGTCCATGGACGCCACCCTGCACGGCACGTTTTCACAGCCGCTTATAAATGGGCAGCTCGTATTGAAGAATGCCAATATCA
>Ga0308173_10000670_pt1 | contig 15282 bp, 10 predicted proteins | sample PhyPR1_FD_203716 | JGI IMG/M metagenome (GOLD analysis project Ga0308173, IMG submission 203716) | Soil microbial communities from UC Gill Tract Community Farm, Albany, California, United States - DLSLS.P.R1 | ecosystem: Environmental > Terrestrial > Soil > Agricultural land | place: USA...
TTCACATGTCGCTGCTGGGGCTGCGCGATATGTCGGTAATCGAAACCGCTCCGAAGGACCGGTTAACTATCAACACCGTCGTGGCGCATTTCAATCCGGAGCTGATCAAGGCAGCCATCGAGCAGGAGCTGGGCCGCCAAGGCCAAGTATATTTCGTCCACAATCGCGTGGATACCATTTTCATGCGCGCTGCTTCCATTCAAGAACTGGTTCCGCAGTGCCGGATTGGCGTGGGCCACGGCCAGATGGGGGAAGCGGAACTGGAAAAGGTACTGCTCGGGTTCATGCGTCACGAATATGACGTATTCGTGTGCACGACGATTGTTGAAAACGGGCTCGATATCCCGCTTGCAAACACGATGATTATCGAGAATGCCGAACGCTATGGCCTAAGCGAGCTGTATCAGTTGCGCGGGCGCGTCGGCCGGTCTAATCGGCGAGCGTATGCATATCTTCTGGTCCCCGCTGACACCCAGTTAAGCGAAGTGGCGAGAAAACGTCTGGCCGCGCTGAAGGAGTTTAGCGATCTCGGCGCAGGATTCAAGATTGCGGCGCTCGATCTGGAACTGCGCGGCGCCGGCAACCTGCTGGGAGGAGAGCAGCACGGGCATATCGAAGCGGTCGGCTACGACACCTATGTCCGCCTGCTGGACGAGACCGTACGAGAGATCAAGGGAGAAGAAGTGCCGTTGGAGATTCATGCGAATCTCAATCTGGGGCTGGACATACGCATTCCGATGGCATATATCTCGGATGAAGCGCAGCGCCTTAGATCCTATAAGCGGATCGCCGATGTCAGCGATGAAGATCAGGCCAAGAGGCTTACTGCCGAGCTTGCCGATCGATATGGCCCGGTGCCGGACGAGGTCAAAAACCTGGTGAAATTTTCTCTGCTGAAGAGCATGGCGGAACGCGCGGGAGTTGAATCGGTCGACCGACGCCAAGGATTCGCGAACGTCAAATTTCACCAGCAATCGAACATCGACCCGTTAAGGCTGATGGCATTGGTCCGCAGTACAGAAAATGCGCAGTTCACTCCCGCCGGCGTTTTGAAATTTCCGTTGAGCGCGTCCCGCGGCCCCGCCGAGGTACTCGATGAGCTGAAAGCAATGCTGAACGAATTGACAGCGGAAGAGCCGGTTGGAGCGAAGAAATAGCTTGTCTCGATAGCCAATCTCGTGTTAACGCTTTTCCGGTAATGCCCAAGCGTACAGAACGTTGTGCGATCCAACCAAAAGATACTGCCGCCCATCCAACTCGTAAGTGATTGGGGCGCCATTGACCTCGCCGCCGCCGTAGGCATGCCACAATGTTTCCCCCGTATCCGCATCCAGGCCGAGAATATTGCCGTGCGTGTCGGCCGTGAATACCAACCCTCCGGCCGTGCTCAGGACACTGGCCCAGTTGTTTCCCGGACCAAGGTCGTGACTCCAGCGAATCTTGCCCGTCTGATATTCGATAGCATTCAGAGCTGAACGGGACCACACATATAGATTGGTCCCCGCGAACCCCTCTGGTTTTCCATTTGACAGATCATAATAGAGGCCAAAGGAACGATGCGAGTCTACGTATAGCAATCCAGTATCGGGATTGAAGCTGGGGGCCATCCAGTTTGTCGACCCGATGGCATCGGGTTCCACGAGCGTTCCAGCCGGGCTGGGATTCTTCTCGCGATTCGCGATTGGCCTCCCTCTGGAATCCACGCCGGTGCTCCAGTTGATCTGTTCGAAAGGAACCGTCAGTAAGGCCTTCCCGTTGGTCCGCTCCAGAACAAAATAATATCCGTTGCGGGATGCCTGCAGCAGCAGCTTTCGCGGCTGGCCCCGAAAATCGGCGTCGACGATCACGGGTGTTTGGACCGCATCCCAATCGTGAACGTCGTGAGGCGAGGGCTGGAAATACCAGACCAGCTTTCCGGTATCCGGGTTCAGCGCGACAATCGTACACGTATACAGGTTGTCGCCGGCTCGCGTCTCGCCATTCAACACCGGATTCGGATTGCCGGTGCCCCAATACAGCAGGTTCAACTCTGGATCATAGGTGCCGGTGATCCAGGTCATCCCGCCTCCGTGCTTCATAGCCTCCGCATTGGGCCATGTTTCGGAACCTGGTTGTCCTGGCTTTGGAAGAGAATCCCAGCGCCACTGCAGCTTTCCGGTCTCCGGATCGAACGAATCAATAAACCCATGCAGATCATTAAAATCGCCTGAAATTCCGGCCAGCACATGATTGCCAATGATCAGCGGAGCCATAGTTGCCCAGTAGCCGAGCTTCACATCGGCGAGTTCTACGTCCCACTGGACCTCACCGCTCTTCGCATCGAGGCAAAGCAGGTGCGCATCGGGCGTTTCAAAATAGAGCCGGTCTTTATACATGCCGACGCCGCGCTGCCCGATATGCAGGCCCTCATTCGCGCGGTAATGATAATGCCAGTTCTGCCGTCCGGAACGCGCATCCACCGCCCAGATATCGTCCGGCTCGGTGAAATAGAGGGTGCCATCGACCAGCAGCGGGGTTGACTTCAACCCGACACCGGCTGGTATGTCCGTCTGAAACGCCCAGACCATGCTGAGCGCGCCGACATTCTGTTTGTTGATTTGCTTAAGCGGACTGAACCGCTTGCCGGAGTAGTCGCCATTGTACGTCGGCCAGGTGTCGGGCGCCGGGTGGAGCAGGGAAGCGGGATCCAGCCCTTGGGCATACGAAACCGCTGCCGCGCCCAGCACAAGAATCAGCCCGCTGACCGGGATGCGCATCACCTTCATTTCAACGTCTCTAAATAGGCGAACAGGTCGTGGATATTCTGATCGGTATACGTCGTCAGCAGCTTCTCGTGCGCTGCGAGCGGATCGTGAATCTCCACTTCGACTTCGTTTCGATGCCAGGAGTGAATCCAGCCGTGCGAGTCGCGTAAAGAGATCAGAAACTCATCGGAATAGACCTGCTGGCCGGAGAATTTCTTTCCTGACTTCTCCATAACCGTAACGGTGGGCTTTGCGCCCGACGGAAACACAATCCGGGTTTGCAGATCGAAGGGTTTATATTTGGACGCGATATGCGCCAGGTCGCCCGTTATGGAATGGCATTCGGCGCACTTCCCCGCGCCGCCAAAATAGGCTTTGCCCACTTCGGCATTTCCAACAAGAAGCTTCTCAAGTGGGTACTCGGAGGGAGTCCTCTGCGTTACCGAAGCTGCCAGCTTTGCTTCTGCGTGAAGAAAGGCGGCAATCGCTTTTATGTCGCTGTCCGGAAGCTGAAACGCCGGCATGCCCTTATCCGGGCTTCCGTTCCGCACTACCTCGCCGATCAGGTTTCCATTCACGTCATGGTTGACCAAAGGCGAGCGAATCAGATCCGGCCCGCTGGCGCCGCGGCCGTCCGGGCCATGGCAAAAACCGCAGGTTTGAGAAAACTGGCGCTTACCGGCGGCAACGTCTGCGCTGTTGGCCTGCTCTTGCCGCACGTCCGCCGCGTCTTGGGCATAGAGGCAATGAAGGCTAATGCAGGAGAACAGGATGAAAACGGGTCCGTTACGCCCCAGGCTCAGTTTCAGCATTTCGCGTTTCGAAAACAATCTTCCGCCATCTGCTTTAGCAGCAGCGACTGCTCCCAACGATCGCTTTCCTCGACGCTATCTCCGTCGGCGGCCGGAAAGGTGCGCGCGTAATAGATGTCTGGCGCGAGCAGTTCCGGCGCAAAGGTAATCGAGTCTCCGGCTTGCGCTGATTCGAGGAAACGGCGAAATGAGGCCGTCCACAGTTGCTTGAAGTGTTCAACGTATACCGCGTCTGCAACTACCGGAACCTGCATGCATCCCGGGTTTCCAATGCGGCCGTGGATGAACCGGACCCGTTCCAGCACCGGCTCGATAAAAGCAAGCTTCTTCTCGAATCCGCCGTACACCATCTCCTGGCCCGTGTACCAATGGGAGAAATCGCCGTTGATCCGGATCTCCCGAAAGCGCCGCACGAAACTTACCGTGCGCCATATGTCCTGAAAAATGGTTGCACGGTGCGTCTCAATATAAAGCGGCACGCGCCAGCGCTCGACAGCGTCGAGAACGCTTTCAATCAGCCGCGCCGCTTGGCCGTCATCTTCCAAGCCCCAGCCCACATGGAGAGTCGCGCACGCGTAACCGTCGCCGGCCATTTTTTCCGCAAATAGCGATGCCTCTTCCGGCGTGTTGATCCGTCCGCTGCCCGCGAAACCTAAGCCAAGCGAAGCGCAGCGATCCAATTGCTCCCTGTTCGCAATGTTCGCGAACTGGACGCCGTCAAATCCCGCGTCTTTGAGCGCTTCCATTTTCTGCTGAAAGCTGCCGCGCGGTCCAACTGAGTTCCGCGGCAGCGAGTCCAGCGCCATCAGGTTCATGAAAACGCGAAGTTGTGGATCGCGGGCTGACCCGGCATTCGCGGCGGAATCCATTAAACCGGTTGCTCTGTTTTATTCGCCAGGCTGCTTGCGCTTTCGTCCTTTGAAGCTTCGAGCCAGGCAACATCCGCGCTCGTATCGCTGAAACGCCGGAGACCCGCTTCGCGAATGGCCGAATCGGGCACTTTCTTGAGTGGTGTGTATCGCGGATGGTGGGCTTCTTTGTACGGATCGTTCCGCGCAGCGTTGTAGCAGCAGATCATCGACCAGCGGGGCTTGTCCGACCGGTTCTGATCCGATCTATGCAACAGATTCGCGTGGAAGAACAACACATCGCCCGGTTCCATTTCCACGTAGACCAGCGGCAAGCGTTTCTCCGCCTCTCGAACCCGCTCCATATCCGCGCCCGCTTGATCGCCGGTGAGAATATGATCGACACGGCCCATCTGGTGCGACCCGCTCAGCACTTGCAGACAGCCATTCTCGCGCGTGGCCGCATCCACCGCAATCGATGCGCTGCACAGCAGTGGGAACAGAACGCCGTTCTGGTACCAGTAGCCGTAATCCTGATGCCAAGCCCAGGCGCCGCCCACCTTGGCATCCTTCATGATCATCTTCGAGTGGTAATGATAGACCTCGCCGCCCAATAGCTTCTCTGCCGAGTTGACGATGGTTTCGCAGCGTGCGAACATGCCGTAGATACTGTCGCCGGGGTGGTTCCATAAGGAAAGCCGGACCGTGCCGCCTTCCCCATCTCCTTTGCCAAACGAGTGCTGATCGAGCTGGCGATCCTCTTTGGCGGCCCGGCGCAGGAGATCGATTTCTTCCTTGTCGAACATGTCTCGTTCCAGCACGAATCCCGTGCGCTCGTATTCCTGAAGTTTGTCCTTGCTTAGCGGGCCAGCGGCCATAACATCTCTCCTTTCTGTTCTGCTGTTCTCCAACTGGGTCAGGAACGGATTCCAAGCGAATTCATCAGGCTATTGGTTGCATCGTACGCTTCCCGCACCCAATCGACGATCTTATCCGGCTGGGGTGAATACTCGAGTTCAATGCTGACGGTCCCGGCGAAGCCTGCATCCGCAAGAGCTTTCAGATAGGGCGGAAAGTCAACCGTTCCGCGGCCGGGCGGCAGGTCGCCATGCTTCTTTCCATCGCAATCGGAGAGATGGACGTGGGAGATCTGCCCTGCCAATTTCGAGACCTCTTTGGCGGAGTTTCGCGCCAGAGCCAGATGCGAGATATCGACGTTCGCCTTCGCCGCGGGATGGTCCACCTCTGCCAGAAACCGTTTCATGCCATCAATGTTATTGACGAGCGATAGGTGGAAAGGCTCCAGCTCAATTGCAAGTTCCAGGCCCAGGCCGCGGGCGTACTCGGCCAGCTCGCGCACATGCTCGACGGCCCACTTCCACTGATCGGCGGGAGCAATCACTTCCTGCTGCCAGAGATACTCGCCCAAAACCAGCAGCAGGTTCTTGCCTTCCAGTTCATAACAGAAGTCCAGGTACTGCTTGGCGCGGTGAACGTGGAAATCCCGAACCGGCTTGTTGAAATCGGCAATGCCTAGCGCGCAGCAGACCGTCGAGACAACCGGCAGATGGCATCGCTCGCAAGTCTTCCGGATCAGCCTGCGCTCAACGGGCGTGATCTCCAGCGGATCGGCGAAGACATCGATCGTGTCGAAGCCAATCTGCTTGGTCAGCTCGATTCCGCGTGCCGTGTCTACCGGGGTTCCGAGCCAGGCTGAACTGATAAGCCCGAGTTTCAAACGCGATCCCTCCTCTTTTAGCGCGGTATGGATTGACCTGGTTGGCTGGCAGCGATAATATCATAAACGTTCATCGTTAAGTTCATGATCGGAGCTTTTCTTGGATTTGGACCTGAATTACCCGGTTCCTGAGCCGCTTCGCAGCGATTTCGGGATTGGGGCTGTAGGCGCCGGCTTCATTATGCGCGACGTGCAGTTGAAAGCCTATGCGGATGCCGGTTACAACGTCGTTGCTATCACCTCAAGGACGCCCGAGATTGCTCGCGAAGTCGCCGATTTGCGCAGTATACCGCGCGTTTACGAGACGCTGGAAGACATGCTGTGGGATCCCGCGGTTGAAATCCTGGACATCGCGGTTCCACCTGACAAACAACTTGATGTTGTCCGGCGGGCGTTGCAAGGTGGTCATCATCTGAAAGGCATCCTGGCGCAGAAGCCGTTGGCGGTCACGCTGGAGGATGCCGCCGAGATCGTTCGCCTCTGCGAGCACGCAGGCATGGTCCTTGCTGTGAATCAAAACATGCGGTATGACCAGTCCATTCGGGCTCTCAAGAACCTGTTGAACCAAGGCGGCCTCGGCACGCCGGTTCTGGCAACCATTGAGATGCGCGCGGTTCCACATTGGCAGGCCTGGTTGCGCGAGTACGGCCGCCTGACGCTGTTAAACATGAGCATCCACCACCTGGATAGCTTTCGATATCTGTTCGGCGAGCCGGAATCGATCTATGTGAGTGCCCGGAAAGACCCGCGCACGCGCTTTCCGCACGAAGACGGCATTTGCCTGTACATACTCGAATACGCGGATGGCTTCCGGGCTACAGGATGGGACGACGTCTGGGCCGGCCCGCGCACCGAGCGCGACGATCTGAAGCCATATATCAAATGGCGCGTGGAAGGGACAGAGGGTCTGGCGGAAGGGACGCTCGGCTGGCCACATTATCCGAATCGCGCGCCCAGCACGCTGAGCTTCACAACTCTTGCTCAGCCGGGCGTATGGGTTACACCTCGCTGGCCGGAAGTCTGGTTTCCCGACGCCTTTCGCGGGCCAATGGCCGACCTTATGAACGCCATTGCCTCAAAAACGGAGCCGGCGACGAGCGGACACGACAACCTGGGGACCATGGCGCTGATCGAAGCGGGATACCGGTCCATGCGGGAACGCCGGCCTATTGACATTGCCGAGATCACGAGGGAATCGCCCGCAGTTTCGCGCCGAGGCTAAACGATGCCGCGGCGCTCCTCATCTCCTACCATGAAGGACATCGCCGCGCGCGCGAATGTCTCCATCGGGACTGTTTCGCGTGTCCTGAACCGGCATGAGGACGTAGACGAAAAGCTTCGCGATCGCGTCGAAACGGTCGTTCGCAAGCTGGGATACCGGCTGAACTCCCGAACCCGCAGCGTGGTGCATACGAAATCGCGGATCATCGGCCTGGTCCTGTGTAATGACTTCGGCTTGAGCTCCGCCCAATCGCTTCTCCTGCTCGGAATTGAAGAGTATTGCGCTCAGGCCGGCTATTACCTCCTTTTTGCGCGTCACCAGTTTTCACCCGAGCTAAGCGCGCAGAATATTCAGATCCCAAGCGTGATCGAAACGCCCGGTTTGGCCGATTGCGTCATCATCGCGGGCACTGTCTACCGCAATATCCTGACCGCGTTCGCGAAACATGGGTTCCGCTACGTGCTTTTGGGGAATCACGTCGTGGATCCCGGCGAAAACGGGCTCCACAGCAGTCGCGTGCAATACAACGATGAATCCGGGTGTTATGAAGCGACGCGCTATTTGGCCCAGCTCGGCCACACCCACATCTGGTACATCGGTGATGCGGCGCGGCCTTGGAACAAGAATCGCTATCGCGGATACGCGCGCGCCATCGGCGATCTCGGCCTGGAGCCGCACGTCCATACCATCGCACTCTCGGATGACGAGTTTGAAAACGGGCGGGCTGCTGTCTCCTATATCCTCGAAGAGCAGTGGCCCGTAACCGCAATTCTGGCTGGTTCCGATGAGCTCGCCTTCGGTGCGCGCGAAGGTCTGCGTCAGCACCGGCGCGATGTCCCGAAGGATGTCAGCCTGATCGGGTTTGAGCACCAGATCGGGCATTCGCGCGGTTCGAATTTGACCAGTGTTTGCGTCGATATGGTTGAGGTAGGACGTCAGCTTGCAAAGTTGGCGATCGCGCAGATCGAGTCCGAACACCCGGAGAATCGCGAGGTGGCGGTTCCGACCGTTTTCGCCCGGCGCAGCACGTGCCGGCCATTACGAAAGGAAGAGCATATGCTGCTCTAGCTCGCGGATCTCAAGATTTATGTTTCGATCACTATTCGTTGTACCCGCGTTGCTGTCCCTGGCAGCGCTCCAAATCCACGCCGCAGGCGTCACTTACGAAGGGACTCATGGCCCCGGCCACGGTAAATATGTGGTGATGGTGGCCGGCGATGACGCCGAATATCACTCGGAAGAAGCGCTTCCACAGCTCGCCAAAATTCTTGCGGTGCACCACGGGTTCAAGTGCACAGTCCTGTTTCCCATCAATCCGGCCGATGGCACAATCGACCCCACCTATAACCGCAACACACCTGGCCTCGAGGCGCTTCGTAAAGCGGACCTGCTGGTCCTCTTTATGCGCTGGCGCGATCTGCCCGACGATCAAATGAAAGAGCTGATCGATTACATCCAATCCGGCCGCCCCATCATCGCCATCCGCACCGGCACTCATCCCTTTGAAGTCAAGACCAGCAAGACCTACGAAAAGTACAACTGGAACAGCAAGGTTCCCGGCTGGGAAGGCGGATTCGGCCGTCAGGTTTTGGGCGAAACCTGGGTGGCCCATCACGGCAAGCATGGAAAGCAAAGCACGCGTGCGTGGTACGCGCCCGGTGCGGCGGACAGCCCCATTCTGCGTGGTATCGGCAACGGCGAGATCTGGGTGCCGACAGAGGTGTACGAAGTGACGCTACCGATGAAGCCGAGCTGCCGCCCGCTGCTGCTTGGACAGGTTCTGTCCGACTTGCATCCGAACGATCCGCCGGTTCCCGGCAAAGTAAACGATCCTATGATGCCTGTGGCGTGGACGAATCATTACAAGACGGAGTCAGGCAAAACAGACCGGACTTTCACCTCGACAATGGGCGCGGCAGACGATCTGGAGAGTGAGCCGCTGCGGCGTCTGTTGGTGAACGCTACCTACTGGGCAGTGGGTATGGAAAACAAGATTCCGGCGAAGGCCGATGTCGACCTAGTCGGCGAGTATCACCCGCATTCTTATTTAGATCAGACGTACACGAAGGGCGTAAAGCCATCCGACCTGGCCTTGAAAAAGTGAGCGTGTGGGCAGGCGATCGTTTTTCATCGCCTGCCTTAAGCTACCTCAAAACGCTAACTTTAAGCTCACCTGGATCGTGCGCGGGCTGTTTTCTGTCCCAAACGCAGCACCGAATGGACCGCAACTGGATTGCGAAACATCAGTACAGAACGAGTTGTACTGGGCGTAATTAAACGTGTTCAGGAATTCGCCGCGCAACCACGCTTGGAATCGTTCACCTCCCAGATTTTTCGCAACCGACAAATCGATGTTTCTGGCTGCACGTTCTCGAAGTTGTGTCATGCGCTGAGGAGCGTTCCCGAGTGTCCAGTTGTTTGCGGGTGCCGCGTAAGCAGCGGCATTGATCCAGTTATCGGGCGTTCTGCCTGAAGGGACCGGGTTCCCGACCAGGTCAGCAATCTGTGGTCCCGGATAGCCGTAAGGACCCAGCGGATTATTACCGCTCCAGGACACTGCCCCTGGGATTGGGAGGCCGCTGGCGATCCGGATGACGCTGGAAAGCTGCCAATTTCCAAGAACCTCTTTTACAATTCCAGGAGCATTGTTCCCCCAATGCTTGCCTCTTCCGTACGGAAGATCGTATACCAGTGCGGTTGCAAAGCTCTGTGGAACATCATGCGTGCTGATGTTGTAATCCAGCATGGTGTTGTAGGAGTCGCGCCATTGGTTGCCGGTGCCCCATCCGATGAAATCCTCCGGGCCGTTATCCAACGCCTTCGACCAGCGGTAAGTCGTCAGGAGGTTTAACCCCGCGCTGAAGCGGTAATTATATTTCACGTCCAACGCATTGTAGGAAGATCGGGCGCCAGGCAACGAGCGGTCCCAAATGAGGTACGTGAATTCCGGGAATGGCCGCAATAACTTGTTATACGCGATGGTGTTTTGCGAACCCAGCGGTGTGCTTGGGTCAAGAATGTTGAAGAACGGATTCGGTACCTGCTGGTCGAGCTTTGACTGCAAACCTAGGTATTGATCCGGTAACTGATCGGCATTGATATTGGGATTGCCATACAGCAGCTTACGCCCGCGATTTCCAATGTAACCAATTTGAAAGACCGAATGCGGGCTGAGTTGGTACTGCAAGTCGAAGCTCCATACCTCGCTATACGGAGTAGGATGCGGCGCTTTAGGCCAAATCTGACTTTGCCCATCGCCTACCAGCGTCATCAGGCCTTGTGAGCTACCCGTAGGCTGGTTGATTCCGTTCGGAAATGGATTGTTTACCAGATTCAGCGGAACGTAGCCATTCTGGCTCGTGGCATTGTACGAAGTCGAAGAGCTGAACCCGAGAAATTGGCCGGGCTGGTCAAAACTAATCATCGCGGAGGGCGGCAGGAAGTAGATGCCCGCGCCTACTCGAGCAACCAACTTGTTCGTTACCTTGAACGCGATTCCTGCACGAGGCGCGAAGTCCTTATCGTTTGCAGGCCATGCGAACCGGCCATTTCCGTTTGTTTGGGCGTATTCGAAGCCGCCGTGCACAGGGAAACCGAGCGGACCGCTGATGGGATTCAAAACTGTCGTGTTGAAGTACTCCAGCCTGTCATACCGCTCGGTAGCGGGCCGTTGGTTCTCGTACCGGACGCCAAGGTTGACGGTCAAACGCGGAGTGACACGCCACTGATCCTGAATATACGCGCCGTAGCTGTGCAATCCCATTGCCGGATCGATATTGAAGGATTGTCCTCCGCCGCTGGAAGTCCCGAGTAACATTGACGCGATTGCATTTCCCGAGAGAACGGAACCGCTGTTACTGGCGATGCAGGGGCCGCCCGAGTTGGGATCGCACGAGGTTAACGCAGTTCCAAAGTTGAAGGCAGGGGATCCCGAATTTACACCGTTTGACTCCTGAGTGTTATTGATTCGCATGTCATCGAAATTGGCGCCGAACTTAAGAGTGTGTTTCGAAAATACCTTCGTAAGGTTAATGCCGATGGTATTTGAGTAACGAGTGTAAATATCGTAGCCGCCGCCGAATGCAACCCCCAGACTGGAGTAGTTTTCGACGTTGATTCCTGGAAGGATTGGCGCTTGAAATAGTGAAGGCGAAAGTCCAATGGTTCCAGCGTCGGCAGTGCCGAGCGTCTGCGCTATATGCGCCTCCTGCCAGCGTGTGTAACTTATGAAGGAGTTAATTACCCAGGTCGGGCTCGGCGTAACCGTGTCATTCAAAACGATTTGGTATCCGTTGTCATGCTCGTTTACCCCCGAATCTCCCCCGGTACAGAAGAAACAGGGAACGGTTGTATCCTGACGGAAACGATCCGACCAGCGGACGAACAGTCTATGATTCGCGCTTTGTTCCCAATCGACCCGCGTATCCATCTTATCGTTCGTGTTGTCCGCTGCGCCTTGCGCCAAAAAATTATTGATCTGATTCGGCCCCTCACCTGGATGGTTGGGTAGCGGATACAAGGCCATCATTTTCGCGCCAACCGGATTGATGAGAGACTGCGGAATCTTGTTGCCTGGAAACTGCGTGCGCGTGTAAGTACCATCGGGAAGCGCTACGGTCGTGAATGGGTTATAGATCAAATTTGGCGATCCGTCAGAATTTAGCGAACCGGAAAAATCGCCGGTGCGCTCGGCGGCGGTGGGGACAGTTTGCAGTCCACTGCTTTCCGTGCTTGGTTGGCGCAAGCCCTCGTATCCGCCAAAGAAAAACAGGTTGGCTCGCTTCAGTATGGGCCCGCTGATGTTTCCGCCGAACTGGTTTCGCTTGAAAGGCCCTTTCGGCGTGCCGTATTTGTTATTGGACCAGGAATTGGCGTCCAGCGCGGAGTTTTGCAGGTAATCATATGCCTCGCCATGAAACTTGGTCGAGCCGCCTTTTGTAATTAGCGTCACGATGCCTGCCCCGGCACGCTCGTATTGCGCATCATACGTATTCGTAACAATCTGTTGCTCCTGCACCGAATCCTGCAAAGGCGACACCATGAGACCGCCCCAATCCACCGCCGTTGAGGGGGCGCCGTCAATCAGAATCGATGCCTCACCCGTGCGCCCACCATTCAGCCCGAACATGCTGGCGTTCTGATCGAAGGTCCCGTTCGGTTGTGTCATGCCGGAGGGTCCCGGGGTAGTCCCGGCCACAGCGAAAACGAAATTCAACGGGGTTCGCGTTGCATTCGGCAGCGCGCTTATAAGTTGGCTATCCAGTGTGTCCGCGCTATTCGCCGTCTCTGTATCCAACAGAACCGATGAAGCCGTTACCTCCACTTTTTGTTGGGTATTGCCTAACTCGAGCGAAACATTCACCCGGCTATTAATCTGCGCCTGCAAAACCAGGTTCGTTTGCGTAAATGTTTTAAATCCAGGCAACGTCACCGTGATCTGATACGTCCCCGGCTGCAGGTTGTTGAACTGGTATGATCCGTCACTCAGCGAAGTGAAATCGCGGATGCCATTGTTCGCCATGTTCTTCAACTCGATCTGCGCATTCGCAACTGCGGCGCCGGTCGGATCGGTGATAAGGCCGGTCACCGATGACGTAAACGTCTGAGCGAGCGACAATTCAGAAAACAAGAAAACGAAAACCAGAAGACTGAAGATCCTAGAAAATGTACGAGGTACGTTTTCTACCACTCGAAGCAGATGCACAGATTCCTCCTCACAAAAGCCCACTGATCCCTGTAAAGGGATCCTCTGGGGTCAAGATATCAGAAGCGGCATGAACTCTTCAAGAAGTTTCATCTAAAATTTCATCAAGTTAGGAAAAGTTGATCATGGCGGCCTACGGCGCGGTCGAGGCCTGGTCCTGAAACTGCTTCGCGAGGTCGTACTGCTGGGCTTTCCGCAGGATTTGTTCTGCCTCAGAACGAACTGCGGCGCTGGGCTTGAGCGAGATGATTTTGCGGGACGTGGCCGCGGCTTCGTCCACCTTTCCGTCGTGCAGCAAAATCTCCAGGTATTGCACCTGGGCCTCGATGTTATTGGGGTTCTTTTGGACGGTTCGCTCGACGCCTGCGCGATATCTGGCAAACTGTTCCGCCGGCGAAAGGCTTAGAAAATCGATCAGGCCCGCCGGGTGCGGCAACTCCGACCGGCCCGGCCCAAGCTCGCGGACGCGCGCGAACACTGCGCTCGCCTGCCGCGTCCGGCCGATTTTGGACAGGGCCCGTCCATAGTGCAAGAGAATGGTCGAATCGCGCGGGGCGAGATCAGCCGCCTGGCGGAAAACCTGTACCGCGTCCTGGGTCCGGTTGAGAGCCATGTAGGTCTCACCCAGGCGATTCAGTACCGCTGGATTCCGGGGATCTTGCTTCGAAGCAAACTCAAAATCCGCTAAGGCGAGTTCTGGCTTGCCATGTCGATAACGCAACAGGCCTCGTGCGAAGCGGGCCGGGCCGAAATCGGGTTTCAAAGCCAGCGCCCGGTTAAGCTGCTGCTCCGCATCCTCAGGATTCCCGGCGCTTTCCGCTGCCCCCAACTCGTAATGCCCTGTTGGGTCGTTCGGATGCTTCTCGACAAACCATCTCAGATCGGCCATGCCCGCGTCCGGTTTCTCGGCCAGCGCCGCCTCTGCAAATCCATGTTCACGGCGTCCGGTGTCATCTCCCGGCGCGAGTTTCATATATCGTTCCCATGCCTCGGCGGCATCGCCGAAATACCCTAAATCGGCAGAAATGTGCGCCATCAGCCCCTGGATGTCGGCGCGTTGCGGCGATTTTTGAGCGGCCCGGGCCAGCAGTTCCAGCGCAACGTCTTTATGATTCAGCTCCGCATTCACCGCTGCCAGATCGTATTGCACATCTACGTTGCCGGGCTCCCGCTCAAGCGCCCGGGCCAGCACTTCCCGTGCCCGTTCCTTGTGCCCGGCATGCGAAGCGGCCAGCCCAAGATCGTACAGCGCCTGAAAATTGTCGGGCTGCGCATCAATCACACGCTGGAAGAAGGTTTCTGCCTTGCTGTACTGCCCAGTAGATGAGAGAGTGACGCCCATGAGGACCGCCACCGCCGGGGCCTGCTGAGCTTGAGGGGGAAGGCGGTTCAGATATCGCAGCGCCTCCGCGGGCGATTTCAGACGTAGCGCAATGGTTGCAAGCTGCACGTTGGCGTTTGTCTGGCCCGGATTCAAAGCCAGAACCTCCAAAAAGACCTTCCGCGCTTCCGCCAGCTTGCCCGTCGTCAGCAGGTGGTTCCCGAAGTTGTTCAGCAAAGAAGCGGAATGGGGAGAGCCGGCCAGCGCCCGCCGGTATACGGCATCGGCTTCAGCAAACTTCTTTTCCTGATCGAGCACGACGCCCAGTACCCCTTGCGCGGTCACATCGTCTGGCTGCCGTTGCAGATCCGCGCGCAAAATGCTCTCAGCTGACGACAGATCGCCTCGCTGCAGGGCCGCTACGGCATTGCTAATTGGATCATCGTTGGCGGCGTGCGCAGTCCGGACATAAAGGATCGAAGCTGCAAATGCCAGGAGGAGAAAACGTGAAAACAACACTTCAATGATAAAAGAAGGAGGTACGTCCGCATGAGTTCTATGAGCCGCCGCGATTTCTCCGGGTCATTGCTTGCTGGCGCGCTTGTTCCGCCAGCGGCCACCCCACACCAGTACGCCGTGGTCGGCGCAGGCGTCTTCGGCGCTTGGACCGCCCACTACCTTCAGCGCGCCGGACACAAAGTTACTCTTATCGACGAATACGGACCGGCCAGCAGCCGCGCCAGTTCCGGCGGCGAATCGCGCATCATTCGTTGCGCTTACGGTCCCGACGAAGTGTACACCCGGATGGCGAAGCGTTCCCTCGGGCTCTGGTCCGACTTTTTCGCCCAGACGCATCGCGATCTCCTGCACCGCATCGGCGTGTTGTGGTTCGC
>Ga0308173_10000672_pt1 | contig 15279 bp, 13 predicted proteins | sample PhyPR1_FD_203716 | JGI IMG/M metagenome (GOLD analysis project Ga0308173, IMG submission 203716) | Soil microbial communities from UC Gill Tract Community Farm, Albany, California, United States - DLSLS.P.R1 | ecosystem: Environmental > Terrestrial > Soil > Agricultural land | place: USA...
TCCGCCGTTCTCTCGTATGGATCTGGTGTCGTGCCGTAATCTGCTGATCTACTTTGGCACTGAAATACAGAATCAGGTCATCCCGACTTTCCACTACGCCCTGCGCCCCGAGGGTTATCTCTTTCTCGGCATGTCCGAGAACGTCAGCCAGTTCGATGAGCTCTTTACGCCCGTCGAGAAAAAGCACCGAATCTTCCGGCGGCGCGCCGACGTCCCGCCTCACCTACGCGCGCCGTTGTCAGCGTCGTCGCTGAAGGTAGATCATTTGCCCGGGCTGGCACGAAGCCGCCCGACTATCAAAGCCGCTGCACTGCGCCGTGTCGTTGACGATCGCATGCTCGAGCGGTTCGCGCCACCGCATGTTCTCGCAACGCGCGAAGGCGACGTCGTGTACTACTCGGCGCGTACGGGCAAATACCTGGAGGCGGCGCCGGGCGTACCGACCGGGCAGCTTTTCGCCATGGCGCGAAAGGGACTCAGTCTGGACTTGCGCTCAGTCTTTGGGGAGGCCGTCGACTCGGGCCGCACAGTCACGCGCGATGGTGTGGTGGTCGACGGGGAAGACGGCCGGGTGCAGGTCATCAGTCTGACGGTCGAGCCGCTGCCCGACCACACGCACGCCGAGCGCATGTATCTCGTCGTCTTCGTAGATCACGGGCCGGTGCTTTCTCGCGAAGAGGCTCAGGTGCGCGCCCAAGCGATGCACGACGGGACCGCGGATCACGTCGAGAAAGAACTGCGCGACACGCGTGATCGTCTGCAGTCGATGGTCGAGGAATACGAAACCGCGCTCGAGGAACTCAAATCCTCCAACGAGGAACTGGTCTCGATCAACGAAGAGTTGCAGTCTTCGAATGAAGAGCTGGAAGCATCGAAGGAGGAACTCGTCTCTCTCAACGAGGAGTTGCACGCGGTCAACGTTGAACTGGGTGGCAAGATCGACGCCCTCGATCGCTCAAACAGTGATTTGCGCAACTTGTTCGAGAGTACGTCCGTGGCGACTGTGTTCCTGGACCGTAACCTCGTCATCCGTTCCTTCACGCCGGCAATGAACAGTATCTTTCATATCCGTCCAATCGATCTAGGCCGGCCGATCACAGAGCTGGTCAGTCGATTCGAACTGTCCAGGCTGGAGGAGGAGATCAATGAGGTGTTCTCTACCGAGCAGGCTATGGAGCGCCGAGTCGTAAGCAAAGACGGACTCGTCTATCTTCTGGTTCGCCTTTCGCCCTATCGCAATAGCAATGGAAAGACAGACGGGGTCGTCATTGCGTTTGTGGACGTAACCGACATGGTGCATGCTGAAGACCGGCAAAACGTACTGATCGCTGAACTGCAACACCGTACGCGCAACTTGCTGGCTGTAATTCAGTCGATCGCACAGCAAACACTCACACGCGATCCAGCGCTCGATACGTTCACCAGCCGGCTGGCCGCATTAGGCCGTCTTCAAGGGCTGATCGGCGATGCCGATGGCAATCTGATCAACCTCGGCGATATCGTCCAGCTCGAATTCGAAGCGTTGGGCACGGCACACCACGACAGGATCGCTATCGGCGGCCCCATCGTACCGCTTGGACTGAGGAACGTTCAAACGATGGCGCTCGTCCTTCATGAGCTCACCACGAATGCGTTGAAATACGGCGCACTGAAGGACGAAAACGCACGGCTCGAGGTGCGCTGGAGCATTGAGTCCGCCGCGCAGGGAAATCAACATCTCTCGCTTAGCTGGATCGAGCGCGGTGTTCAGGCGGTGCCGGACAAGCCGAAGACTGGCTTCGGGCGGCAATTGATCGAGAAAGCGCTGAGGTTCGCGCTTCAGGCGCGCACTGAACTCAAGTTCAATGCTGACGGCGTCTCATGCCACATCGAAATACCGTTGTCATCCGTAAATGCAATGGCAGCACGAGGCATGCAGTAAAGAGAAAGACTGAGGCGAGATTCCTGGAAGGGGATGGCTATCGCCCAACGGTCCGCGTTCCGGGGATATGCGCGATAGAGTCGCCACATCCCCTGACATGTACTCGCAACAACAGGAAGATGTACTGAGGACAACATAGTATTGCCCTATGGCCGCCTCTCGCCGGCGCGCTTTGCGATGCTTCCATCGCCAGGACGTCGGCGGCGCGTCGGGCGTCAAGAACCCTTGTAGAGGTTACAGGCGAGTCCCGGCGGGCAGTTCGACGGGTTGCGTGCTCTGACCCAGTCGCCATAGTTGCGCGCCCCGGCGCTACTGTCGCCGCTATAAGCGGAGCCGCCATACTCCTTGCCGTAGGTCGAAGCGCCATACGTGGCCGTGCTTGGGTCCGTAGTGTGCGGTGTGCCGGCTATCGGCGCGCTCTGCTCCTGTGCGATAGCAACGCCACTTGAAATGAGGAAGCCAGTGGCGGCAACCGTAATAAGGTGACGTTTTTTCATTGTCAAACTCCCTTCAAAAGTTAGTTATACGGCTGTGCGGGTTCTTCCGTGCTCGTAAGCGCGACGCGCGGTCCGGGCATCATTCGCCCTTCGCGGAAGTCGCGCCGCCCTCGTTGCTTGTGTTGTCACGCTTTTCGACGCCAGCGCCTTCCGTCCCGCCGATTACGTCATCCCCACTCGACAACTCTATGAGGCCTTCTTCTTTCATGATGTCCGACGTCTCGACGGCCGTCGGCTTTCCCGGACCCGATGGGCTGTTTGCGTGTCTGGCCATGACTCTCCCTCCATGGGTTGATTGGTCCGAATGTCAAAAGCGCCGGGCGCCCGTTGCGTTGCCGTGCTGGCGATCCGTGTCGCTCAATGCAAGCGATCATGGTGCAATGCATATGCCCGAGGTCGCTACACGGCCACGGTCCTGGCATAGGACATGCGTTGTCACGGTCTCACCCAAAGGAGGCGTCAAATGAGCACACCCACCGGCAATGGACAAGTCAGCGAACAAGAACGCGAAGAAGCGCGCCGCCAGCGCGAGGAAACCGAAGTCACGGGAAGGTCGGAGCGCAGCGGCAGCGGTAACACCCTCGGCGACGGCAGCAGTAACGAGGAAGGGGAAAACTCGCAAGAGAGTTAGCGGAACGGCATCGTCTCGAATCCGGGTACTTGTAAAAACAAGCACTGGGCGCTTTGGCGAACACACTCCGACGCGCCGTCCATAGCTTGAGGCGCGAGAGTCCTCTGCGCTCCGAGTGACGTGGTCAAGGGCCTGTGGTTTATGACGCGTGCTTGGTTAGTCAGCGATGGCCAGCGCGGCGTTAGTCTATTCGACGTACGGCGAAGTACTCTTGATTGACTCGGTACTTTCGAAATTTCACTCCCGACCGACTATTTGACACCGTCGCAGCGCACAAGAATAGAAAGGCGCTGCGGCAACTCATCGCCGGTGACCTCTACTCCCAAACTTTAGGGACAGTACGCTTACCTTCATGCTACCGCCTAAAGTGGCGTGGCCTGAGATGTGGTTCCGCGTTTGCCATGCAAGTGGCATAGTTCAACAGGAAGGAGGCGCATCGAAAGTGACGCCCCAAGCGCGATCAACGTAGGAGCAACGAGTCCGTCGGCGTCGGCGAATAGGACTCCGGCGACATACGCGAACATAGCGGCGAGAGCGAAACGCGGACGTCGTCATGCCTGCTCGATAAGAAGAGATTCGACATTGTCGCTAGACAGCAGTCCCATGCTTCATGGGCGCGACAGAGTTGCTCCAACTGTTAAGGAGCTAGATAGCCGGAAAGATGAAGCCGCAGTCGCGGCGAGCATCGCGCGTAGATGGCGCTTATATACGGCCGTCTTAGAGACAACCTTGGCTCGTGGCGTTTCATGCGCTATGGTAGTTAGTGACGCGCTCGCAGTGCGCGCCACCCTTGTGTAGCACACATTTCGCCCGTTCTTACAACGGGCGTCTTCTTGACTGCTCGCGTTGAACATATTGTCGCGCACCGCTATTCAGGATTCCTTCCGGATATCAGCGGGCCAGATGACGCGGCGATCGTTACGGGCTGTCTGCGTGCAATAAGCCATTGGCCTTCACTCGGGCTTGTATTCGTCGTCGTACGCCGTGTCGCACATGGTGGGCACTTGCAGCTACGCGGAATCGCAGCTTGTGTATCCACCGTGCGCCGCCTGCCGTTGCAGCAGACGGTCACACCGATGGCCTTCTTCGATGCCAGCCCCTTGTTAGCCACTCGCTCCGACGCGATAGACGCTCCGAGCTTGAACGAACTCGTCGATCAGACTAGAAGCGATGTCTCACCCCGACAGTCGCCTGGACCTGATTGGTTGTGGAGGACGGCGCACTGACACCATTGATCCACGCGACGCCAAGCGGCGAACTGCTGCTCGCGCTGATGTCTTGCCATCCGGCCTGAAGGTAGACGTCCGTGCGCCGCGACAAGCGATAGTCAGCCATGGCGTTCACCTGATTCCAGTGCGGCGTGCCTCCGCCTGTATTGCCGCCTGCGCGTGAATAGGTGTAGGCAGCCGAAAGCTCTATCACTGGCGTAAGCGCATATCGGACATTGCCTTCGAAGTTCTGGAAGTGGGTGCTGAATCCCGTCTGGAACAACTGCGTCAGATTGGTCTGGGTGTAGACAAGTCCGACGACGGCCGGACCGAAGGCGTAGTTCACGCCTCCACCCCAGGTCTGCTGACGGCTCGCAAGCGCGCCGAGGGGCACTCCGTTGGCAACAGTGGAGCCGAGTGTATCGGTGACGGCGCCGTTCGCATTGATCTGTCCGGGTGTCGGCGCGGAGCCGTTCAACTGGAGGAATCCGGCACCGAAGTTAAGCGGCCCCCAAAGATATGACAGCCCAAAGCTATATGCGCGATTATTCGCGAATCCGCCAGCCTGATTCGAAAACCCGTACAACGCACCGAGCTTGAACCCCGCAAAATCGGGGCTAAGATACTTCACCGAATTATTGATCTGGAACGAATCGTTGAGATTGTCGACATCGAACGGATGTGCGAAGTGCGTGCCGCCGTATTCAGTGCCGGTCAATGAGAGCGGCGCAACAAAGTCGACCATGCCGTCGGTCTGCCGGCCCAAGGTCACGGAACCGAAATCGCGGCTTGAAAGACCGACATAGGCTTGCCGATTGAAGATCCGGTTGCTGGACGAGAACTGTCCGTTGTTCAGGTTGAAGCCGTTTTCGAGGTTGAAGATTGCTCGCAGTCCGCCGCCGAGATCTTCCGCTCCGCGCAGCCCCCAACGGCTGTACTGGGCTGCTCCGCTGGTCATTTGCCAGTTGCTGTGTCCGCCGCCGGGTCCCGTGACCTGGCTGTTCGTGTAAGTCACGCCCGCGTCGATCAGACCGTAGAGGGTGACGCTGCTTTGCGCATTCGCCAGTCCGGACACCGCGAACATCGTAGTCGCACTTACCGTAAGCAACTTCTTCATTTGTTCGCTCCAGTTATGAGAGCATCTGACAATCGCCGCAGACAACGCGACACCACGGTTAATGCCTTTCGTACAAGCGTTCCAGACCTCTGTCGAAAGGCGGCATCGAATTCTCACTCTAATGCAAACCTGACGATATGTGGAGAAGCGAAATGAGTGTGGCCACGATGCAACGTTGGTTCCGTAAAGAGCGTATGACCGTTCGTCATATTTGCGAAGCATACCTACACGACCGCTTAATATGAACGGGCTCGGTGTTGTACAGTGAGTGCTGTGACTGGCCTTGCATCTCGCCACCTGTCTGTCGGGTTTTCTAAATTCCACGATGGAACTTAACGACGCAACGACGAACCTCCATGCTGAAGTCGACAGACAATCTGACGCTGGCATGCTTCGTACTTGGCGCTTGCAACAAAAACAGAAACGCTGGACTGAACAGGACGCGGAACCGTTGATCCGCAGCGCTCAATCGACGCGGATGTCGACAGCAGGGTCCAGCGCTTTTATTCCAGGGTACCCGGTTCGCATGGTTTGGTTGCGAAGGCGCGCGGCGTCCTGGTCTTTCCGTCCGTCATCCAGACCGGTTTTATCGTTGGCGCCGAGTACGGGGAAGTTGCGCTGCTGGTACGGGGGCAGCCCGTTAGCTATTACAGCACGACGAAGGGGTCGTTGCTCTTGCAGGCAGGCGCGCAGTCGAAGGCGCTCATTTTCCTGTTCATCACACAGGACGCGCTCGACAATTTCCGCAACTCCGATGGCTGGTCGGCCGGTGCGGACGCTTCTGTTGCGGTCGTCAGAATGGGCGCGAACGGCGCTATCGACATGACGACCGCGACCGAGCCGCTCACGGCGATCGTGCTGACGAACGCGGGCCTGATGGCGGATGCCTCGCTGCAGGGCACTAAGATGTCGCTCAGTCAGTAAGTACATTGCGCACGGAGTTCGCACGCGCTTTTGGCTCCGCGAAGGTCGTGACGAACGACGACATGTCCCGCATAGGATTGGTATCGGTCCATTCCTCACTGACGACCAAGCGCGGCGGCTGTGCGCGCCCAGATCCCCAACCTGGGATACTGCTCTTCGGGGATCGGGAAGCTGAATTCGTCGTAAGGCGTGACTTTGTCCGTTGATGTTTCCATTCCTTCGCCTGTGGGAGGTGCAGGTCAGAGAATGTTGCCTGTGTCCAGCCGCTTGCCGGTATCCGCGTCGTAGCGCTCCCACGTACTCATCGGGCGGCACGCGAATCGCCCACCCGAGTTTCACATAGTCGCTCTCGTTAGCGTTCGCGAAAGACGCGCGCCCGGACGGCTGAAGATGAGGCGCTTCGACGCGCTCTTTCGCGTCCTGCTCCGTCGACAGCGTCGCAATTTCACTACGAAGGCGCTGTCGCGATGCGTCCTGGTCGAGGCCATGCCGCCAAACGGTCGCCGGAATACTTCTAACTGGCTATGCCGACAACGTCTTCAATCTCTGTATGTCCTTCTTTGCCTTCGGTTCGCGAAGCTCTTCGAGCAGTGCGGCCCGTTTGCAACGTCGGATTCGCGGATTACGACGTTCAATCGGTAGTCGTCCCAGCGTGGAATCTCTATGTACTTCGTGAACATCGGCGTCGCCGAGCTCGAGCAGGTGGTTCTCTGCACTGAGTCGAGACGTGCGTCGCGGCACAGTACGCACTGCAAGACGGAGAAAGAGTGCCCACGAAAGGCGATTCTTCGCAATTGCCGGGCATGACCTGCGCAGCAACGTCACAACCGGCTGCAAAACGAAACGTCAGAGAGAAGGCGGATTTGACGTTCGATCAGATGTTCATGCCGAGTTGGCCAATGACAATGGTCACGGGCAGCGTTCTCCTGGCCGCGCCGAGGCTAAATCTGCAGTAGTTGTGTCCGCCCATCCAATATCCGATGTCGAGATCAAGAAGGACGGCAACTCATGAATAGCTGCGCAGCGATGCGATGAGCCATGACATGCGGTCTCCTTGCAGGCTTCGATAAGCACCGAGACGAACACCTGACGCGGTGCTCACAGGTTTGTGCGAGCGACTTGCGCGTTAGCAGAATGCTTCTCAAGACAATTCCCGGCCGGACCTGCGGTCGAAAACATTACTCGCGCGTCGACCTGCGCTCGGTCGCGCATTCTTGCGGGCCGCGGCACCAAGTCCTGCCATATTAAACACGGCGTATGGTCGCTCCGCTCAAACGAACACCGATAAGGGCCGACCGAGCATTCAAGCTACTGGTAGTGGATACACCATTCAATCGCGTTAAGCAATTGATGAACGGATACCGAGAACTTGGCGAAAAAAGAGTGTTCCCTGGTGTCGAGCTACTCGTACAGTAATAAGGGCATCTTGCTAAACACTGCTTAGTGAATCACCACGCCATGAACGGATCGGTCGAAATGCTTCGCACGGTTGCCAGCATGGTTACCCGTTCGAACGTTTCGCCTGGCGACGGGGCAAACAGCCGCCTCCGGCGGCACTGTGGCGTCGGCTCGTGGCGGGACCTCGCTGTTCGCTGCACAGTCCCGGCGCTCGTGGTCCGCGACGCTCTTCGTCGCGGACTACTCGTCCTTGTGGCCGCCTTCCACTGCATGCTCTTTTCGCTGAATTTCGCCGCCGACGATGCAAACGCGCAGGAACTCGAGCCGCGGGCGTACTCCGCAGCGCCCACAGGTACCAATTTCATCGTCGCAAGTTATAGCCGCCTTGCAGGTCAGGTCCTCACGGACCCGTCACTTCCTGTTACCGACATTCGCGCAGCAATCAATGCATATGGCGTCGGTTATGTACGCGTCTTCGATGTGAGCGGCCGCAGCGCCTCGCTGGGTTTTGCCGTGCCCTTCGCGAGCAGCGACGTATCCGGCAAAGTGTTCGATGCCCCGAATCAAGTGCACCGGGCAGGTTTCGGCGACGTGCGATTCCGGTTCGCAATCGGGCTTCTCGGAGGAGCGGCGCTGACCACCGAGGAATTCGCGCGCCGCTCTCCGCAAACGATCGTTGGCGCGAGCCTCACGGTCGTTGCGCCGACCGGCCAATACCAGGCGAGTCGCCTCATCAACGTCGGCGCTAACCGATGGGCATTCAAGCCGGAACTCGGCATCTCGCAGCCGTTCGGGAACTGGTTCGCCGAGGCAACGGCTGGAGTATGGGTATTCACGGACAACACTGAGTTCTTCCGCAATGCACGCCGAAGCCAGGCACCGCTTCCCGTGCTTCAGCTTCACGGCGGGTACACGTTTCGTCCTGGGCTGTGGCTTGCGGGCGATATTGGTTTCTACTCAGGCGGCGCTACAACGGTGAACGGTGTCGCCAACGATGATCGCGAAAACAATATTCGCTACGGACTCACGCTGTCGATGCCGATAACGCGTAGCTGGTCGGCCAAGCTGGCTGCCTCGAACGGACTCATCGTCCGGGCCGGCGGGAACTACAAGGCAATTTCCCTGACCGTGCAATACCGGTGGTTTGATCGATGACCACATTGAGGGTTTGCCTTGTCCACGCTGCTTCGGCAATCGCGGCATGTGGTTGGTCAGAGTGCAGACTGCTTTTGCGGTTGAAGACTACCGGAAGACAGCTATGCTTTCAGATGTAACGCAGTTCTAAGCTGGCATCGCCGCCGGCTTTCCTGGGCGCTTAGTAGGGCTCTGTCCATGGGCCGCATACCAGGACGCCTTACCAGCAGGGATTACGCCATGCAACTCGTTCGCAGGTGGCTTGTCGCTGTGGTTTCCGGGCTCGTGCTGTGCGTCGCGAGTCCCTCGTTCAGTGCCGCACAGCCAACAACGCCAGGTTCTTCGGCTTCCGTCACGGCAGGCGCTCCTGTGCCCACGTCGGCGAGCGCTGTGCGCAGCATGGATCTGACGAATCAATCCTGGCGCGGCGATTTTGATGCGATGCTCACGCGACATATCATCCGGATATTGGTGCCCTACAGCCGGACGCTCTATTTCAACGACCGCGGCCACGAACGTGGGCTGACCGCAGAGTTTGCTCGCGACTTCGAGCGTTACCTCAACAAGAAGTACGCGGAGCGTCTCGCCGGACGGCCCCTTACGGTAGTCCTGATTCCAACCACACGTGATCGGCTGTTGCCCGGCGTGCTCGATGGGGTCGGCGACATCGCGGCTGGCAATCTGACGGTCACGGAGCAGCGAATGAAGCAGGTAGACTTCGTTACCGCGAGCGCAAGGAAGCCAACAAGCGAGCTGGTGGTCACCGGTCCCAAAGCCCCAGTGCTGTCGTCGATCGATGACCTTAGCGGCAAATCGGTCCAAGTGCGACGGAGCAGCAGCTATTACGATAGTCTCAACGCTCTCAATGCCCGCTTCGCAAAATCAGGCAAGCCGCAAATGCGTCTCGTCTTGTTGCCCGACGCCCTTGAAGACGAAGATGCGATGGAGATGTTGAGCGTGGGCTTGCTCCAGATCCTGATTGTCGATGACTGGAAGGCGCGCGTGTGGGCTCAGGTGCTTCCCCATATCAAGGTTCACGACAACATCGCGGTACGGCAAGGGGGCTACATCGGCTGGGCCGTTCGCAAGCAGAGCCCTCAGCTGCAGGAGGTCCTGACCGATTTCTATATCAACTACATCAAGAAGCAGAGCGTAGCGGAAGTGCGTCTGAAGCAGTACATGCAGGGTATCAAGCAGATTCGGAACAACACGAACAGCGTCGAGTTTCAGCGGTTCCAGCAGACGGTGCGCCTCTTCGAACAGTATGGTCAGCAGTACGGCTTCGATCCACTCATGCTTGCGGCACAAGGATTTCAGGAGTCGCAACTCAATCAGTCAGCCAAGAGTAGGGCCGGTGCGGTCGGCATCATGCAATTGATGCCCGCGACAGGAAAAGAACTCAAGGTGGGCGATATCAAACTTACCGAGGCAAATATCCACGCGGGAGCCAAGTATCTCGACACGTTGATGGCGCGCTACTTCCGCGACGCTCATTTTTCCGACAAGGACAGGCCCCTGTTCGCCTTCGCCAGCTACAACGCTGGACCGGCCAACATCGCCAAAATGCGCGCCTTGGCGGTAGAGCGTGGCCTGAACCCGGACATCTGGTTCAATAACGTGGAGATCGTCGTGGCGGACAAGATAGGTATCGAAACGACCACCTATGTACGGAACATCTTCAAGTACTACGCCTCGTACCGATTAATCAGGGACGCGCAGGCGCACCGATCGCGCGCTATTGATAAAGCGAACGGAGCTCAGCCGTAACGGCGCGGCATGTGAACGCGACTTATTCGAGTGCAATGACAGTTCAGACTATCACCGTTTGCAGCAAACACAGTGTCGGCGTAAAAAATAAAGGCACCTAAATGCTTCTTTCCTATACTTGTCGTGCGAGCAGGTCCACGTAGCAGCTGAGCGGCAACGTCGCGTCGCTATATGAGTCGAGGCAATATGAGCACCATCGCACCGGCCGGGCACGCTAAAGGCGAACAGCGCCAACCGATTCTCAATACTATTGACCGCGTCTGCGAGCTGTGTTTTGGTTTGTTCATGGCCCTGACGTTCATTGGCGCGGTGAAGGCAGTCACTGCTGGCGATGATGCGGGTAACAAGATGTTCCTCGCCGCTCTCGGGTGCAATCTCGCATGGGGCCTCGCCGATGCCGTGATGTATCTCGTGCGCACGCTCGCCGATAGGGGCCAGCGTCTGAAGCTACTACTGAACGTGCGGCGGGAGCATGATCATGCGGTCGCCATCCGTGCGCTGCGCCGTGCATTGCCTGAGACGCTGGAATCGCTGGTGGAAGACGCTGACCTCGAGCGGATTCGTGCGCGATTGGCGACCGCGCCGACGCTGCCACCGCGAGCGAATTTCGTGCGCGACGATTTCGTCGGTGCGCTAGGCATCTTTCTGCTGGTTGTCTTGGGGACTTTTCCAGTCGCCGTGCCGTTTCTCGTCGTCAATGATCTTACGACGGCACTCATAGTCTCGCGGGTGCTAACTCTGATAATGCTTTTCACCGCAGGCTTTGGTCTCGGACGCTACACGGGTTCTGGAGCAATCAGAGCAGGGTTGGCAATGACCGCGCTCGGAGTGGTGCTGACCATCGCAATCATCGCGCTGGGCGGATAGCGGACGCCGCGGAGCTTTGCCTTGTCTTTAAGGCAACGGATATCGAATATGCAACCGACGTCACGTGCAGCGACTACTGCGTGCACAGGGCATTAGCAGAAAGGAGGCACATGCCATGTTATTCATCGTATCGGCCGCAATCTTCCTTACGTCGGCTGGATTCCTTGTCGGCGCTTCAGTCACGCCCCCCGCACCGGCGGCGATAGCGATAGCCCCCGTTTCGGGTTCAGCAGCGGACCGTCAAAGCGCTCAATAGGCTGCCGTCGAGATCACGCATTGGGGCCATCGGCCAGAGTGTGTTTTGGGCATCGGGGGCGTGTCATCTAACGGTCTTCAGGCACTACAAGGCGCTGACCGTCGGACGCGCCTGAACAGCGCGACGCGCCGACAGCGTGAGTGAGGCCAGCCGCCCGACGGCGGTTCCATGATTACGCATCGGCTCCCACCAGAGGCGACAACGTGAGGAAGTTATCCGCAGTCAAGGCAGTCGCCGAGCGCATGCGGACAAACTTCGCTGTGCTCGGTCTATTCGTCGCTGTCTTACTGGCACTACAAGGATGCTCAACTACGCCGCAACGCTTGCCAGCCGTCCCACACGAAGTAGCAGGTCGCGCTGAGATTGCTGGCATGCCCGGCATACGCTATGTCGCGGGGGCGGATGCACCGGAACTGACTCAAGCGGCTTTCGAGTCACTGAAGAGAGAGAAGGCTTATTTAGCGCAACAGGGACACACGGGCGCGATGTCACCAGCGGTATTTCTCGCGATTTCGGGTGGAGGAGACAACGGTGCATTCGCTGCCGGCTTGCTGAATGCATGGACCGAGACAGGAACAAGGCCAGAGTTCAAGCTAGTTACCGGCATAAGCACCGGCGGCCTCATCGCTCCTTTCGCCTTTCTCGGAACGAAATACGACGCGACGCTGAAACAGGTCTACACGACCATTACTCCACAGGACGTCCTGCAAAAGCGTACCTTGATCGGAGGCGTGTTGAGTGACGCGATGGCTGATAACCGACCGCTGCTAGCGTTAACCCGGAAGTTTGTGAACGAGGACTTGCTCAAGGAAGTCGCTGCTGAATACGCCAAAGGTCGGCTGCTGTTCGTTGCTACGACTGACCTCGATTCACGCCGCGGCATGATCTGGGACATGGGCAAGATCGCGAGCTACGGCGGTCCCGAGGCATTGGACCTGTTCACAAAAGTCCTGGTCGCTTCCACTTCTATTCCAGGCGCCTTTCCACCCATGATGATCGACGTGGAAGTCGATGGGAAGCGCTACCAGGAAATGCACGTCGATGGCGGCGTCATAGCGCAGGTGTTCGCGTATCCGGCGACAATCCGCGTAGCAGAGGAGGCCGCTTCAGTCGGCGTCAGCCGCGAGCGCAAACTCTATATTATTCGCAACGCACGGCTCGACGCGGAATGGATGCAGGTAGAGCGGTCCACGATGACCATTGCCGCCCGCGCGGTTGAATCGATGATCCAAAGCCAGGGCTTCGGCGATCTTTACCGCATCTATGCGACTGCGAAACGCGATGACGTTGATTTCAACCTTGCCTTCATCCCGGCGAGCTTCGCCGCGCCGCATAGGGAAGAGCTCGATAACGATTATATGCGTGCCCTATATGCTACTGCCTATAAGATGGCACTGATGGGCTACCCATGGGCCAAGGCGCCGCCAGGCTTCGCCTCGCCGCGCGCCGCGGCGGCGAAGAAATAGCCCTGGGCCCGGAGAGAGCGACAAAAGCCGTTTCGCACGATGATGACTCTTTATCGAATGGCCTTTGCACCGGATAAGCGGCGCAATCAACCTCGACCGGATACGCTACGTTCGGGGAGGTGTCCGTCTACGCTGCAACCGGTCGCAAAGAACGAAGCGTATAGACAGGAGACACCTCATGTGCCGCTGGCTCGCTTATTCCGGCAAACCGCTTCAGCTCGAAACCGTGCTGTTCAATGTGAAGCATTCGCTGATCGATCAGAGCCTGCATTCGCGGCTCGGCCAAACGACGACTAACGGTGACGGCTTTGGCATTGGCTGGTATGGGCATCCGACCGATATCCCATTCCGCTATCGCTGCATTTAACCGGCGTGGAGCGATCGAAATTTGCGTGAAGCCGCGCGCGCCATCCACGCGCCGCTATTCGTCGCGCACATACGCGCGGCAACCGGCACGCCGTCGCAGGAAACCAACTGTCATCCGTTTCGCCATGGCCGCTGGCTGTTCGCGCACAACGGCCTCGTGCGCAACTATCCGGTGATGCGTCGGGATCTGATGTTAGCGATCGAGCCCGGACTGTTTCCATCCATCGAAGGATCGACGGATTCAGAAGTGCTGTTCTTCCTCGCACTCACGTTCGGTCTGGACCTGGCTCCGGTCGTCGCGCTTCAGCGGATGGTGGCGTTCGTCGAGGAAACGGGACGCCGTCATGACGTGGATGAACCGCTGAACATGACTGTCTGTGCAACCGACGGCGAGCAGATCGTCGCGGTGCGCTATTCGAGCGAAGGGCAGTCGCGCTCGCTGTTTCACAACACGTCGTTCCGTCACCTGCACGAGTTGTATCCCGACGATCCGCGCATCGCAATGGCGGGCCAGGATGCGTTTCTGGTTGTGTCGGAGCCGCTCGCGGATTTGCCCGGTTGGTGGCAAGAGATTCCAGAGAGCACGGCGGTGGTTGCGCGCGGCGGTGACGTCCAGCACTTTCGGTTCGGGCCTCAAGCGGCTTGAGTGGCCTGAGGAGAAATTTCATGACCCTTGATGCATTAAGGTGCATGAGTGGGTCGGCAGTAAGCGGCAATGCGGCGCGCGACACACAGACGTTTAGAGACAGGCGCACTCAAGGAAGGTTTGAGAAAGCAGCGGGGGCATCATGTTTAGACGGTCAGAACTTGTTGTCGTAATGATGACGGCTGCACTGAGCGGCTGGGCGCATGGAGCGACCGACTCCCCTCCGGGAGACGCCGGCACTCAGTGGCGGTTCGCAGTGGCTCCTTACTTCTGGGTGCCTACCGTGAGCGGAACGCTCCGGTTCACGGTACCCGGCGGCGGCGCTGATGCATCTAGCGGTCCGTACAACTATCTTCAAAACCTCAGATTTGCTTTGATGCTGCAAGGCGAGGCGCGCAAGGGAGACTGGAGCGTGTTCGGCGATGCTATCTACCTGAATTTCGCCCAGCATCAGAGCAGTGTCAATGCGACAGGCGGTTTTTTCGGCACGCGTGAAACACAACAGGAGGTCCAGACCAGTTTCGCGGGAACATTGTTCCAGCTGGGTGGTGGCCGCACTGTATTGCGGCAGGAATGGGGGTATGTCGATGCGATTGTGGGTATGCGCTACCTTCGTGCGAAGGGAACGCTCGACGCCACAATCGCTGCGACAGTAGGATCGGGCCCGGGCGCTAGTTCAGACTTTCATGTCGCGCAGATGCAGAACATCTTCGACGGATTCGTGGGCGTGCGTGGACGGGCAACGATCACGCGGGACGGTGCCTGGTTCATCCCGTTCTATATCGACGTGGGAACAGGGACTTCGAAGTTGACATGGCAGGCGTTCACAGGACTAGCATACGCGACGAAGCGAGTCGATTTCGGGTTGCTCTATCGGTATCTCGCTTTTTATGGATCTGGCGACCAACTCATACAAACGCTGCGCTTCAGTGGCCCGAGTGTGAATGTGACTTTCAAATTCTGACCGGGACTCTGTCGGTCAAGTCGTTAACATGCCACTCATCCTCAGTACTTAATGGCCCGCTTTTGCTGGCGTCCTTCCTGCTTAGTGTCGCGTTTGTCTTGCCGGCACTGGGAGTTG
>Ga0308173_10000673_pt1 | contig 15260 bp, 11 predicted proteins | sample PhyPR1_FD_203716 | JGI IMG/M metagenome (GOLD analysis project Ga0308173, IMG submission 203716) | Soil microbial communities from UC Gill Tract Community Farm, Albany, California, United States - DLSLS.P.R1 | ecosystem: Environmental > Terrestrial > Soil > Agricultural land | place: USA...
CGGCCTCAGCTACAGGTGCGGGAGGCGGACCGGGAAGCGCATGTAAAGGAAGTATATGGGGAAATGGCGAAGCTGGAGGCCGACGAGACAACATCGTCCGCCACCATTCAGCGCCTCGAATATGAAATTCAGCGGCGCACGATAAGAGCCTCCAAGGACGGAAAGTTGATCGAGTGCGCGGAGCTTCATCCGGGACAGCACGTCGGCGAAGGCGACAAACTTGGCGTGATTACTTCGAAGGGACGCGTTCAGATGGTCGCCCAGTTCCTCCCGGCGGCAGCTTTCGGCAAGCTTCATCCGGGACAGACGGCAGTAGTCAAATTGAATGGATTTCCCTGGGCGCAGTATGGAACCGTTCCGGCCGTCGTTTCGCGAGTGGCAGGCGAGGTCCGCGATGGAACAGTGCGCGTGGAACTGGCCGTGAATCCGAGCCACCTGTCCCGGGTACCCCTGCAGCACGGCGCTCCGGGATCAGTGGAGGTCCAGGTGGAACGCGTCTCGCCAGCCGCTCTCCTGCTCAGCTCCGCCGGACGCCTCATAGGTGCTCATTGAAGAAATTCTTCGTACCGGAGACGGTTCAGACCTCGGGCATGGACTGTGGTCCCGCCGCCCTGAAGTCACTTTTCGAAGGTTTCGGAATGCCCGTCAGCTATGGGCGGCTGCGCGAGGCCTGCCAGACCGGCATAGACGGCACATCCATCGACACTATGGAAACGGTGGCGAGCCAGCTAGGGCTACAGGCGGAGCAGGTGATGCTGCCGGCCGACCATGTTTTGCTTCAGCCGTCAAAATCGTTGCCCGCGATTGCGGTGGTCCGATTGGCGAATGGGCTCACCCACTTTGTAGTGGTTTGGAGCGTGCACGCCGGATGGGTCCAGGTGATGGACCCGGCTATAGGACGGAGATGGATTCGGGCTAAACAGTTTCTTTCGGAGCTTTATCAACATTCAGTAGCGGTGCCGGCCGGGATGTGGCGCGAGTTTGCCGCGTCAGATGAATTTCAGGCCACGTTGAAGCGACGGCTGCGAAATCTGGGAATCGGTGCGACACAATCGCAGGTTTTACCGAAGGGAGCCGCCGCGGACGGGGACTGGCGCGCGCTGGCCACCCTGGATGCCGGATGCCGTTTGACTGCTGAGCTGATTCAGTCGGGTACATTTCGGCGTTCCCGCAACTGCGAACGTTTTCTGCGGCGGGTTCTTCAGAATCCGACGCTGATTCCCCACCGCTACTGGTCGGCTTCTTCCGCAGGCGAGGACTCAGCGGAAGAAGAGCAGGTCTCGGTGCGTGGTGCGGTCCTGGTTCGTGTTTCCGGCCGGAAAGGAATCGCAAGCAAAGAGGGACTGAGCGAGGAACTGGCCGCTGCAATCGAAGAAAAGCCGGCGAGGCCTTGGCGAGAGCTGCAGGCCATACTGCGGCAAAGCGGACGGTCTGTCCCGGCACTCCTGATTCTCGCTCTCTTCGCGGCAGCCGGCGGGGTGCTGATCGAAGCTCTTCTTTTTCGCGGATTGTTCGACGTGGCGAGCGAGCTCGGCCTAGCCGGGCAGCGCCTGGGGGCAATGGCTGCGGTGATTGGGTTTGGCGCCATTTTGCTCATGATCGACCTGTCGGTTTTTTCGGGAACCGCGCGCCTGGGACGGCAATTGGAGCTACGCTTTCAGGTCGCATTCCTTTCGAAGATTCCAAAGCTGGGAGACCGCTATTTTCGCACCCGTCTTCTGTCCGACATGGCCGAGAGGAGTCATACCACTTACCGGCTGCGGCAGTTGCCCAGCTTATGCCGCCAGTTCTTCCGTTCCACCTTTGAGCTCTGCTTTACTGCCGGGGGGATCGTTTGGCTGGAGCCCTCGGCAGCGACGCTCGTGTGTCTCACCGCAGCGGCGGCCTTGATTCCCTCGTTCATTACCCAGCGTCTACTTACCGAGCGCGACCTTCGTGCACGTAGCCATGCGGCGGCACTCACCCGGTATTATTTGGACGCCTTGCTCGGGTTAATCGTGGTGCGCGCTCACGGCGCGGAGACTGGAATCCGGCGGGGACACGAACGGCTGCTCGGAGAATGGGCCAGCACCATGCTGCGCAGGCAAAAAGCGGTCGTAAGCGCGGAAGCGCTGCAGCTTGTTCTTATGTTCGGGCTGGTCGCCATACTCCTGATGCGTGGTTCGTCTGGCGGTAGCGATATGGGACGCGTCTTGCTACTCGTGTACTGGGCCTTGAATCTGCCGGTGCTGGGTCAGGAGATCGGGATTATTCTGCGGCAGTATCCTTTTTACCGGAACCACACGTTACGACTGCTTGACCCGCTTGGAGCTCCAGAAGAATCGGAGACTCGCTTAGGCCAACTCCCGGCGGCATCCGTGGGAGCACCTTCCATCCAGTTCTCGTCGGTAACTGTCCAAGCCGCTGGACAGGAGATACTTAGGAACGTCGATGTTGGGATCGAGAGTGGCAGTCACGTGGCGATCGTCGGCCAATCCGGGGCCGGCAAATCGAGCCTGACCGGCATACTGCTGGGATGGCTGAAGCCAGCGGCAGGTGAAGTGCTGGTGGATGGAGCACCACTCGATTGCCACGCCCTGCGCGCCTCCACTGCGTGGGTAGATCCCACGGTGCAGATCTGGAACCAATCACTCCTGTCGAACCTCTCGTACGGCTCGCAGCCGGATGGCCCGAATGTTGGCCGTGTCGTGGATGCGGCACTGTTGCGCGGCGTCCTGGAGAGGCTGCCCGAAGGAATGCAAACTCGGCTGGGGGAAGGCGGCACGCTGCTCTCCGGAGGCGAGGCTCAGCGCGTACGGTTGGCCCGCTCGATGCTGCGGGAGAATGTACGGCTAGTGATTCTGGACGAGCCGTTTCGTGGCCTGGATCGCGACACCAGGCGGGAACTGCTGCGGCGCGCGCGACAGTATTGGTCTCATTGCACACTGCTCTGCATCACGCACGACCTGGAGGAAACGCAGAGTTTCGACCGCGTTTTAGTCGTGGAAAATGGATCGGTCATCGAGCACGGACCACCCGGGGAGCTACTCTGCACGGAGGAGTCCCGGTATGCCGGCCTGATGCGGGCAGAGGCGAGCACACGAGCGCTGCTCTGGTCGAACAGGCTTTGGCGACGCATTCACATCGCTCGCGGAAGAGCAGTCGAGGAGATCTCCGACCACAAGCACGAGCGGAGAACAGGGATCCGAGTTGCATGACGAAGCCGGTTGAGAGTTGTGCGTGGCCTGCTTCCCGCCTGCCCGACCTGTTGAGTCTGTTGTTGGACGGGGCCGGGCTTTTACCTTCGGCGCCAAAGACCGGAGCAGATAGATACGCGGAACTGAAGGGCACGGCGCCTGATCCAGGCGAGTGGATTCCCTGGGCAGCGAAAGCATTTGACTGCGAGGCGGCCAGGAGCGAGACAACACTCGCCGGCTTTCGCGACGAACTTGCGTTTGCGTATCCGGCGATCTTGCGAATTTCCGGCAATCATTATGTAGGGATCTTACGGGCCGATAAACGCCGGTTGCGGATATTGGCACCGGATTCCTCCAAACAATGGGTAGGGACCGCGGACGTTTACGAGACGCTTTGCCGTTCGGCTGCACTGCCGCAGCAGGCCGAAATAGAACGTTTGCTTGCGGAAGCGGGAATTCCGGACTCGCGCCGTGCAAAAACGGTGCACTTTTTCGTGCAAGAAGAGTTGAACGGGATACGATTCCGCGATTGCTGGATGTTTCGGTCCGCGCCAGGCACAAGTACCAACCGCTGGCTGAAGCAGACCAACATTGTCGGCCATGGAGCGGGGCTGGCGGGGGCGTACACATGCCAGTATCTGCTCTGGATCGCATCGTGGGCCATCATGGGCCAGCTTTCCTTCGAAGGTCATTTCGACAGCGGATGGCGTCTCGCGTGGGCACTGCTGCTGGTGACCTCCATTCCCTTGCGGCTTTTGGCTACGTGGAAGCAAGGCTTGTTGGTGGCTGGATTCGGCGGTCTCTTGAAGCGGCGCCTTCTTCATGGCGCTATGCAGTTGAATGCGGAGGAGATGAGGCAGAACGGAATCGGCAAGTACATGAGCCAGGCGCTGGAGGCCGAGGCAGTGGAGTCCCTAGCCCTCAACGGCGGAGTGGGCGGGGCGTTGTCGCTCATCGAACTTGCGATTGCCGCCTTGGTACTCCAGTCGATGTCGCTCGTGCTCCTGGCGTGGTTTATTGTGGCCTGCCTGGCCGGATGGAGATACTTCGGAAGGTATAAGAGGTGGACCGGTGCGCGCCTCGGCTTTACGGACAGCCTGGTCGAGTCCATGATTGGACAAAGAACGCGTTTAGTTCAACAGCAGCCCGAACAATGGCACGAAGGAGAAGACCGGGCGCTGTTAAACTACGCGGCGGACTCCCGCTCTCTCGACCGGCTCGCCGGCTGGCTGACCACGGCCATACCGCGTGGATGGCTTGTGATCGCGCTCGCGTGTTTTTCGCCATCGGTGATCTCGGCAGGGAAAGAACCAGGCCAGCTCGCCGTGACTTTCGGCGGCATTTTGCTTGCTTACGCCGGATTTAAGCGCTTGACCGGCGCGTCTGCGGATATCGCCGTATTTCTGGAATCTTTCAAACAGATCAGGACGTTGTTCCAGGCAGCGGCGCGCGCGGAGCCAAGCGGCGAAGCCTTCGCCCTGGGCAAGCAGGCCGGGAATACCGGAGACAAGATCATGGAGGCGGATGGGATCGGTTACCGTTACCGTCCACAAGGCGAGCCCGTTCTGGAGGCGTGCAGTTTGACGATCGCCAGAGGCGACCGGATCCTGCTGGAGGGTCCGTCTGGCGGCGGCAAAACAACTTTGGCCTCGATCCTTTCTGGCCTGCGCGAACCGAATACGGGCCTGCTTTTGGCGAACGGGTTGGACCGCCATGCGCGCGGTCCGGCTCGCTGGAGGCGGCAGATTGCCACTGCTCCCCAGTTTCACGAAAATCACATCTTCACCGAGACCCTGGCGTTTAATCTTCTGATGGGGCGCGGCGAGTTGCCCACCGAGGGAGACTTGAAAGAAGCAGAAACGGTGTGCCGCGAATTGGGGCTGGGCGATCTGCTGGACCGTATGCCCGCTGGAATCCTCCAGATGGTAGGCGAAGGCGGCTGGCAGCTGTCGCACGGCGAGCGAAGCCGGGTCTTCATTGCCCGCGCGTTATTGCAGCCCTCGGAGCTTGTCATTCTGGATGAGAGTTTCGGAGCGCTGGACCCGGAGAGTTTGCAGATCGCAATGGAATGCACATTGAACCGTGCGGAAACGTTGATGGTGATCGCGCATCCGTGAGGAAGCAATCTTTCCAGTTCCCTGCACTTTCTGTCAACCTAGCTCATCCAATGGAGAGAAAAGTAAATCTGCTAGTGTGAAGCCGATGGCTCTGGATTTAGAAACTTTGAGGTTGGAGTTACAGGCGCACCTTGAAGAACTTGGAATCGCGGTATTTCACGGCTATGGTCAAATGGCCGACACTCTCGGACATGTTTACTGGGACGTCCATGGCCACCCTGATTTTCGTGAGTTTCTGCAGGTGGGACAAAGGGCGGGAGCAAAGCTCTTCGTGTTCCATTACCAGTCGCTTTCACAAGCCGAACTCGATGAAGCTAGCGAATACCTTGAAGACGCTGAACTGACAAGGGAAGAAAAGCGCCAGTACGAAAACCGCATACGCGAACTACAGGTGTACGAGGGCTTCACCTGCTCGCTGGAGCTATCGTTTGAGATCGACGGCCGTGTCTATATGTATGAACTCAGTACGGAGTGGTATCAGGCGCTGACGGAACTGCTAAGCGAGCTTGAGGCTGTATCGAGCGAAACCGACGAAGAAGACGACGGACCAATTACTGGATACTTTTCGAACAATTAATGGCGGAATTACTCGTCCCTCCGATCCCGTGGATACGTCCTGCTGCTCGGTGGGTTCTACCCAGCACCGACGGAGAACAAGTTGCCACGCTGCAGCGCGATCTTGAACTGCAGCGCCTTCCGGCTGCGATATTGGTCCAACGCGGCTTGGCTGCTCCGGCTGCGGCGCGCGAGTTCCTGTGGCCGGAGTTGCGCTCGTTTCACGATCCATTTCTGATGCGCGGCATGGAAGAAGCGGTGACGCGCATCTCCACCGCGATTGAGCGCCGCGAACCAATTCTTCTCTATGGCGATTACGACGTGGATGGCACGTCCTCAATCGTTGTGCTGAAAAAGGCCATTACGCTGCTCGGCGGTGAAGCCGATTTTCACGTGCCGCATCGTCTTCATGAGGGCTATGGCATGCGCACAGACGTGATTGAACGCGCTGCGGCGAATGGCGTGCGCCTGGTCATAAGCGTCGATACCGGTATCCGGGCCAACGAAGTAGTGCGGCAGGCGAATGCGCTTGGTATCGACGTGATCGTTACGGATCACCACTTGCCGGAAGCAGAGTTGCCGCCGGCGTTGGCGGTTTTGAACCCGAACCGTCCGGATTGCGCTTACCCCAACAAGCATCTATGCGGCGCGGGAGTGACGTTCAAACTGGTGCAGGCGCTTTTGAAGCAAGGTGAATTGCCCGAAGCACGTCAGACGGCTCTGCTGGATTCGTTCCTGAAGCCGGTGGCGATTGCCACGGTAGCCGACATTGTGCCGCTGGTGGGAGAAAACCGCGCCATCGTTCAACGCGGCCTATCAGGGCTGCGGCGGGTCCGTAACGCCGGACTACGCGCACTGCTGAAAGTCGCTGGCCTCGAATCGGGTGAGAGCCCCACCGCGCATGAAGTGGCTTTTCGACTTGCTCCACGGATCAACGCGGCAGGCCGTATGGCGACAGCACGCGACGTGATCGAACTATTCCTCACGGAAGATCAGGAGCGGGCGCGGGAGTTGGCCGAGCAGTTGGACGTACTGAATCGGGAGCGGCAACAGGCTGAGAGCGAGATCGTGGAAGCGATTCTCCAGCAATGCGAGGACATCGCTTTCGACCCCACTGCTCCGGCTATGGTCTTCGCTTCTTCTGGTTGGCACCTGGGCGTTCTGGGGATCGTCGCGAGCCGGCTCGTAGAGCGGTTTAGCCGCCCTGTATTTGTGCTAAGCAACGCGACAGGGGCCAATGCGGCGAGTGAAGGTTCGTTGTCCGGCTCGGGGCGCAGCATCCCTGCGTTCCACCTTTTGGAGGCGCTGGAAAGCATGCCGGATCTGTTCACCAGATTTGGTGGTCACCGCCAGGCGGCTGGATTGACCATGGAGGCTGGACAGTTGGAGAGTTTCCGTGCACGTCTAGCCGAGTTCGCCGGGGGCAAGTTGGGCGCCGATGACTTGCGACCGCAATATACGGCCGACGCCGAAGCGTCGTTCACGGAGCTGAACGAACTCTGCATACAACAGATCCTTGCTTTGGGACCGTTTGGGTTCGGCAATCCTGCACCCATACTGCATGCGAAGAGCGTGGAAGTAGCGGGGCCGCCGAAAGTACTGAAAGAAGGAAAACATTTCAGTGTGCCGCTTCGGCACGACGGCCGTCTGTTGTACCTGAAGGCATGGAACTTCGGAGACCGGACCGCGCTGTTTGTTCCAGGCAAGAAGCTCGACGTCTTGTTCCAGGTTGAGGATGATGCCTATTCGCGGAGCCGTGGCTATGGATCGTGGTGCGCCGTTTTGAAGGATGCCCGGGAAAGCGGGTCATGAACATCGATACGTTGGTCGAGGCTGCATCACAGGCCCGAGAGCGGGCACATGCTCCCTTTTCAAAGTTCAAGGTAGGAGCGGCGGTCGCTGATCAAAACGGTCGGATATTTACCGGCTGCAACATTGAAAACGCGAGCTACGGTTTGACCATGTGTGCCGAGCGGGTTGCAGTGTTCAAGGCCGTCTCGGAAGGCGCCGCAAAGCTAACGCACGTGGCGGTTGTTGCCGATACCGATAAGCTCACTCCTCCTTGTGGCGCATGCAGGCAAATCCTGTGGGAGTTCTGCGGAGACGCCGAGCTCGTTTTGGGAAACCTCGCGGGTCAACGGATCACGCTGTCGTTAAGTGACATTTTTCCCAAGCCGTTCGATGCGTCATTTCTATAAGGTCGCCTTACGGGTAGCTCTGCTTTGCAGCGCGGCAGTTGCGCGCGGAAAGCAACAAGCTGACTGGATCGTGCGGGCAAAGTACGTCGTTACGATGGATGCTCAGCGCCGGGTGATTAATGGCGGCGCCGTAGTGATTCGTGGTAACCAGATTGTCGGCGTAGGCACACAGGGAGAAATCGCCCAGCAGTTTACGGCGCCGCATACACTCGACAGGCCGCGGGACCTAATCGCGCCGGGCATGATCGATACCCACACGCACGCACCCATGTCTCTTCTCCGGGCGTTCGCTGACGACCAGCGCCTGGAGGATTGGCTGCACAATTTCATCTTCATTGCCGAATCGAAGAACGTCTCTCCAGACTTTGTGCGCTGGGGGACCCGGCTTGCCTGCCTGGAAATGGTGCTTGCCGGAATCACTACGTACACGGACATGTACTACTTCGAAGAGGCCGAAGCTGAAGTCACCAAAGAAGCAGGCGTGCGCGGTGTGCTCGGCCAGTCCGTAATCGGCTTCCCTGCCCCGGACCACAAGACCTGGCAGCAAGCGATCGCAGCATCGGAACACTTCATTCAGCGCTTTCACAACGATGAATTGATAGTCCCAGCGGTTGCGCCTCATGCGATCTATACGACGCCGGACGACGCCCTGGTCGCCGCGCATCGGCTATCGGTGAAATACCAGGTTCCGCTTTTGATCCACCTTGCAGAAACGAAGACGGAGCGCGATGAGGCGCTTTCCAAGCGGAACATGACGCCCACGCAAACGCTTGAGAAGCTAGGTCTCTTGGACGGCCGGGTGGTGGCCGCCCACTCCATCTGGGACGACGACAATGATTTGCAGATTCTGAGGAAGCATGGCACCGGAGTGGCGCACTGCCCATCCAGCAATATGAAGCTGGCCGACGGCATTGCTCGCGTGGCGGACATGTTGAGACTGGGCATCCACGTGGGGCTCGGCACAGATGGATTTGCCGGCAGCAACGACACCGCGGATCTCATACTCGAGATGAATATCGCCTCCAAACTGCAGAAGGTGACGCAAATGGACCCGCATGCCGTTCCCGCGGAGCAGGCATTTGCCATGGCCACCATAGGCGGCGCGCAGGTCTTAGGCATGGAAAAGAAGATCGGCTCCCTGGAGTCGGGAAAGCGGGCCGATCTGATCACAATCTCTCTTGCGCACCCGAACGCCGTGCCTCTCTACAACGTTTATTCGCAGCTCGCTTACGCAGCGAAGGCGGCGGACGTGGACGACGTATTCATCAACGGCCGGATGATCGTGAACAGGCGACACGTTTTGACGTTAAATCAAGCAATCATCTACGAAAAAGCCGAAGGTTACCGCCGGCGCATTTCGGCCAGCCTGGCGCATCATTAAAGCACCCTATTCCGATAATATTCGTACCTTTTTGGAACCACCTTACGGGAAATTCTGAAATGCGCCCGTCCTTGTTTCCGTTCTATTCTACAAAGGACGGAAATAATTACAGGAGAACAGATGGGGAAAAGCACATTCAGCGTTCTAGGTGTACTTGCTCTCGGGGCCTTTGTAGCAATTGGACAAGGTTCGGCTACGACGATCACGACCACCGACTACACCACCTGGAAGGGCGGGCTTACTGGCCCGGCCAGCGAGATCGGCTTCGACCTGCTACCTCTCGGTTCCACCTACAATACGGCCGCCGGAATAACTCAGGGTGGATTTAATTTCACCGGTCCGGATAACAGCGCGTATAAATTATCCGTTCAGCAATATAATTTCGGTTCTTTTAGTCAGCGCAGCCTCGTTGGCTCGACGGATAGTGGCGCGGGCATCAACGTCACCATGCCGTCCGGAGGCGAAAACGCGCTGTTTCTGTTTGTGAACGGAACCGTAAATACACCACTCACGCTACTTCTTTCCGATGGACAAAGGTTCTCGTTGAACAGCGGAAGCTTCGGCATACAGCTGTCCCACACAATTAGCTCATTCTCCTTAAGCACCACGGCCGGTTCTGCAGTGGCCATTCGGGATCTGGATTGGGGCGCCAGCGCCTTGCCTCAAGATAGCGCCGGAACCGCAAGCTTGACAGCTTCTCCCGAAGCCGGAACGCTCACCTTCTTCGGATTAGGCCTGTTTCTCCTCTCCACCTGCATACGATTCTTCAATAAGAGAGCCTCTCGACTCCCCGTCGTACGCTAAGAACGTTTCGGCAGCGAAGCCGGCCGCATGTTACTTTAGTGGCTGACTTTGCATGGCTTGGTTCACGCGACAAAAACCATCGGTTGAGGCCGAGACGGCAAACGACGGCGAGAAGAGTGTCCGCACCGAAGGACTATGGCAGAAATGCGAGGCTTGCGGGCAAATCATCTGGCGGAAGTCGGTAGAAGACAATCTTGAGGTTTGCATCAAGTGCGGTCACCACTTTCGCATCAGTGCGGCGGAGCGTTTGCGGTTGTTATTCGATGATGGCCAGTATGAAACATACGACACGGCTCTGAAATCCACCGATCCCCTCAATTTCGTCGATTCGAAGTCTTACAAACAACGATTGGAAGAGACGCAGGCCGCGACAGAATTGCCCGACGCAATTATTTCCGCCAGCGGAAATCTAAGCGGTCGCCGCGTTCACATCTGTGCGCTGGAATTGAGATTCATCGCGGGCAGCATGGGCGCGGTCGTGGGCGAAAAAATCACGCGTGCCATTGAGCGCTGCCTTCAGCAAAGAACGCCATTAATCATCGTCTCCGCATCCGGCGGCGCGCGCATGCAGGAAGGCGCAATCAGCTTAATGCAACTGGCGAAGCTATCCTCTGCCCTGATGAGACTGGACGAGGCAAAGGTGCCTTACATCAGCGTCATGACGGATCCAACCACTGGCGGCGTGACGGCGAGCTTTGCCATGCTCGGGGATCTCAATATCGCCGAACCAGGCGCGCTGATCGGCTTTGCCGGCCCCCGCGTGATCGAACAAACCATCAAGCAGAAGCTGCCCGAGGGCTTCCAGCGCAGCGAGTTTCTGCTGCAGCATGGCTTCCTGGATGCCGTTGTTAAACGCAGCGATCTGAAGGCCTACATCGCCGACGCGCTCAACTTTTTTGCCGGATAGTTCGGTTTTGCTCTCTTCATTAGTGAAAATGAAGAGAGATGTTGCAACTGACTGACGCCGGGAAACGGTTCGGGCATAAATTACTCTTCGACGGACTGAACTGGCTGATCACGCCAAAGGAACGCGCCGGTCTGGTAGGCGGAAACGGCACCGGTAAATCCACATTACTGAAGGTGATTGCCGGAATCGAGCCGCTCGATTACGGCTCCATCACGGCGATGAAGGGCATCCGGATCGGCTATCTTCCGCAGGACGGGTTGCGTGTCTCAGGCCGGACCGTATTCGCCGAGTGCATGAGCGTCTTTGCTGATGTGAAGGAACTGGAGCTGGAGTTGGAAGCGCTCACGTCAAAGATGAGCGAGTTCGATCCGGACAGTGAGAGTTACCTGCAAGTGGCGAACCGGTTTGAGCAGGCCGACGCCGAATTTCGTGCGCGGGACGGCTACGCCATCGAGGCGCAAGTGGGGTCGGTTCTCACTGGCCTTGGTTTCCGCAAGGAAGACTGGACACGCCAGACCGAGGAGTTCTCCGGTGGCTGGCAGATGCGCATCGCGCTCGCAAAGCTGCTGCTCGAAAAGCCCAATCTGTTACTGCTGGACGAGCCGACCAATCACCTGGACATTGAAGCCCGCGACTGGCTGGAAGCCTATCTCAACAACTACGAATTTGCCTACATCCTGATCTCGCACGATCGCTATTTTCTGGACGTGACAACGACGGAAATTGTCGAAGTCTGGAACAAGAAGGTTCACTTCTACAGCGGCAATTACGAGAAGTATAAACAGCAAAAAGCAGAACGGCTCGCCCAGCTGGAAGCGGCTTATAAGAATCAGCAGGACAAGATACAACAGTTGGAAGCGTTCATTAACCGGTTCCGCGCCCAGGCAACCAAAGCAAAACAGGTGCAAAGCCGGATCAAGGAACTCGAGAAGATCGAGCGCATCGAATTGCCGCCTGAAGAAAAGACCATCCATTTTTCTTTCCCTCAACCGAAGCCGAGCGGCCGTGTCGTAGCGGAGTTCAAAAACGTTGCGAAGAGCTATGGTGCTAAACAAGTTCTCAACGGAGTCAACTTCACCATTGAGCGTGGAGATCGGATCGCGCTGGTCGGGGTGAACGGCGCCGGAAAATCCACGCTTATCAAGCTCTTGGCGGGAACCGAGCCGCTAACGGCTGGCGAATACACGCTGGGCCATAACGTCGGACCGGATTACTTCGCGCAGGATCAGTACAAGGAACTCGATCCAAACGCGCGCATCCTGGACGATTTAGCGGAAGCCTCCCCCAGAACCACGCAGACAGAACTGCGGAACCTGCTCGGTTGTTTTCTGTTCAGCGAGGACGACGTGTTCAAACGCATCGGCGTGCTGTCCGGCGGCGAGCGCAACCGGTACGCGCTGGCTCGAATGCTGCTTCATCCGTCGAATTTCCTTATGCTGGACGAGCCGACCAATCACCTGGATATGCGCGCGAAAGACGTTTTGTTGGAAGCGCTGCAGAAGTTCACCGGGACCCTCGTGTTCGTGTCGCACGACCGCTACTTCTTGGAAAATCTCGCCACGCGTGTGTTTGAAGTTGCCGACGGCGAGGTGCGAGTCTTCCCCGGCAACTACGCCGATTATCAATGGCGCAAAGAGGGCAAGCATGAAGAGGTTCCGACTCTGAATGACGTCCTTATCGGCGTACCGCCAGCCGAGCCGATTCCTATGCCGAAGCGTGATGCTCCGGCGAAACGAATCAACCCGATGAAGCGGAAGCAGATGGAAGATCAGGCAAAGCAGTTGGAGGACCGCATTGCTGAACTGGAGGGACAGATCCAGCAATCCGAACTGGCGTTTTCTGACTTCCCCGGCCCGGAACAAGCGGCACGGCTCGCCAGCATGCTCGAAACGCAGCGGGCGGAACTGGACCGGGCGATGGCGGAATGGGAAGCGGTCACCGAAGAGATGGAAGTTACAGCGTGAGTTAGGCCGCTAATGGCATGGCGTTCTCGGTCGGCAGCTTGCTCAGCAGCGCGTCGGTCGCAATGCGTAGAAGCGCTTCGGTGCGGTCGCTGAAATCGAACTCGTCGGAGAAGCGGCGCAGTTGCGTGCTGAAGGATTTCTGCAGAACCGCTACTGCTTCGTCGAGCCCCATTTTGGGAATGTCGATGATGGCGAACTTCAGAATGGCATCCATCAGCAGAGTTTCTGTGTTCAGCATTTTGTAGATCGCTCTGCGATTTTTCGAAACATACTTCACCACTTCTTTGCTCCGGTAAGCGAAGTAGTGTTCGCGGGTCAGCCAGGGAAAATTCTTGGTGTCAAGCGTCTTCAATTGGCGGCCCAGTTTGCTGGCGGCCGAAGCGAATGCCCGGTTCAGCGCTTCGGTCTGCTGGATGTCGTAAGTGAAGATATTGGTGGGCTTGCCCGAGAACGGATGCGTGGCTTGATAGACAAGCACCGGGTATGCTGTGTGGGGCCGCATCAGAATCTCAGGATGCGCAGAGAACCATTCGCTGACCCATTGGCGCATTGCCGTCTGCATCGCCTTCGAAATGGTGGAGTAGGTGGGAAAGTAGCTCGCGGTCCGTTCTTTCGGGGCTGATTTCCAGACGGAAAAGTCAATTGTGGACTTTTCGGCGGGCACAGTGACTGGCGCGTTATTCTCCACGGCGACTGGAGCGGCTTCTTTGTTTCTCAACGGCATCTCGATCAGGATTCCCATGTTGTCTCTCCCTAAAATGAAAAAGCCGGGAACGTATCCCGGCGGGCTTTTTTTCTCACTTGTTCGCGAACTAATTTTCGAACGACCCAAACGTAACACGGTCCCTGAAATTTTGAGCCACCCGGTCGGCGGCTTAGCCGCCGAGAGCGGCCGTAAGTGGCAGAAAGTAGAGGCGAAATCTTTTTTGAGAAAAAAATAGAACTGCTGTGACTACCCTTTTGCAAGTGAGCAAAAACGCCCGATTCTGGCGTCCCGACCGCTTGCGCCGCCACTGCTTCCCGTCGGAAATTTCTTACCCTCTACGTAGCGTCTGTTTAGGCGCGCTGATCAGTCCCCACCCCGTCTGAATATCTCGTGCTCTTCACGAGGGGGCAGAGTGTCAGTCGGGCAAACCTTACGCCGATGCGTTGAGGAAGGTATTGGCTCTGCGGATTGCGTTCGTCAGATAAGAGTGCGCTCATAATGCCTAGTCCCGATTGAGGAGGAAGACGCGAGAGAAGCTCTTCGCAATTAGGCGTTCCGACGTATGATAAATTCCCGAAGATCCCAAAAAGGTAGTCCTAAATAAGATTGGCGGAGTTATGTCGTGACTCTTCTACGTGTCATCTTTGCACTAGTGGTGAATCTCGGGCTCGCGTTTTCTGCGGAAAATTCTGAGTACCCGGACTGCGGCCTCCGAACGCTCCAAACTTACGATCTTCTAGGCCCTGTGAAATCGGTGCGCGTGGAAGAATCTCATGCAGAAGGCCGGCGAGAACTCACCGCGATCTATGCCTTCGACCGGGCCGGCCGATTGCTGGAGGATAGGGGGAAAACGAGGGCAGGTGAGTCTCTCGATCAAGCCGGATACCAGGTTTTCGCTTCATCTATGAACCGCGAGGGCGCAATTACGAGGTCGACATGTTTGGTATCGATTCCGCGCACGGAGAAACGCCTATCGACCCGCAGCGTCACATTGTCAAATTCGACTCGCGGGGGCGATGTATTGAAGAGCGCGATATTGACAGCGATGGCAAATTCAACGGTAAGAACATTTTATAAATACGACAGCCGCGGCGATCTCATCAGAGAGACCGAGTACGATTCGGACGGGAAAATTTTCTCCCGACAAGTTCGCACCTACAGACCGGATCACAAACTGCTGTCTGAAAGGGCAATGGGCAACCCTGGCAAGGCCATGGCGCACCAGTGGTCGCGAGAGTATCAATACGATGCCCGGGGCAACCAGACGGATATGTTGTTGTATCAGCAAGGCGTTCTCGAAGCACACTGGAAGTCCACGTACGACGAGCGTCATCGCCGGATCGCTGTGCAAACCATAGTTGCGGACACCAAAAAGGATCAGCAAGTTTACGGGAAATGCTCCAATTGTGGCCTGTCTTCAGGCGTGACGACTTACAAATACGACGACGCCGG
>Ga0308173_10000674_pt1 | contig 15251 bp, 9 predicted proteins | sample PhyPR1_FD_203716 | JGI IMG/M metagenome (GOLD analysis project Ga0308173, IMG submission 203716) | Soil microbial communities from UC Gill Tract Community Farm, Albany, California, United States - DLSLS.P.R1 | ecosystem: Environmental > Terrestrial > Soil > Agricultural land | place: USA...
CGTCACTCACGAGCCTGCGCGGGCTGCCGTATCGCGTCGTGTGCCTGCTCGGCATGGACGACGGCATGCTGCCAAGCCTCACGCGCGCGGACGAATTCGACCTGATGGCGAGCTTCGGCAAGCTCGGCGACCGCCAGCGGCGCGACGACGAGCGCAATCTCTTTCTCGACCTGATGCTCGCGGCGCGCGACCGGCTGATGATCGCGTACACGGGGCGCAGCATTCGCGATAACGCCGTGCTGCCGCCCGCCGCGCTGATCGACGAACTGCTCGACTATCTGGCGCAGGCGGTCGCGGGCGACCATGCCGCCCCGGACGATCTGGCTCGCGCCCGCGCGTTGTTCGTTCACGAGCATCCGCTTCAGCCTTTCGCGCCCGAATACTTCGAGCCGGGCGGGCGGCTCTTCACTTACGAGCCGGAGCGCGCCGAACTCGCGCGGGCGCTCGCGGCGGGGCGCACGCGTGCCGGTGCGCCGTTCTTCGCCGAGCCGCTGCCGCCCGAAGCCGACGAAGACACGGACATCGTCGCGTTCGACGATTTCGTGCGCTTCTGGCGGCATCCCGCGCGCGCGCTGCTGCGCGACCGTCTCGGCATTGCACTCGTCGATGCCGAAGCCGAACTCGATATCACCGAGCCGTTCGAACTGGGCTTCGCGGGCCGCGATGCGCTTGCGGCGCGCGTGCTGCCGTCGCTGCTGGAAGCGCAGGACGACGCCGCGCAGAGCGCCCGCGAACGCGCCCGTCACGTCGCGCGCACGAGCCCGGAAATGCCGGGCGGCGCAACCGGCGCGGTGTGGCAGGCGCGCGAGATGCACGCGCTCGCGCACCTGGCGGACCGCATCCGCGTGTCTGTCGCGCAAGGCGTGACGCGGCTGCCATTCGTACTCGAAGTCGCGCCGCGCTGGCCGGATACCGGCGGTGTCGCACTGTTCGGCGCGCATGACGATGCGCTCGTCGACGAGCGGCCGTTCACGCTCGCCGGCACGCTGAACCGCCTGACGCCGCAAGGGCAGGTGATCTATCGCTACGACGAGCCGCGCGCCCGCGATTACCTCTCGGCGTGGCTCGCGCATCTCGCTTATTGCGCGGCGCTTCCGGACGGTCCGCGACGCACGGTCTGGCATGGCCGCGGCGCGCAGTCGGCGGATTTCGAACTGTCGCCCGTCGCCGATCCGCTCGCGCATCTCGCCGCGCTCGCGGCGCTGTATCGCGCGGGGCGGCGCATGCCGCTGCGGTTTTTCCCAAAGAGCGCGTGGCTCAGGATGACCGAGGGCGATTCCAGGGCGCAAGGCGCGTGGGAGTCCGAGCGCACGCGCGCCGAATCGGACGATCCGGTTTATCGCATCGCGTTCCGCGGCGAATCGCTCGCGCTCGACGGCCGCTTCGCCGAGATCGCGCGCATTGTGTTCGAGCCGCTTCGGCAGCATCTGCGGAGCGACGCATGACGACCATTGCCCGACACGCCATGCAGGATGAGCCCGTGCAGGAACTCGACGTTTTCTCTTGCTCGCTCGACGGCGTCAACCAGATCGAGGCGTCGGCCGGCACCGGCAAGACCTGGAATATCTGCGCGCTCTACGTGCGCCTGCTGCTGGAAAAGCAGTTGAGCGTCGAGCGCATTCTCGTCGTCACGTTCACGAAGGCCGCGACCGCCGAACTGCACGAGCGCATCCGCACGCGCCTCGCGGGTGTCGCGCATGCCATTGAAAATGGCGATGCCGCCGGCGATCCGTTCATCGAACGGCTCTTCGAGACGACGCTCGAACAGATCGAACCGGACGAGGCGCTGCAACGCATCCGCATCGCGCTGCATACGTTCGATCAGGCAGCGATTCACACCATTCACGCGTTCTGCCAGCGCGCGCTGCAGGAAGCGCCGTTTGCCGCCGCGATGCCGTTCGCGTTCGACATGGAAGCCGACGACAGCACGCTGCGCTTCGAACTCGCCGCCGATTTCTGGCGCGAGCGCGTCGAGCCGGCGGCGGCGCGCACGCCGTCGTTCGCGTCGTGGCTCGTCGCGAAAGGCGCGGGGCCGGCATCGCTCGATGCGCAGCTCGCCCGGCGTCTCAAGAAGCCGCTCGCCACGCTGCGCTGGGGCAAGACCGCGGCGGAACGAGCCGCCGAAGCCGCGGATGCGCAGGCATTGTTCGCCGAAGCATGCGCGCTCTGGAACGCCGAGCGCGGCGCCATCGCCACGCTGCTCTTCGACGCCGAGGCCATGCTGAAGCAGACTTCGCACAAGCGCTCGATGATCGAAGCGGCCATCGACGCGTGGGCCGCGTATTTCGCCGATGCCGACTGCCACGCACATCCGCCGAAGGATGCGCTCAGGATCACCGCGTCGGCGCTTGCGAAGGGCACGAAGGTCAAGCACACGCCGCCCGCGCATCCGTTCTTCGATCAGGCCGAGGCGCTGGCCGCGTCCGCGGCTGCGGCGGAAGCCTCCCAGCGCGCGTTGTGGCTCGATATCGTGCGCGAATGGCTGGACTACGCGCCCGCCGAGCTGTCGGCGAGAAAGCGCGCTCGGCGCGTCGTCTCGTTCGACGATCTGCTCTCGAACCTGCATCACGCGCTCGTCAGGCATGCGTGGCTTGCACAGGCGTTGCGCGAGCGTTATCCGGCCGCGCTCATCGACGAATTCCAGGATACCGATCCGCTGCAGTACGCCATCTTCAATCGCGTGTTCGCGCCGCACGGGCCGCTCTTTCTCGTCGGCGATCCGAAGCAGGCCATCTACAGCTTTCGCGCCGCCGATCTCCACACGTACCTCGCCGCCCGCGACGGCGCGAGCGCGCGCTACACGCTCGCGGTGAACCAGCGCTCGACCGCGCGGATCATCGAGGCATGCAATCGCGTTTTCGGCGCGAACCCGTCGGCGTTCATTCTCGAAGGGCTCGGCTATCAGCCGGTGCGCGCGGGCACGCGTGCGCGTGGATCGTTCGTCGATGAAACGCCCGCCGCCGCGTATTTGGACATGGCGGATTTCTGCGTCTGGATGCTGCCGCACGGCGAGGCGGCGCTTTCGAAAGCCAACGCGCAGCGCGACGCGGCCGAAGCATGCGCCGCAGAAATCGCGCGGCTTCTGCGCGGCGCGCAAAACGGCGAAGTGCGCATCGGCGAGAAGGCGCTTTGCGCGGGCGACATCGCCGTGCTCGTGCAGACGCATCGGCAGGGCAGCATCGTCAAGCGTGTGCTGGCGGCGTGGGGCATCGGCAGCGTGGAGCTTGCGCAAGCGTCGGTGTTCGGCTCGCTCGACGCCGAGCAGATCGAGCGCGTGCTCGCCGCCATCGACACGCCCGGCGATCTGCGCCGCCTGCGCGCCGCGCTCGCGACCGACTGGTTCGGCCTCGACGCCGCCGCGCTCTGGCGTCTCGAACACGCGGTTTCCGCCGATGCCGCGCATTCCGCCGACCCGAACGATTCGACCAGCTGGGTCGAACGCTTCTCGCGCTATCGCACGATCTGGCACGAACGCGGCTTCGCGGTCATGTGGCGCACGCTCGCGCGCGAGCTGTCCATTGCGGCGCGCCTCGTCGCCCGGACCGACGGCGAGCGGCGGCTCACCAACATCAACCATCTCGCGGAACTGCTGCAGGCGCGCTCGGCGGAGCAGCCGGGCATCGCGCCGACGCTGCGCTGGCTCGCCGCGCAGCGCGCGCAGCGGGGCGGCGGCGAGGACGCGCAACTGCGCCTGGAATCCGACCGCAATCTCGTGCAGATCGTGACGATTCACAAGTCGAAGGGGCTGGAGTATGCGGTCGTGTTCTGCCCGTTCCTCAACGACGGCGGCGCGCGCGATTTCGGCAAGTCGGCGCTGCCGGACGCGAAGGAGTATCACGACGACGCGGGCGAAGCGGTGCTGCACTATGGAATCGACGACGAGGAATCGAAAGAGGTCAGCGCGGCGATTGCGCGCGAGCAGGCGGCCGAGCGCGCCCGGCTCGTGTATGTCGCCCTGACCCGCGCGGTGTATCGCTGCTACGTGGTCGCGGGCGTGTATATCTCGAACATGTCGAACAAGTCGACGAAGGAATCGCGCAGGAGCGTGCTGAACTGGCTCGCAGCGGGCGAGGGCCACGCGTTCGATGCGTTCTGCGAGGAGCCGCCCGACGAAGAGGGCATCGTCGCGTCATGGCGCGCGCTCGAAGGCCAGTCCGGCGGCGCTATCGGCGTCGCGCCGCTGCCGGTGATCGATGCGCGCGAGCCGCTCGCTGCCGAAGCCTCCGGCGCGCACGAGATGACCGCGCGCACGAACCGGCGTCTCCTGCGCGATCGCTGGCGCATGGCGAGTTTCAGTTCGCTGATCGCGGCCGGCGCACGCGACGAGGCGAATCAGCCGCAGCCTGTCGAAGCGCGGCCCGATCACGACGAACTCGCCGATCTGTCCGCGCCGCTCGCGCAGGAAGCCGCGCCGCGCGAGGCGGCCGTGCTGGCCGACGACGACATCCTCGCGTTTCCGCGCGGCGCGGCGGCGGGCGAATGTCTGCACCGCATGTTCGAACTCGCGGACTTCACGCAACCGGCGACGTGGCGCGAAGCCATCGAACAGGCGCTGCGCGAGCATCCGACGCCCGCGCCCGAGCCGCTCGCGCAGCGTCTTCGGCCGATGATGCAGCGCCTCCTCGCCGATACGCTCGCCAGCGAAATCGCGCCGGGCATGCGGCTATCCGGCATCCCGATGACGCGGCGCATGAACGAACTGGAGTTTCTGTTCCCCGCGCCGTCGCTCGATTTTCCGGCGCTGCGGCGGCTGCTCGCGGCGCACGGCTATCCCGATGTCGCGCTCGAAGCGGGCGCATTGCGGGGCTTCATCAAGGGATTCATCGACATGATCGTGGAGCACGATGGCCGTTACTGGATCATCGACTGGAAGTCGAACCATCTCGGCGACTGCGTCGAGGATTACAGCGCGGCCCCGGTCGCCGAAGCGATGGCTCACCACGCGTATCACCTGCAGGCGCTGGTCTATGTCGTGGCGCTGCACCGCTATCTGCGCGCGCGGCTTGCCAATTACGACTATGAGACGCACGCGGGCGGCTACCTCTATCTCTTCGTGCGCGGCGTGCGTCCGGATTGGCGCGATGGCGAAAGCGCGAGTGGCGTGCATCGCGGGCGGCCGCCGCTCGCGCTCGTCGAGGCGCTCGACCGGCTCATGTCGGGAGGCGCCGCATGAGCACCATCGACACGAACGCAGACGAGAGCGCCGCGCTCGCGGACGGGTTCGCGCGGCGCATGGGCGAGTTGTCGCGGCGCTCGGGCGCGGACGCGCGCGCGGTGTGCTGGGCCGAGCGCGCGGCGTCGGCTATTAGCCGCGCGACCGCGCTCGGGCACGTGTGCATGCCGCTCGCCGCGCTGGCCCGCCGCCACGGCGATCGACCGCGCGAGGCGCGCGATGCGTTGCTCGCGAGCGGCGTCGCCAGTCTCGCGCGCGACGCATCGCACATCGACGCGGCGCATCTGCGGCCGCTCGTCATCGACGAGGACGGACGGCTCTATCTCGCGCGCTATTTCGACTACGAGCGGCGGCTCGCCATCGCGCTGGTCGAACGGGCGCGGGGGGCGCGCTTGCGCGTGACGGAACCCGAGCTTGCGCTGCACGCGGGACGCATCGCGCGCTATTTCGGCCCGTCCGCGGACGATGACATCGACTGGCAGCGCGTGGCCGCGCTCGTCGCGCTGGCGGGAAGGCTGACTATCGTGAGCGGCGGTCCGGGCACCGGCAAGACGACGACGGTCGTCGGCGTGCTCGCGTGCCTGCTCGACGCGCACCCAGCGCTGCGCATCGCGCTCGCCGCGCCGACCGGCAAGGCCGCGCAGCGCATGCAGGAAGCGCTGATCGAGCGCGCGGACAAGCTGCCGCCCGAACTCGCCGCGCGCCTGCCGCGCACCTCGTTCACGTTGCAGCGCCTTCTGGGCGTGCTGCCGGACGGCGGCTTCCGGCATCATCGCGACAATCCGCTGCCTTATGACGTGATCGTCGTCGACGAGGCGTCGATGATCGACGTCGCGCTCGCGGCGCATCTGCTCGAAGCGGTCGCGCCGACGAGCCGGCTCGTGATGCTCGGCGACAAGGACCAGCTTTCGGCGGTCGAGGCGGGCGCGGTGTTCGCGGAATTGAGCGCGCAGCCCCGGTTCAGCGAGGCGGGGGCGCGAAGGATCGCGGGGGCGTTAAGAGTGGATGAGGGGCGTTTGCGGGCCGTTTCGCCGTCGCAGCCGGTCGCGCCGCGAGATGAACTGGAAACCTACGGGGACTCTCGCTCACAGGACGATTCCGAAGGCGTTCGACACGTCGATGGTCGCGCTGCGCTGTCGGAGCTATCCGTATCGCGGACGCAGGTCCCAGCCGACGCGGATCTTTTTTCGCAAGCAGACGCACGACGCAATGACGAAGCGCATCACGCCGGGTCCTTGCCCGCGAACGCGTCGCGCGCAGATGCCGAGATCGACGACGAAGGCTACGCCGATCTGTTCGCCACACTCGACACCGAGCCGCCCGATGCCCGCCACGACACTGCCACGGAGCCGGCCGACGAAGCACCGCTTACCGACTGCGTCGTCTGGCTGGCGCGCAACTATCGCTTCGGCCTCGATTCGGCGATCGGCCGCTTGTCGATTGCAATCCGCAACGGCGATGCGCAAGCCGCAGTCGATGCGCTCGACGTGAAGGCGCCGCCCGGCGCGGGCGACGACCCGTCCGCGGCGCCCGCCGCCGTGCTCTACGACGACGCGCACGCCGCGCTGGCGGAGCGCACGCTCGCGCATCTGGCGAGGGGTTTCGCGCCCTACGCGGATGCGCTGTCGTCCGTGCTCGAAGCGCGGCAGCGCGGCGGAAACACCGCGCCGCACGACGAAGCCCGGCTCTTCGACGCGCTGAACCGCTTCCGCGGGCTCTGCGCCACGCGCAAAGGCCCGCGCGGCGTCGATGAGGTCAACGCGCGCATCGCGGCGAAAGTGCGGGAGCAGGCGGGCATCTCGCTTGCGCTCGGAGCACAGTGGTTCGCGGGGCGGCCCGTCATCGTCACGCGCAACGACTACGCGCTCGGACTCTTCAACGGCGATATCGGCATTGCGCTGCCGGGCGCGGACGGCGCGTTGCGGGTCGCGTTCCGGTTGGCCGATGGCGCGCTGCGCTACGTGTCGCCGGCCGCACTGCCGCCGCACGACACGGCGTTCGCGTTGACGGTACACAAGTCGCAAGGCTCGGAGTTCGAGCACGCGGCGCTTGTCTTGCCGGGCAGCTTCGTACGCGTGCTGTCGCGTGAGCTGGTCTATACGGCGATCACGCGGGCGAAGCGTCGCATCGAAGTCTTCGGCTCGACGGCGATCTTCGCGCAAGCAGTGGATGCGCCGACGCGCCGCGATTCGGGACTGGCCTCGCGCATGGCGCGGCTGATGGATGCCGGCGGGCGGTCGTGAGAACCGCGGCCGGCGTCTTCGAAGGAGACAGATTCATGACCGAGAGCCTCGCCGTTCCCCCCGGCGAAGTCGAACTGACCGCCGTGCGCGCGCAGGGCGCGGGCGGCCAGAACGTCAACAAGGTGTCGAGCGCGATTCATCTGCGCTTCGACATACGCGCGTCGTCGCTCCCGCCGCATATCAAGGCGCGGCTGCTCGCGCTCGCCGACAGCCGCGTCACGCGCGATGGCGTGATCGTCATCAAGGCGCAGGAGCATCGCACGCAGGACATGAACCGCGCGTCGGCGCTCGCGCGGCTCGACGAAATGATTCACAGCGTGAGTGTGACGCGGCGCAAGCGCATTGCGACAAAGCCGACGCGTGCGTCGCAGGTGCGCCGCGTCGAGGGGAAGATCAAACGCAAGGCAGTGAAGGCGGGGCGCGGGGCCGTGCGAGGCGAGTAGAAGTGTTCCGAAGAACCGCCGCGCCAGTCGGCTCAACGCACAAACGCCTTTCTTCCAGCAAACGGAACGCGCCTCAACACTCCGGTCGCGAGCGCAGTCCCCGCCAGCACGATTGCGCAGCCCTCCAGCATGACGAGCGACACGTGTTCGCCAAGAAACAGCGCGCCCCACAAAATGCCGAACAGCGGAATGACGAAGGTGACCGTCATCGCGCGTGCGGGACCGGCCGCCGCCACCAGCCGGAAGTACAGAAAGTAGGCGATGCCCGTGCAGCACACGCCGAGGGCGATCACCGCTTCCCACGCGTGCGCGGAGACAGGCGTCGCGGGCCACGTCGCCAGGGCGATCGGCGCGAGCGCGATCGTCGCGCCGATCATGCTGCCGGCGGCGTTCGTGGTCGCATCGACGTCCATCAGATACTTCTTCGCGAAGTTGCCTGCCACGCCATACAGCGCCGATGCCGCCAATGCAGCCGCCGCCGCCAGCAGACCTTGCACCGGGAGGCCCGTCGAGGCGGCGTCGTGCGCGCCCTGCGTCGCGATCTGGTTCCACACGAGCAGCAGCACGCCCGCGAAGCCGATCGCCATGCCGATGGTGCGCATCGTCGTTAGCCGGTCCTTCAGCCACACGTAGGCGACGAGCGCGCCCCAGAGCGGCGTCGTCGCGTTGATGACGGAAGTCGCGCCCGCCGACAGCGTCAGCTCGGCGAACGCGAAGAGACAGAACGGCGCGGCTGAATTGAGAATGCCGACGACGAAGAGCGGCAGCGCACGCGCGCGCAAGGTGGCGAGCGTGGCGGCTCGCGGGCCGCGCGCAAACAGCATCGCGATCAGAAACAGCGCGCCGATGCCCACGCGCACGGCCATGAGCGGCGCGACGCCGAACTCGGCGACACCCACGCGGATAAACAGAAACGACGCGCCCCACAAGGCGGCCAGCACGACTAACTGCAACAAATTGACGATGGACATGACGTTCGGACCTTCAAGACTGCTGATAAAAGTCCGCGCATGTTACACCCCGCCGTTTGCGGCGGAGCGTCCAGGGAAAGAAAGCGCAAGAAGCGGGAGCGTCAGTGCGGCGGGATCATCCAGGTCAGCACGTTCTGCTGCAGCCAGACGAGCACGCCGAGGATGACGGTGAGCAGTATCGAATGCTTGAAGGTGCCTGCGAAGACGAGGCCTTCCTTGCCCTTGAGATCGGTGGTCGCGACGCCCGTCGAGATGTTCTGCGGCGAAATCATCTTGCCCATTACGCCGCCCGACGAGTTGGTCGCCGCCATCAGCACGGGATTCAGATTGAGCTGATGCGCCGCGACCACCTGCAGGTTGCCGAACAGCGCGTTGCCCGACGTATCGCTGCCGGACAGGAACACCGCGACCCAGCCGAGGAACGCGGACACCAGCGGAAAGAACGGTCCGACCGACGCCACGCCGAGGCCCAGCGTGTAGTTCATCCCCGAGTAGTTCATCAGATAGGCGAGGCCGACGATGGTCGCCACGGTCAGAATCGCGATGCGCGTCTGCACCCAGGTGTCGACGATAGCCGCGCCGTATTCGCGCACCGGCAACCGGACGAGCGCCGCCGTGATGATCGACGCGACGAGAATGGCCGTGCCCGTCGAGAGGGGCTGAAAGTCCCAGATCGCGCCGTACGGCTGGTTGTACAGCGTGATGTAGACGGCTTTGTCGAGGCCCGGCCACGCGACCTTCACATCGCCGATCAGGAAAATCTTCGCGATCGTCCACACGATAACGACCACCGACACGACGATCCACGGCAGCCAGCCTTGCCCGCCCGACATCGCGGCGCGCGTATCGCCGGCCCGGTCGACGTTCACGGCGAAGCGCTCGTCCGCAACGGGCTTCCAGACGCGCAGGAAGAGAATGGTCAGGATCAGCGAGACGAGCGAGGACAGCACGTCCGTCAGCGCATAACTGATGTAGTTCGACGTGACGAACTGAGTGACCGCGAACGCGCCGCCCGACACGAGCAGCACCGGCCACACGCGCAGCATGTTGCGAAAGCCCGCGTAGATACCGATCACATAGAAAGGCAGGAAGAACGCGAAAAGCGGCAACTGACGGCCGACCATTTTGGCGAGCGCGTCGGTCGGCAGGTGGGTGACGGCGCCGAGCACGGTGATCGGCACGCCGAGCGCGCCGAACGCGACCGGCGCGGTGTTGAAGATCAGCGTGAAGGTGAGTGCTTCGAGCGTGGGGAAGCCGAGCAGAATCAGGAGCGAACTGGTGATGGCGATGGGCGTGCCGAATCCGGAAATGCCTTCGAGCAGCGCGCCGAACGAAAAGCCGATCACGACGAGCACGATGCGCCGGTCGTTCGGCAGGTTGTCGATCATCCAGAGGCGAAAGGCTTCGAAGCGCCCGGAGCGTTGCGCGACGTTGTACAGCAGGATCGCCGCGAACACGATCCACATGACCGGCCAGAGCGCGAAGACCGCGCCCGCCGCGATGGAATCGAGCGCGAGCCCGACCGGAAAGCGCCAACCCGCCACCGCGATGATCAGCGCGACGATCAGCCCGGCCAGCGACGCCTGCCACGCCGGCCGGCGCGCCCAGCCGAGCAGTACGAGCACGACGATGATCGGCAGCGCCGCGACGATAAACGACAGCGCCAGCGAATTCGCAATGGGAGTGAGTAGCTGATGGAACATCCGGGCCTCCATGCAAAGCGGTCGCTGAACGGCGCCGCTTCAGGCGAGTGCCGCCTTAAGCGTCCGCATAACGCGCCTACCAAGAATAGGTGACGGATGGGCCGCGTCAAGCGGTGAAAGCCCGCGGAGCCGCAGACCCGGACTTGGCCGACGCGCGAGCGCAGCCCGCGACGAACGCGTCGCTGAAAAAACGACTCGCCCGTCGATCAACCTTCCACGGCTGCAGCCGGCGTCCGGTTGTCCTGGCTCGCGGGCGGCGTTTGCCGGAAAACCCAGACGGTGAGCAGGGCGAGGGAGGCGAGCATCCAGAGCAGGAAAAACACAAAGGCCATCATGTCCGATCCCCGAGAACGGAAGTAGCGCGGCGGCGGCGCCGTCGCGTTGCGCAAATAGGGAAGGTGGGTAGCCAGAATCGTGCCAATCATCTGTCGAAATTCGCCAGATGCTTGTCGGATAAGGAATGTGGGGGTCGCACCGACAGGCGATGCGGGTTCGCGCCGTGCGAGGCGTCGGAAAATGTTGCAGGACTGTTACGCGACCCGAGGCCGCGCGCGAAACGGCGCCGTTTTTGTCACGCAAATCGACGCACGGAGTCGCGTGAGCCACTCAATGACCGTGACCGCCGCCGTGCCCGCCGCCGTAGCCACCCCCGTAACCGCCGTGCCCGCCTTGCCAGCTGCTGCCGCCACCGCCGTGCCATCCGCCGCCATGCCAGCCGCCGCCATGCCAGCCGTGTCCGCCGCCCCAGCAGCATCCGCCGCCGCCCCAATAGCCGAAGCCGACGGAGATCGCCGGGTAGCCGTAGTAAGCGGGATAGGCCGGATAACCCGGATACGGCGGATAGTAACCGTACGCCGGATAGGGCGCGTAGTAATCGACGCCCGGCGACACCGCCGCGTATTGATACTGCACCGGCGCGGTCGTGTATGTCGTGCCCGAAACGGCGGTAGCGCCCGACGCGCCTTGCGCCGGCACGGCGAATTCCCGCTGCGCGTAGACGGCGTTGACCGTCGGGTAGTAGTAGGCGGGGTAATCGGGATACGGGTAGTAGCACCCGCTGACGAGTATTCCCGTGGCGAGGGCCGCGATGGCGGTCTTGCGTCCCAGCGTAAAGCGGGCGGAAATCATGATGCTGCTCCTTGGTACGGCTTTTCGGACTCTTCGGGTACAGACATATCGATTGAACCGGTCCGTTATCAAGAAGCTTAGTCGATCGAAGGAGCGCGCGTTGCTCGCGCTTTGTTGAAAACGATGGCCGAATCGAAACCTGTAACAGACTTGAAACACGGCGCGACGAGCGGTGAGGTAAAACGCGCGGCGCGTACCCTGACGCGCCGCACACGCTGCTCGCGCTCCCTACTTCCCGACCTGATTCCCGATGACCCCGCCGACCGCCGCGCCGCCCAGCGTCGAAAGGGCGCTTCCGCCGATCACAGCCCCGCCTGCCGCGCCGACGCCCGCGCCGATGGCGGTGTCGCGCTGACGCGTCGACATGCTGTCGCAGCCGGTGAGACCGGCGAAGAAGGCTACAAGCATTGCAGCGGCGCCGATTTGTTTAATGTTTTTCATGTCGACTCTCCAATACGATGATGGAATGAATCGGCTGCGGCTTGGGCGACGCCGGTCCACCGACGCCACGCCCGCCGCCGAGTTGTGCCGGTTCATCCTTTTCGTAGCAGAAAGGGTGCCCGATTCGTCTGAATTCCGCGCTCTGGCTTGGTGGGCAAGGGTATGCGCCCGCCAAGAGCATAGAAAAACGGCCCGTCGCACGCTCGCGCGACAGGCCGTTGCAAGTCGAGCCGCCTGTGAGGCGGCTTGCCGGCTTCAGGTCGGCTGATAAATCTCCGCACCCTTTTTCACGAATTCGATCGCCTTCGTCTGCATGCCGTGCGTGAGCGCTTCGGTTTCCGTCACACCTTGCTTCGCCGCGAAGTCGCGCACGTCCTGCGTGATCTTCATCGAGCAGAAATGCGGGCCGCACATGGAGCAGAAATGCGCGACCTTGGCCGAATCCTTCGGCAGAGTCTCGTCGTGGAATTCGCGCGCCTTGTCCGGGTCGAGTCCCAGGTTGAACTGGTCTTCCCAGCGAAACTCGAAGCGCGCCTTCGAAAGCGCGTTGTCGCGCACCTGCGCGCCCGGATGTCCCTTCGCCAGGTCCGCCGCGTGCGCCGCGAGCTTGTACGTGATGATGCCTTCCTTCACGTCGTCCTTGTTCGGCAGGCCGAGGTGCTCCTTCGGCGTGACGTAGCAGAGCATCGCGGTGCCGAACCAGCCGATCATCGCAGCGCCGATGCCCGAAGTGATGTGGTCGTAGCCCGGCGCGATGTCCGTGGTAAGCGGCCCGAGCGTGTAGAACGGTGCCTCGTCGCACCATTGCAACTGCAGGTCCATGTTCTCCTTGATGAGCTGCATCGGCACGTGGCCGGGGCCTTCGATCATCACCTGCACGTCATGCTTCCACGCGACCTGCGTGAGTTCGCCGAGCGTCTTCAGTTCGCCGAGCTGGGCTTCGTCGTTCGCGTCGTAGATCGAACCGGGGCGCAGACCGTCGCCGAGCGAGAACGAGACATCGTATTCCTTCATGATTTCGCAGATGTCTTCGAAGTGCTCGTAGATGAAGCTCTCCTTGTGATGCGCGAGGCACCATTTCGCCATGATCGACCCGCCGCGCGACACGATGCCCGTCATGCGGTTCGCCGTCAGCGGCACGTACTGAAGGCGCACGCCCGCGTGGATCGTGAAGTAATCGACGCCTTGCTCCGCCTGCTCGATGAGCGTGTCGCGGAAGATTTCCCAGGTCAGGTCTTCGGCCTTGCCGTTGACCTTTTCGAGCGCCTGATAAATAGGCACCGTGCCGATCGGCACCGGCGAATTGCGGATGATCCACTCGCGCGTCTCGTGAATATGCTTGCCGGTCGACAGGTCCATCACCGTGTCGCCGCCCCAGCGGATCGCCCAGGTCATCTTGTCGACTTCCTCGCCGATGGACGAGCTCACCGCCGAATTGCCGATGTTCGCGTTGATCTTCACGAGGAAGTTGCGGCCGATAATCATCGGCTCGCTTTCCGGATGGTTGATGTTCGCCGGAATGATCGCGCGGCCGCGCGCCACTTCGTCGCGTACGAACTCGGGCGTGATGGCCTTGAGCGCGTCCTTGCTGAACGCCACCGCGCCGAAGGACTGTCCGGGATGCTGACGGCCCATCATCTGCGCGAGCTTCTCGCCGTTCGGGCCGCTCTTCTTCAGGCTTTCCAGGTACTCCGCGCGACGCTGGTTCTCGCGGATCGCGATGTACTCCATCTCCGGCGTGATGATGCCGGCCCGCGCGTAGTGCATCTGCGTGACATTCTTGCCCGCGACCGCGCGGCGCGGCTTGCGATGCAGCCCGGGAAAGCGCAGCTCGGCGGTTCTGGGGTCGGCGGCGCGCTCGCGGCCGAATTCGCTCGAAAGGCCCGCGAGCTCCTCGGTGTCGCCGCGCTGTTCGATCCAGCCGGCGCGCAGCGCGGGCAGGCCGGAGCGGATGTCGATTTTCGCGTCGGGGTCGGTGTACGGGCCGGACGTGTCGTACACGTACACCGGCGGATTCTTCTCGCCGCCGAAGCCATCGGGCGTGTCGGATTGCGTGATCTCGCGCATCGGCACGCGGATGTCGGCCGTCGAGCCCGTCACGTAGACCTTGCGCGAGTTGGGCAGCGGCGCGATGGCGGCGGCATCGACGACGGCGTTTTCGGACAGGAACTTCGGGTTGGCATTCATGCTGTCTCTCCTGTGTGGGACGTTATGCCAGACGAGCATCGGCGCGCTCGGCTGATCAGGAGCTAAACAGGGAGGAACGAGATGGAAAGGTACGGGCCGGAATGAGGCGGCGTGGAAGAACTGCATGAAGCCGCTCGAGCCCGAACGCTTCCCTGCGCTGGCATTATCCAGATCAGGTTCAAAGGGTATTTCTCACCCACGGCGCACGGGCGATTGAAGTGCGACGATGCCGACTTCAATCGCGATGTGCAGCGCAGGACCCCCGCGTTAGCAGCCGACACCATACACTGCGGCGTCGCGTTCTGGCAACCATCCGAGATTTGCCCGCTTTGACACCCGGCGCTTACTGCATAATGGCGGGCGCCGCGGTTTTACGTAGTTACCCGAATCCATCGCCTGCCCCGCGCGATCGCGCTTCGATCACCTCAATCGCATTTCACTCGCTCCTCCATCGGTTCGCCATGCCGTTGTGTCCTTTTCGTTCTGACGCGCTCGACAGGCGATGCGCGCGCCGCCCTGGCGATCGGTCCGCTTCCCGCCGTCCGGCTTCTCCTCCTCGCGCCATGATGCCGACGGCGCCGGCCCGTTTCGCGGAGTGATGCATGTCCGCCTTGCCGCCGCGCCTGCCGTTCACCTTGCCCGACCGTTTTCCGTTCCGCGCCCCGCGCTCGCATAAGGGCCAGGTCGCGCTCGCGCTTGCCGTCGTCTATCTCGTCTGGGGATCGACGTATCTTGCGGTGCATTTGTCGCTGGAGTCGTTTCCGCCGCTGCTGCTTTCCGGCTTGCGCAATCTCTTCGCCGGCATCGGGCTCTTTATTCTGGCCGCGCGCCGCAAGCCCGTCTTGCCGACGCTGCCCGAAGTTCGAAACGCGGCAATAGTCGGCACGCTGCTCGTCGGCCTGTCGAGCGGGATGCTCGCGTTCGGCATGCGTACGGTCGAAACCGGCACCGCCGCCGTGATG
>Ga0308173_10000676_pt1 | contig 15235 bp, 15 predicted proteins | sample PhyPR1_FD_203716 | JGI IMG/M metagenome (GOLD analysis project Ga0308173, IMG submission 203716) | Soil microbial communities from UC Gill Tract Community Farm, Albany, California, United States - DLSLS.P.R1 | ecosystem: Environmental > Terrestrial > Soil > Agricultural land | place: USA...
TCTGTCCGACGAAGAACAGCCCGGTCAGATGCTCGTCCTCCGCGCGGTAGAGAATGGGCCCGAGCGGACTCGGGCTGACACGGAGGTCGATCACGTCAGATGAACGGATTGTCCGCCGTTCCGGTCGGCGCGGGCGGCTCGTCGGCGAGCTTCGCGGGCAGATCCGACGCGCTCTCGAGCGCCGCGACGATCGCACCCAGCGCCTCGTGAAGCGCCTTCGCGGCGGCCAGCCCCGCCTTGTCCCGCGCGATAGTCAAATCGCCGCTGACGGTCACGCGCGTCGTGCCGTTGACGATGTTGATGGCGTCGCCCGCGATGTTCATCGCGTCGGTATCGTTGGCAAATGGCTTAAACACCTCTTAGTCCTCCAATTCGTTTATCTTTCAGTGCATCGGGGATGCCGGGGAACGCGAGACCGCTCATCGCTTCGAGTTCGCGCACGGTTTTCATCGTATAGGTTTTGGTCGGCGTGTTCTCGACGACGACTGCGAACGCGATCTGCCGTTTCGGCAGATACACCACCTTGTACAGCTGAGTCGGCACGAGCACGCGCGATTCGCCGATCGTCTGCAATTGCCGGCCCGAAAACAGCGGCCCGGTCACCACGTACGCCTCGCCCGATTCTTCCGTGAGGCGGCGCACGGCTTCCTCAATGCGCGACCAGATGCTCCGGTTGTTCGATGGGTCCTGCGGCACGATGTTCGCCAGCGAGAACGATTCAGCCATGCCTTTCTTCGTCGCGCGATCGCCTGCGGGACTCATGTGGCCGCGATCGTAGCCGCTGCGCTTGTAGTCGTCGAGTTGGGCGCTGTCGCCGGGCGGCAGCCGCTTGTCGACGAAAAAGCGGTTGGTGCGCGTGTTGTCTTTGGCGTCATCCACGCTCCTCGCCGTCAGATGTTCCGCCGACCACAGCGGCCCGTGCGTGATGCCCGAATGAAGGAGCGCGAAGTCGGAGTAGCAGACTTCCTGCGCCGACACGCGCATCTTCGAATTGGTGACGACCGGCGCGAGGCCGCCCGGGCTGAACTGCGGGCAGTCGCTCGCGAACGCGCTGATGCACGCGGCGCCGAGAAGGGCGGCGACGAGCGCCTTGATGCTTGCTTGCATGCTTGAAAGTCCGAACTGAATGCGACGCTTGATACATTGCTGATAACTCGCCGGTGCGCTGCATTCGACACGCGGCCAGCGAGGCGGCACAGTATAAAGGCTGCGCGACGGCATCGAAACGCAAGCGGCGGCTGCGAGCTAGAATCGCTGGGGCCTCCATCATCCCGAAAAAGAACGCCCATGAAGCCTCGTTTGATTCGATCGATCCTGCTTTCGATAGCCTCGTGCATCGCGCTGACGGTCGCCCCGTGTGCGTCCGCTGACGATACGGCGCAAGCGCCCGCCAGCAACGACGGTCCCGCGTATGGTCCCGAACTGCAAGGCTTCGACTATCCGTACCCGGTCGCGCGATTCGCGTTCACGTCGCAGCGTCAAGTCGTGCGGATGGCGTATATGGACGTGCATCCTCCGCATCCGAACGGGCGCACCGCCGTGCTGCTGCACGGCAAGAACTTCTGCGCGGCGACGTGGAAGCAGACCATCGATACTTTGAGCGATGCCGGTTATCGCGTGATCGCGCCGGATCAGATTGGCTTTTGCAAGTCCACCAAGCCGGAGCGTTATCAATACAGCTTCCAGCAACTCGCGCGCAACACGCATGCGCTGCTCGCGGCGCTCGGCGTGAGCCGTCCGGCGCTCATCGCGCATTCGACGGGCGGGATGATCGCGGTGCGCTATGCGCTGATGTACCCGCGCGAGACGGAGCAATTGGTGCTCGTCAATCCGATCGGGCTCGAGGACTGGAAGGCGAAGGGCGTGCCGTCGATTTCCATCGACGACTGGTATGCGCGCGAATTGAAGACCAGCGCCGACGGTATCCGCCGATACGAGATGAACACGTACTACGCGGGCCACTGGCGCGACGACTACGAGCCTTGGGTGCAGATGCTCGCGGGGATGTATCGCGGGCCGGGCAAGAGTATCGTCGCGTGGAATTCGGCGCTGCTCTACGACATGATCTATACGCAGCCCGTGGTGTATGAGTTCGAGCAGTTGCGCGTGCCGACGTTACTCTTAATCGGCGACAAGGACACGACCGCGATCGGCAAGGACCTCGCGCCGCCGGAGATTCGCGCGACGCTCGGCCGCTATCCGGAACTCGCGAAGCTGGCGAAGGAGCGCATCGAAGGGGCGCGGCTCGTCGAGTTTCCGGAACTGGGGCACGCGCCGCAGATGCAGGATCCGCAGGCGTTTCATAAGGCGTTATTGGAAGGGCTCGCCGCGTCGCCGTCCAGAGCGGAATAGTCACGCCCGTCCGCCTCCGCACGACGCCCGCTCGATCGACGGCAACTGCACCCACAGCGTGACGCCTCGCGCCACCATGAACGCGGTGAGCGCGAGCCATAGCCCGTGATTGCCGAGCGGACCGGCGAGCGTCCACGCGGCGAGCAAATACACCGCGAGCGAGACGGCCATCGCCTTCATCAGTTCGCGCGTGCGCGTCGCCCCGATAAACACGCCGTCGAGCTGAAATCCCGCAACGGATGCGAGCGGCAGAATCGCGGCCCACGGCAGATAGCGCATTGCCGCTTCGCGCACGACGGCCTGATCCGTCAGCCGCGCGATGATCCATTCCCCGCTGATCCAGTAGACGATGGAAAACCCCGCCGCGCCGATGGCCGACCACAGCATCGTCACCCTGACGGCCTGGCGGAACGCGTGCCGGTCACGCGCGCCCGTCGCCGCACCGACGAGCGCTTCCGCCGCATGCGCGAAACCATCGAGCCCGAAGGCCATGAAGGTCTGAAAGTTGAGCAGGAGCGCGTTCGCTGCGAGGACGGCATCGCCCTGACGCGCGCCCATGTGCGCGAACCAGCCGTATGAACCGAGCAGGCAGAGCGTGCGCACGAAGATGTCGCGATTGATCGCGACGAGGCGGTGGATCGCGCGGAGATCGAATAGCGTGGCAAGCGCGATGGGCGGCAGGCCGCGGTCACGCAAACGCCAGAGAATCGCCGCACCGAGCGCGAAGCCGCCGACATCCGCGAACGCGGTCGCCGCGCCGATGCCCGCAATTCCCCAGCCGAAGCGATACACGAACAGCAGCACCGCGACGATATTCACCGCGTTGATGAACACCTGCGTGACGAGCGCGAGCCGCACGCGCTGGCAGCCGAGCAGATAGCCGAGCACCGCGTAATTGCCGAGCGCGAACGGCGCGGCCCAGATGCGCGCGTGGCAATACGCGCTCGCGGTCTCCTGCACCGCGCCGCTGCCGCCGAGCACCCGCAGCGCGTATCGGATGATCGGCACTTGCAGGGCGAGCACCGCCGCCCCGATCGCGAGTGCAAGCATCAGCGCGCGCATCACGCTGGCCCGCACGGCGGCGGCATCGCGTGCGCCGAACGCCTGCGCGACGAGGCCCGTCGTGCCCATGCGCAGGAAGCCGAAGCCCCAGAACACGAAGCTGAACACGAGCCCGCCGAGCGCGACGCCGCCGAGATACTGCGGGCCGTCGAGATGGCCGGCGACGGCGGTGTCGACTGCGCCGAGAATCGGCTGCGTGAGATTGGCGAGGACGATCGGGAACGCGAGCGTCAGCACACGCCGATGCCAGTGCACCGGTAGCGCGTCGGCGGGTGAGGAGTGCGGGGAATCGGTCAAAGGAGCAGGCGTTGGCAGGGAAAGGCGACATTGTCGTCAGCGCGCCGCTACGGTGCAACCGGACGCAACTCGACGCAGCTCGACGCAACTTGGCGCAACTTGGCGCCCTAGCCGATAATGCACGCCATGAAAACCTTCGCGCTCTATGTCGTGACCGCGCTCGCGGAAATCGCGGGCTGCTATTTTCCGTATCGATGGCTGAAGGCGGGCGGATCACCGTGGCTCGTGGTGCCGGGCGCGCTGTCGCTCGCGCTGTTCGCCTGGCTGCTGACGCTGCACGATGCCGCCTCCGGGCGCATCTATGCCGCGTATGGCGGCGTCTATATCGGCACGGCGATCCTGTGGCTATGGGCGATCGACCGCATTCGGCCAACCGCGTGGGACGTGACCGGCGCGGCAATCGCGCTGATCGGAATGAGCGTGATCGCGTTTCAGCCGCGCTGACGGTCGCGCTCGCTCACGCTTCGAGCGCGAGCAGCGCGAAGGTCGCGAGCCAGTGCTCGCCCATGTAATCCCCGGCGACATGCGCAATGCCCGACGCCAGATGCGCCTCGGCCGCTGATTCGAGAACGGCGATGCGCGCATCGCCGGCAGGCAGCGCCCGCGCGATCGTCCGTTGGCACCACGCGCGGCTCAGATTGAGGCCGTCGAGATGCGCGAGCTTGCCGTCACTGCGATCGGTGACGGTCGCGGGAACGAAAAGCGTCGCGGGCTCGCGACGGTCGAGATTCGGCAGGAACGCATCGAACCAGCCGGCGAAGCGCTCCGCCGGCAGCACGTGACGCATCAGTACCGCCTCCATCAGCGACGGCGAGAGGAACTCGTCGCCGGCCGGCTCCCACGCCTGGCACGCGACATCGTTCGCGAACCAGCGCATCGCGGTTGCTTCGAGCAGGCGCGCGAAATCCGCATCGCCGGCGATGCGCGCGTAGCCGAGCGAAAGCGTCAGCGCGAACGCCATGTTGAAGTGCGTGCCGACGCGAAGCGGATACGTCGATTTCGGCAGGAAGTCCTTGAAGCGTTCGACGAACGCATCCGCGAGCGGTTGCAGCGTGCGGGCCCAGCGCGCGCCGTCGTCCGACTTCATCGACCGGAGCTGCCCGGCGAGCGCGAGGAGCCACGCCCAGCCGTAGGGCCGCTCGAAGCCGCGCGACGCCGGGCGCTGCAAGTAGGCGACTTCGGCGGCGACGTTGGCCGCGGTGAAATGCTCGTCGATGACAGCGCGAATGCGGGCGGCTTCGGGCAGATCCGGGAAGCGGTCGTAGAGACGCGCGATCAGCCAGTAACCATGCACGCACGAATGCCAGTCGAAGCTGCCGTAGAAGATCGGATGCAAGGCGCGCGGGCTTTGCGCATCGGCGGCGCTTGCCAGCACGTGATCGAGCTTGTTCGGGTATTCGCGCGTCAGATGACCCAGCGCAACCTGCGCGAATTTCGATGCCAGCGCGGCGTCCAGCGCCGTCGCATTCTGCTTGTTCATGCGCACCTCGCGGTGATCGGTGGAGCGGGACAGAAATCTAGCATGAGACGTTATCGATGAAGCGGCGGGAAACGCGCGTCGGGGTAATCACCTACGCGCGGGTCTTTCAGCGCACGATGCGCGCGCCGATCGCGGATGCGTCGTTTAAACTTGCGCCCGAACGCCGACAGAGCGTGCCGTTCCGGGGCCCACGCGCCGGGTTTGTGATCCGTTGAGACAAATAAGTTGAGCACATCATGAGCGACCTTCCCATCTACACCGCAGAGGACACCCGGCGACGCGTGTTCGCCATCGTCGGGGCATCGTCGGGCAATCTCGTCGAATGGTTCGACTTCTATATCTACTCGTTCCTCGCACTGTATTTCTCGGCGGCGTTCTTCCCGAGCGGCAATCCGACCACGCAGTTGCTGAACACGGCCGGCGTGTTCGCGGCGGGCTTCCTGATGCGCCCCATCGGCGGATGGCTGTTCGGCCGCATCGCCGACAAGCACGGCCGCCGAAACGCGATGATGATCTCCGTGCTGATGATGTGCGGCGGCTCGCTCGTCATCGCCTTCCTGCCGACGTACGCGACCATCGGCGCATGGGCGCCCGTGCTGCTTCTGATGGCGCGGCTCTTTCAGGGCTTGTCGGTGGGCGGCGAATACGGCACGAGCGCCACGTACATGAGTGAAGTCGCGTTGCGCGGACGCCGCGGCTTCTTCGCATCGTTTCAGTACGTGACGTTGATCGGCGGACAACTCGCCGCGCTGCTCGTGCTCGTCGTCCTCCAGCTTTTCTTGTCGACGGAAGAACTGAAGGCGTGGGGCTGGCGCGTGCCGTTTTTCATCGGCGCGTGCGCGGCGCTCGTGTCGCTTTATCTGCGCCGTTCGCTCGACGAAACTACGACCGCCGAAATCCGCGAACGCAAGGAAGCGGGCACGCTCGCCGGTCTCATGCAGCACAAGAAAGCGTTCCTGACGGTGGTCGGCTTCACGGCAGGCGGATCGCTGATTTTCTATACGTTCACCACGTACATGCAGAAGTATCTGGTCAACACGGCGGGCATGCACGCCAAGACCGCCAGCAACGTGATGACCGCCGCGCTCTTTGTTTACATGCTGCTGCAGCCGCTGTTCGGCGCGTTGTCCGACCGCATCGGGCGTCGCCGGTCGATGCTGTTCTTCGGCGCGTTCGCGACCATCGGCACGGTGCCGCTGCTGCACGCGCTGCGCGACGTGACGAGTCCGGTCATGGCGTTCGTGCTCGTCGTGGTGGCGCTCGCGATCGTGAGCTTCTATACATCCATCAGCGGCCTCATCAAAGCCGAGATGTTTCCGCCGGAAGTGCGCGCGCTGGGCGTCGGGCTGTCGTATGCGGTGGCTAATGCGATTTTCGGCGGATCGGCCGAATACGTCGCGCTGTTTCTGAAGAACGTCGGGCATGAATCGGCGTTCTACTGGTATGTGACCGTGATGTGCGCAATCTCGCTCATCGTGTCGTGGAGAATGATGGACCCGAGCAAGGAAGGCTATTTGCGCAACGAGCCGTAAGGGTTATCACGCGGGCGGCGTCGGCTGTCTGGCGTAATCGGTTGAATCGGGCGGGCGGCGCGCGGACTTCGGTCACGCGCGCCGCTTGCCGTTGACGGTAGTATGGTGTTTTATGCGGTATGTACCGTTAGAAGGCGCGCCGGATGCGGCGCACAGCGGCAATCGGAAACAGGATACACATGCGCGCGGCTTCGTCGCGCGCCTTGGCGAAGAGCGCATTCGGGCGTACCGGTCTGCCAGGAGCCTGTCCATGGAAGATTTCGACGAAACGTTATTTGTCGTCTGGCGAGCGAATTTGAACGTGCTGACCGGCTCGGCCGGCGGCGCGGCGCGGCTCGCGCGCATGATGAACTTCTCGCCGTCGTTCATGAAACTGATCGTCGCGGGGCAGCGGGATTTCAACGAAGAGTTCGTGCGCGGGATCGAACTGGTGTCGGGACTGCCGCCGCACTGGATGGACGAGCGCCGCTCGCCCGCCGACGTGCCTTCCGAAGTCAGGCGCGCACTGGACGAGGAACGGCCGTTCGCGGTGTTTCGCGGCACCGCGCATCCCGCGCCGAAGCGTTCGGTGCTTCGCGGCCCGGAGCCGCTGCTGTCGCAAACCGAGGCCACGCGGCGCGTCGCCGATCTTGCCCAGCAGCAGGCCGAAGTGAATCGGCGCGATCTGTTATTCAGAAAGAATCGCGAATTGCTGTCGCAGGATCTGCGGCGTCTCGAGCGCCAGCTCGGATTGTTGCAGGTCGAGCCCATGCTGCCGAAGGCCGACGAGCTCATCGCGTCGGAGCGCATGAGCGAAGCGGCGAAGGCGGATCTGTCCGGCCGGCTCGAACAGATCGACAAGCACGTCAAGCTGCTGCATCAACACGTCGAGAAACTCGTCGCCTTGCTGAGCTCGCCTGACGAGCCGGATTCCAACGACGTCTACTGACGCCGCTATTCACTTCTTGGGCGCTTGCCCGTCGTCCTTGGATTTGCGTTCCGGGTGGACCGCGATCGGATCGCTGGCCGGGAAGGTTTCGTCGAGCGCCTCGTCCAGCAAATCGTCGTCGCTCGCGGGCTGTGCGGGCTTGTTCGGTGCGTCGTGCGGTGACTGCGTCATGGTGTCCTCCGGGCGCAGGTTGAGGTGTCTCAATATATCGCAGTCTTTCTTCCAGGGTGCGCGCCGGGCAGCGCACGTCGGGCTTACCCATTCGGGTTGTCACTAGGTGGCGAAAGCGCGCGGTTCGCGTGATCGTTCTGGTCACACGAGACCATCACCGGGTTCAACCATGATCGACAGTTTTCTCACCGAAGAGCAGCGCATGATCCGCGACGCGGCGCGCCAGTTCTCGGTCGAAGTGCTCGCGCCGAACGCGGGCCAGTGGGACAAGGACGGCGCGCTTCCCGACGCCGTCGTCCGGCAGCTCGGCGAACTCGGGCTGCTCGGCATGATCGTGCCGGGTGATTTCGGCGGCACCTACAGCGACTACACCGCCTATGCCCTCGCGATGGAAGAGATCGCCGCCGGCTGCGCCTCCTGCGCGACGCTGATGAGCGTGCACAACTCCGTCGGCTGCGGCCCGATCCTCGCCTATGGCGGCGATGCGCAAAAGGCCGAGTGGCTGCCGAAGCTCGCGAGCGGCGAAGTAATCGGCGCGTTCTGCCTGACGGAGCCGCACGCGGGCTCCGAGGCGAACAACCTGCGCGTGCGCGCCGTCGAGCGCGACGGCCAGTGGATCATCTCCGGCAGCAAGCAGTTCGTGACGAACGGGCGGCGCGCGGGCGTGGCGATCGTCTTCGCGGTGACGGACCCGGAACTCGGCAAGCGCGGCATCTCAGCGTTCATCGTGCCGACCAGCACGCCGGGCTTCAACGTCGGGCCGCCCGAGCACAAGCTCGGCATTCGCGCATCGGATACCTGCCCGATCACCTTCGACGATTGCGCCATTCCCGCCGCCAATCTGCTGGGCGAGCGCGGCGAGGGGCTGAAGATCGCGCTGTCGAATCTGGAAGGCGGACGCATCGGGATCGCGGCGCAGGCGCTCGGCATCGCGCGCGCGGCCTTCGATGCGGCCCGAGCCTATGCGCGCGAGCGCGTGCAGTTCGGCAAGCCGATCATCGAGCATCAGTCGGTTGCCAACATGCTCGCGGACATGCAGACGCAAATCAACGCGGCCCGGCTGCTCGTGCTGCACGCGGCGCGCATGCGGACCGAGGGCGTGCCGTGCCTGTCGGAGGCATCGCAGGCGAAGCTCTTCGCATCGGAGATGGCCGAGCGCGTATGTTCCGACGCGATCCAGATTCACGGCGGATACGGCTATTTGCAGGACTATCCGGTGGAGCGGCATTATCGCGATGCCCGTATCACGCAGATTTACGAGGGAACGAGCGAAGTGCAGCGGATGGTGATCGCGCGAAACGTTTGAGCGAGGGAGACGCTATGAGCCGTGCCGAGCCGTTCATCGAAGCCAGAGACTTTCTACTGCGTCATCGCACCGATTACGACACCGCGTATCGCGACTTTCAATGGCCCGCGCTGGACCAGTTCAACTGGGCGCTCGATTACTTCGACGCGATGGCGCGCGGCAACGATGCGCCCGCCTTGCGCATCGTAAGCGAAAGCGGCGACGAGACGCGGCTTTCGTTCGCGCAGATGAGCGAGCGTTCCGCGCGGGTCGCGAATCACCTGCGCGCGCTAAATGTGCAGCGCGGCGAGCGCATCCTGCTGATGCTGCCGAACCGCGTCGAGCTATGGGAAACGATGCTCGCGGCGATGAAGCTCGGCGCAATCGTGCTGCCAGCCACGACGCAGCTAGCGGGCGGCGACGTGCGCGAGCGCATCGCGCTGGCGCAGGTTCAGCATGTCGTCGCGGAGGCGAGCGAGGCGCACAAGTTCGACGGCATCGACCTTCCTGGCGTGCGGCTGTCCGTGGGCGGGGCGAGTGAAGGCTGGCTCGCCTATGACGATGCGTACGGCGCCTCGCCGGAATTCGCTTCGGATGGCGAAACGAATGCGCGCGATCCGTATCTGTTGTACTTCACCTCCGGCACGACGTCGAAGCCGAAGCTCGTTGCGCATACGCACGAGAGCTATCCGGTCGGGCATCTCTCGACGATGTACTGGATCGGCCTTCAGCCCGGCGACGTCCACTGGAACATCAGTTCCCCCGGCTGGGCGAAGCACGCGTGGAGCTGCTTTTTTGCGCCGTGGAACGCGGAGGCGTGCGTGTTCATCTATAACTTCGGCCGCTTCGACGCCGCTCGCACGCTGGATGCGCTCGTGCGATACGAAGTCACCACGCTTTGTGCACCGCCGACCGTCTGGCGGATGCTCGTCCAGGAGCCGCTCGCGTCGTATCGCGTGAAGCTGCGCGAGATCGTCGGGGCAGGGGAGCCGCTCAATCCGGAAGTCGTCGAGCGGGTGCAGGCGGCTTGGGGCGTGCCGATTCGCGACGGCTACGGCCAGACGGAAACCACCGCGCAGATTGCGAATTCGCCCGGCCAGCGGCTCGTGCCCGGTTCGATGGGGCGTCCGCTGCCGGGCTATCGCGTGGCGCTGCTCGATCCGGACGGCCAGAGCGCCGACGAAGGCGAGATCGCGCTGTCACTCGATCCGCCGCCGCTCGGCCTGATGACCGGTTACGCAGATAACCCCGCCGCGACCGAAAACGCGATGCGCGGCGGCTTCTATCGCACGTCCGATGTCGCGGCGCGCGGCGCGGACGGATATTTCACGTATATCGGCCGCGCCGATGACGTCTTCAAGTCGTCCGATTACCGCCTGAGCCCATTCGAGCTTGAAAGTGTGTTGATCGAACACGAGGCGATCGCGGAAGCGGCAGTCGTGCCGAGCCCGGACACATTGCGCTTGTCCGTGCCGAAGGCGTTCGTGACACTGCGTCATGGGTTCACCATCGGCCCGGACGTGGCGCGCAGCGTATTCGCGTTCTCGCGCGAGCGGCTTGCGCCTTACAAGCGCATCCGTCGGCTTCAATTCGCGGAATTGCCGAAGACAATTTCGGGCAAGATCCGGCGCGTCGACTTGCGCAGGCACGAAGCGGGGCGCGCGCAGGGCAGCGAGCGAGCCGAAAACGAGTTTTGGGAAGAAGACTTTCCGGAACTGCGTGAGCCGGCGAAATGATGCGCACGAGCGTGTCGGCTCGAGGCGCAAATCGAAAGCAAATGTAACGCGGCGAACCGTCTGAAGGACCGCGAGTCGAATCGGCACCATTCACGTCGGATCAATTCAGGGAGGAACCCGACATGCCGAATCGCTCGCTACGGATCGCGCTTCTGACGGCCAGCCTCGCAGGTGCGCTCGCGGCCCCGGCCGCGTCTTATGCACAGATCAACCTTCAACAATTCGGCTTTGGCAGCAAATCCGAGTCGACTGGCGACACCGCCGCGGCGCAACCGTCCGCGCTCAGTTCGCTCGTGCAGAACTATCTCGGCGCGAATCAGCAAGTGCTGACGGGGCAATCGAGCCTGGCATCGGCGATGGGCATGTCGAGCGTCGCGAGTCAGGCGCAATCGGCAGCGGGCTTGCTGTCGGGCGCGTCGAGCGGCGGCGTGCCGAGTGCGAGCGTGCTGTCGCAACTAGGCGGGACGCAGCAAAGCGTTTCGCAATCGCTGATGCAGGCGTTCTCCGGCAACGCGGCCACGCCGCCGACCGCCGCCAGCAAGCAAACTTTCACAGATGGACTCGCGTCGCTCGGGCAGGGCGTCAAGCAATACGCGGGCTTGCAGTCGGACCTCGGCGCGGTGAAGAACTCGATGAACATGTCATCGCTGCTTCAGGCGGGGACGAATCCGGGGACGGCGCAGGCGGCGTCCTATATCGCGCAGTCCGCGCCGGGGCAGTTGCAATCGCTCGTGCAGACGTTGACGCAGGCGGTGCAGTACGCGAAGACCAACGGCATTTCGGTGCCGGCCATCGCAGCATCCGCGTTGGGCGCGGGCCAATAGGCGTTTGCGGCGCATGCGCGAAAAAAATCGGCGAGCTTCATGGGCTCGCCGCTTTGCTGTTGTTGGTCGCATCGCCTCGATGCGTTTGCGTTGTTCGCGCTTACATCATCGCCGTGCGGCGAATCGCCAACCGGTTGAGCAGCGGCAAGGTTTGCCCCCGGCGCGGCGGTCTTGCGAGCGGCGATAGAAACGAAACTTCTGTGACCTCGGAGAACTGCGTTTGAGGTTCGGCGTCCAGCACTTCGAGTTCAGGCGGCTCGACGAGTTCGTTCGCATCCGTTGCGACCGTCGTCCCAACGCCTTCTTCGACGCTCAAGCCCAGCGAGCGCCGCACATCGACGCCACGGGTCCGCACGGCATAACCGGCGCCGCGAAGAAGTTCCTCGCGGGTCTTCCAGAACATGACGGCGGCAGGCGTCATGGCTTGCATCGAGACATATTCGACGACGATTTCGTAGCCGCGAACGTTCGGATAATTCAACAGCAATTTACCCGAGCGAATATATCGGGTGTAGTGGTCGATTTTCTTCGTCAGTAAGTCCTGATGCAATTGTTCGTCTTGCCAGTCGAGGTCATCGAAAATGCCGACATATACTTGCCTGAACAGGATATTGATCCCGATGTAATCGATGACGTCCACGTCGCGCAAAGACATGGTCATTCCCCTACGCCCTAAAGTGGGCAGATATCAAAGAGATGCATTGTAACGGTTTTGTTGCCCCGGAAAACCGTGAAACACTGTGTACAACGAGCAACGGGCGTTTTTCGTACCACTCCGAATTCGGATTCGAACTATTCCTAAATCCCGATATTCGGCTGGTCGAAAACATTATTGAGATAATCACGGAAGACGCCGTGTCGCGTCGGCGAGACCTTGATCCAGCGTGGGTTTCGCGTTTTCTTCGTTATTCAGTGCGGCGGTCTGCGCAGTCGGCGGTTGCTCGTTGATCCAGGCATTTAGAATGGCCGAAGTAACGGCCAAAATCACGGGTCCTATAAACAATCCGACTATTCCGAATGCGAACATGCCGCCAAGCACGCCCGACAGAATCAACAGCATGGACAGATTGACGCCGCGCTGAATCAGGAGCGGTCTCAGGAAATTGTCGAGCATGGCGATCATCAGAGACCACACTAGCAGCAACGCCGCCGCCACATGGGAGCCGTGCCAGAACAGCCAGGCGACGCCGCCGAGCAGCGGCAGCAGCGGCCCGATCTGCGCGAGGCACAACATCAGCATGACGGCGGCGATGATGCCCGCCGCCGGCACGCCCGCAACGAACAGGCCGATGCCGCCGAGCGCCGACTGCGTGACCGCCGTCACGACAATGCCGAGCGCCACTGCGCGGATCGCAAGGCCCGCGAGCTTGATCGCCCCCGCGCCGCGCTGTCCCGCGATGCGCGTGGCAAAGCGCACGACGAAGCTTCCCGCCGCTTCGCCGCGACTGTACAGAATGCCCGAGATGATGAGCGTAATGAGCATGTGAACGACGAACACGCCGACGACGGCCGCGTGCGACAGCATCCATCGCGCGGCGACGGTCGCATACGGTTCGAGCTTCGCGAGCAGCCCGCCGGGGCCGGCATCGGAGAGCGATTGCCATTCGGTCGTGACGCGCTGACCGACGAGCGGCACGTCGCGCACCCAGGAGGGCGGCGGAGGCAGCGCGTAAGTCGGCAGGCTCTTGATCGCAGACATGATGTCGCCGGCATGCAGCGCGAGCGTGGAGATGGCCTGATAAAGCGGCAGGACGATGACGATCAGCAGTCCGAGCAGCATCACCGTCGTCGCGATCCAGCGGCGGTTGCCGCACCGGTGCTGCACCGCGAGCATCAGCGGCCACGTGGCGATGACGATCGTCGTCGCCCAGATGATGCCGGGAATGAACGGCCGCAGGATATACAAGCTGCCGATCGTCAGCGCGAGCAGGATCGCGATGAGAAGCAGGATGCGGGCGATATCGATCGGCTGGCGCGGATTGAAATCCGGCTGCCCGTTAGATGGAGTTGACATGGCGCGTGTGTTTCGTGATGAATGCGGAGGGTGCGACAAGCGCGGCGCATGCATCAAGCGATAAGCCAAAGCGCGCGCGCGGGCAAGCAGCGTCTTGTGAACGACCGGCGGCATGATACGGCATGCGATCGATAGTACTCGAAACTGCAGACGGTTACCGCCCGCACACGTCAATGCGCAACGCTGGAAATGCCCCCTTAAATTGCCTATGCTTCTTCCGGGCGCAGGAGAGGGCAACGCATGTCCCGGCCCACAACAAGAACAATTTGGGAGACTGTCATGGCCGGTTTTTCCCGTACGTCGCTTGCCCCGCTCCTTCCGCTTCTTCCTGTCGCTTTCGGCGCTTTGACGATGCTCGCATCGCCCGCATCGCGCGCCGCCGACGAGATTCAGAACGCCAACACCACGCAGGCTTCGCCGATACCCGCGGCGTTACAAGCGGTCTCGCAGTCGCAACTCGATGCCGCCGCGAACGATCGCGCATCGTGGCTGCATTCGAACGGATCGTACGGTCAGATGCGCTATGCGCCGGCATCGCAGATCACGGCCGCGAACGTCGCGAAGCTCAAGCCGGTGTTCATTTTCCAGACGGCGGTGATGGAATCGATGGAAACCGCGCCGATCGTCACCAACGGCGTGATGTTCCTGACCACGTCCTACAACCACGTCTATGCGATCGATGCCGTCACCGGCAAGGAATTCTGGCATTACAAGCACAAGATGGGACCGGTCACGACCTTCTGTTGCGGGCCGAATAATCGTGGCGTGGCGATTTCCGGCGATCGTCTCTTCATGGGCACGCTCGACGCGAAGCTCGTCGCGCTGGATGCGAAAACCGGCAATGTGGTCTGGTCGACACAGATTGCCGATCCCGAAGAAGGCTATTCCGAAACGATGGCCCCCGTGGTCGTCGACGGCAAGGTGCTGATCGGCACCAACGGCGGCGAATACGGCATACGCGGCTTCGTCAAGGCATACGACGCGACCTCCGGCCAGTTGCTATGGACGTTCTATACGATTCCCGAAACCGGCAGCGAAGGCGTCTGGGCAGAAAACGACGCGGTCGGCCGCAACATGAAGCGCGACATCGCCGGGGAGAAACAGGCGCTCGCCCAGAAGGGCGGCGACTTCTACAAGACGCTCGGCGGCGGCGTATGGATGGCGCCGTCGGTCGATCGCGCGACGCGCACCGTGTACTTCGTCGTCGGCAATCCATCGCCGGATCTGTATGGCGCGATTCGTCCCGGCGACAATCTGTACACCGATTCGCTCGTCGCCATCGATCTCGACAGCGGCAAGTACAAGTGGCACTACCAGTACATCGCGCACGACGTCTGGGACCTCGATGCCGTTAGTCCGCCGATTCTGATCGACGTGAAGGACGAGAACGGCCGGACCATTCCGGGCATCATTCACGGCGGCAAGACGGGCTTCGTCTACGTGCACGACCGGCGCGACGGGCATCTGATCCGCGTGTCGGAAGCGATGATTCCGCAGGAAGGCGTGTGGACCCTACCGACTTCGACCGGCGCGCGCATGCTGCCCGGCGCGAAC
>Ga0308173_10000677_pt1 | contig 15232 bp, 11 predicted proteins | sample PhyPR1_FD_203716 | JGI IMG/M metagenome (GOLD analysis project Ga0308173, IMG submission 203716) | Soil microbial communities from UC Gill Tract Community Farm, Albany, California, United States - DLSLS.P.R1 | ecosystem: Environmental > Terrestrial > Soil > Agricultural land | place: USA...
CTCCGCGTATCGCGGCAGCAGTTTCTCGCGGAATTGGACAATCCCCATGATGACTTTGCGCATGGCGAATCTCCGAAACAAAGAGTCGTGCACCGTCGATCCTGACGATTCGCCGCACTTCTCGCGCCTCTGGGACGCAGTCGAGCCTCAGTCCTCTTCAAGCAGATGGCAATGCTTAGCATCGTTGACCGCCTACGGCGTCCTCGTCCATGTAACTCTCTCGCGGCGGATAAACCCCGGCCAGTCGGGCGATGAGAATCGCGACGAATAAAGCTCCGGTTATCTGCTCGATCATGCACAAGCCGCGCGCCTGGCGCGTGAGCGGCGTCACATCTCCAAAACCCGTGCTGGTGAGCACGGTTATGATCAGGTAAAGGGAATCGGCATAGACCAGTCGCCCGGGTTGCCCGACGATCATGTACGACTGCGTAGAGGTACGCTCAGAGCACACCGATCAGGAGATACGCGGCCGCAGCCCCAAACAGCTTGTCCTGCGTCATGATCCTTGGCTGGAAGACATAGCGGAGCAGGTACGCGGTGGTCATAAAATAAAGCGCGGCGCTGAACATCCACGACCATGTCAGGTCGGTGTAGCTATCGTGCCAGAGACCGAGATTCTGCAACCACACGGCGGGTACGGCGAGCAAGAGACCGACGACGAGCGAAAAAGTCGTGCGCCCGACAGCGGCGACCGTCGCGATAAGCAGCAGCATGTTGACACCGCTTACCATCAGGCGGCCATGGTCGGTCGCAGGAACAAACAAGACCGCGCCGATAAGAGTTAGCAGCACGGCAAACAGCCAGAAGCAGCGCTGAAAGAAGATACGCGGCCCGGCGTCACGGGTGGCATCGATACCCATATTGACCTTTGGCATGGTTCGTAACATCTGCCACTTCGACGACCTTGGGCGAGCAGCGCGGACAGAGCGGCCCTGCAACGAGCCGCCGCTTGTGGGAAGCGGGAGCCCACGGGTGACCGACCGGCGTGCAGTCTCGATATCTCATCTGCGCATCCGACGTCGAGTTGAAACTCGGATCAGGTTCGCCGAGCGATCTTGGCTTGAACGGCCACCGATGCAACAGATTGGCTGTGAGGTCTGTCGCCGCTCAATGGAGACTAAGGTTCATACCCTATGCGATACCCGTCCCGGCAATCGGCACAACGGCGGTGAGGCGATCGTCTGATCGCTGACCCGCGAGCAGTCGATGCAGGAAGGTCTGCCATTTGCCCGCTCTTGCGACAGTGTTGCGTCGGCACACAAGCGGGCAGCCGTAGGCATGCGCGAGCCTCTCTTGGCGAGGGAATCAAGACAATGACGTTGTGCGACCAGGTGTTCGAAATGTAGATGGATATTTCCCAAATAGTTAGTTTGAGCGAGGTCAGACCACAGGCCATTGTCCGGCGAAGGTTAGCCGCTTGAACGTCCCACTTCGAGCATTGGTGCGTGACTGATGATGGGAACCCGGACATCAGCCACCGCCGTCAATTCCGGTCACGCCACATCGCCAGACTTTTGGCCGGCGCATGTCCAGTGACGGCTTGTCGCCGGTTGCGCGCGTTGACGCATGCCTCACGAAAGCTGTCTTCGAAGGTTTCAACGGCAGCTCTCCAAGGGGTCCATTGAACCGGCGCTCCCGGCCATCTTCGGCCGTTCGCCACGGCCATCGAACCGCGCGGCGTCGCCGCCATCTGCGGCGCGCGGTTGATTAGGTCGTAGTGCGTCGCGTAGTCCATCAACCGCGTTTCCATCCGCGCCGATTTTCAGCCAGCCGACTTCCGCGCGGATCGAGACCAACTCATGGGTGCTCCATTAGGGCGTGTCCGTCGCTTGAATCGACTCGCCGATGGACATGGGGCGCTGAACGATATGCAAGCTGCCTAACGATGGCGATGAGCTGATCCCAGTCGCCAAGCTGGCGAACATTTCGTGACTCCGTTCGCACCGCTGACGCCGACGATCCTGCTTCGAACGTATCGGCAATATTTGCTTCTTTAGCTCCGTCTAGCGGTAAGTATTTCCCCATGAGAGCTGGGCGCGCACAACGCGGCACGGATACAACCGGTTGCAGCGGTTCGCTATCACACGCAACGCCACCATCATTTTCCGCTTGTCATCGGCAAAAAATACGGAGTCCGAGTCCGGAATTGACTGAAAAAGATAGGATAACTACCGGTGTTGCGTCCTTTAACTAAATACCGCGTCCATTCATTCCGCAAAGGCAAACGATTGCGGAAATTTTTTTCTGCTTACGGTATGAACAAAAAGCACCCTTTGCTTTCTGCGTATCGTTACGTTTAGAAACGTTTGAGGTCGTTTTTGGACCATATACTTCGGCCTCCTTCAGCAAACATGAATAAATTCCCGTGTCGTCGAACCGCCTACTCCAAACGCAGGACGAAACTTCCCTGTTTAGCGTCTCAAGCAAGATCAACGCACCTCTTACACGTAGAAATTTCCTGTCGTTCCTGATGGCAGGCGCGGGAAGCGCCGCCTTGTCCGCCTGTGGCGGCGGCAGCGAAACCACGAATACCGACGCGGTCGCCAATACTACGGCCGTTGCAAAGAGCGCCTCGTCGAGCGGAACGGCTATTCCTCCGGCAGCATCCATCACCGATAGCTCAGGCGCCGTCTGGACGCTGGTGAGCGGCCATGCAGTGCGCAACGGCGCGACGGTGGCGACCGGTTCCCCCCTCGCGTACACCACTATGCTCTACTTGAACGGCGCGATTTACGCCAGGAACTCGGCGGGCAACTGGTACAAGAGCGGCACATCGCCGTGGCTGAACCTGGGCACCGCAGATCCGCGCACCGCGGCAAGCACCGGCTCGCAAGGCGCCAGCAACACCAGCACGAGCGGCGTGCTGCAGGACAAGTCGTTCGGCGTGAAGGGCGACGGCACGACCAACGACCGCGCGGCGCTTCAGGCTGCCATCGACGGCTCGGTCGGACAGATTCTCCTTATCACGGGCAAGAGCCGGATCGACGCGACCGGTCTCACGCTGCGCTCGAATACGCATATCCGCTTTGCGCCGGGCGCGTCGATCAAGATGCTGCCGCACAACACGGACACATACCAGATGATGCGCGTATGGGACGTGAGCAACGTGAACATCGAAGCACCGTACCTCGATGGCAGCAAGGAACTGAACTCCGTCGGCTGGGGCGAATTCGGCATGGGCATCTCGATCACCGGCGCCACTGGCGTCACGATCACGAGCCCGACGACGATCAACTGCTGGGGCGACGGCATTTATATCGGCAACAGCGCGAGCGGCTCGGGCAAGACCAGCTCGAACGTGTCGGTCAGCAGCCACCACGCGACGGGCTGCCGCCGTCAAGGCGCGTCGATCACCTCGGGCAACGGCATCACGTTCACCAGTCCGCTTTGGGAAAACATTTCGGGCACCGCGCCGTCGTGCGGTCTCGACATCGAGCCGGACGACAACACCGCCGTGCTGCAGGCCATCAAGATCATCAGCCCGACGACTCGGGGTTGCGCCGGCCCGGGCATTCAGGTCTACCTCGGCTCGTTCGCTGGACCGGTTGCCAGGAACGTCGATATTCAGATCACGAACCATAACGACAATTGCGCGATTGGTCCGTTCGGCGTCGGCGGTCTTCAGCTGAATGGCCGCGTCGTTACCGGCGCGATCACCAGCACGAACCCGGTGTGGAAGCAGAACTGGTATCTCGGCGACTGGGACAGCAACGGCCCGAAGGTGTCGGTCGTGAATCCCAGGATCGGCTAAGCTCCGAGACATGTCGCTCGCGTTTGACGACCCGCTAGAAGAAGGTTCGTAAAGTGGTGTGTTGTCATGGCAGGGTTTCCAGGTCTAGTCGGTCGACCTTGCGTATCGAGTGGCGGACCGCTCTCGGAATCAGACGGTTCGTCACCGTCCGTACCGGCCGGTTGGCATGCGCCGAGGTACCGAATCGCATGCATCGTCTTCTGCGACGCGTTGGTTCCAGCAGCAGGCGAACGGCTGAGGCACTCTGAAACGCGCCGCTCGTGCCTCGATCCGCTGAACGGCCGGAATGGGGCGGAAGTGATAGTTCGCCGATGGACGAAGCCACCGCTCGAGGAGTCGATGCCGCCAACGTCCGCAACACGTGATACTGCTGACCTAGACGTGAACCTCGGTGAACGTCGGCAATGGCGACAATTGCGCATCGAACATTGCGCGGGTTTCAACGTACACCGGCCGTTCGAAGGCCGACTGCACGCGTTACGCGAACGGTAGAACCGGCCCGACGGGCGCCTCACGCTTCGGCATAAACGGCTTGCGCGTCGGGGGTTGGCAGGACACGACCCAAAGCGGACAGGCTGGCGAGACCCGGCACAAACTACCTGGACATTGTCGATTTCCGATCATCAGGTTCGTCGTCACTGAATCCCCATCGAAAGGACGTTCCATGAAATACCTCGGCCTGGCCTACTTCACCCCCGAAAAATTCGCCGCGATGGCGCCAGACGACGTCAAGGAACTGGTGAGCCAATGTCCGGCACTGGACGAGAAGATGCGCGCTACCGGCAAGGTTCTGGTTTCCGCATCGCTTGGCGAACTGGACAACTGGAGGACGCTTCGCCCGCACAGTGGAAAGACGCGCCTCACCGACGGGCCTTACACCGAGGCAAAGGAAGTCGTGGGCGGCCTGTTCATCATCGAGGCGGACAGCCCCGAAGAGGCGTTGCGCATCGCGTCGATGCACCCGGCCGCCACACTGGGGGAAGAAGGCGGGTGGGCCGTGGAGCTTATCCCCATGGATTTCTATCTGGCCCGATGAGGGTCGGGACGCCTGTCTCAAGAATGCGTTGGCGCTCCTTTCTCCACATTGTTGCCCGATCGGTCTCCCGCCAGACCAATCTCTTGAACCTTCGGCCCGGCTATCATGCGAGCAAAGAATGAGGCTTACGATGGACTCGAAGCGCCAGTGCGGGCAGCGTTCGGCTTTAGCGACTCGAGATTCCTCGGAATAATCCGTTCACAAATCACAAACCTCGCGCAGTGCGTGATGCGAGGCACACCGTGACATACTTGCGGTGCCATCTTCAAGCGACGGAGACGCCATGTTCGAGCAATGCCGATGGATCAACGAGCCCGCGCAATGGCGCGTCGAAAACGACACGCTCTTCGTCACCACCGAGACGAACACCGACTTCTGGCGCAAGACGCATTATGGCTTCATGCGCGACAGCGGCCACGTATTCGCGGCGAGCGTAAGTGGTGACTTCACCGCTGAAGTCGCCGTCGACGGCGATTTTTCCGCGCTTTACGACCAGGCTGGTCTGATGGTGCGCGAAAGCGCCGAACGGTGGGTCAAGGCCGGCGCCGAGTACAACGACGGTGCGCTCACTTTCAGCACTGTTCTCACGAACGATCTCTCCGACTGGTCGCTCGGCTCGCGCGCCGATAGAAATCGTTTCCGCCTTCGCATGACGATCGCGCAGGGGGTTCTCAAGGTGCAATGCAGCGCGGATGAACGCAACTGGACACTGATGCGTATCGCGCCTTTCCCGCAAAGCGATGCAAACGCGCGCTGGCTCGTCGGCCCGATGTGCTGTACGCCCGAGCGCAGCGGCCTCGAGGTGCGTTTCTCACACTTCAGGATCGGACCTCCCGTGGCGAAGGACTTGCACGATATCTCGATGTAAGGCAAGCGTCCGGCTCGGTAAAAACACTCACTTGTCCCGTTCTTCCGCGCTTCCTAATATTCTGAAACGTTTCAGAATATCGACGACATCGCGCCTTGGACTCCAGAAAAAAACCGGCCTGCACGTTGAAGGACGTTGCCAACGCGGCGGGCGTCTCGCTCGGCACCGCGTCGAAGGTCATGGCGGGTGCGCAAGGCGTGAGCCCAGCGCGGCGTCAGCAGGTGCGGGACGCGGCGCGCCGGCTCGGCTATCGGCGTAACAGCCTCGCGGCAGAGTTGCGCAGCAGCCGTTCTACGTCCATCGGTTTCGTCGTGCCCGATCTGACGAACTCGTTCTTCATCGAACTGGTATGCGTGGTCGAAGAGCATGCCCTGGCAAGCGGTTATCGGCTGCTGCTCGCGCATGCGCAGGAAGATCCCGCGCGCGAAGCCGAACGCATTCGCTTCGTGCTCTCGCGTCAGGTCGCGGGCATGATCATCATTCCCTGTCACGGTTACGATCACGCGATAGAAGAACTGCGCGAATGCGATGTGCCGCTTGTCATGGCGGATCGCGTCGACAACAGCTTCCCCGCCAATACCGTCACCACCGATAGCCGTCGCGCCGCGAGTGACGGCACCGATCATCTGATCGCGCTCGGGCACAAGCGCATCGCGTTCATTGTCAATGCGCTCGATCTCGTCAATAGCCGCGAGCGTGCCGACGGCTATCTCGACGCGATGAAGCGCGCGGGCCTGACGCGCCACGCGCGCATCATCGTATGCGGAATGACGGATACCGAGAGTCATGCAGCCACGCTCGGACTTCTTTCGGAACCCGATCGTCCCACCGCGCTCTTTACGGGCGCGAACGTCGCGACGCTCGGCGCACTGCGCGCGATACGCGATGCCGAACTTCGCCTGCCGGACGATATCTCCCTGCTTTCTTTCGACGATGCGCCGTGGATGTCGGTGCTGCATCCGCGCATCAGTTCGATTCATCAACCGGTGGAGGCCGTCGGGCGCGCGATCTGGCAATTGCTGCACAAACAGCTGCAAGGCGAATCCCCGGAGCCGGTGCATCTGCGCATGAAAGCCGATTTGCGCGTGCGCGACAGCACTGCGCCGGCGTGCAAGGTCAAAGAGAAACGAGCTGCGCTCGCCGGCCGCTGATGGCGCGCAATAGCGTTCCAATTTCAAATAGCAGAACCAGCAACAGGGCATCGACCCGAAGCCGCCGCTGGCAACCATGACTGGAGAGACGCAATGGACAGCAAACGACGCATCCTCACCGCTAGTTTGATCGCCGCACCGCTGGCCGGCGCTGTCGGCGCGTTGTCGGCGCTCATCGCACAACCGGCGTTCGCGCAGCAGAAGAAGTATCGCTTCGGCTTCTCGCAGGTCACGACCGTCGAACCGTGGCGGGTACAGTTCAACAAGGACATGAAGGCCGAGGCCGCGAAGCATCCGGAAGTGGAACTGATCATTGCCGATGCAGGAGACCGCACCGACAAGCAGAACGCCGACATGGAGAACTTCATCACGCAGAAGATGGATGCGATCTTCATCTCGCCGAAGGAGTCGGCGGGACTCACGGGCGTCGTCGAGAAAGCCTTCAAGGCAGGCATTCCCGTGTTCGTGCTCGACCGTGAAGTGAACGGCGATCAGTTCACGGAGTTCATCGGCGGGGACAACGTGCAGATCGGCCAGGAGGCGGGCAACTTCATCGTCAAGCTGATGGGCGGGCCGGGCAAGGCGCAAGGCAATCTCGTCGAGATCTGGGGCGGCTTCGGCGCACAGCCCGCACACGATCGTCACGATGGCGCGGACAAGGCGCTCGGCAAGGAGAAAGGCATCAAGCGCGTAGGTGAGCGAGTCGATTGCGACTGGAAGCAGGACAAGGCTTACGACTACATGAAGACCGTGCTGCGCGTGCAGCCGAAGATCGATGTGGTCTACGCCCATAACGATCCGATGGCCTATGGCGCGTATCTCGCCGCGAAAGATGCGGGCCGCGAGAAGAGCATCAGGTTCGTGGGTATCGACGGCTTGCCGCAGGAAGGCGCGACGTGGGTCGAGCAAGGCCTGCTCGCGGGCACGTTCATGTATCCGACGCCGGGCGCGGAAGGAATCCGCCAGTCGCTCAAGGTACTGCATGGAGACAAGGTGCCGAAGAAGGTCACGCTGCCGACGCAAGGCATCTTCGCCGACAACGCGAAGCAGTACATCGCGAACCATTGAGCGCGGCGGTGGCCACCGTGACCGCGCCTCTCATCGAAGCCGCGGGCCTGTCGATCTCGTTCAACGGCAGCGCCGCGCTGTCGGACGTCGACTTCGATGTCGCCGCGGGCGAGGTCCATGCGCTCGTCGGCGAGAACGGCGCGGGCAAGTCGAGTCTGATGAAGATTCTCGGCGGCCTCTACTCGCCCGATGCGGGCAGCATTCGCGTGCGAGGCGAGACGACGCGCATGACGAGCGTCAACGACGCGACGCGCGCTGGCGTCGCGATCATTCATCAGGAACTCAATCTCGTCGATACCCTGTCCGCTGTCGATAATATTTTTCTCGGCAAGGAAATACGTATGCGCATGGGCTTTCCCGATCGTCGCGCGATGCGTGCCGCCGCTGCGAAAGTGCTTGCGCAACTCGGCTTTCGCTTGCCTGCCGAAACGCTCGTCGGCACGCTGCGCGTGGGCGAGAAGCAACTCGTCGAGATTGCAAAGGCATTGCTCGCGGATGCGCGCGTGCTCGTCATGGACGAGCCGACGTCCGCACTTTCCGACACGGAAACCCAAGCGCTGCTTGCGCTCACAAGAGACTTGCGCGCGCGTGGCATCGGCATCGTGCTTATCAGTCATCGACTGCGTGAAGTGTTCGCGGTCGCCGATCGGGTGACCGTCCTGCGCGATGGACGACGCATCGCGACCTTGCAGATGCGGCAAGTGGAATCGTCGGAGGCGCTCGTCTCGATGATGATCGGAAAGGACTTCGCACCGCCCGAGCGCACCGAAGCGGAAGCGCCGCAGGAACGCCCGCTCGCGGTGGACGTGCGCGCGCTCACGCTGTCGGGCCCCGGGCGCGCGCTCGTGTCGAACGTATCGTTCGCCGTGCAGCAGGGCGAGGTCTTCGGCATCTCGGGGCTGCTCGGCGCAGGCAAGACCGAAATACTGGAAGCCATCTTCGGTGTGTCGACCTGGCGGCGTGAAGGCGAGATACGTGTCGCCGGTCACGCGCGCACCATCGATTCGCCCGATCGCGCGGCCGCTGCGGGACTCGCCTTCGTAACCGAGGACCGCAAGAAAGACGGGCTCGTGCTCGATCAATCGCTCGAAGCCAATCTGGTACTGCCGTCGCTCCCGCGCGCGCCGGGGTTTCCGTTCTATCGGCGCTCACGCATGCATGCGTGGGCCGATCGCCAGGCGCGTGCATCGAACGTCAAGCATCGAAATCTCTCGCAGGACGCGAGCACGTTGTCGGGCGGCAATCAGCAGAAGCTCATCATCGGAAAATGGCTGATGACCAAGCCGCGCATTCTTCTGCTCGACGAACCCACGCGCGGCGTCGACGTAGCCGCGAAAGCCGAGATCTATCGCCAGATACTCGCGGCTGCACGAGAAGGTGTGACGGTGATCGTCGCCAGCTCGGAGATCGATGAATTGATGCTGCTCTCGGATCGGATCCTCGTGATGTGTGAAGGACAGGCGCGCGGCATCCTGGCGCGCGAACAATTCTCGGGCGATATGCTCGTCAAGATGGCGTCGCCGTAAGGCAAGCACCGGAGACTCGGACCATGCTGCAAGCGCAGGACCAACTCGCCGATCCCGCGGCCAACGCCCGGCAGCGGCATCTGGGTATATTGCTTAGGTATCTGAAATATTATCTCGGGCTCATCGTGCTGCTCGTGGTGGGCGCGCTCACGTCGCCGCATGCGGCCGATGGCGGCAACATCTTCCTGTCGAGCGCCAACATCTCGGATGTGTTCCGGCAAGTCGCGAACGTCGGCGTGATTTCCATCGGCATGACGCTCGTTATCATTACGGCGGGAATCGATCTGTCGGTCGGCGCGATCATGGGTCTCGGCAGCGTGCTGACCGCGATGCTGCTCACCACCGACGGCTGGAATCGCGCGACATATGCATCGCTCGTGCTCGACGCAGCCGCCGTATTCGCGATCGTGTTCGCGGCGCTCGGCGTCGTGCGCGGCATCATGCGTGCCGGCGAAACGCCGACCATGCGCATCGCGGGCCGCTCACCTGTCGCGATGCAAGCAGGCGTTGCGCTGATCGTCGCGGCGTTGGCGTGCGCGTATGTCGCGCTGCACGGCGGGCATCGCATGTCGCTCTTCGCCGTAATGTGGATCGTGCCGCTCGCAGGCTGCACGCTCGGCGGGCTCAACGGCTGGATCATCACGCGCGGACGCATGCAGCCCTTCATCGTGACGCTCGCCGCGATGGTCGGCGTACTCGGCGCCGCGCGCCTGATCGCGGGTCAGGACACGGCCGTCTATTCGATCTATAGCGGCACCAATGCGACGTCCGATATCGAAGCGCTGCGCGCACTCCTCTTCAACGTCGTGCCGGTCCCTGCCCTCTTCTTTCTTGCGATTGCCGTGATCGTCGGCTTCGTGATGAATCGGACCGTGTTCGGCAAGTATCTGTACGCGATCGGCGGCAATGAGAAATGCGCGGTCGTGTCGGGCCTCGGCGTCGCGCGGCACAAAATGGCCGCCTATGCGATTTCAGGGCTGCTGTCGGCGCTCGTCGGCGTGCTTTACGCGGCGCAGTATCGGCAGGGCAAGGCGGACGCCGGCATGGGCTGGGAACTCGATGCGATCGCGGCCGTGGTGATCGGTGGAACGAGTCTTTCGGGCGGCGTCGGGCGCGTGACAGGCACTGTAGCCGGTGTGCTTATATTCGGGTTCCTTAGCAATATCCTGCTGCTCAACGACATCGACAGCAATACGCAACTCGTGATGAAGGGATTGATCATCGTGATCGCCGTATTCCTGCAGCAGACGGATATGGGAAAACGCGGATGGTTCCGACGGTTCGGGGCGCGGAAGTAGTCACGCCTCGAATTGCACTCCACGCGCGCGCAAATGCACTTCAACTGCGCGTTCCAGATTGATGAGACCCGAGTGTCGCCACCGTTCTATATACCGGCTCAAGTCGAACTTCGTCTTTCTGCCAGATCGGAACCTCGCGCTTCAACTCCCCGCCCGCACCGCCTATGCATGATGCGTCTACATCAGGCGACCCCACTCATAATCCACATTGTCCGGCCGTAGCGGAAACAAGCCGGCTCCCGGCGTGAACGTGAGTTCGCCAAAATAGATGGTGCCGTTGACGTCGTAAAGATCCACTCGCACGAAGTCGAAATCGCTCGCCAAAGCGCGGGCTACTGACAGGAGTTCGTCCAGATTCCCTGGACGCAGTGCCGGAGTCGCGCTGCGCGCGTAGTGTCCCATCTTGATGTCGAGAACCTTCCAATCCGCGTCGTACATGTCGCCGCGCGGATGTTCGCCAAAGCGGTCCGAGATGACAAGGATGAATATCACGGGATTGGCTGCATCCCGGTTAAAGACATGGATCTTTATGTCCGGTGGTACTTTCCCATCCGGGCCTTGCAGAAGGGCCTCGAAGAAGATCCGCCGGTCTATATCGCGATAATGTCGTTCTCTCGCAATCGCGTAGAAATTGGTCGATAACCAACGTCGCGCCAACGCATCCAATACCTCGAAAGAGCTTGTGCCCTTGTCCCTGACGATCTTTACAAAGCCGCAGCCGTGATTCGCTTTCATTACGAACGACGACGGAAGCGCCTCATACACGCTCTCCCCGAACGTCGATGGAGCAGCGATGAGCGGGACGAGATATGTTTCACCGATTCTTTTGGCGACGTAAGCGCGGACCTTCAGCTTGTCGGCGAGATCGCTACAACGAGGGTCGGGAAAAAGGCAACGTCGCAGGATTTTCTCGTTGAACGTGACGGGATTGCGCAAATTCGGAAACCGCCCGATTCTGCGACGATGGTAGAGGCTCAGCACGACGCGGTCCGGGAGAAAACGCTTCAGACCGTGAATAAGCATGTTTCGAACGATCATTCGTTTGCCTCAGTCATCGGCCTGTTTGACACGACTGCTCGTTTCGATGTCAGCACGCAACCGCAACGATGAACTCTTGGCGCGCCGTGCCACCGCATCATCGAAGGCTCAACGGGGAGACTATCGACGCCAAGGCGCAGAAACTAGGTCAGCGGACGGTCAAAACCAGCCGCAATCTCGCGGCCGTGAAAGTCGCGCGCCTCCCGGTTCGACGAAGGCGGGCAACCAAGCGTTCGAATGAGAAGTCTCTCGAGATCCGCATCGAGCGTTTGACCATTGAAGTCTTTCTCGACTTTACAACGGGCATTCCTTCGGATCGCCTCGATACTTACCCTTCCCTCTGCGATCGCAGAAAGCGCCTCCGCGATGCCGCTCGCGGAACGTTCCTCGACGAGAAGGCCGGTCACGCCGTGCGTCACCAGTTCCGGTATGCCGCTATGGCGAGTCGCGACGACGATGACACTCGAAGCCATCGCCTCCATGATCGACACCGGAATTCCTTCCATATCGCCGTTGCTCGCCACAACCGATGGGAGAAGAAAAACGTCTGCCTTCTTTAGTTCGTCGAAAACCTGCTCGTGAGAGCGCATCCCGAGAAAATTGATCTGATTGACGCTCGAGAAGGCGGCGCGGCGCAGGTTATCTTCCAGCGGGCCAAAGCCAATAACGTTGAGTTCAACCGGGTGCTTGCAATGCCGCACAGCCTCAATAGCGTACGCGAGTCCTTTTTTCTCGGTAAATCGGGCGACGCTCAATACCTTTAACGGTCGATGAACCGGTCTGTTAATCGCCTCAGCCGTCAATCGGTGTACGTCAATTCCGATGTGATGAACCTTCGTGCGCGATTCGGGCGCTCCCCATTGAATCAACCGGTCCCTCCAGAGATTACTGATCGGAAGCAAAAGCGGGCTCATGCGGAACAGGCGCCGATAATGCGGCAGACATCGCTCGACGACTGCGCGTTCACTCATATCCGCCCCATGGAACACGGTGACGATGGGCCCCGTTAAAAGGCCGGCTTCATGGAGATACATTGCACGTACACCGATCGGCCCGAAGTGAGCAATAACGACGTCGAATTCGACTCCCGCAGTTTCGCCGCCCGACACGATGTCAATAAAGGCCGAGCGGCACCCGGTGACCGCCGCCCGAAGCGCGACGGACAGTCGCTTTCGCCCGTTGACATCGATGGAAGCAAGCGCGCTGAGTCTCGCGAATCGTATCGCGTGCCGCAGAATGCCAAGGTCTCGCCGGAAGACTCGTAACGTCACCCGTCCCCGCAGAGGATTGACCACGGAATCATCATACTTGGCCGCGAGAACGAAAACCTCATGGCCGCGATCCAGGAAGCCTTGTATCTGACGCAGGACGAACGTTTCCGAAGGCACGGGCAACTTATCGACAATAAATGCGATTCGCATCGGCTACCTTCAGTCAAGTGGTCGACAATGGATCCTTCCAGTCTCAAACGCTGCGGTGCCGTCGCTATTGATACTACGTTTAGAGCACTCCTTAGCATTATCCATTCAGCGCGCCGGACAGCCAATCGCGTGCATGCGCCGGAGATGCATCCTCCGTTTGTCCTGCGGATAGTAGACCATCAGCTACAGCATTGCATCATCCGCGTGCTTTTGGCCAGTCAGTAATTCTTTGGATACGACGACCCAATGAGGCGAATCGCGCTGTGTTTCCAGCGACCGTCGTCAAGGCTCGTCCGTGCCGCTGGGACGACAGTCGTTGGAAAAGGCAAGCGGAGCCGCCCCCCGCGCTAAGAAAAACTACATGCCTAGATGGCTTGTAGAAGACCCAGCCAGCCGTTCCCACCTGCGAAGCGCGTAACCGCAGGCCGTGTCTCGCTCAAGGACTTCAACGACGTTCGCCATGACCGACATAGGCGCCCTCTCGCTCGTCACCCATTCTCGCTTCGGCCAGCAAACAACCACAGAAACCCAGGCGGCTATTCAGAACAAAAGCGCCATGCTTCTGATAACGGATTATTGATTAGCATCGGCACGCGCCCACCCGGATACACCAATAAAATAAGGGAAAACGAATATGAAGGAACACATCAACGAAATGCTGTCTGCGTCGCGATAATCAATAAGACGCAGCCGGCCGCGAACTTTCCGTAATCAATATCGAACGGGCGTACTCATGCGGGAAAGCGGAGATGCAAAGTGACAGAATAGATATGGCGCCAATATGGCAAGTCGATCGGGCGATTTCATCACTCATTGATGGCGCTCCGGTTGCATTTGAGCTTTTCCAGCTTTTCATTGCCGCTCGGCACTCGCAATTTTCCCGGGCCCACGCCATTGCTCCGCTGTGTGGCACGCAGTGAGACTGTTTTTAATAAAGCCCGGATCTTCCCCCGATATGACGACAACAAAACTACCGCTCCTTAATTCGTCCGATCGCGCAGCGGCACAAGTGGCGATTCCTTCATTATTGGCCCTATTGGACGCCCTGTCGGTGCAACGACAGCACGAGTACACCGACGTTCGCCCCAAGCGATCGCTCAAATCAAGAGCCTCAGTAGAAGTCGGGGCGCCACGCTAGCGGTTCAACGGAAAGGTCTCAGATCGCGCCTCAAGCGCGGGTGCGAGCCAGTTGTGTCGTCCTCAGAAGCCTGCTGATGGGACCGGAAGCGACGCCGGGACCTAGTTCATTGCGACGCTACTACAATAACCGCGGAAGCAAGGCCGCAGTTCGATCGCCAGAGAATCCCAAAGCGTAGTCCATACCACGGAGCGGTCCATGTTCGGCAACGCGTTGCGAATCGACGTTGGACCAGACTGGCACCATATCTATGTGCACACGGACAGTTGGGCCGTCGCCGCCATTCTGGTCTTACTCACGATCCTGGCGATCTTTCTTTTGAGCGCCGTGTGCTATTACGTTACGCGCGCGATCATGCTGCTTGTCGTAAGCAGGCTTGCGCGCAAGAAAGGGCGCAAATGGCTCATCGCCGCGCAACGTCATCGGGTGTTTGACCGGCTTGCTCCGCTCGTGCCCGCAGCGATTGTGTATTCCTCGGCACCGCTACTTTCCGGCCTGACGTTTCCAGTGGTCCCGCTGCTCGGAGCACCGCTGGCCGTTCTCTCAGCGTGTTACATGGTCTACACGCTGGTGCGTGCGGCGCTCGCGTTGCGCGACAGCATAGAGGAGCGTTACAGCCATGTGCCGTCCGCGAATGAGCGGCCTATCAAGAGCTTTCTGCAGATCGCCACAATCGTCCTATATTTGGTTGCGCTAATCGCGGTGATCTCTTTGTTAATGCACCGTTCTCCCGTTTATCTGCTCACAGGTCTTTCCGCGATTACCGCGCTTCTCATCATCATCTTCCGTGACTCGCTGCTCGGTTTCGTAGCAAGCATCCAGCTTACGGCTTATGACATGCTCCGCGTCGGCGACTGGATTGAAGTGCCCGGTTTCGTCGCTGACGGCACCGTCATCGACATCGCGCTGAACACGATCAAGGTGCGCAACTTCGACA
>Ga0308173_10000678_pt1 | contig 15226 bp, 14 predicted proteins | sample PhyPR1_FD_203716 | JGI IMG/M metagenome (GOLD analysis project Ga0308173, IMG submission 203716) | Soil microbial communities from UC Gill Tract Community Farm, Albany, California, United States - DLSLS.P.R1 | ecosystem: Environmental > Terrestrial > Soil > Agricultural land | place: USA...
CCGCGCACCACCGGTCCCCGACGGAGACCGTCGTGACTCCCGTCCGGCTGCGGCGTGAGGACGTGGCCCGATGAGCGCCCACGACCACGGCCTGGACCACGACCACGGCCTGGACCACGACCACGGCTCCGAGCACGGGGACGGCCACGGGCACGACCACGGCCACGGCCTCTGGGGGCGGCTGCGGCACGCCGTGACGCCGCACTCCCACGACGCCGCCGACTCGATCGACGCGGCGCTCGAGTCGAGCGCGCGCGGCATCCGGGCCGTGAAGACCAGCCTCGTCGTCCTGGGCATCACCGCCCTGGCCCAGCTCGCCGTCGTCTACGTCTCCGGCTCGGTGGCCCTCCTGGCCGACACCATCCACAACTTCTCCGACGCCCTCACGGCGGTGCCGCTCTGGATCGCCTTCGCGCTCGGTCGCCGCACCGCCACCCGGCGCTATACGTACGGCTACGGCCGCGCCGAGGACCTCGCCGGGCTCTTCGTCATCGCGATGATCGCCCTGTCAGCCGTGCTGGCCGGCTGGGAGGCCGTCGACCGGCTCCTGCACCCGGCGCCGGTGACCGATCTCGGCTGGGTGGCCCTGGCCGGGCTGGTGGGCTTCCTCGGCAACGAGACCGTGGCCGTGCTCCGCATCCGGGAGGGTCGGGCCATCGGCTCCGCCGCCCTCGTCGCGGACGGCCACCACGCGCGCGCCGACGGGTTCACGTCCCTTGCGGTCCTGGTGGGCGCCGGCGGCGTCGCTCTCGGTTGGGGCTGGGCCGACCCGGTGGTGGGTCTGGCCATCACCGTCGCGATCGCCATGGTGCTGCGCACCGCGGCCCGTGACGTCCTGCGCCGGCTCATGGACGGGGTCGAGCCGGGACTCGTCGAGGCCGCCGAGTCGACGCTTGCCGAGGTCCCCGGCGTCACGGCGGTCCGGGGCGTGCGCATGCGCTGGATCGGCCACGAGATCCATGCCGAGGCCGAGCTCGACGTCCACCCCGCGACGTCCCTCGTCGACGCCCACGCGCTCGCGCACCGGGCCGAGGCGGACCTCGTCCGCACGACGCCCAAGCTCACGAGGGCCGTGGTGCACGCCTACCCCGCCCACCCCTAGGGAGCGGACGGCATACGCCCTCAGTGCTTCTCGGCCTTGAGGTCCCGTGACATCAGCCGCGGCCCGATCTCGCCGACCGGGTGCCCGTCGCGGATCACGGCCACGACCTGCTCGCAGATCGGCATGTCCACGTCGTGCTGCTGGGCCAGCGTGAGGATCGACTCGCACGACTTGACCCCCTCGGTCGTGGTGCGCAGCTCCGCGGTGGCCTGCGCCACGGTGAGGCCGCGGCCGAGGTGGACGCCGAAGCTGTGGTTGCGCGACAGCGGGGACATGCAGGTGGCGATGAGGTCACCGACGCCGGCGAGGCCCATGAACGTCTGCGGGTCGGCCCCCAGGGCCAGCCCGAGGCGGGTCGTCTCGGCGAGCCCGCGGGTGATGATCGTGGCCTTGGTGTTGTCGCCGAAACCCATGCCCTCGGCCATGCCGGAGGCCAGGGCCACGACGTTCTTGGCGGCGCCGCACACCTCCGCCCCGATGACGTCGGTGTCGGTGTAGGGACGAAACCACGGCGTCGCGCAGGCGCCCGCGACGCGCTCCGCGGTGGCCATGTCGCGGCAGGCGACGACGCCGGCGGCCGGCTGGCGCAGGGCGATCTCGTGCGCCAGGTTGGGACCCGACACCACGACGATGCGGTCGTCGTCGACGCCTGCCGCCGCGGCGATGACCTGGCTCATCCGCAGGGTGGTGCCGAGCTCCACCCCCTTGAGCAGGGAGACCACCGGCGCGCGACCCGGGATCGCACCGCCCCACCGGGTGAGGTTGTCGCGCAGGGTCTGCGAGGGGACGGCGAGCACCACGAGCTCGGCCCGGGCGAGCGCCTCGGCGGGGTCGACCGTCGCGCGCACCGACGGCGACAGACGCAGCTGGGGCAGGTACGCGTCGTTGCAGCCCGCGTTGACGGCGTCGGCGACCTCCTGCCGCCGCGCCCACATCGTCACGTCACAGCCGGCGTCGGCCAGGATCATCGCGAAGGCGGTGCCCCAGTTGCCGCTGCCCATGACCGCCACGCGGGTCGTCACGCGGTGTCCCCCTCGCCCGGCTCGAGGGGCCGGGACCGTCCGATGTCGTCGTGGCGCAAGGGGTTGCCGACCTCCGGCACGCCGTGCCGGCGGGGGTCGAAGCGCTCGGTGGGTCGCTTCTCCTCGCGCAGGACCTCGAGCAGCCCGGTGATGTGGTCCATCAGCCGGTCGGTCGCCTCGCGCAGCACCTTGGTGTCGATCGGACGGCCGTAGAGGTCGGACAGGTCGACGGGCGGCCCCGCATACATCTTCATCGTCTTGCGGGGGAAGAGCGAGGGCCGGTGGCCGTACGGCGAGAGGATCTCCTGGGCACCCCACTGGGCCACCGGGATGAGCGGGCACCGGGTCTCGAGGGCGACGCGAGCGGCACCGGTCTTGCCGCGCATGGGCCACAGGTCGGGGTCGCGGGTGATCGTCCCCTCCGGGAAGATGCCGAGCGCCTTGCCCTGTCGGACGCCCTCCACCGCGGCGCGGTAGGCGTCGGCCGCGGCGAGCGAGTTGCGGTAGACGGGGATCTGGCCGCACTTGCGCAGCACCCAGCCGACGACGGGGATCGTGAAGAGGCTCTCCTTGCCGAGGAAGTAGGCCTCCCGGCCGCTGTCGAACATGAAGTGCGCGAAGACCAGCGGGTCGGCGTAGGAGATGTGGTTGGGCGAGACGACGAAGCCGCCCTCGGCCGGGATGTTCTCGAGGCCGCGCCAGTCGCGCCTGGTGACCCGCATCAGCGCCGGCCGGAGCACCAGCGCCACCAACCGGTAGGCCAGTGGCAGCTTCCTCTTGCGTGCGCCGACAGTCACGTGTCGCGTCCTCCTCGTCGTGGGCACGCCGGTCGACGTGGCTGGGGCTTCATCTTGTCCACCTCATGGCGCGGTGTCGAGCAGCGAGGCGGCGAGTGCGACGATATCGCCAGCATGTCGACCTCCTCCCTCCCCCGCGCAGCCTCCGACTGGCACGTCGTCGTCCCGGTCAAGGACACGGCGCACGGGAAGTCCCGGCTGGCGCGGGCCGTCGGCTCGGACCGGGCCCACCTCAGCACCGCGATCGCGACCGACACCCTCACGGCCGCGCTGGAGGCGGTCGGCCCCGAGCGCCTGGTGCTCGTCACCGGCGACGCGGGGCTCGGCTCGACGTGGCGCGCGCGGGGGGCGCACGTGCTGGCCGACCCGGGCAGCGGGCTCAACGACGCCGTGTCGCTGGGTATGCAGCATGCCGGCGCGGGTGCCCCCGTGGCGGCCCTGCTCGGCGACCTGCCCGCGCTCGACGCCGGCTCCCTGCGCAGCGCGCTGCAGACGGCCTCCGGGCTCGCGCAGTCCTTCGTCCCCGACGCCGACGGCACCGGGACGGTGCTGCGCTGCGGACGCGACTTCAGGCCGCGCTTCGGCTCCGACAGCGCAGCGCGCCACGAGGCCGACGGGGCCGTGCGCCTCGAGCTGCCGCTCCCCCGGCTGCGCACCGACGTCGACGACGCCCGCAGCCTGTCGCAGGCGCGACAGGTTGGCCTCGGCCCTGCCACTCGAGCGGTCCTCGAGCGCCGCGCGTCTGGTTGGATCAGGAGCATGCAGGCGACCGTCCACCGCTTCGACCCCGAGACCCGCACCGGGAGCGTGCTGCGCGACGACGGGGTCGAGCTGCGCTTCGAGGCCGCGGCCCTGGACGCCAGTGGCCTGCGCCTGCTGCGCAGCGGTCAGCGCCTGACGGTCGAGGTCGTCGACGACCTCGTCGTGGGCCTGCACATCGTCGGCATCGGGCCCGGCCAGACCATCCGCTGACCCTCACCGTCGGCTGGGCCGCCCCGGACACGAGGTGGGCCCGGCCGCCGTCGGCCGGGCCCACCTGGGCCGGTGTCAGTCGGGCGTCAGCGGGTGGCGGTCTTCTTCGCCGTCTTCCTGGCCGTCGTCTTCCTGGCGGCTGCGGAACCCGCCGAGGCGGCCTTCGCCGTGGTCTTCGCGGCGGTGGCCCTGGCGGTGCTCTTGCTCGCCGGGGCGGCCTTGGTCGTGCTCGCCCGCTTGGCAGTGGTCGACTTCGCGGCGGTCGTCGTCCTGGCCGTGGTCGACTTCGCGGCGGTCGACCTCGAGGCGGCGGTCTTGGCGGGAGCGGACTTCGTCGCGGCGGACCTGGTCGTGGCCTTCGTGGCCGCGGCCTTCGTCGCACTCCCTCGCTTGGCCGGGGTCGCCTTGGTCGCCGTCGACTTCGTGGCGGCGGCACGGCCGGTCGCCCGCGTGGCCGGAGCCGCCTTGGTGGCGGCGGCCTTCGTCGTCGTCCGAGCCGCAGACTTGGTGGCTGCCGACTTGGTGGCCGTCTTGGCAGCGGTCTTGGCGGTGGCGGCCCTGGCGGGAGCAGCCTTGGCGGTGCTCCTCGTCGCCGTCTTCTTTGCGGCCGACTTCGTCGCGGCCGCGGCCGACGACCCGGCGGACGCGCGGGAGGCAGCGGACTCCGTCTTCGAGAGCTTCTTGCTGCCCGACACGATCTCCTTGAAGTTCGTGCCCGAGCGGAACTTGGGGACGCGGGTCTTCTTGATCTTGACGGTCGCTCCAGTCTTGGGGTTGCGGCCGGTGCGCGCGGCGCGGTCGGCGCGCTCGAAGGTGCCGAAGCCGGTGATGCCCACCTTGCCGCCCTTGGCGACCTCTCTAATGACGACGTCCAGGAAGGCCTCCAGGGCCTCGGAGGCGACCTTCTTGTTGCCGAGCCGGGTCTCCAGCGCGTCGATCAGTTCTGCCTTGTTCACGTCTTTTCCCCTCCAGAGGACTGTCGGCGTCAGGCGACCCGACGATGTGCGTCCGGAACAGGTCCGGCTACCTCCTGACGTTAGGCCGACTCTCGAGGCACGTCCATCACCACTTTCCGGGTCTTTCGTTGTGTCGCAAGGTGTTTGACGGGTCTGGGGCACCCCCGGACGGCTCGCGCACGACACCCCCGGTGGCTCCGGCACGGTGCACGAGAGAGCGGATCCCCTTGGCGATCAAGGGGATCCGCTCTGACAACGCTTGCGAGGGCCGCGACAGGCCGCCGGGGTCAGGCCGGACTGGTCACCGGCTTGTGGCGGGGACGGTGGGACTCGAATTCGGCGACGAGGTCCTCGTGTCGCAGGGTGAGGCCGATGTCGTCGAGCCCCTCCAGCAGGCGCCAGCGGGTGTAGTCGTCGATCTCGAAGGGGGCCACGATCTCTCCGGCCCGGACTGTGCGACCCACGAGGTCGACGGTGATCTCGGCCCCCGGGTTGTTCTCGAGGTACTTCCAGATCAGCTCGACGTCGTCCTGGGCGACGATCGCCGTCAGCAGGCCCTGCTTGCCGCTGTTGCCCCGGAAGATGTCGGCGAAGCGGGAGCTGATGACCACCCGGAAGCCCCAGTTCATCAGCGCCCACACGGCGTGCTCTCGGCTCGAGCCGGTGCCGAAGTCCGGGCCGGCGACGAGGACGGAGCCACGGGCGTACACCGGGTTGTTGAGGACGAACGACTCGTCCTTGCGCCAGGCGGCGAAGAGCCCGTCCTCGAAGCCCGTGCGGGTGACGCGCTTGAGGTACTCGGCGGGGATGATCTGGTCGGTGTCGACGTTGCTGCGGCGCAGCGGCACGCCGACACCGGTGTGGGTCTCGAACTTCTCCATGGCTCAGGCCTCTCCGGTCGTGGCGGACGCCAGCACGGCCGGCTGGTCGAGGGGCTGGTCGACGGTGTCGAGGTCGGCGGGGCTCGACAGGGTGCCGCGGACGGCGGTCGCCGCAGCGACGAGCGGGCTGACGAGGTGCGTGCGACCGCCCTTGCCCTGGCGGCCCTCGAAGTTGCGGTTGGAGGTCGACGCGCTGCGCTCCCCCGGCGCGAGGGTGTCGGGGTTCATCCCCAGGCACATCGAGCAACCGGGCAGGCGCCACTCGGCTCCGGCATCGGTGAAGACCCTGTCGAGGCCCTCGGACTCGGCCTGCAGTCGCACCTTCGCGGACCCGGGGACGACGAGCATGCGTACGCCGTCGGCGACCCGGTGGCCCTGGACGACCGCGGCAGCCGCGCGCAGGTCCTCGATGCGGCCGTTGGTGCACGAGCCGACGAAGACGGTGTCGACCCTGATCTCGCGCAGCGGGGTGCCGGGCTCGAGGCCCATGTAGGCGAGCGCGTTGGCGGCGGCGAGGCGCTCGCTCTCGTCGACGAACTCCTCCGGGTCGGGCACCGACGCCGAGAGCGGGAGTCCCTGGCCCGGGTTGGTGCCCCAGGTGACGAAGGGCGTCAGCGACGAGGCGTCGATGTCGACCGCGGCATCGAAGACGGCGTCGTCGTCGGTGCGCAGGGCGGTCCACTCGGCCACGGCGGCGTCCCAGTCGGCCCCGGTGGGGGCGTGCGGGCGCCCTTGGAGGTAGTCGAAGGTCGTCTGGTCCGGGGCGATCATGCCGGCGCGGGCGCCCGCCTCGATCGACATGTTGCAGACCGTCATCCGGGCCTCCATCGACAGGGCCTCGATGGCCTCGCCGCGGTACTCGATGACGTAGCCTTGGCCGCCGCCCGTGCCGATCTTGGCGATGACGGCGAGAACGATGTCCTTGGCCGTGACGCCGTCGGGGAGCGTCCCGCGGACGTTGACGGCGAGGGTCCGGAAGGGCTTGAGGGGCAGCGTCTGCGTGGCGAGGACGTGCTCGACCTCCGAGGTGCCGATGCCGAAGGCGAGGGCCCCGAAGGCGCCGTGCGTCGAGGTGTGGCTGTCGCCGCAGACGACGGTCATCCCGGGCTGCGTGAGGCCGAGCTGGGGGCCGACGACGTGGACGATGCCCTGGTCGGCGTCACCCATGGGATAGAGCCGGACACCGAACTCGTCGCAGTTGCGGCGCAGCGTCTCGACCTGCACCTTGGACACCGGGTCGGTGATCGGACCGGGCGTCGTGGGGACGTTGTGGTCCTCGGTGGCCAGCGTCAGGTCCGGGCGTCGCACGGGGCGCTCGGCGAGGCGCAGCCCGTCGAACGCCTGGGGGCTGGTGACCTCGTGCAGGAGGTGGAGGTCGATGTAGAGCAGGTCCGGCTCTCCCTCGGCGCGGCGGACGACGTGTGCGTCCCAGACCTTCTCGGCCAGTGTCCCTGCCATGACTCCTCTGACTTCCCTCCGCGGCGACGTTCCTGGTCGAGCGCGCGCGCCATCCGGGGCGGGGTCGCGACATCGCTCTTCCGCCAGCGTGGACCTTTTGCAGGTCAGGTGGCTTGACGTCTCAGACACTGAGACGTCAATATCAGTGCATGGACAACTCTTCTGGGGTCGGGGTTCTCGACAAGGCCGCCACCGTGCTCGGCGCCCTCGAGGCCGGACCCGCCACCCTCGCGCAGCTCGTCGGGGCGACCGGCCTCGCCCGTCCGACGGCCCACCGCCTGGCGGTGGCCCTCGAGCACCACCGGCTCGTCTCCCGCGACATGCAGGGTCGCTTCGTGCTGGGGCCCCGTCTCGGCGAGCTCGCCTCGGCCGCAGGCGAGGACCGGCTCCTCGCGGCAGCCGGCCCGGTGCTCGGCGCCCTGCGAGACCACACCAACGAGAGCGCGCAGCTCTTCCGACGCCAGGGCGACCAGCGCATCTGCGTGGCGGCCGCCGAGCGACCGGTCGGTCTGCGCGACTCGATCCCCGTCGGCGCGACCCTCTCGATGCTCGCCGGGTCCGCGGCCCAGGTCCTGCTCGCGTGGGAGGAGCCGGACCGCCTCCACCGCGGCCTGCAGGGCGCGGCCTTCACCGCCACGGCGCTCTCCGGCGTCCGCCGCCGCGGGTGGGCCCAGAGCGTGGCCGAGCGCGAGCCCGGCGTCGCCTCCGTGTCCGCCCCCGTGCGCGGCCCGTCCGGTCGCGTCGTCGCCGCAGTGTCGATCTCCGGGCCGATCGAGCGCCTGTCGCGCCAGCCCGGCCGGTTGCACGCCGCGACGGTCGTCGCCGGCGCCAACAAGCTGACCGAGGTGCTGCGCCGCCACCACGCGATGCAGCAGCAGCAACAGCAGCAGCAGAACGCCTGACCCTCGCTCCCCCTGGTCCACCGCCTTCCGACAACGGCGTCGGGGGGCGGTCTCTCCTCGCGGCCGAGCACAACGGATCGGTCACGATCGGCCCGCGACGCCTCGCGCTGACAACCTTTCGGGCCATCGTCGCGTCACCCTCGTTGCAGTGCACCGACGCACGGCACCGTCTCGTCTCAGACAAGGGGTCACGATGCAGACAGCCACCTCACCGTTCCGGACGGCGGGCGGCCTGCGCCGCGCCCTGCTCCTCGGCGGCCTCCTGACGAGCTCGGTCGCTCTCGTCGCCACCACCACGGCCTGCGGTCCGGAGCTGGGGCCGGGTGTCGCCGCCACGCGGCTCGCCCAGGCGCCAGGTGCCTCGAGCCCCTCGACCGCAGCAGGGCCGACGGCGTCGACGACGCCCGCGACCGAGGAGACGCCGGAGGCGAGCCCGACGGCGTCGCCGAGCACCACGCATACGCCCACTGCCGTGACGCCGACGGTCACTCCTCCGACCGCGCCGACACCCACGCCGACGGCGACGGAGCCGAAGCCGGCGCCTGTCGTCCTGCTGCGGGCCGGCGACTCGGGTCCTCGGGTGCGGGCGCTGCAGGCGCGGCTGCGCCAGATCGGCTGGTTCTCGGGCGACGTCGGCGACCGCTACGGCTCGGTGACGACCACTGCCGTCCAGGGCTTCCAGGCCAAGCGCGGTCTCGACGCGACCGGCAGCCTCGACCAGGTCACCTGGGACCGGCTCGTCTCGATGACCCGTGTCCCCACCACCGACGAGCTCGCCAACGTCAAGCCGAAGCCGGTCGAGGTCAAGCCGCAGAACGCCGCGTGGGACGTCGACCCGCGGTGCCTGACCGGACGCGTCATGTGCGTCAGCAAGACGACGCGGATGCTCACGTGGGTCGTCGACGGCGTGCCCCAGTACGGCTTCGACGTCCGGTTCGGCAGCGACGAGCTGCCCACCCGCGAGGGCGTGTTCCCGGTCTACAAGAAGCAGGTCGACGTCATCTCGAACCTTTACCACACGCCCATGCCGTACTCGATGTTCTTCTCCGGTGGCCAGGCCGTGCACTACTCGTCGAACTTCGCCCGCCTGGGCTACGCCGGCGCGTCGCACGGTTGCGTCAACGTGCGCGACAAGGCGCTGCTGGTCCGGCTCTACGACGAGGTGCGGATCGGCGACAAGGTCGTCGTCCACTGGTGACGTCGTCCACCGCAGCGGGCCTCTCGACACCCGGACGTAGGCTGGCGGGGTTCACTCCCTTAAGTTTCGAAGGAGTCGGTGTGCTCAAGGTTGGTTGGAAGGCGTCCGCGGAGCAGTTCGGTCCACGCGACCTCGTCACGTATGCCGCCCAGGCCGAGGAGGTGGGGCTCGACTCCGCGTTCATCTCCGACCACTTCCAGCCGTGGCGCCACCAGCAGGGGCACGCTCCCTTCGCGATGAGCTGGCTCGCCGCCGTCGGCGAGCGCACCGAGCGCATCCTGCTCGGCACCTCCGTCATGACGCCGACCTTTCGCTACAACCCCGCGGTCGTGGCCCAGGCCTTCGGCACGCTGGGGGCGCTGAACCCGGGCCGCATCGTGCTGGGGATCGGGACCGGCGAGGCCCTCAACGAGGTGGCCGTCGGCGCCTCCGGCTCGCCATGGCCCGAGTTCAAGGAGCGCTTCGCGCGGCTGCGCGAGGCGGTCACCCTGATGCGTCGGCTGTGGACCGAGGAGCGCGTCGACTTCGAGGGTGACTACTACCGCACGCACGCGGCCACGGTCTACGACCGTCCCGAGCAGCCGATCCCGGTCTACGTCGCGGCCGGCGGACCGCTCGTCGCGCGGTATGCCGGCCGGTCGGGTGACGGCTTCATCTGCACCTCCGGCAAGGGCCGGGAGCTCTACGAGGACAAGCTGCTTCCCGCGGTCGACGAGGGGCTCGAGAAGTCGGGCCGCACGCGTGACGACATCGACCGGATGATCGAGATCAAGCTGTCCTACGACCGCGACCCGGCGCAGGCGCTGCACAACGTGCGCTTCTGGGCCCCGCTGTCACTGACCGCCGAGCAGAAGCACGGCGTCGACGACCCGGTGGAGATGGAGCGCCTCGCCGACGAGCTGTCCGACGAGGAGATCGCCAAGCGATGGATCGTCACGAGCGACCCTGCCGAGGCGGTGGACGCGGTCCGCCAGTACGTCGACTGGGGCTTCGACCACGTCGTCTTCCACGCGCCGGGCCACGACCAGGGCCGCTTCCTCGAGCAGTTCTCGGCCGACATCCTCCCCGGCCTGCGCGAGCTCGGCTGACGCCAGCCTGCACGCCGACCGCACGACACCCGCGGCTGCTCAGGCGGCGGGGGCGTCGGTCCTGGGAGCCTCGGTGTAAGGCAGGCGGGCGTGCCGGCGACGGCTCCGGTCGCCGGTCGTCGGGAAGGCCCTGGACAGCCCGGTCGGGGGCATCGCGAGGTAGAGGCTCTCGTGCCCGCCGGCGGGAACGGCATACGTCTCGTGCCAGATGCCGACGGCGCCGGTGGCCCGACGGCTGCGCCGGTAGAACTCCGTCCAGGCGGGCCGGTGCGCATGGTCGGGGGCGTTGGCGTACGCGTAGATGTCGTCGGCGCTGCGCCAGTACTGCACGACGGTGGGGCCGCCTGCGCCGACGAGGGTGCGTGCCTCGAGGAAGCCGAGGTCGGGCCCGTCGCCGCGGGCGGCGGCGGCCTTGGCCGTGTAGAGCTCGCGGAGCATGCGCGGCATGGCCGCGGCGACGGGCATCCAGAGGTCGGGCCGCCACGGCTGGTTCACCCGCATCCCGATGAGGAAGACGGCGAGCTCGCCGTCGTGGACGTGGCTGGTGTGCTCGAACGTGGCCATGCCGACTCCTTGGATAGTTGGACTATCCATAGTCTGGAGAGTAGAACTATCCAACGTCAAGAGGGAGGACCCATGAGGATCTCGGAGCTGTCCGAGCGCAGCGGCGTCAGCATCGCGACGCTGAAGTACTACCTGCGCGAGGGGCTGCTGCACCCGGGCACCGTCGAGGGCGCGACCCGCGCGAGCTACGACGAAACCCACCTCGAGCGGGTCCGCCTCGTGCGCACCCTCGCCGACGTGGGCCGCCTGCCGCTCGAGCGCGTCCGCGAGGTGGTCGATGCCCTCGACTCGCCCCCGCCGACCCGGCACGAGCTGCTGGGCGTGGCCCAGGACGCGCTGCGGCCCGCCGGTGCCCCCGGGCACTGCGCCTCACCCGCGCTCGACACCCGGGCCAGCCGCCGCGTCGTCGCGCTCGGCGCCCCCGACTGCGGCCACTCCCCCGCGAGCCAGCAGCTGGCCACGGCCCTCGAGGCGGCCGAGGCCGCGGGGTGGGTCGTCACGGACGAGCAGCTCGCGACGTGGTTCACGGCGATGCGGGCGGTCGCGCACACCGACGTGGCGCCCGAGCTGGCCGACATGCCACCGGGCGACGCGATGCGCCACGTGGTGCTCGGCACGGTGCTGACCGATCCGGTCCTGCTCGCGCTGCGCCGGGTGGCCCAGGTGGCCGTGAGCGCCGAACGGCTCGACGGCGTCGCCGAACCTCGTCAGTCGCTGCGGTAGGGCCGCTTCTCCAGCACCGCGGCCAGCTTCGCGGTCTTGGCAGCCGTCCATTCCGGCGGGTTGGTCACCCCGACCCACGACTCGAGGTTGGCCGTGACCGAGTAGAGGTGCCCGTAGCCCCACGGGATGCTGCCGGCGCCCGGCAGGTCGAGGAGGACCTGCCACATCGTGACGAGGGGGAACCACCCCATCCGGGGCGACACGTCCGGACCACGCTCCCCGTTCGCCAGCCACTCGGGTGACGAGAAGGCCAGGCTCGGCGAGAAGAAGACGATGGGGTCGCTCGCGTGCTGCAGGTAGACCACGCGGGTGGGGCCCCAGGGGGCAGAGCCCCGGCCGAGGCCGTCCTGCTCGGCGGTGAAGCGCACCGTGCGCCCCTGCTCATAGATGGGCAGGTATGCCGGGCTGCCGGGCTGGCGCTGGGCCGTCAGTCGGGCGTGGAGCTCGTTGACGAACGTCGGTCCGGACATCAGGGCCCCGTCGATGGGCTCGTTGATGACGTTGACCGAGCTGAGGATGCTCTCGACGCCGAGAGAGCCCAGTGACAGGCCGTACAGGTAGAACCGGGGGCGGGCGCCCACCGGCAGGGTCGCCCAGTACTGGTGCACCGTGTCGAAGACGACGCGGGAGGTCTCGCGCACCGCGTCCTGGTCGGCGAGCAACGAGATCCACGACGGGAGGTAGGAGTACTGCACACCGGCGATGGCGGTGTCGCCGTTCCACAGGAACTCGATCGGGTCGGTGCCGTTCTGGTCGAGGAAGCCGGTGCCGGTGGTGGTGGCGACGACGAGGACCTTGCGCTGAAAGGCACCGGTGCGCTTCAGCTCCTCGAGGACCAGGTCGGCGCGGCCCTGCGCCGTGTCGGCCGACTTGAGGCCGGCGTAGACCCGGATCGGCTCCTTGGCTCCTCCGCCGTTCACCGCGTTCAGCTGGGCCACGGTGGGACCTCCGCCGACGAAGTAGCGGCCCTGCCGGCCGAGCAGCTCCCAGCGCGAGAGCGACTGCGGCGCCCCGGACCGCTCCGGGGAGAGCGGCCGGTGCATGTCGGCGGCCACGAGGCTGTCCCGGGGCGCGAAGATGTTGTTGGCGACGGCGAAGAAGCCGTTGACGAGGACACCGGTCAGCAGCGACCAGATGAGGGTCAGGAGCAGGACCAGCCCGACGACGACGGCGACCCGCCGCGGCATCCGCCGCCCGAGCCAGCGGAAGACCGTGTCGAAGAGCAGCCGCAGGCTCCGGGCCACGACGAGCACGACCACCGCCAGCACCGCGGTGACGATGATGATGACCGGCCAGACCGTGGGCGAGGCCGGTTGCATCCCGTAGAGGGTCCGGATCTCGTTCTGCCAGCCGACCTGGCGCCACCCGGTGAAGACGGCGGCCCAGAGGCCGAGTCCCACGAAGAGCATCACGAGGAAGCGGTGCGCGCGCCCGGGGACCGACGGGATGCCGAGGTAGTGCCAGACCGCCTGTGCCGCCGCTCCGAGGCCGTAGCCGATCATCACCGTGACGCCGGAGACGATCCCCTGCACGACCGCTGCCCGGGGCAGCAGCGAGGGCAGCAGGGACAGGGCGAAGAACCAGGCGGCGACCGTGAGCCCCACGCCCGAGAAGGTCGTCTCGAGGACCCGGTGCGGCGTGCCCAGTCCGACACGCAGAGGTCGGTGGCGGCGACTGTCCGCGGCAGCGACGGCGGCGCCCGGTGCGGTCATGGCGACTGCTCCTCGGTGGCTGGCCCCTGCGAGGGCCAGCATAGGTCGCCGTGCGGGCGGGTGAGCCCCACATGCAGGAAGACCCCGGTCCGTGGTGGACCGGGGTCTTCCTGCTGCTCCTGCGAGCATCACGTAGCCCCGACGGGATTCGAACCCGCGCTACCGCCTTGAGAGGGCGGCGTGCTAGGCCGCTACACAACGGGGCCGTGAGCGGTGCCGAGCGGACTCGGCACGAGAAGAAACCTTACCGTGAAGGCGGGATTTCTCCGAATCGGACCACGTTGCCGTGGACCAGAGCTGGGGTACCAGGACTCGAACCTAGAATGACGGAACCAGAAACCGTAGTGTTGCCAATTACACCATACCCCAAGGGGTTTCACTCCGAGCGGCGCCTTGCGGCCCCTACGGGGTGAACCGAATGGGAATACTACCGGTCCCTGCGCGGTGGCCCAAATCGACCGCCGAGGGCAGCCGTCACCTCGTCCAGCCCGCGCACCGATGTCACCGGCTCCGCGGTCCCCCGGCCCTCACGGTCGAGCCACACCGCGCGCAGCCCGGCGGCCTGCGCGCCGCGCACGTCCCACGGCAGGCTGTCGCCGACGCACACCACTTCGGCCGGCCCCGCGCCCAGGAGCCGGCACGCCTCGCGGTAGACGCGCGGGTCGGGCTTGCCGAAGCCGAGGGTGTCGGTGGTCACGACCACGTCGAACCGGTCGACGAGGCCGAGCGCCTCGAGCTTGACCGCGGTCGGCGCATGCGCCGAGTTGGTGAGCAGGGCGACGGGCATCCCCTGCCGCTCCGCCGTGGAGAGCAGCTCGGGCACGTCGGGAAAGAGCCGCTGGGCAGCGCGGAAGGCCGGCGCATAGGCGTCCTCGTACGCGTGGTGCCCGTCGTCGGGGACGTGCACCCCGAAGGCCGTCGCGACCTCGTCGAGGCGTCCGGCGCGCATGTGCTCGAACGGCACCTCACCGGCGGCGAACCGCGGGAACCACCGCTCGGGGTCGTCGTAGTAGCGCTGCGCCATCGCCCGGTGGTCGCCGGGCCGGTGCGGCCAGAGCGCCGCGGCCGCCTGGGTGCCGGCCGCGACCATCGCACCCCGGGTGTCGACGATGGTGTCGTCGACGTCGAGGAGCAGCGCGCCGGCACCGGCGAACACCTCGTCCACGGACACCGTGCTCACTCGTCCTCCTCGAGACCGAAGTAGGGCAGCGTGGATTGCACCCCGTCGACCCGGATGCCGCGTGACCGGCCGGATGCGTCCCAGGACGCTCGCTCGAGCCGGACGTGCTGGAGCGCCTCGCGGGAGTGCTCGAGCACGGAACGGTGGGTCTCGCGGTAGCCGATCGCGCGTGACACCCCCAACGACGCCCGGTTGTCGACGACCGCCGAGCTGATGGCGGCCGACGCCCCGAGCCGGTCGAAGGCCAGGGCCAGCACCGCGGCGCGCATCTGCGTGCCCAGACCCCGGCCCCGGGCGGCGGGGACGAGCCACGAGGACGAGTCGACCGTGCGGTCGGCACGCCAGTCGGGGCCCTCGAGCCACTGGACCCCGAGGACGCCAGAGGAGCCAGACGCGCCGTGGACGCCGTCACCCGACCGCACGACGAAGGGCAGCGCCCAGTCGTCCGGGGACCACATGCCGAGGGCGCGCCAGTAGCCCTGCACCAGGACGGCCCGGCGGTTGGCGCGGTCGTCGAGTCCGGCATACGTCGTGGCGTGCGGGTTCATCTGCAGGTCGTCGGGCAGCAGATCGCAGAGCGTCGGCAGGTCGGCCTCGGTCATCACCCGCAGGTCGAGCTCGGCCGTGCGCAGGCGGATGCCGTGCAGCGGCCAGACGGCTCGCTCCCCCAT
>Ga0308173_10000679_pt1 | contig 15223 bp, 12 predicted proteins | sample PhyPR1_FD_203716 | JGI IMG/M metagenome (GOLD analysis project Ga0308173, IMG submission 203716) | Soil microbial communities from UC Gill Tract Community Farm, Albany, California, United States - DLSLS.P.R1 | ecosystem: Environmental > Terrestrial > Soil > Agricultural land | place: USA...
CGGCCCAGAACGCGGGCGGGATGGCAGCACGGCAGTGCGCGACATTGGCCGCCGCTTCGGCGGCGCTGCGCATGCCGGTCACCACGCTCGCGACGACCGGATGCGCCAGCGGAAACTGAAGTGCCGCCGCGGGCAGCGCAACGCCATGGCGCGCGCATACCGCCTCGATCCTCCGCGTGCGCTCCACGATGGCCGCCTCGGCCTCGACGTAGAAAAAAGTGGCCCCCGGACGCGCACCGGTGGCCAGGATGCCCGAGTTGAACGGTGCGGCCATCAGCACCGAGATGCCGCGCCGCTCGCAATCGGGCAGGAAGGAATCGAGCGCGGTGTGATCGAGCAGCGTGTAGCGCCCGGCCAGCATGAAGCAATCGAAGTCGCCGTCGGCGGCGAACCGCTCGAGGATGCTCCAGTCGTTCACGCCGACGCCGAACGCCCTGATCACCCCGTCAGCACGCAGCTCGACGAGCGCGCGATGCGCGCCTTCCATGGCTTCGCGATAGCGCTGCTCGACGAGGTCGCCTTGCCAGCGGCGGTTGACGTCGTGGATCAGCACGATGTCGAGCGCGTTGGTGCCGAGGCGCTGGAGGCTGTGCTCGAGTGAGCGCAGCGTACCGTCGTAGCTGTAGTCGAACGCGACTTCGAACGGCGACTTGCCGCTCGCGTAGCCGGGCGCCGTGCCTTGCACCGGCTTCATCAGGCGCCCCACCTTGCTCGACAGGACGACCTCGCGGCGGTCGATGGTGCGCAGGCAGGCCCCGAGCCGATGCTCGGCGAGGGCGAGCCCGTAGAACGGCGCGGTGTCGAAATAGCGCAAGCCCGACTCGTGCAGGCGCGTGAACGTCGCAAGCGCTGCCGCGTCGGCCTCGGGCATCGTGCTCCCGCCGAAAGGCGCCGTCCCCACACCCAGCTGCGACACCGTGAGATCGCGGCGGCCTACGCGCCGCCGTCGAGCGGGATCGAAGCTCATGCCGACGCGCGCCCGCGCACGCTCACGAGGTTGTGCACGTGCACGTGGGCGCCTTGCCCGATGGGGCGGGTGGCGACGCCGATGCATTCGCCGTACTTGCGGATGGGCGCGCCTTCGGCGAGCGGACGCAGCGCGATCTTGTGACCGAGCGGAATCGCATCGACCGCGCGCACTTCGCTGAGCGTCCCGCCACGCCGCACGACGACCGCTTCACCGGCCGCAAGATCGCGCAGCGCGACGGCGACGTCGTCGTCGCGATGGATCGCCAGCGCCGCCCAGCCTTGCACCGCTCCGGTCACCGGAGCGTCCTGCGCCTTGCGCGTCGGGCCACTCACGTGCCCGATCGCGCCAGGCGCACCTTCACGCCGGCGGGCTCCTCGCGCAGCTTGAGCAGCGCGCCGACGTCGTCGTCCTGCAGGCCGCGCTCGAGGCCCTCTTCGACGCTCGCCAGCGCGGCATGACCCACGGGCGCCGCGACGCCGAGCGCGTCGATCATCTGCAATGCGAGCCGGCAGTCCTTGTGCGCGAGCTTCATCATGAAGCCCGGAGAGAAATCGCCCGCGAGCGGCCGCTTGGGCATCGAGATCGCGAGCGCGTTGTTCCACGCCATCGTCGTGCGCAATACCGAGAGCATCGTGTCGAGCGTGAGGCCGGCTTTCGTGCCGCTGACCAGCGCCTCGATCGACGCTTCCGCGACGGCGGTGGCGAGCAGATTGTTGATGAGCTTCATCGTCTGCCCCGCGCCGAGATCGCCGCAATGGAAGAAATCGGTGCCCATGCAGTCGAGGACGGGACGGCAGCGCGCCACCACGTCGGCCGGGCCGCCCACCATCAGCGTGAGCGTTCCCGCAACCGCAGCATCCGCGGTCTTGCCGACGGGACTGTCGATCATCGCAGCGCCGCGCGCAGCCACCGCCGCGCCGACCTTGCGCGTGGTCGCAGGATCGATCGTGCTCATGTCGATGTACACGCTGCCCGGCTTCAGGCCCGCGACCACGCCGTCCGGCCCGAGCGCGACGCGCTCGACGTCGGGTGCATCGGGCAGCATGGTGATGACGATGTCGCTTGCAGCTGCGGTCTCGCGTGGCGTTGCAGCCGCCGCTGCGCCGGCCGCGACGAGCGTGCGCACCGCGGCCGGCTGCATGTCGAGCACGACCAGCCGATGGCCCTTGGTGAGAAGGTTGCGGGCCATGGGCGCGCCCATCGTGCCCAGTCCGATGAAGCCGACGTTCATGGTGATTCTTTCTTGACGGTGAATGGGGATGTCACGTGCGCTCGCGCCACTTGGCGAGGTCCCACACGGGCGCGCCGCGCAGGTCGGGCGCGTCCTTGGCCTCGAACGCTGCGGCATCCGGCTTGCGGCCGGTCTTGTCGTACGCGGCGCGCACGGCGGGCGCAGCGGCGGCGAAGGCGTCGCGCACCTGCGACCACGCGAGCGGCTTCGGGATCATGCGGCCTTCGACCATGTACTTCGAGGTCTCGAGCAGCGCAAGCGCATCGCCTTCCGTCGGCCAGCACCAGCCGCGCGCGAACAGCACTTCGTCCTTGACGACCTTGGCTCCGAGCTCGGGTGGCAGCTCCCAGTACTTGCGCGACAGCTCCGACACCTGGCCCGGGTCCATCGTGGAGAGCTTGGCCACCGCATCCTGCTGCGCCTGCACGAACGCGGTCACGACCGCGGGATGGCTCTTGACGATGTTGGAGTGACCGATCCAGAACGAGCGATGCAGGTAGTAGCCGTCGGGATAGAACGGCGACTTCTTCACCGATTCGAGCAGGTGACCGGCGCCTTCGCCGGCCGGCCCCTTGTAGTGGCTTTCGGTGTAGCCGAACGAGTTCATGATCCCGACGGTGCCGATCTCCGCCTGCGCCTTGAGGAACGCCGGATAGATCAGCACCGCGGCGTCCATGCCGCTCGGAATCGTCGCCGCCTGCGCCTGCGTCGGCGTGTTCACGATGTTGATGTTGAATGCGCGCGGATCCGCGTTGCCGAGCTCGAAGCGCAGCCACTGCGTCAGCACGTTGTACGGGTCGCCGCCCAGCAGCGCCCCGACCGTCTTGCCCTTCAGATCGGCGATGTTGCGGATCGGCGAATCCTTGCGCGTGGCCAGCACGAACCGGAAGTGACCTTCGCCCACCGTGACGAGCTGGATCGGCTGGTTCTGCGCGATCAGCCGCACGATCGGCGTGTTGCCCCACATGCCGAAGTCCAGATTGCCCGACACGAACGCCTCGACCATCGGCAGCGCGGACGGATAGTCGCGGTAGTCGGGCGTGACGTCGTAGCCCGCGTCGGCGGCGAAGCGCTCGAACGTCTTGTTGGCGATCATGTATTGCGTCACGGGCGAGTTGCCGGCGGCGAACGGCTGGCGGCCGACCGATACCTTGAGCGCCTGCCGGCCTTGCGCGCGCACGATGGCGGGGGCGGCAAGCGTGAGCGAAGCAGCGCCCGCGGCGGCGATGAAGCGGCGCCGCGAGGCACCCTGGCGATCGTTTCGTGTGGTCATGTGCGTCTTCCTCCTCGAGTGGAACGTCAGGTGACCGCGGCGCGCTGCGCCTCGTCACGGATCAGGCTCCAGATGTGCTGCGACAACGCCTGGAATTGCGGATGGCCGCGCGTCGCGTCGCCGCGCGGACGCGACAACGGAATGTCGACCACGGCCTTGAGCCGGCCCGGATGCGTCGTCATCACCGCAACCCGGTCGGCGAGGAACACGGCCTCGTCGATCGCATGCGTGATGAACACCACCGTGCGCCGCTGCGCGGCCGGGCGGTCCTGTCCCCAGATGCGCAACAGCTCGTCCTGCATGATCATGCGCGTCTGCGCATCGAGCGCCGCAAGCGGCTCGTCCATGAGCAGCACGTCGGGCTCGTTGGCCATGAGGCGCGCGAGCGCCACACGCTGGCGCATGCCGCCGGAGAGTTGATGCGGATACTTGGCCTCGGCACCGGCGAGCCCCACGAGCTCCACGCAGTCGCGCACGCGCCGCTCGCGCGCCGCGGCGTCGAGGCCGGCCCCCGCGGGGCCGTGCGCCAGGCCGAAGCCGACGTTGCCCCACACCGTCTGCCATGGAAACAACGCGTAGTCCTGGAACATGACGCCGCGATCCGGACCCGGCGCGTCGATCGGGCGGCCGTCGATCGTGACGCTGCCTTCGGTCGCGCGCTCGAGGCCGGCCAGCAGATTGAGCACCGTGGTCTTGCCGCAGCCGGACGGGCCGACGATGACCAGGAATTCGCCGCGCCGCACGTCGAGCGTGAAATCGCGCACGGCAATCGTTTGCGTGCCGGCGCTGCCGCCGAAGCGCTTGCCCGCATTGACCAGGCGCAGCTTGATGTCATCGGGCACGGCACTGGCTTGCGCGCTCATGCCACGCCCCATGGCATGAGCAGCCGCATGCCGGTGCGGATTCCGCGGTCGAGCAACAGCGCGACGAGGCCCACCGCGATCATGCATACGATGATGCGATTGAGCTCGATGCTGTAGGCGTAGAAGATGAACATCATCTGGCCGATGCCGCCGGAGCCGCCGCCGCCCGCCTTCGCGCCGACGGCAAGCTCCGCGGCCACGATGGCCGTCCACGCGACACCCATGCCGATGCGCAGGCCGACGCCGATCGCCGGCAACGCACCGGGCACGATGATCGTGCGGATCGTGGTGAAGCGACTCAGGCCCATCGTCGCCGCCGCGCGCAGCAGCGTCGGCGGGATGCGCTTGGCGCCTGCGAGCGTGTTGACGACGATCGGGAAGAACGCGGCATAGGCGACGATGAGCACGGCGGCGGCCGTTCCGGTGCCGAGCCACAGGATGGCCAGCGGCAGGATGGCGATCGCCGCGATGGGACGGAACGTCTCGATGAGCGGATCGACGTTGCGCTCCACCGCGCGCGCGGCGCCCATGGCGAGGCCAAGCGGGACGGCGATCGCCGCGGCAAAGGCAAAGCCGGCGAACACGCGCCCAAGGCTGGTGGCGATTCCGAGCGGCAGGTCGCCCGACACGCTCATGTCGATCGCTGCCATCACGATGCGGCTGGGCAGCGGCGTGCGCGGATTGGACGTCGCCATGCCCCACGCCTGCCAGATGCAGATGACCGTGAGCGGCAACAGCGCGCCACGCCAGCGATGAAGGGAAAGCGCGCTCACGCCATGGCCCGGGTTTCGGCGGCCCACGGGGTGTAGCGGGCGGCGACCTCGCGTACGGCGCGGTCGCACGCGTACCCCAGCAGGCCGATCACGCCGATGAACACCATGACTTGCGGCGTCATGAGCAGCTCGCGGTACCACTCGACGGCGTAGCCGAGTCCGCTCGGCGCACCGATGAGCTCTGCCGCAACGACTGCCGTCCAGGCGGATGCGACACCGAGGCGCAGCGCGACGAGCAACGCCGGCAGCGCGGCCGGCACGACGACGCGCGTCAGGATCGTGCGCTGGGGCACGCCCATCGTGCGTGCTGCGTCGACGAGCCGCCGATCGACCTGCCGCACGCCGGCGATCGTACCGAGCAGGATCGGAAAGAACGCGGCGTACGTCATGATGAACAGCGGCAGCGCATTGCCGATGCCGAAGATGAAGAGCGCGAGCGGAATCCAGGCGATGCCCGAGATCGGACGCAGCATCTCGACCGTCGGATCGATGATCGCATCGAGGAGCGGGCTCGTGCCCATCAAAAGTCCGAGCGGAACTGCGAGCGCGCATGCGACCACGAGCGCGATCAGCATGCGACCCAGGCTGATCCCTGCGTGCATGAACACTTCACGGTCGCCGATCAGCTCGACCAGCGCCTCGGCGACGGCGCGGGGCGTCGGCAGCAACGCCGGATTGGCGGTCCATGCAGCAAGCGCCCACCACAGCAGCACGAACACGAGCATGGTGCGCAGGTACACGGCCGCCGACGCCAGGCGCCGGCGCGGTGCGTCGACCGCGGCCGTGACAGCGGCAGCGTCAGCCACGGCGCGGGCGCCGCAACGGGCTGCGTTGGCGGTTCACAGCGAGCCGCCCGTGCGGATCACCGATTCGCCGCCTTCACCGAGGACCTCGCCCCACGTGCGCGAGCCCGAGCACACGTCGACGAGCAGCGCGAAGAGCCGCTGCGCCGCCGTGTCGAGGTCCTCGCGCCCGGCGAACACGGCGCTTGCATCGAAGTCGATCTGGGTGGGCAGGTGCTGCACCGTATCGGGCCGCGCGCTGATCTTGATCGTCGGCGCGAGCGCGCTGCAATAGCTGTTGCCCGCGCCGGTCGTGAAGAGCATCGCCTGCGCGCCCGCCGCCGCGAAACCGGTCATCGACTCCGGCGAGAACGCCGGTCCGTCCATCACGAAGATCCCCGGCCGGTCGGGCGCCTGCGCGAGCGCGAGCACGCCGGCAATGGATCGTGAGCCGCCCTTGGCGATCGCGCCGAGCGATTTCTCCTCGATGGAGCTCAAGCCGCCGCGGATGTTCTCCGCGCCCGGGTTGTTGCCGGTGAGGTCGTAGCCCGTGGCAGCGACCGCCGCTTCGCGGCGGCGCACGGCGGCCACGATGGCATCGCCAACGTCGGCAGAGCGTGCGCGCCGCGCGAGCAGGTGCTCCGCGCCGAGCCATTCGATCGTCTCGCCGAAGACCGCCGTGCCGCCCGCGTCCACCACACGATCGACCACCCGGCCGGCGAGCGGGTTCGCGACGAGGCCCGACGTGGCGTCGGAGTGGCCGCATTCCACCGCGAGGAAGAGCTGCGAAAGCGACGCGGTCTCGCGCCGCTGCCTCGAGGCGTCACGCACCAGGCGGGCCGCGAGATCGGTGCCCCGCGCGGTCAAGGCGAACGCGTCTTCGTGCACGTCGTCGAGCGCCACGCCATGCACGGGCTTGCCGGCCTGCGCGATCGCGTCGACGAGCGCATCGGTGACCGGACGATCAGCGCCTACCACGAGGGTTGCGGCGACATTCGGATTGCGCCCGAGGCCGGTGAGCTGCGCCGCATGCGCCGCCTTGTCGTCGCCGAACTGCCCGCGGCCATAGCTCGACGCGAACAGCACCGTGCCCTGGACGGCCTGCGCGATGCGCGCGGCCGCGCGGGCGACGAGGCCATTCTGCCCCAGCACGAGCACGTGATTGCGCACGCCGTAGCGGCCGTCGGGCCGCCGGTAGCCTGCGAAAGTGGTCGCCGCAGCGTCCGCCAAGAAAACGCCTCCGCACCCGTGCAGCGCGCCCGGGCGTTGTTATGTTAGCGCTTACATGTTAGCGTTTTCATCGCGCATGTCAAACCATCCCCGCCAACCGGCTCGAAAGCCCGCGCAACCCGCGCGACGGACGCGCACGGGCGCCGGCTATCGCAAGGACGCGCGTCCGCGGCTGCTCGACGTCGCGCGCGCGGCCGGTGTGTCCACCATGACCGTCGTGCGCGTGCTGCGCGAGCCGCACAAGGTGGCGGCCACGACGCGTACGCGCGTCGAGCAGGTGCTCGCCGACACGGCGTACACGCCCGACCTGATCGCGCGCGGGCTTGCATCGAACCGCTCGGGGCTCGTCGCGGCGATCATCCCGGTGCTGACCAATTCGCTGATCGCCGAAATCATGCAGGGGCTCACGGACGCGCTCGCCCCGGCCGGCCTGCATCTCCTGCTGGGCGCGAGCGGCTTCTCGGCGCACGAGGAGGAGGTGCTGGTCCGCGCGTTCCTGTCGCGCCGCATCGATGCCTTGTACCTGACCGGCGTCATCCATTCCGGCGAGACCGTGCGCATGCTCGAGCGCGCCGGCATTCCGGTCGTCGAAGGCGGCAATCTCACCGCTACGCCGATCGACATGGTCGTCGGCTACTCGAACGTGCGCGCCGCGCGGACCGTGACGCGGCACCTGCTCGACGCAGGCCACTGGCCCGTCGGCTACATCGGCGCGCATCCGCGGGACAACGACCGCGCTCGCGACCGGCGCGAAGGCTACGAAGCGGCGCTGCGCGCGGCGCGTCGCCAGCCCGACGCCACGCTATGCATCGAGACGACGCTCGACATCGACGCCGGCGCACAGGCCATGGCCGCGCTGCTCGCCCGCCGTCCCGACGTGGGCGCGGTGTTCTGCTCGGCCGACGCCATCGCCGTCGGCGCGCTGTTCGAGTGCCATCGGCGCGGCCTCGCGGTGCCCGAGCGCATCGCGATCGCGGGCTTCGACGACATTCCGCTGGCAGGCCAGGTCGTGCCCGGCCTCACGACGCTGCGCGTGCCGCGCTACGCCATCGGCCAGCAGGCGGGCGAGATGATCCGGGCACGCCTGGAAGGGCGGAGGGTGCGCACGCGCGTGGTCGATGCGGGCTACGAGCTCGTCAGGCGCGGGAGCGCATGAGCCCGAAGGGCGGAGCGCGGAGGCAAATCCACGCGGCGGTTGCTTCAGCCCTGCCACCCTTTCGGGATCGAGGCGAGCAGCCGCTTGGTGTACGGCTGGTGCGGGTGTCGATAGATCTCGTCGGAATCGGCGATCTCGACGATCTCTCCGTTGTTCATCACCATCACCTGGTCGGAGATGTACTTCACCACGGCGAGGTCGTGCGAGATGAAGATGTAGGAGAGCCCGAACTCGTCCTGCAGGTCCTGCAGCAGGTTCAGCACCTGCGCCTGCACCGACACGTCGAGCGCCGACACGGATTCGTCGCAGATGAGGATGTCCGGCCGCATGGTGAGGCAGCGCGCAATCGCGATGCGCTGGCGCTGGCCGCCCGAGAACTCGTGCGGATATTTGTAGAACGACGTTTCGGGCAGGCCCACGCGGCTCAGCAGCTCGAACGCCATGTCGGTGCGCTCCTGCGCGTTCGCGCCGATGCCGTGGATCTGCATCGGCTCGGTGATGATGGCACCCACCGTGAAGCGCGGATTGAGCGACGCGTACGGATTCTGGAAGATGATCTGGATGCGCCGCTTGTACTGCATGAACTCGTGCGTCGACATCGACAGCAGGTCGCGGCCCTCGAAGATCGCTTCGCCGGTCGTGGCTTCGTGCAGGCGCATGAGCGTGAGGCCCACGGTGGTCTTGCCCGAGCCCGACTCACCGACCAGCCCGAGCGTCTTGCCCTTGGGCAGGCGGAACGAGACGTCCTTCACCGCCTTGAACTCGCGCTTGCCGAACAAGCCTTCGCGCGAATAGAAGCTCTTCCCGAGGTTGCGCACGTCGAGCACGATGGGATCCGACGGCGCCACGCCGCGGTGGCGCTCCTCCATGTGCTGCGGGCCCGTGCCCTGGATGAAGTCGTCGATCACCGGCAGCCGCACCGGGCGCCGATCGAGCTGCGGACGGCATTGCAGCAGCGCCTTGGTGTAGGTGTCCTGCGGCGCCTCGAACACGCGGCGCGCGGGGCCCTGCTCGCGGATCTCGCCGTGGCGCATCACCACCACGTAGTCCGCGATCTCGCCCACCACCGCGAGATCGTGCGTGATGAACAGCACGGACATCTGATGGCGCTTCTGCAGGTCGGCGATGAGCTCGAGGATCTGCTTCTGGATCGTCACGTCGAGCGCCGTGGTGGGCTCGTCGGCGATGAGCAGCTTGGGCTCGCAGGCGATCGCCATGGCGATCATGACGCGCTGCTGCTGGCCGCCGGAAAGCTGCGACGGATACGCGTCGATGCGCCGCTCGGGCTCCGGGATGCCCGTCTCGCGCAGCAGGTCGATCGCGCGCTTGCGCGCGGCACGCCCGCGCAGGTTCATGTGGAGCTGCAGCACTTCCTCGAGCTGGTAGCCCACCGTGAACACCGGGTTCAGCGAGGTCATCGGCTCCTGGAAGATCATCGAGATGTCCGCGCCACGCAGCGCGCGCAGCTCGGACATCGGCAGCTCGACCAGGTTGCGACCGCCGTAGAGGATCTTGCTGCCCGGCGCAATGATCGAGTTCTCCGGCGGCAGCAGGCCCAGGATCGCGAGCGACGTGACCGACTTGCCCGAGCCCGACTCGCCGACCAGGGCCACCGTGCTGTTGCGCGGGATGTCGAACGAGATGCCCTTCACCGCATCGAAGGTGTTGTGCCGGTCGAGGCGGAAGCTCACCCGCAGGTCGCGCACCTGGATCAGCGGCTCGCCCTGCGCCAGGTGCGGCGCGCGCGCGACGGCTGGATGGGTCGTATCGTTCATGCGGTGTGTCGCACGCGCGGCGTCATGCGCCGGCGCGGCCCTTCAGCTTGGGATCGAGCGCATCGCGCAGCGCATCGGTGAACAGCGAGAAGGCGGTGACGAGGATCGCCATCGCCGTTCCCGCCGCCGCCAGCTGCCACCACTTGCCGAGGATCAGCTCGTTCTGCGCTTCGTTGAGCATCGAGCCCCATGACACGACGTCGACGGGGACGCCGAAGCCGAGGAAGGAGAGGATCACTTCGGACTTGATGAATGCGACCACGAGGATCGACAGCTGGACCAGCACGACGTGCGACACGTTCGGGAAGATGTGCGTGAACATGCGCCGCGCGTGCGACGCGCCGATGGCGTCGGCAGCCTGCACGTACTCGCGCGCCTTGTGCTTGAGGTATTCGGCGCGAATCAGGCGAAAGACGCCCGTCCAGCCGGTGAGGCCGAGGATGAGCACGATGGTCATCGTGCCTTTCTGCTGCAGCACGGCGGCCACCGCAAGGATCAGCAGCAGATAGGGAATCGAGCTGAAGACGCTGTAGAACCAGTTGAAGAAATCGTCCACCCACTTGCCGTAGTACCCGGCCAGCGCGCCGAACAGCGTGCCGAGGAACGTGGCGACGAACGCGGCCGCGATGCCGACGAAGATCGACGTCTCGGAGCCCTTGATCGTCTTCTTCAACACGTCGCGGCCCCACTTGTCGCCCCCGAAGGGCAGCGTGGCGCGGCGTTCCTCCACGGCTGCGGCCGGCGCCTTTTCGGCTTTGCGGATGTCCGCCATGACGTCCGCCAGCGGATCGACGCTCTTCTCCTCCTCGGCGGCGGGCGGCGCGCCAGCCGCGCCCGGCGCAGCCGGCACGGGCTTTTGCCCCTTGAGCTCGGCGATGACGTCGCCGATCGGATCCACCACGCTCGACTTGAATTCGCTGGCCGGTGCGCCGCCTTGCGGCACGGTGGCGTCGGGCACACCGGCCGCGGGCGCCTGCTGGCCCGGCGCTTCGCCGGCCGCGAACGAGGGCGGCGCGTAGTTGATCCCGACCTCGCGCGCCCAGTCGCGCGCAACGAGTCCCGTGCCCGACAGGATCATCATCACGATGAACAGCACGACGATCGCGAGCGACACCATGCCGACGCGGTCGGAGCGCAGGCGCCGCCAGGCGAGCGTCCACAGCCCCGGAGAGACGGTATGGGGAACGTCGCGCGGCGTGAGCGGCGCGCCGGTGCGCAATGTCGCAAGATCGGTCGCCACGGCGTCCTCCCGGCCTACTTGAGCTGCACGCGCGGATCGACTGCCTTGTAGGTCAGGTCCGCGAGCAGGTTGGTGGCGATGGTGGCGAACGCGACGTACACGGTGATCGCCTTGATGACCGGGAAATCCGAGCGCTCGACCGCCAGGATGACCTCGCGGCCGATCCCCGGAATCGAGAAGAAGCGCTCGATGAGGAACGAGCCGAGCAGGAGGCCCGGCAGGATCGACATGAGGTTGGTGATGATCGGGATGGACGCATTGCGCAGCACGTGCACCATCATCACCCGGTTCTCCGACACGCCCTTGGCGCGGGCGGTGCGCACGTAATCCTGGTTGATCTCGTCGAGCACGAACGTGCGGTAGAGCCGCAGGTTGGGCGCGATGCTCACCGCGAGGCCGATCAGGATCGGCAGCGACGAATAGACGACGAGGTTCTCGACGAAGCTGTCGCCCCACCCCTGCACGGGGAACCACCCGAGCTTGTAGGCGAAGAAGTACTGGAAGACGATGATGTAGACCAGGATGGAGACCGACAGCGCGACGGTGCAGATGATCATCACCAGGCGGTCGGTGAGCGATCCGCGCACGTACGCGACGGCCAGCGCGAGCGTGATCGACAGGATCGTGTCGAGGATCAGCAGCGGCACCAGCACCGTGAGCGAGGGCCCCAGGCGCGTGGCGAGGATGTGCGACACGCGCTCGTTGGTGCTCCAGCTCGCGCCGAAGTCCGCCGTGACGATCTGCTTGATGAAGATGCCGAGCTGGACGTAGAACGGCTGGTCGACACCCAGCTGCCGGCGGATGTTGTCGATCTGCTCCTGGTTGCTGATCTTGCCGGCCAGCACGTAGGCCGGATCGCCGCCTACCCAGTTGAACAGGAAGAACACCAGCAGCACGACGCCGAGCATGGTCGGGATCATCTGCCAGATGCGCCGTACGATGTAGGCGGTCATGACGCTCGCCTGTTGCCAATTCCGCCGCGGGTGTCGCGTGGAAGGGGTTGCTCGGGGACCGCCGGCCGGTGCGGCGCCGAAGGCCGGCCGGCCGCGTGGGCGGCCGCAACGCCCCGCGGCCGGTCCTTTTGGAACCTGGCTGCGGTGCGGCGGTGGCGGCCTGTTCCCGGGGTTGCCGGGTAGCCGACCATTGTTGTCATTTCTCCTCTGCTGCTCACTGCACCTGCGCTACTGCCACTGCCAACTGCCCTCCTCCTCCTACATTCCTGCGCGGATCCGGCCCTGCCGAACATTGCTGGCGGGCCGGCCCGCTCCGGGCGGCACATTACCGGTTTTTATCCGCCACGTCGATGTATTGCCATTCCGAGTGCAGGATGGGGTGCTTCTTGTAGCCGAGCACCCGCGGCTGCACGAGCTGGTTGCGGTAACGCGAGATGTCCAGGCGCCACGGCGCGTACGCCTCGATGAGCCTGGCCATCTCCTTGTACAGGCGATCGCGCTCCGGCGAGTCGGGCTCGAGCCGCAGCGACTGCTCGTAGAGCTTGTCGTACTCGGGGATGCTCGCGCACGCATTGTTGTTCTGGTGGATGTTCTTGCTGTAGAGCAGCTGCATGAAATTGTCGCCGTCGGGCCAGTCGGCGATCCACGACGCCGTGCGCATCATGAGCTTGCACTGCTTCTCGAGCTTGATCTGCTCGGGAAACTTCTCCTTCACGCCTTCCATGCGCACGTTGATCAGGGCGAAGGCCTTCTGCCACATCTCTTCCTGCTGCCGCCCCAGCGAGTCGGGCCGCGTGTAGTACTTGACGGTGAGCGGCTTGCCATCCGGCAGCGTGCGGTACCCGTCGGGACCCTTCCTGTAGCCGAAGCGATCGAGCAGCGCATTGGCGCCCGCCGGATCGAACTTCACGCTCGTACGGTATTTGGGATCGTGTCCGACCACGCCCGGGGGGATCGGGAATTGCGCCTCGACCGCCTGGCCGTTGCGCACGATGCGGATCTCCTCGTCGACGTTGTACGCCATCGCCATCGCGCGGCGCAGCGCGACCTTCTCCTTGCTGAGGCCGCCCACGACCGGGTCCTGCATGTTCCAGAACATGTAGCTGATCTCGACGTCCACGTAGCGCGACAGCTTCACGCCCTTCTGGCGGAAGTCCGCGTTGAGGCGGCCGCTGTCGCCCTCGAAGACCTTGGGCGCGAGCGGGCCCTCCATGTTCATGATGTCGAGCTCGCCCTTCTGGAATGCGAGGAGGCGCGCCTGGTCCTCCTCCATGATGCTCACCTCGACGCGGCCGACCTGCGGCATCCTCTTGCCCTTCATCTCGGCAATCAGCGGCGCGTCGGCGGGGTCGTTGGAGCGGAAATCCCACGTGAAGCCGCGGAAGTCCGGATTCGCCTCGAGGATGATCTTGTTGCTGCGGATCCACTGCTTCAGCACGTAGGGGCCGGTGCCCACGGGATTGCCCATCGCGCGCCCGCTCTCGTCGCGATACGCTTCGATGACCTCGCGCGCGACGCCGGACGTCGGCTCGTGCGCCAGGATGTAGGGCAGGTTCCAGTCCGGCTGCTTGAGCTTGATGCGCAGCGTGTACTTGTCCGGCGTCTCGAAGCCGGCGATCTTGGCGTCGTAATCGAACTTGCCGCTCTTCTTCGCGGCTTCGGCGAGCTCGTCGAGCCCCTGGATCTTGCCTTCGACGAGCCAGGCCCAGGGCGACGCGAGCTTCGGATCGATGAGCCGCTTCAGCGCGTAGACATAGTCGTCGGCGACGAGCTCGCGCTTCTTGCCCTTGAACGCGGGATCCGGCGAGAAGTGGATGCCCTTCTTCAGCTTGAGCGTATAGACCTTGCCGCCTTCCGTGACCTGCGGCATGCCGTCCGCGGTGAGCGGGACCAGCTTGGCCGGCCGCGCGAGGTAGTCGTACGTGAGCAGCGTCTCGAAGATGGCCTGCTCGATGGTCCCCGAGTAGAGGTCCTGCGCGCCGGCAGGGTCGAAGCCGGTCTCCGCCGCCGGGAAGACCTGCCGAACGACCTTCGACATGTCTGCGGCGTGCACGGGCACTGCAAGCGGCGAGCACAGCGCGAGCACGGCGAGCGTGCGGCGCAGCGCGGTGGAAAAGGGCATCGCAAGGGTCATGACATCAGCTCTTCGGCTCGACATCCATGTACACGAATTCGGCCTGCAGGATGGGATGCTTCTTGTAGCCGAGCACGCCCGGCTGGATCAGCTCGTCGCGCTCGCGCGACACGTTCATGTTCCACGCCGCATCGACCTCCATCTGGCGCGTCATCTCGAGATAGAGATGGTTGCGCTCGGGCGAGTCGGGCAGCAGCCGCGCCTTCTCGAAGAACGCGTTGTACGCCTTGGAGTCGTAGCAGCTGTAGTTGATCTGGCCGATGTTCGGGCCATAGAGCAGCTGCAGGAAATTCTGGCCGTCGGGATAGTCGGCGGTCCATGCCGCGCCCCACATCATGAGCTGGCATGCCTTCGCCTGCTTCAGGTGATCGGGAAACTTCCCGATGTCGAACTCGATGTGGAGCCCGATGCCGTCCATCGACTTCTTCCACAGCTCCGCGTACTGCCGGTAGATCTGCGAGCTCTCGGACGCATACCGCAGCACCAGCGGCTTGCCGTCGGGCAGCGTGCGATAGCCGTCGGCCGCGCGCTTGTACCCGAAGTGGTCGAGCAGCTTGTTGGCGAGCACCGGGTCGTACGGGTTGATCGTGTGGTACGCGGGATCGAAGCCGACGACGCCGTACGGGATGGGCATCTGCGCCTTCACCGCCTGGCCGCGGCGGATCACCTCGATCTCCTCGTCGACGTTGTAGCCCATGATGATCGCGCGGCGCAGCGCGATCTTCTCCCTGGTGAACCCGCCAAGCAGCGGATCGCGCGTATTGAGCATGACGTACGTCAGGTCAGGATCGATCGTCTTGTAGAGCGTCATGCCGCGCTTCGCGAGCGCCGGGAGGATCTTGC
>Ga0308173_10000680_pt1 | contig 15204 bp, 12 predicted proteins | sample PhyPR1_FD_203716 | JGI IMG/M metagenome (GOLD analysis project Ga0308173, IMG submission 203716) | Soil microbial communities from UC Gill Tract Community Farm, Albany, California, United States - DLSLS.P.R1 | ecosystem: Environmental > Terrestrial > Soil > Agricultural land | place: USA...
GCCGCCGCCTGGCGTAAGCAGCGCACCTTGTGTATCCGTGACGCGCATCTTCGCGAGCCACGCCTCGAATTCGGGCGCGCGCTTCAGGTTCAGCACCCGGCGGACATACAAGGCGTCGTGGAACGAGGTGCTCTGATAGTTGAGCATCACGTCGTCCGCACCGGGCACGCCCATGATGAAGTTCACGTTCGCGACGCCGAGGAGCGTGAGTAGCGTATCCATATCGTCCTGATCCGCCTGCGCGTGGTTCGTGTAGCAGATGTCGCAACCCATCGGCACGCCGAGCAGCTTGCCGCAAAAGTGGTCTTCGAGCCCGGCGCGAATGATCTGCCGGCCATCGTAGAGATACTCCGGCCCGATGAAGCCGACCACGGTATTCGTCAGCAGCGGACGGAAGTGGCGCGCGACCGCGTAGGCGCGCGCTTCGCACGTTTGCTGATCGACGCCATGATGCGCATTTGCCGACAGCGCGCTGCCCTGGCCGGTTTCGAAGTACATGACGTTATCGCCGACGGTCCCGCGCGAGAGCGACTGCGCCGCGTCGTGCGCTTCGGCCAGCAGAGCAAGAGACACGCCGAAGCTCGCGTTGGCGCGCTCGGTGCCCGCAATCGACTGAAACACGAGATCGACCGGCGCGCCGTTCTCCATCGCGGCCAGCGTGTTAGTGACGTGCGTGAGGACGCAGGACTGCATCGGCACGTCGTAGCGCTGACGGAAGTCGTCCATCATCGTGAGCAGCGCGGTGATGGCGGCGGGCGAATCCGAGGCCGGATTCACGCCGATGACGGCATCGCCGCAGCCGTAGAAAAGCCCGTCGAGCATGGACGCGGCGATGCCCTTGGGATCGTCGGTCGGGTGATTGGGCTGGAGGCGCACGGAGAGCCGCCCCGGCAAGCCGATGGTCGTGCGAAACCGCGTAACCACAGGCCGTTTTCTGGCGGCGAGGATCAAATCCTGGTTGCGCATGAGCTTCGAGACAGCGGCAGCCATTTCCGGCGTCACGCCCATCTTGACGCTTTCGAGCGCCGCCGTTTCGGTGCGGTCGGAAAGCAGCCATTCGCGAAATTCGCCGACCGTCAGATGCGCAATCGGCGCAAAGGCCTCGGCGCTGTGTGTATCGACGATGAGGCGCGTGACTTCATCGTCCTCATAGGGAATGAGCGGCTCGTCGAGGAACGCGCGCAACGGTACATTCGCGAGCGCCATTTTCGCCGCGACGCGCTCTTCTTCGGACGCCGCCGCGACGCCCGCCAGCTCGTCGCCGGAGCGCTGCGGACTCGCGCGGGCGAGCAGGGTACGGAGGTCGTCGAAGCGGTAGCGGCGCACGCCGATCGTCTGCTGATAGCTCATCGCCTCTCCTCGCCGCGTCGACGGACTCGTGGTGCGTTCACTTTAACCGCATCGCGTGCGAGTGCAAAAATCCGCGCGCCGAATCGAAATCGCCGCCCCGTGCGATAATTTTGGGCTTAGCCGCCGCCCGAATTGCGCTCATTCTCTCGTGAAAAACCTGCTCGCTTCCATCGACCGCCTCGCTGATTTCGACGAAATCGTCGATGTCCGCACGCCGCTCGAATTCGCCGAGGACCACATTCCCGGCGCCATCAACGCGCCCGTGCTCGAGAACCACGAGCGCGTGATCGTCGGCACCATGTACAAGCAAGTCTCGCCGTTCGAAGCGACGCGCGTCGGCGCGGCAATGGTCGCGCGCAATATCGCGCGTCATCTGGAGACGCTTTTTGCCGACCGTCCGCGCAACTGGCGTCCGCTGATTTACTGCTGGCGCGGCGGCAAGCGCTCCGGCTCCATGACGACATGGTTCAACATGATCGGCTGGCAGGCGCGTCAGCTCGATGGCGGCTACAAGAGCTACCGGCGCGACGTGCTCGACCGGCTCGCCACCTTGCCGGCGCGCTTTCGCTACGTGGCGCTGATCGGCCATACGGGCAGCGGCAAGACGCGCCTCTTGCAGGCGCTCGCGCAGGCCGGCGCGCAAGTGCTGGATCTCGAAGGGCTGGCGGCGCACCGCGGGTCGCTGCTCGGCGCGCTGCCGGGGCAGGCGCAGCCGTCGCAAAAGGCGTTCGATTCCGTGCTCGTGGATACCTTGCGCCACTTCGATCCGGCGAAGCCCGTTTTCATCGAGGCGGAAGGGCGGCGTATCGGCGCGATCTCCTTGCCGGATTCGATGCTCGACAGCCTGCACGCCGCCGCGTGCGTCGAAGTGGAAGCCCGCCGCGAGGAACGCATCGCGTTCCTGCTGCAGGACTACGCGCATCTCTTCGACGACCCCGCGTTCTTCAAGGCGCAGCTTTCGAAGCTCGTCGCGCTGCATAGCCGGGAGCGCGTCGGCCATTGGCATCGACTGATCGATGAAGGCGCACGCGCCGACCTGTTCGCCGAACTGATCGACCGCCATTACGACCCGGCGTATGGACGCAGCAGCCGCGCGCTTTACACACAGTTGCCGCACGCTGCGCACATGCTGTTTCGCCCGAACGACGCCGACAGCCTCGACCAGGCGAAGGCGCTGCTCGCGCAGTTATCCGAGACCGCTCCGGCGCTCGACTGATTTTTACCCGAACGAAAAAAGAATATGACCACGCTTCGACAACCTCGCGTCGCGCTCGGCTGGATGGTGTTCCTGCTGATCGCCGTTTTGGGCCTCTTTTACGTCAAATGGTTTCCGTACTACAACCGCGCATTCGTCGCGGCGAGCCAGCATTCCATCGGAAAGTCGATTCTGATGGGCGCGGCCGCCAGCGCGCCGGAGCCGTCGTGGCGCGCCGCGCTCGATTACGCGATGGCCTACGGCAAGGCGATCTGGCAAGCCATGGTCCTCGGCCTCTTGCTCGGCTCTGCCGTGCAGGCGCTCATTCCGCCGCGCTGGGTCGCGCGGGCGCTCGGCGAGCATAACTTCGGCAGCGTGGTGAACGGCGGGCTGATGTCCCTGCCGGGCATGATGTGCACGTGCTGCGCGGCGCCGGTCGTCGCGGGACTGCGGGCGCGGCAGGCTGCGCCGGGCGCGGCTATCGCGTTCTGGCTCGGCAACACGGTGCTCAATCCGGCTGCGCTGGTCTTCATGGGCTTCGTGCTCGGCTGGGAGTGGACCGGCTTGCGGCTCGTGCTCGGCGTGCTGATGGTGTTCGGCCTGGGCTATGCCGTGAATCGAATGGTGACGCCCGCGCAGGCAGCGGCATCGCGCGAGGCGCTGGCGAAGCTCATCGAGCAGGACGAGCCCGGTACAGCCTTCTCGCGGTGGATAAAAATTCTCGGCCGCATGACGGCGAGACTCGTGCCGGAGTACATCGTGCTTGTGCTGCTGCTCGGCGCGGCGCGCGCGTGGCTCTTTCCGCACATCGGGCCGGACATCGACAACGGCGTGCTGTGGATCGTCGCGTTCGCGGTCGCGGGCATGCTCTTCGTCATTCCGACCGCGGGCGAGGTGCCCATCATCCAGGCGATGCTTTCGCTCGGCATGGCGGCCGGCCCCGCGGGCGCGCTGCTGATGACGCTGCCGCCCGTCAGCGTGCCGTCGCTCGCCATGCTCGCGCGGTCGTTTCCGCCGCGCGTGCTGGCGTTCGTCGCTGGCTCCGTCGTGACGTTCGGCATCATGGCCGGTGTCATCGCAGCGACGTGCTTCTGACGTCATGCTTAGTGGATGGCCGTCCCCAGGCGGATCAGCAGCTTGAACGGCAGCGCGAGCAGCATTGCGCCGCCGACGCCGGTCACCCACAACGCGACGAACCAGAATGCTTTTCGCGCGCGCTCAATGGTAGTGATGTTCGCCATGACGCACCTTTCCTCTGAAAACCCAATAGCCTAACGTCGTGTACACGACGATCACGGGCAGAATCACCGCCGCGCCGACAATTGTGAAGAGCTGGCTCGAACGGGGCGCGGCTGCGTCCCAGATCGAGACGCCGGGGAAGATGTCATGCGGCGAGATGCTCGCAATCAATCCCGCGTAGCCGAGCAGCACGAAGCCGAGCGCCATCGCAAACGGGCGCTTTTCGTGGCGCGACTTGATCGACCGGCGCATCGCCCATGCGCACACCGCGACCAGCAGCGGCACCGGCAGCAAGCGCCAGAAGAGCGGCGAGTCGAACCAGCGCGACGCGATGCTCGCGTCGAGCAGCGGCGTCCAGACACTGACCACGGCAATCGTCGCGAGCTGCAGCAGCGTGAGCGGCCATACCACGCGATACATGCGCCGCTGCAGATCGCCTTCCGTCTTCGCAATCAGCCAGCACGCGCCGAGCAGCGCATACGTGACGACGAGCGCGCCGCCCGTGAACATCGAAAAGGGCGTGAACCAGCCGAAGGCATCGCCGGAAAAGCGGCCGTCCGCGACCGGAATGCCGTCCAGAAACGCGCCGAGCGCCACGCCCTGAAAGAACGTCGCTCCCGCCGATCCGCCGATGAACGCGAGATCCCACAGATGCCTGGTGCGCGACGCCTTCGCGCGAATCTCGAACGACACGCCGCGAAAGATCAGGCAGACGAGCATCAGCATGAGCGGCAGATAAAGCGCGGAGAGCACGGTGGCATAGACCATCGGGAAGGCGGCGAAGAGGCCGGCGCCGCCTAGCACGAGCCACGTTTCGTTGCCGTCCCAGACCGGCGCGACGGTGTTCATCATCACGTCGCGGTCGTGTTCGTCCGGAAAAAACGGAAAGAGAATGCCGATGCCGAGGTCGAAGCCGTCGAGCACGACGTACATCAGAAGGCCCAATGCGATGATCGCGGCCCAGGCTAATGTCAGATCCATGTCGTTACGCTCCTTCGATGGACTGGTTGGGCAGGGAAAGCGGCCGGCGCGCGCTGCCCGGCGACGCTGACGGTGCCTGCGGCGTCTGACCCGGCAACGCGGGCCCGTGACGCAGCAGCTTGAGCATGTAGTAGATGCCGGTGCCGAATACGATCGTGTAGACGATCACGAACGCGAGCAGCGACACGCCCACTTGCTGCGCGGTGACGGGCGAGACGGCGTCGGCCGTGCGCATCACGCCATAGACAACCCACGGCTGACGGCCCGCTTCGGTCGTGATCCAGCCTGCGAGCAGCGTGACAAAGCCGGTCGGCCCCATGAACAGTGCGAAGCGATGGAACCAGCGCGCGTCGAACAGCTTGCGCTTGCGATGCAGCAGCCACGCCGTCACCGACATCAGAATCATCAGCACACCGAGCCCCGCCATCACGCGAAAACTCCAGAACACGAGCGTCGAGTTCGGGCGCTCGTCTTTCGGGAAAGACTTGAGGCCGCGAATTTCGCCGTCCCAGCTATGCGTGAGGATCAGGCTGCCGAGATGCGGGATCTGCACCGCATATTTCGTGGTTTCCGCCTGCATGTCCGGAATGCCGAAGAGGTTCAGGGAAGCGCCGCCTTTCTCCGTCTCCCAGATACCTTCGATTGCCGCGATCTTCGCCGGCTGATATTCGCGCGTGTTGAGACCGTGCGCGTCGCCGACGATCGCCTGAATGGGCGTCAGCGCAAGCAGCAGCCAGAGCGCCATCGAGAACGTCTTTTTGATCGCCGGATCGCGACGGCCCTGGAGCAGATGCCACGCGCCCGTTGCCGCGACGACCAGCGCAGCGACGATGAATGCCGCAATCGCCATATGTGCGAGACGGTAGGGGAACGACGGATTGAAGATGATCGCGAACCAGTCGACCGGCACGACGTGATCGCCCTCGATGCGAAAGCCTTGCGGCGTCTGCATCCAGCTATTGGAAGCGAGAATCCAGAACGTGGAGATGATCGTGCCGATGGCCACCATCAGCGTCGCGCCGAAATGCGCCTTCGGGCCGACCTTGTTCCAGCCGAACAGCATGATGCCGAGGAAACCGGCTTCGAGAAAGAACGCGGTCATCACTTCGTAGGTCAGAAGCGGACCGGTGACGGGACCGGCGAAGCTCGAGAAGCCGCCCCAGTTCGTGCCGAACTCGTACGCCATCACGACGCCCGAGACCACGCCCATGCCGAACGCGACTGCGAAGATTCTCGACCAGAACAGGCACAGCTCCTTGTAGACCGGTTTGCCGGTTCTGAGCCATGCGCCTTCGAGCACGGCGATGAAGCTCGCGAGCCCGATGGAGAGCGCCGGGAAAATGATGTGAAACGATACGGTGAACGCGAATTGAATCCGCGCAAGATCGAGTGCTTCAGGAGTGGAATGCATGATGACGTCTGCTTTGAGATTCGCGCGCCCGTGTTGCGTTTGGCAGGCCGGGACGGTCCTTTGTTGAATTGCTTCGGGCAACGGAGCGGAGCTTAGTCCCGATATGCAGCGTCTGTTGCGCTGCGTCAGTGAAAGATCATTGCGCGGAAATGTCGCGGTTTCGAGAGCGTCGCGCCGCTAGATCGTTGATATTCATCGACTTTAACCAAGCCGGGCGCGGTCGTTGCGGTAGCCGCGCACAGTCCGCGTCGCGACAATCAACCGCACTGCGTCATGCCGGTTGCTCGACATCCGGCAATGCGCCGCCATCGGAAATGAGCGAACGAAGTTTGACCGCCGTGCCGCTCGGAAACCGTGTCCGCGCGGGTACGATAATGGCTTTGAGCGCAGAACCACGCGCGAATAAAAGGGAGAACCAATATGCGCCTCGATGATGAAGCGGAAAGTCAGAACGTCGAAGACCGGCGCGGCTCGGGCGGATTTTCGATAGGTGGCGGATCGATCGGGATAGGGACGATCGTCATCGCGCTCGCGGCATCGTATTTCTTCGGCATCAACCCGATGACGATCATCAACGGCGCGCAAGTGCTGCACGGCAACGCGCCGCAACAGCAAGCCGCGCCCAGCAACGCGCCGCCCGCCAACGATTCGGGCGCGGTGTTCGTGCGCCGCGTGCTCGGCAATACCGAGCGCACGTGGGAACACATTTTCCGCACGCAGTTCAAGCAGGACTATCCGGCACCGAAGCTCGTGCTGTTCTCGGGCGGCACGCAGACCGGTTGCGGCACGGGCGAATCGGCGATGGGACCGTTCTACTGTCCGGCCGACCGCAAGGTGTATATCGATCTCTCGTTTTATCGCGAACTGCGGGACCGCTTCGGCGCGGGCGGCGACTTTGCTCAGGCGTATGTGATCGCGCATGAAGTCGGGCATCACGTGCAGAACGTGCTCGGCATTTCTGACAAGGTCGACAGCGCGCGTTCGCGGTTGTCGCGCGAGCAGGCGAATGCGCTGTCCGTGCGCGTCGAGCTGCAGGCGGACTGCTTCGCCGGCGTCTGGGCCGCGGTTGCGCAGCAAGACAACGCCAAGCTGATCGAACCAGGCGATTTCGAGCAGGGGCTGAATGCAGCGGGGGCAATTGGCGACGACCGCCTGCAACAGCAGACGCAGGGGCGCGTGGTCCCGGAAGCGTTCACGCACGGAACCAGTGCGCAGCGGCAGCGGTGGCTGCGGCGGGGAATGTCGACCGGCGATATCCGTCAGTGCGATACCTTTTCGGCGCAGACGTTATAAGTCGACTACGTTTATGCGCATAACACTGTCGAACCGGCGCGTGCAGGCGTATTCGCCGTAGCGCTTCCCGGATCGCTACGTCGTCATCCGGCGTCATGTGGGCGCCCGAAGTACTCGAACTCCTTCATGACCGGGCACGGCTCCTCGCCACGCGCGGCGTCAGCTTCCCGGAAAGCCGTCCGGAAAGAGCCGTTCGATCGCCGCCTCGAAGTGTTGAACGGGCGCGGCGCCGCGCAGCGCAATGGGCGGCGGCGGTTCCTTTCCGGGCGCGGCTTCGCGCGACAGCACCGCGAACGGCACGCCGCTCACGCCGATTTTCGTCGCGAACTCTTCGTCTTCCACGACCAGATCGGTGTAAGTGCCCTCCTCAAGCGCTTCTTCGAGCAATTCGGGATCGACGCCGCAGGTCGCGGCGATGTCGAGCAGCGCGTCCTGATCGCCAATATCAATGCCTTCCTCGAAGTACGCCTTGAAGATCGCGCGATGCACGGCGTCGTAGCGGCCCGATTCGCGCGCGAACATCGCCGTTTCGAACGCCTTGCGGCTGCGCGGCGCGACGGGCGGCATGCGCATCAGGAGCCCGCGGTCTTCGGCGAGCGGGCGAACCGATTTCTCCCACGATTCGACAATGTGATCGCTATTCGGATCGAGCAGCGCTGTCGGCTCGGGGCGCAGTTCGAACGCGTGCCAGCGAATCTCGACGGCGTCCCCGTAAGCGTTGCGCAACTGGTCGAGCACTGGCGTTTCGAGGTAGCAGAAGGGGCAGACGAAGTCCGACCAGACGTCGATAAACAAAAGGGGCGTGGATGCCATGAAAGCCTCTGAAACGAATGAATTGCGGCGGCTCGCGCGCGTGCACGAGCCGCAAAACCGGTATGTTAGCGCGTGCGGCGGCGTGCCGCGCCAGCGGAAAAGGCTTCAGAAGCCGCCATCGAGCTCGATCTTGCTGCCATCGAAGAAACGCGACAGACGGAACGCGTGCGGATCGACAAGCGGGGAATCGTTCGCGACCAGATCCGCCATCAATTTACCCGCGCCCGGACCGATGCCGAAGCCGTGGCCGGAGAATCCCGTCCCGATGAAAAGCCCAGGCACGCGCGGCACATCCGAGATGACCGGTACGGCGTCCGGCGTGACGTCGATATAACCGGCCCACGCCTGCTCGACTGTCACAAGCGCGAGCGACGGAAAAATTGCGCGGAATTCGGCCAGCGCGGTCTGGTTGAATGCTTCGACGGGCGCGGGGTCGAGCGTGCGCACTTGCTCGAAGACCGTCGGCTGATCGAGCGGCCAGCGGCGCGGACGACGCAGTTCTTCGAAGAAGCGCGCGTTGAAGCTCAGCTTGATCGACCCGAACTGGCTCCTGAGCGCCGGCAGAAACTTGGCGAACAGCCGGAAACTGTCGGGCGTAATGTCGCTATAGCTGCGAAACGCGTTCGCGATCGAATAGCCGCCGTCCAGCCGCTTTCGATACCCGACCGCCTGATTGCACGCGCTGACGTCCGGCCCGTCCGGAAGCGGCGCCGTGCGCATGACGGACGAGCGCACCATCAGTTGCGGGATGTCCACGCCGAGATTGCCCGCGAAAAGCCGCGTCCACGCGCCGCCCGCGACCACGACGCTATTGCAGCGAATTCGCCCATATTCGGTGACCACACCACTGACCGCGCCGCCGCTCGTCTCGACGCCGCGCACGGCACACGGCGTCGCGATCTTCACGCCGCGCTGCCGCAACGCCGCGGCCATCGCGGGTACGGCGCGTTGCGGTTCGGCGCGGCCATCGCTCGGCGTGTAGATGCCGCCGGCGAAACGGCGCACGGAGCCGGGCAACAGCGCGGCGGTTTCGTCGGGCGAGACGATGCGTGAATCCAGCGCGCCGCGGCCGACTTTGGCGACGGCGCGCGCGAGCCAGGCTTCGTGATCGGCGAGGGCGCTGGTGTCGTCGGCGGCGTACAGGATGCCGCATTCGCGATAGCCGCTGTCGATACCGAGATCGGCATCCATTCGCCGCCACAGCTTTAGGCTTTCGAGGCTCAACGCCAGTTCACGCAGATCGCGATGCGTCGCGCGGCACCAGCCCCAGTTGCGGCTCGACTGCTCGCCCGCGACATGACCTTTCTCGCAGACCGCCACCGAAAATCCTTTCTCCGTGAGAAAGCGCGCCGTGCTGATGCCGATGACTCCGCCGCCCACGACGACCACGTCGACGCGTTCAGGCAGCACGCGATCTTCCGCGATGCGTTCGGTAGGCGGTCCCATGCTATGCCGCTCCCTTGAGCGCGGCGCGTTCTGCGTTTTCACTCATGCTGTGTTCTCTCCGATGATGTTCGGACCGGGCGCACGGCGCCCCGGAGTCGGCAAGCATGCTAAGGGAATCGGCGACGCTTCGCCATATGAACAAAAGTCGTGCTGCTGCGCGCTCGCTGCATCGGGAGGCCCGATCCGCTACGATGGACGCGATGCGTCGCGCACAGTTGCACTCGCGCGACGCGTCTAACGACAAGCGTCATCGAGACCGGGCGCAGGCAGCGTCCTGGCGCGTACGTTCATCGGCGCACGCGGGCGCGCCGGTCATCACAATTCCACCATGTTCATGGAGAACTCTCGTGCAAAAGACTGCATCGGCTAAATGGAGCGGCGGCATCAAGGATGGCAAGGGTTTCATCTCGACGCAAACCGGCGTGCTCAACGAAGCGCCGTATGGCTTCAAGTCGCGGTTCGAAGAAGGTCCGGGCACGAATCCCGAGGAACTGATCGGCGCCGCTCACGCGGGCTGCTTCACGATGGCGCTCTCGCTGCAACTCGAACTGGCGGGCATGAAGGCGGAAAGCCTCGAAACCAGGTCGACGGTCACGCTGGAAAAGGACGGCGAAGGTTTCACGATCACGTCCTGCCAGCTCGATCTGAAGGCGAAGATTCCCGGCGCGGACCAGGCCGCGTTCGACAAGGCGACGCAAGCGGCCAAGGAAGGCTGCCCGGTGTCGAAGCTGTTCGCGGGCAACGCGACCATCACGCTGAACGCGGAACTCGTGTCGTAAGTTTCACTCGAAGCACGGACGGTGCATGCCGTCCGTTTCTGCGTCCGGATCATTGCTGCAAGCCGCCGCGCCGCGCGAGCTTGTGCGCGTACATGCGGCTGTCGCTTTCCGCGAGCAGATCCAGTACCGTCGTGTGCCGCGCCGGATCGAATTGCGTCTGACCGACACTGAAGCGGATCGCGTAGGCGGCACGCTCGCTGGCGAGCGCGTCGCGCAGGCGGCCGAGCGCGCGCGTTGTCTGGTCTTCGTCGGCATCCGTCAGCAGCGCGACGAATTCGTCTCCGCCCAGCCGGCCGAGCACATCGGTTTCGCGCAGCGCGGTGCGCAATGCGGCGGCGAAGGTCGCGAGCGCGCGGTCGCCTTCGCCGTGGCCGTAGGTGTCGTTGATCTGCTTGAAGCCGTCGAGATCGAAGAAAAGCAACGACGCGCGATGCCCCATCCGCTTGCAGACGTTCAGCGCGTGCTGCGCGAGCGCCTCGAAGCCACGCCGGTTCGGAATGAGCGTGAGATCGTCCACCGTCGCGAGTTCTATTGCCGCAAGCTCCTGTTCCGCGATGTGGGCGAGATCGCGCAGGAGTCCGCGCTGCTCGACATCGAAGAGGCGCGGCCGGGTGTCGATAAGACAAAGCGTGCCGAGCTTCGCGCCATTCGTGATCGTCAGCGGCTGGCCTGCATAGAAGCGGATGCGCGGCTCCCCGGTGACGAGCGGATTGTCGTGGAAGCGGCTGTCGGCACGCGCGTCGGGAATCAGAAGAATGTCGTCGTTCAGGATGGCGTGCGCGCAGAACGAGACATCGCGGGTAGTCTCGCGCGCTTCCAGGCCGGCGCACGACTTGAACCACTGCCGGTTTTCGTCGACGAGACTGACGAGCGCAATCGGAATGTCGAACATGTAGCGGGCGAGACGCGTGAGCCGGTCGAAGCGCTCCTCGGGCGGCGTATCCAGAATCCGAAGCGTGCGCAGCGTGGCGACGCGGGCCGATTCGTTCTCGGGTTTGGGTGCGGCGAGCATGAGTCTGCGGTTCCTCTACACGTTGACGCGCGGTCAAGTGGCGCGCGGATGATTTCGTTAGACCTGTTTTTCAGAAAACGTGCGATTGACTCATTGCGTTGACCGTTGTAGGCCGCCTCGGCCCGGCGGCGGGCGCTATTATCCGGGGTCTGCGGGCGCTGGCATCGCCATCCACCCGACAATTTCGTTCACTCGATCCACCCGGAGCGCCGATGAAACTCAAGCTCGACTGGACCATCATTACGCCGATTATCGCGGTCGCCGTGCTCGGTGCGGCGGCGCTGATGCACGGCGTCGTCCTGACAGTGCTCGCGGCCATTGCGCTTGCGCTCGCGGTGTTCGCGGCCGTGCATCATGCGGAAGTGGTCGCGCATCGCGTGGGCGAGCCGTTCGGCACGCTGGTGCTGGCGGTCGCGGTGACGGTGATCGAAGTCGCACTGATCGTCTCCGTGATGCTGTCCGGCGGCCCCGAGAAAGCAGGACTGCCACGCGATACGGTGTTCGCCGCAATCATGATCTGCAGCAACGGCATCGTGGGTCTGTGCCTGCTCGTGGGCGGCTTGCGGCATCACGTGCAGGACTTCCAGTTGCAGGGCGCGAGCGCGGCGCTCGCCACGCTCTGCGCGCTGTCCGTTCTGACGCTGGTGCTGCCGAACTTTACGAGCACGGTCGCGGGCCCGGCGTTGTCGACTTCGCAACTGGTCTTCGTCGGCGTCGTGTCGCTCGTACTTTACGTGGTCTTCGTGTTCGTGCAGACCATCCGGCATCGCGCTTACTTTCTGCCGTTCGTGCCGCAAGCGGTCGTGCAATCCCCCGCAGCCGAGGACGAAGCGCCGCACGCGCCGCCGCCGACCAACGGCGAAGCATGGTTCGCGCTCGCGCTGCTGATGATTTCGCTCGTTGCCGTGGTGGGCCTGGCGAAGCTGCTTTCGCCGACGGTCGAGGCCGGCGTCGAGGCGGCCGGCGCGCCGGAAGCGGTCGTCGGCGTCGTCATCGCGGCGCTCGTGCTGCTGCCCGAAGGACTCGCGGCGCTGCGAGCGGCGCGCCTCAACCGCCTGCAGACTAGCCTGAACCTTGCGCTCGGCTCGGCGCTCGCGAGCATCGGTCTGACCATTCCGACGGTGGCCGTCGTCTCGATTGCGCTCGGCCAGCCCATTTCGCTCGGTCTTGCGCCGAAGGAAATCACGATGCTCGCGGTCACGCTGCTTGTCTCGGTCATCACGCTCGGAACGGGGCGCTCGACCGTGCTTCAGGGCGTCGTGCATCTGGTCATTTTCGCGGCTTTCCTGTTTCTCTCGGTCGTGCCGTGATTTCCGCGCGGGTTTGCTAACATGCGGGTTTTCCCCGTAAGGCGCCTCGCTGCAGACGCTGCAACGTGCGTATGCGGCGCGTCAGCATTCGCCGCAAATCTCGAAGGATTGGAATGTCGCAACAGAAGTTCGTCAGGAAATCTGCATCGTTCGCTTTGCGCGCGATGCTCGCAGCACTCGCCGTCACCTCGTTTTCCGCCTACGCCCGTGACATCTCGCAAATTCGCTTTGCCGTGGACCCGTCGTATCCGCCGTTCGAATCGAAGCAGCCCGACGGCAAGCTCGTCGGCTTCGATATCGATCTCGGCAATGCGCTCTGCGCCCAGATGAAAGTCAAATGCGTGTGGGTCGAGAACAATTTCGACGGCATGATTCCCGGCCTCAAGGCGCGCAAGTTCGACGCCGTGCTCTCGGACATGGGCATCACCGAAGAGCGTCTGAAGCAGATCGACTTCACCAACCCGCTGTATGACACGCATGCGCAGCTCGTCGCGCGGGCGGGCTCGGGGCTGCTGCCCACGCCGCAAGCGCTTGGGGGCAAGCGCGTCGGCGTTGAGCAGGGCACCGTGCAGGAACGCTATGCGAAAGCCAAGTGGGAGCCGCAGGGCGTGACGGTGGTCGCGTATGCCGATCAGGAGCAAGTGGAGGGCGATCTCGTCGCGGGCCGTATCGACGCGATGTTCACCGACGCTGCCCAAGCCGCCATCGGCTTTCTGAAAAAGCCGCAGGGCAAGCCATTTGCGCTCGTCGGTCCGATCGTCGAGGACAAGGCGCTGATCGGTCCGGGTACGGCTATCGGCCTGCGCAAGGGCGACGCCCAGCTTCAGAGCGGCTTGAACCAGGCGTTCGACGATCTGAAGAAGAACGGCACGTTCAAGCGCATTATGGCGAAATACTTCGAGACGGACGTTTCGATCCGGTAATTACGCGCGGCATTGGCGTAACTGAAGGAAGGCATCGCTTGCGGTGCCTTTTTTTTGCGTGTGGGACGCGGGTGCCATTAGGGGCTATCGGTACGGGCTGCATGGCGATGGGTTTTCGAAGGTGTCTTTACTGGACTCTGCATGGGGACGGCCGGGTTGGGCGCGATTCTCGGTCCTAATGACAAACCCAGTTTGCTCACGTTGCACGCTCGGTCGAATTGTCAGCAGCAATGCGACGTCTCGGATGGACGAACTTCAACGCAGAACGGATATAAACGCGCGCGAGGGAAGTGCGTAATCCAATCGAACTTTCTAAGGCCTCTCTCCCGGCAACTACCGAACACGCGGACTCGCCGATGATGATCATCATCGATCGCAGCGGCTTTGGCATCTCTGGACTTACAGTGGCAGGTTTGCGGTAGCAAGGCAGTTCGCGGCGGTGGCTGGTTCAATCAGCCACGCATGCCGCGGCGGATTCAATCTTGTTTTTCAATAGCGCGTTTTTGAACTCTCTCTGGAGCCGAACCCAGCACGAACTCGGTGTTCTCCAATTCAATCAACACGCGCGAGAGGACCTCATCCCAGTTACCGCGTTCCTTCTGAGTGAAGATGCGCATGCTTGGATACCACGGACTGTCTTCGCGGTTGCGCAACCATCGCCAGCAGCCGGCAAAGCGATGCAATAACCACACTGGTTTGCCCATTGCGGCCGCCAGATGAGCGACCGAGGTATCGACTGAGATGACCAGGTCAAGGCATGCAATGAGCGCAGCCGTGTCCGCGAAGTCTTTCATCTCGTTCATCCAGTCGACGACCTTCACGCGCTGATCAGGCTTGAGTTGCTTGTCGTGGCTTTCCGGTTCCTGCAGACTCACCCAGCACGCGTGAGGCCAGTCGATGAGCGCGTTCATACGATGCGGCGGAATGCTTCTCCACTGATCAGGCTCCAAGTGCCCGTGTCCGCCCGCCCAAACCAGTCCAATTCTCGGACGCGGCGGTTTCCCGAGCCTTTCGAGCCGAACTGAGAATTTCCGGCTGATGCGCGGTTCTGCGCATAGGTACGGAATCGCGGCAGGTATGGTCTCTAGACCGGTTCGAAACGCCATTGGCATCGACATCAGGGGGATATACCGGTCCCATGCCCAGAAGTCATTTGGTAAGTCGTCGAGCAGAATCAGATTCGGCCAGCGCTTACCGAACGAGTCAGCGAGCAAGCGTCGCAGCGGTTTGGGACACACAAACCCCACCTCGGCGAATCGTCCCAATACCATTGGAAGGTAGCGGCAGAAGTGAATTGTGTCGCCAAGCCCCTGCTCGGCTAGCACGAGCAAGCGTTGTGGGCAGCGACAATTGTCGTGGCCGGTCGTTGACGCTTGTTTTGGCCGGTGGTGAGGAGTCGTAGGCGGCGTAGCCGCAGGAGACGACGAGCCACCGGCAGCGCCAGGTCGACGG
>Ga0308173_10000681_pt1 | contig 15177 bp, 13 predicted proteins | sample PhyPR1_FD_203716 | JGI IMG/M metagenome (GOLD analysis project Ga0308173, IMG submission 203716) | Soil microbial communities from UC Gill Tract Community Farm, Albany, California, United States - DLSLS.P.R1 | ecosystem: Environmental > Terrestrial > Soil > Agricultural land | place: USA...
GAAGTTCTCGTCGTTGTCGAGGCGCTTGTTCGTCTTCGCGAGCTCGTCACCGATGCGGTCGAGCTTCTCGAGGATCAGGTCGAAGCGGCGGTCGGAGAGGTCGTGCTCCATATGGTCATCGTAGTCGGCGAGCTCCTCGCGCAACCGTACGACGACGACCTCGCCGCCGAGCGCCGCCTGCACTTCGGCCAGCGTCCCGACGACCTCCACCTGCCGCGCGGCGCCCGCGTGCGCGAGCGCGATCTCGGCGAGCTCCCGCGGCGCGTCGCTGAAGACGCCGATCCGTGCCCCCGCCGCGGCGAGCCGCCGCAGCGCGGCGTTCGTGTCGGGACGTGGACGGATCCAGAGCGGCGCGCGGTCGGCGGCGAACCTCGTCAGCAGCGGGCGCCAGTCCCCGAGCGCCTCGTCGAGCACCGCCGTCGCCTTCTCCCGGTCCGGGGGCACGTCGAGCTCCACGCGCGTTCGCCGAGCGGCGTCCTCGAGCCACGCGTCCCACAGCGGCCGTGTGTCCGCGAGAACGCCGTCGAGGTCGAGTGCGAGCGCAAGGCCGGCCACGGGAGGCGATGCTAGATTCCCGTCACATACCGGCGAGCGGTGAGGGAACTCCGGTGCAAGTCCGGGACGGTCCCGCCGCTGTAAGGGGAGACGCTCTTCCGCCACGACGCCACTGGGTCGCAGACCCGGGAAGGCGGCGGGGGAGGGAGCCCCGAGTCAGAAGACCTGCCGCACGCCGCCAACCCGAACCCCTCGCGGAAGGAGGATTCGTGCACCGTCTCAGCATCGCTGTCGTCGCGGCCCTTGTCGCGGCGCTCACTGTCGTCTCGCTCTCGGCGGCTGCCCATCAGCGGACGCACGCCAAGCACCATCACCCGCACCGGATCGTCTCGCTCTCACCCACGGTGACCGAGGACCTGTTCGCAATCGGCGCGGGCAGGCAGGTCGTCGCGGTCGACAACCAGTCGAACTACCCGAAGCGCGCGCCGCAGACGAGCCTCTCCGGCTACGACCCGAACGTCGAGGCGATCGCGAACTTTCACCCCGACCTCGTCGTCATCTCGTATGACCCAGGCAACTTCGCCTCGCAGCTCCGCCAGCTCGGGATCAAGGTCGTGTTCGAGGCCGCGGCGACCAACCTGAAGGAGGCGTACCGGGAGATCCTCGGCCTCGGCCGCCTCACGGGCCACAACCGCGGCGCGAATGCCGTCGTCCGCTCGATGCGGAGGCACCTGGCGGCGATCGTGGCGAGCGTGCCGACGACGCGCCGCCATCTGCGCGTCTACCACGAGCTCGACCCGACGTACTACTCGGCCACGTCGCAGACCTTCATCGGCAGCGTCTACAAGCTCTTCGGCTTCCGAGACATCGCGGACGCGGCGGGCGGGACGGGCGGCGGCTACCCGCAGCTCTCGGGCGAGTACATCATCGCCAAGGACCCGCAGATCATCGTCCTTGCCGACACGAAGTGCTGCCGGCAGTCGTATGGGAGCGTGTCCACGCGGCCCGGCTGGGGCACGATCGCTGCGGTCGAGCACCATCGCGTGGTCACCGCCAACGACGACGTCGCCTCGCGCTGGGGGCCACGGATCGTGCAGTTCGCGCGCACGGTCGCGCGGCTCGCGAAGCAGGACTGAGTGGCCACGACGGCCGGCAGAGCGGAGGCGGCACCGGCACCGACACCCCGTGTCGAGGCGCGGGGTGTCGGCCTCCGCACCGGCCTCGTCACCCTCGCGTTCCTCATCGCGGCGCTCGCGGTCGGCCTCGCCGTCGGGCCGGTGCACGTCGGGATCGGCTCGATCCTCCGCTCGGCGCTCTCGTACGTCCCGTTCCTCCACGTCCAGCAGCCGCTCGGAGCGGTCGACCACGCCGTGATCTGGCAGCTGCGCGCGCCGCGGGTCGCGCTCGCCGCGCTGGTGGGCGGGATGCTCGCCGTCGCCGGCGCCTCGTATCAGGGCGTGTTCCGGAACCCGCTGTGCGACCCGTACCTCCTCGGCGTCGCGGGCGGAGCCGGTCTCGGCGCGACCCTCGCGATCGTCTATGCATCAGCCGCGACCGCGGGAAGCACCTGGACGGTGCCGCTGGCCGCGTTCGCCGGCGCGATCGCAGCGGTGGTCGTCACGTACGCCCTCGGACGCTCGGTCGGCGCCACCCACATGACGGGCGCGCTCGTGCTCGCGGGCGTCACCATGGCGACCTTCACGGCTGCGGTGCAGACGTTCGTCCAGCAACAGCACACGCAGCAGCTGCAGAACATCTACTCGTGGCTGCTCGGCGGCTTCTCGACCGCGACCTGGCACGACGTCGCGATCTGTGCGCCGTACATCGCGGTGAGCTCGCTCGTGCTCGTCCTGCACCGTCGCGTGCTCGACGTCCTGAGCCTCGGTGACGACGAGGCCGCGAGCCTCGGGATCGACGTCCCGCGCGCGCGGCTGGCGATCGTCGTCGCGGCCACGCTGGGAACGGCCGCCGCCGTCTCGGTGAGCGGCCTGATCGCCTTCGTCGGGATCATCGTCCCGCACACGATCCGGCTGCTCGTCTCGACGAGCTACCGGGCGGTCGTCCCGCTCTCGCTGATCGCGGGGGCCGGCTTTCTCGTCGTGACGGACGTCGTCGCGCGGACGGTCCTCTCGCCGGCCGAGCTGCCGATCGGCGTCGTCACCGCCTTCCTGGGCGCTCCGTTCTTCGCGATCGTCTTGCGCACCTCGAGGGCCGTCCGCTGATCGAGACGCGCGATCTCTGGGTGCGGTTCGGGCCGGTCGCGGCCGTGCGCGGGCTCTCGCTGCGCGCGGAGGCGGGAGGCTGGACGGCGCTGATCGGGCCGAACGGAGCCGGAAAGACGTCGGCCCTGCGCGCGCTCGCCGGGCTCGGGGCGTACGAGGGCGAGGTATTGATCGACGGACGGGACGCGCGTCGGCTTGGCCGTCGTGCCGTCGCGCGACTGGTCGCGTTCGTCCCGCAAAAGCCCGAGACGCCGGCGGCTCTGACGGTCGCCGAGTACGTCCTCCTCGGCCGCACGCCGCACATCGCTTATCTCGGCGGCGAGGGGCGTCGCGACCGCGAGGCGGCGACGCAGGCGTTGCGCCGCCTCGAGCTCGAGGGCTTCGCCGAGCGGCAACTCGGCTCGCTCAGCGGCGGCGAGCTGCAGCGCGCGGTACTCGCGCGGGCGCTCGCGCAGGAGGCGCCGGTGCTGCTGCTCGACGAGCCGACGACGGCGCTCGACCTCGGCCGGCAGCAGCTCGTGCTCGAGCTCGTCGACGCGCTGCGCGGGGACGGGCTGACGGTCGTGACCACGATGCACGACCTCACGCTCGCCGGCCAGTACGCCGAGCGGCTCGTCCTGCTGAACGAGGGCTCGGTCGTCGCCGAGGGGACGGCGGCTGAGGTGCTCTCCGCGCCGAACGTCGCGGCCCACTACGGCGCGAACGTCCGCGTCGTCGAGGACGAGGGGGGCGGCGTCTTCGTCTTTCCCGTGCGCCGCTAGACCTGTCTCGCCGGGCCCAGTCCTTCCTTGTAACAGACTGTTACTTGCGGTCTCGCTAGAGTGGCCGACGGCGCTCTGCGCCTCCTTATGCGCAACTGACCCGTCTCATCCGGCCCAGTCCTTGCAAGTAACAGACTGTTACTTGCGCTCGTTGTTGGAGGTCGTTGCGCATGTCTCGCCTTGCCGGCTCGCTCGTCGCGGCCGGAGTCTCGAAGTCGTACGGAGCCGAGGTCGTCCTGGCGGACGTCAGCCTCGTCGTGCCGCCGCGCGCGCGGATCGGGCTCGTCGGGCCGAACGGGGCCGGGAAGTCCACGCTCCTCCGCCTGCTCGCAGGGCTCGAGGAGCCGGACGCGGGCCGCATCCGCCGCACGCCGCCGGCGCTCGCGGTCGGCTACCTCGCGCAGGAGCGTGACACAGGCGACCGCTCGGGCGGGGAGGAGACGCGGGCGGCGCTCGCCGCGGTCTTCCGCGACGGCCCCGAGGTGCTTCTGCTCGACGAGCCCACCAACGACCTCGACTTCGCCGGCCTCGCCTGGCTCGAGCGCTCGCTGGCGTCGCATCCCGGCGCACTCGTGGTCGTCTCGCACGACCGCGCCTTCCTCGACCGTGTCGTCACGCGCCTCGTCGAGCTCGACGAATGGACGCGCGGGACGACGGAGTACAGCGGCGGCTGGAGCGACTACGAGGCCGAGCGCGAGCGGCGGCGCGACCGTCACTACCGGCGCTGGGAGTCGTCGGTCGCGGAGCGGCGGCGCATCGAGGAGCAGCAGCGCCGGATGGCCGAGTGGGAGCGACGGGGCTACGGCCAGGGCCGCAAGAAGAAGAAGTCGAAGGACGTGAAGCGGACGTACGGCGCGAAGCTCGCGCGGGTCGCGACCGTCGAGAAGCCGTATGAGCCGTGGGAGCTCCAGCTCTCGCTGACGCCGGCGGCACGCAGCGGCGAGGTCGTCGTCCGTCTCGAGGACGCGGTCGTCGAGCGCGGCTCCTTCCGGCTGGGGCCGCTCGACCTCGCTGTCGGCTGCGGCGAGCGGCTCGCGATCGCGGGGCCCAACGGGAGCGGCAAGACGACGCTGTTCGATGCGCTGCTCGGCCGGCTCCCGCTCGCCGCCGGCAGCCGCTGGCTCGGCCCCGGCGTCGTCCTTGGGGAGCTCGAGCAGGACCGCGCCGCACTGACCGGGCCGCAGACGCTGCTCGAAGTCTTCCGCGACTTCGAGGAGGGAGCCGCGCGCACGCTGCTCGCGAAGTTCGGCCTCGGCGCCGACGACGTCCTCCGCTCGGCGACGTCGCTCTCTCCGGGCGAGCGCACCCGCGCCGGCCTCGCGCTCCTGACCGCCCGCGGTGTCAACTGCCTCGTGCTCGACGAGCCCACCAACCACCTCGACGTCGAGGCGATCGAGGAGCTCGAGCGCGGCCTCGCCGGCTACGACGGCACCGTGATCCTCGTCACGCACGACCGCCGCTTCCTGGAGGCCTTCGCGCCCAGCCGTACCATCGAGCTGTGACCGTCGGCACCGCCTCGATCCTCACGATCGGGAACGAGCTCGTTTCGGGCGACGTGCCCAACACGAACGCTTCCTGGCTCGCCCGCCGGCTCGCGCCGCTCGGGGTCGAGGTCCGCCTGACGGCGGCGCTCCCGGACGAGATCGACGCCGTCGCGGCTTTCGTCCGTGCAGAGGCGCCGCGTGTCGACTTCCTGCTCGTCACGGGCGGCTTGGGCGGCACACCCGACGACCTGACGCGCGAGGCGATTGCGGCCGCCTTCGGCGTGCCGCAGGAGGAAGTGCCAGAGGTCGCCGCCGACCTGCGGACGCGGTTCACGCGTAACCCCGAGTACGCCGCGCGCTGGGCGCTCCTCCCTCGCGGCAGCCGGCCGCTCGCGAACCCAATGAGCGGCGCGCCGGGCTTCGCGATCGAGAACGTCTACGTCCTGCCCGGCCTCCCGTCGGAGATGGAGGCGATGTTCGCGTCGATCGAGGAGGAGTTCCGTCGCGGCAGCCCGATCGAGTCCTGGCGCCGGGTCTACCGAACGTACGAGAGCGTGATCTCGGCGTCGCTCGCGGAGGCGGGCGAGCGCTGGCCGGGCGTCCTCGTCGGCTCCTATCCGAGCTTCGGCGACGGCGGCTTCACGGTCGAGGTCGTGCTCAAATCGAGCGACGTCGCGTCGCTCGCGGCGGCGTCCGCCTGGCTCGAGTCAGCGATCGAAGAGAGCGGCGGACGGTAGGTAGAACGCAGCGATCGCGAGGGTCAGGCACACCGCAGCGAGTGGGCTGAAGAACGCGAGCAAAAAGACCGTTCCGTACATGGGGAGGCCGGGGAGGTAGGCGCGGTCGACGGCGCGCAGCGCCGAGTCGGGCGTCCCGTCCGCGATCAGGCGCCGGTTGATCCGCGCGTAACGCCACCAGACCTGATGCAGCGCGGCCATCACGACCAGCGTCCCGGCATACGCGAGCGCGGCAGCCTGCTCGCCGTGGCCCTCTTGGATGGCCTTACTAACGAGCTCTGTCGGAAACGGCAGGAATGCGACGGTCAGCAGGAGGACGTTGTTGACGAACAGCATGGTCCGGTCGATCCGCCCGAGCAGGGAGACCGTGTGGTGGTGGTTCATCCAGATGATCCCGATGGTCAAGAAACTCGTCACATAGGCGAGGTAGGACGGCCAGAGGTGGAGTAGCTGGTGGGCTAGGTTCTCGGTCGAGGTGACCGAGAACTCGAGCACGAGCAGGGTGGCGGCGATTGCGAACACGCCGTCGCTGAAGGTCTCCAGACGTCCGGTGCCGGGCTCGTCCACGCCCGGATCGTCGCGGACGCGGCGGACGGTTACGCGAGCGCGGGCGCGAGCTCGCGGCCGATCAACCGGACGGGCTCGAGGTCGGTGTGGAGGAGGTGCTGGAGCATCATGCGGTCGCAGCCGGCTCGCTCGTACTCGTGGAGCCGTGCGACGACCGCGTCCACGGAACCGACGACGCAGCGCTCGGAGTACGCGGCCAGCCACTCGTCGAAGGACTGCTCGCGTGGCCGGCGGGCGTACAGCTCGTTGGCGCGCTCTCGCATCTCCTCGTGGGTCTCGCCGACGAGCAAGCCGGTCATGACGCTGAGGCGCAGCGGCCGCGTCTTCTCCCGGATCGCCGCCGCCTCCTCGGGGGAGACGAACGGCGTGTTGTACTCGTCCGCGAACCGGAGCGCCGGCTCGACGGTGCCGCGCCCGCCTCCACCGCCGACGAGCAGCGGCGGCCTCGGCTGCTGAACCGGCTTCGGCTGTCCGGGCGCGTCCTCGAACGTGTAGTGCCGGCCACGGAAGTCGACGCGCTCCTCGGTCCAGAGCCGGTGCACGATCTCGACCTGTTCCGCGAGCATCTCGACCCGTGTCCGGGCCTCCGGAAACGGGAAGCCGTAGGCCCGGTGCTCGCGCTCGTTCCAGCCGGCGCCGAGGCCGAGCTCGATCCGTCCGCCCGAGACGTGATCGGCGGTCGCCGCCGCGTTGGCGAGCAGCCCCGGCGCCCGGAACGTGGCGGGGGAGACGAGCGTGCCGAGGCGGAGCGTCGAGGTCCGGGCCGCGAGCGCGGCGATCGTCGTCCACGCGTCGTGCGCGACGTTGCGGGCCTCGTCCCCCTGCGAAATGTAGTGATCGGAGCGGAAGAGCGTGTCGACGCCGTGCTCCTCACACGCGTCCGAGAGCGCGCACCAGTCCCGCCAGGTCACGCCTTCCTGCCCCTCGATCATGAGCGCGAGCCGCATGGCGCGAGCGTAAGCGTTTCCGGCTCGGGCCGGTGGGGGACGACAGCGACCGTGACGAATCTCCGCCTCGCCAAGCAGCTCGCGGACCTCGCCGAGCCGCTCGATCCGGTCTCCGAACCGGTCCAGGAGGCGGTGCAGGCGGTTCCGAAGCCGATCCGAGACCTCCTCGACGGAGTGTGGTTCGGCAACCCGCTTCATCCGGCACTGACCGACGTGCCGATCGGTGCGTGGACCGCGGCGTTCGCGCTCGACCTCGTGGGCTCGGAGGCAGCCGACGGCGCGCTCTCGGTCGGAATCCTCGGCGCGCTGCCGGCGGCCCTCACCGGGCTCAATGACTGGAGCCACCTCAAGGACGACGCGCGACGGATCGGGACCGTGCATGCCCTGCTCAACACGGCCGGGCTCTCGCTCAACGTCTTGTCGCTCGCGGCGCGCCGCGGCGGGCACCGCGGCCTCGGGCGGATGCTGTCAGGCGTCGCGTACGCCGGCACGCTCGTCTCCGCTCACCTCGGCGGCCATCTCTCCTTCGGCCTCGGCGTTCGCGTCAACCGGACAGCGTTCGAGAGCCCGCGCGAGCGCTATGCGCCCGTTTGCGAGGAGTCGGACCTCAACGGAGGAAAGCTCGTCGGCGTCGAGCTCGAGGGCGAGTCTGTCGTCGTCTCACGCGCGGAAGAGAGCGGAGAGGTATGCGCGATCGCCGCTACGTGCTCCCACCTAGGAGGCCCGCTCGACCAGGGAAAGCGTGACGGCGACACCGTCGTCTGCCCGTGGCACGGCTCCCGCTTCGACCTCTGCACGGGCGAGGTGCAGGGCGGCCCGGCGGTCTATCCGCAGCCGCGCTACGAGGCCCGCGTCCGCGCCGGCAAGGTCGAGATCCGCGCGGCCAAGGACGCTAAGCCCTAGCGGAAGCCGCCTCTACGATCGAGCGGTGCCTGCGTGTCCAGGTGTCAGACACCGGCCGTGGCCGTTCGGGACAAGTGTTCTTGCGCGCGGGCGTCGACCGCCCGCCTCAGCGCTTCGGTCGATCCACCAGCTTCCGCGACCGGCAACGACGCCTCGACGAACGGAAAGTCGTCCGAGATCCGCAGCGTTGTGCCGTAGCTGCTCCACCGCCAGTCTTCCGGCCGAGGGCACAGGCCGGCGAGGACCGGATTGAGGACAACGTAGGCGTACGCGCCGACCAGGTCTCGCCCGTGGACGATCCGGCGGCTGCGATAACGGCTACGGACGAACTGTCCGACGCGGTCGTGGCGTGCGTTGAAATCCTTGCTGTACCCCATGTTCAGCTGCTTCATCCCAAGCGGGAGCGAGGTATCGGGCACGTCGACGATGAGATGGACGTGCGTGCTCAGTTGGCAGAAGGCAATGCACTTCCAATGGAGGCGATCGAGGACGTTCGTGAGCAGCCGGATCCACACGATCCGGTCGTCGTTGTCGACGTAGTACCGCTCGTGCCCTGTCGCGTTGACCCATACGTGGCGTAGTCCCGGCGCTATGTCGCGAGGCGGAGATGGCATCGGGCCCCGAGCGTGCCCAGCTCGGCGTCGCTCCGCAAGACGCTCGCGCAGACGTGGCCGCTTAGGGCATGTCCAGGTGTCAGACACCTGGGCGTGGCTCGTTTGGACACGCTGCCGGGCCCCGCGGAGGCCGCCGCTACGATCGAGCGGTGGCCGCGACGACGCCGGAGACCTACCTCGCCGACCTGAATCCGGCGCAGCGGGAGGCCGTCCTCCACACGGAAGGCCCGGTGCTTGTGATCGCCGGTGCCGGCTCGGGCAAGACCCGCGTCCTCACCCGCCGCATCGCGCACCTGCTCGGCGCCGTCGGCGTCAAGCCGCCCGAGATCCTCGCGATCACGTTCACGAACAAGGCCGCGGGGGAGATGCGCGAACGCGTCGGCGACCTCGTCGGTCCGCCCGCCCGCGCCGCGTGGGTGATGACGTTCCACTCGGCGTGCGGCCGGATCCTGCGCCGCGAGGCGCAGCGGCTCGGCTACCGCTCGAACTTCACGATCTACGACCAGGCCGACCAGATCCGGCTTGTGAAGCGCTGCCTCGAGGAGCTCGAGCGCGACCCGAAGCGCTTCACGCCGCGCGGGATCCACTCCCAGATCTCGAACGCGAAGAACACGCTCGTCGGCCCGGACGAGTACACCGAGCGGGTCGCGAGCTTCTACGACCAGACCGTCGCCGAGGTCTACGACCTCTACCAGAAGCGCCTTTTCGCCTCGAACGCCGTCGATTTCGACGACATGCTGTTCCTCACCGTCGACGTGCTCGAGCGCTTCCCCGAGGCTCGCACCAAGTGGCAGGAGGCCTTCCGCTACATCCTCGTCGACGAATACCAGGACACGAACCACGCCCAGTACCGTCTGCTCCAGCTCCTCGCGGAGAAGCACCGCAACCTGTTCGCCGTAGGAGATCCGGACCAGAGTGTCTACGGCTTCCGCGGAGCCGACATCCGCAACGTGCTCGAGTTCGAGCACGACTTCGCCGGCTCGTACACGATCGCGCTCGAGCAGAACTACCGCTCGACCCAGCACATCCTCGATGCCGCCAACGGCGTCATCAGCCACAACCGCGAGCGCAAGGAGAAGAACCTCTGGTCCGAGCTCGGCGACGGCGACCCGGTACGCGTCATCGAAGTCGAGGACGAGCACGCCGAGGCTCGCTACGTCGCCGCCGAGATCGCGCTGCTGGTGGAGGAGGGCTTCTCGGGCAGCGAGGTCGCGGTCTTCTATCGCACCAACGCGCAGAGCCGCGTGCTGGAGGACGTCCTCGTGCGCCAGGGCATTGCGTACCAGGTGATCGGCGGTCCGCGCTTCTACGAGCGCGCCGAGATCAAGGACCTCGTCGCCTACCTCCAGGTGCTCGACAACCCATACGACGCGGTCTCGCTCCTGCGCATCGCCAACCGCCCGCGCCGCGGCATCGGAGACACGAGCCTCGCGCGCCTCCAGACCTGGGCGGACCAGCGCGAGATCTCGCTCTGGGAGGCGACCGCCGAAGCGGAGATGGCCGGCGTCGGCGCGGCGCCGCAGAAGGCGCTGAAGGCGTTCCGCGGCGCGATCGAGTCGCTCATGTCCGCCGTCCAGGAGTTCGAGGTGCCGGAGCTGATCGAGGAGACCCTTGCGCGCAGCGGCTACATGGAGTCCCTCGAGGCCGAGCGCACGATCGAGGCGCAGGGCCGCATGGAGAACCTCCAGGAGCTCGTCTCGGTGGCGCGTGAGTGGCGCGAGCAAGCGCAGGACACGACCCTCTCGGCGTTCCTCCAGGAGATCTCGCTCTACTCCGACCAGGACGCGATTCGCGGCGACACCTCGCTCGTCACGCTGATGACGCTCCACAACGCGAAAGGCCTCGAGTTCCGTGCCGTCTACCTGATCGGCATGGAGGAGGGGATCTTCCCGCACTCGCGCTCGATCGAGGAGCAGGGGATCGAGGAGGAGCGCCGCCTCTGCTACGTCGGGATGACGCGGGCGCAGGAGCGGCTGACCCTGCTGCACGCATCGTCGCGCATGCTCTACGGCGGGCGCAACCACAACCTGCCGTCGCGCTTCCTCGACGAGGTGCCTGAGGGTCACGTCGAGCGCGAGCGCCTGCGGCCGGCGTCGTGGTCGGGCTACAACGCGCCGCGCCAGAGCCGAATCGAGCCGCGCGAGGACGTGCCCGACCTCTCCACTGGCGACTCCGTCCGCCACTCGACGCTCGGCGAGGGCGTCGTCACGCGGATCGAGCCGGGCGGACTCGTGACGGTGCGCTTCGCCGACGACGGCAGCGAGCGCAAGCTCGTGCTCGAGTACGCGCCGCTCGAGAAGCTGTAGCGTCGGGGCATGTTCGAGGTCCGTTCCTGCGCCGACCAGGACGAGTACAGCCGGGCGATCGGCGCGATCGGCCAGTACTTCAACCCGCCACCGAGCGAGGAGCTCTACGAGCGCTGGTCCCGGACGCTGCCGCACGAACGGATGCATGCCGCCTTCGAGGAGGGACAAATCGTCGGCGGTGCGGGCGCGTTCCCGTTCGAGCTCTCCGTGCCGGGCGGCTCGCTCCCCTGCGCCGGCGTGACCGCCGTCGGCGTCCAGCCGACGCATCGCCGCCGCGGTGTCCTTCGCTCGATGATGGACACGCAACTCCGCGACATCCACGAGCGCGGCGAGCCGATCGCCGCGCTGTGGGCCTCCGAGGAGACGATCTACGGCCGCTTCGGCTACGGCATCGCGTCCTGGGCAGGCGATCTGAGGGTGCCGCACGAGTGGGACGCGTTCGCGGAGCCGCTCGAGCTCGCCGGGACGACGCGGTTCGTCACGCCCGAGGAGGCCCGCGAGCTCTTCCCGCCGATCTACGACGCTGTGCGGCGTCAGCGCCCCGGCATGACTTCGAGGGACGACGTGTGGTGGGAGGACCGTCACCTGCGTCAGGAGGAGGATGAGGCCGACGCACCCCGCCGCTTCGTCGTGCTCGAGCTGGACGGCGACCCGCTCGGATACGCGATCTACCGGACGCACATGGGCTGGGAGGCCGGCTCGGCGACGTCGCGGCTCGTCGTCCGCGAGGCACTCGGCGCGACGCCGCAGGCGACGGCGGCGATCTGGCGGTTCCTGCTCGACGTCGACTGGATGGCGGCTGTCGAGGCTCGTCTCGTGCCGCCCGACCATCCGCTTTTTCTGCTCCTCGCCACGCCGCGCCGGATCGGTTACCGCCTCGCCGACGCCCTCTGGGTGCGGGTCGTCGACCTCCCCGCCGCGCTCTCGGGCCGCACGTACGGCGAGGGCGGCCCGCTGGTGCTCGAGGTGCGCGACGCGATCTGCGACTGGAACGACGGACGCTGGCAGCTCGAAGGCGGCACGTGCGAGCGCACCGACGCCGAGCCCGACCTAACCCTCGACGTCTCGGCGCTCGGCTCCGCCTACCTCGGCGCGGTCTCGTTCACGCAGCTCCGCGACGCGGGCCGCGTTCAAGAGCCGCGAGAGGGAGCGATCCGCAGGGCGGACGCACTGTTCGCCTGGCGCCCGCTGCCCTGGTGCCTGGAGATTTTCTAGGAGATTTGCCTACTTTTCGTTCGGGGTACGAACGGTTCACTTGAACGGGTGAACCGGCGAGTCCTACCGCTTTCGAGGGACGCCGGGGGGCCGCGACCGACCTACCGTCCGGCCTCCCCATGCGGCACCTGCGGCTTAATCCCTCCCCGAAGAGTCGGCGACAGCTCTCGGTGCTGATCGGCACCGCCTGCGCTGCCACTCTTGCCGCGTCCGCCATGGGGAACCCTTTCTCGTACGCTCCCGACGGACCGTGAGCGCGGCAGCCGTCGAGACGGGACGCCAGCCCTTGCGGCTGCGCGGGACGCTGATCGGAGGGCTGACGCTGGCGGCGTGGCTCTACTGGGCTGCGGTCGTCGCACCCGCCGCGCTCGGGATCGTTGTCGCGGCCGAGCACGTCGAGGCGATCGACTGGCGGCGCTTCGCGGCTCTTGCCGTGCTGGCGTCGGTCTCGCAGCTCCTCTCGTTCCATCTCAACCGGCGGCGCGTCTTCCATCCGGCGATCGTCTTCATCGTCGCCGGCGCGCTGCTGCTGCCGCCGGAGCTGATGATCCTGCTCATCGTCATCCACTGCGTGCCCGACTGGCTCAAGCAGCGCTACCCGTGGTACATCCAGACGTTCAACATCGCGAACTACGTGATGTCGGGTGTCGCGGCGTGGGCCGTCGGACAGGCGATCGGCTTCCCCGCGTCGCCCGGCCGCGAGGCCGTGGCCGGCGCGTGCGCCGCCGTCACCTTCGTCGTGGCAAACCGGCTCCTGCTGCTGCCGATGCTCTCGCTCGGTCGCGGCCTGAAGCCGCGCGAGACGGGCCTGCTCGACGGAGAAGACGTGACGATCGAGCTCGTCCTCGCGCTGATGGCCGTGCCGCTCGCGCACTTCTGGAGCGACAGCCTTCCCCTCGCAGCGCTCGCGCTCGCGCCGCTGTTCCTCATCCACTTCACGCAGCGCGCCGTGTTGCGGCTGGAGGAGGCGAGCGAGACGATCGTCGAGCAGAACGCGTCGCTCGAAGAGGCCCATCGAGCCGTGATCGAGCGCTCGACGGCGGCCCTCGGGGCGCTGTCGGCGACGGTCGATGCGCGGGACACCTACACGGCCGGCCATTCGCGCCGCGTCGCCGCCGCGTCGATGGTGATCGCCCGGGAGCTCGGCCTCACGGGCGCCGAGCTCGAGATCGTCGACCAGGCGGCCCTCCTGCACGACATCGGCAAGATCGGTGTCCCCGACGCGGTGCTGCTCAAGGAGGGGCCGCTCACCGCCGCCGAGTGGGTCGTGATGCGCAGCCATCCGGAGGAGGGCGCGCGGATCATCGAGCGGCTCGGCTACCTCGACGAGGTCGTCCCGGGCATCCGCCACCACCACGAGCGGATGGACGGGCGGGGCTATCCCGACGGCCTGCTCGGCGACGAGATCCCACTCGCCGCGCGGATCATCCACGTCGCCGACTCCCTCGACGCGATGACGACGAAGCGCCTCTACCGCGAGGAGCGCAGCTTCGAGGAGGCGCTGGAGGAGATCCGCCGCGGCCGCGGCACCGACTTCTGCGAACTGTGCGTCGACGCATTCGAGCGCGCCGTTTCCAAGCGGTTGATCGGCCGGCTGACGCTGGTGCAAGAAGACGCGGCGTGAGCGCCGTCTCGTACGGCGAGCGCATCCGGCGGGTGCCCGCGGCGGGGCTCCCGACGACCGCGCGCACCTTCTTCTACGCGACAGTCGTTTCCGCGGTCGCCGCCGCTGCCGCCACGTCCACCGTGTCGTACCACCACGTCCGCTGGTCGGTCTTCGCTGCGGTGCTCGCGGGCGGCGCGCTCGCACAGCTCTTCGCCGCGCACACGGCGGGGAACCAGCTTTTCCACACGGGGCTTGCCTTCTCGGTCGCGGCCGCTCTTGTGCTGCCGCCGGAGCTCGTGGTCGCGGTCTGCGTCCTGCAGCACGTGCCGGAGTGGCTGCGTCAGCGCTATCCGTGGTACATCCAGAGCTTCAACATCGCCAACGTCGTGCTCGGCGGGCTCGCGGCGTGGTCGGTGCGGGCGGCATTCGCCCGGGACGGCGTGCATGTGACCGCGGCGGCGACGACGGCGGGAGTGGTCGCCGCGTCGGCCGCGGCAGTCACCTTCGTGCTCGTCAACCACGCGCTGCTCGCCCGGATGCTCCGGCTGGCGCGCGGCCACGACGTCGCGGCGAGCGGGCTCTTCACTCTCGACGGCCTGATCCAGGACGGCGTCGTCGCCGCGGTCGGCGTCGGCGTCGGTTTTGTGCTTGTGCACTCGTGGGCGCTCGCCGTCGTCGTTGCGCTGCCGCTCGTGCTGATCCAGCGAGCGCTGGCTCTGCCGACGCTGCGCGAGCAGGCGCTGACCGACCACAAGACGGGGCTGCTCAACTCGCGCGGCATCGACCAGCCCGCGCGCAGCGAGTTCGCCCGCGCGCGGCGGCTCGGCGGGTCGCTGTCGGTGCTGCTCTGCGACGTCGACGACCTGCGCGGGATCAACAACCGGCACGGCCACCTCGAGGGCGACGCGGCGCTCGCAGTGGTGGCGGCTGCGTTCCGGGCCGAGCTGCGCGCGTACGACCTCTGCGCCCGCTACGGCGGCGACGAGTTCCTCGTCGTGCTGCCGGAGACGGACGAGGAGGAAGCCATCGCCGTCGCCGAGCGGATCCAGGCCTGGCTCTCGGACAATCCGCTGCCGACGACCGAGGGCACGCTGGCAGTCGGCATCTCGATCGGCGTCGGCACGATGCAGGACGGCGAGCAGGAGATCGGCACGATGCTCGCGCGCGCGGACGCCGCGATGTACACGGAGAAGCGCTCCGGCGGCCGCTCGTTCCTGACCGTCGGCTGAGCGCGGCTACAATCCCCGCGACCCGGGCGGTTAGCTCAGTTGGGAGAGCACCAGCTCGACAAGCTGGGGGTCACTGGTTCGAGCCCAGTAC
>Ga0308173_10000682_pt1 | contig 15171 bp, 14 predicted proteins | sample PhyPR1_FD_203716 | JGI IMG/M metagenome (GOLD analysis project Ga0308173, IMG submission 203716) | Soil microbial communities from UC Gill Tract Community Farm, Albany, California, United States - DLSLS.P.R1 | ecosystem: Environmental > Terrestrial > Soil > Agricultural land | place: USA...
CTCCCCCAGGACGTCGAGCTGGAACTGCTGGTTCACGTGGTTGCCGGTCTGGACCGGCGCGCCCGGGTAGCCCGGCAGCCTCAGGCGGCTCTCGGAGGGGACCGGCTCGCCGGTCACCGTGTATGCAGGCTTGATCTGCGCGCCGTCCGCCAGGATCCGGTCCGTGACGAACCGGACCGCGGAGTCGAGCAGGTCCACGCCGCCTGCGACCGCCGCCGCCAGGCCCGCGTAGCACTGGTCGCGGATCCAGGCGTAGCGGTAGTCGTAGTTGCGCCCGGCCTCGGCGCGCTCGGGCAGCGACGTGGTCGCGGCGGCCACCATCGCTCCGGTCTCGCTGGTGAGCCCGCGCAGGACGGCGTAGGAGTGCCGGGAGTCGCCGGGCGCGGCCGAGCCGTCGAACGGCGGGATGCCGCCGAGCCAGCCCTCGCGGGTGCGGCGCCATGCGTCCTCGGCGACCGGGGGCCGGTCGGGGAGCGGCTCACGGCTGATCTCCAGGACCAGGTCGTGGCGCTCACCCTCCGGGACGGTGAGCGGGAAGCCGATGCTGTCGCCGTCGGGTCCGGCGTGCCCCGGCACGCCGGACCAGCGGTAGTGCAGGTCGCCGGTGCGTCCTTCCCAGATGCCGTCGGCGGTCCGCTTCACGGTCATCCGGCGCGCCCCGAAGCCGGCCCGCAGCTCGAGCACGACGTCGACCTGGGCGTCGCCGTCGCAGGCCTCGACCCGGCGCAGCAGCACGACCCGGTCCGGATCGCCGGGCCAGGCCAGGGCCTCGCGGCACTCGATCACGGCGTCGGTGGTGACCCACCGGCTGCGCCAGATGAGGCTGTCCTCCTCGTAGTGGCCGCCCCACACGAAGCGCGGGTCACGCGGCGTCACGCCGTAGCGGCCATCGCCGCCGAGCAGCGCGGTGAAGACCGCGTCGTCGTGCCAGCGGGGCGCGCACATGAACGCGACGTCCCCGCGGGGCCCGACGAGCGCGCCGCGCTCACCGTCGGCGAGCAGGGCGTACTGGCGGAGGGTGTGCGGTGTGAAGGCATGGCGCACGGGCGGCTCCTGGAGCATCATCGGCAGGACACGACGCCAGCCCTGTACCCCGCGGACCCGGATGTATGCGTCTGCGCATATATGCCCTGACGCAGCGATCGTGTGGCATCATGTCGCCAGGGACGCCCACCTCGGACGCCCCCCGGGAGCACACCTGGGATCGGCGGACCACTCCGCCACCACCGCCACACCGCCACGCCGACCGACCCGGAGACGAGGAAGCGCCGTGTCCCAACAGCCCGACACCCCGCCGCGCGGCACCTCCGGCCGGACCGGCGCCGGCCGCCGTTCCGTCGACCAGACGCTGGTCGAGGAGTTCCTCACCGCCAGCCGGGCGCTCATCGGGCTGGCCGTGCACTCGCTCGGCTCCGCCCCGGTGGACGTGACTGCGCCGCAGCACCGGGTGCTCGTGCTCCTGGCCGGTCGGGGTCCGCAGAGCGTGACCGAGGTCGCCGAGGAGCTCGGCGTCAACCGATCCAACGCGACCCGGATCTGCGACCGCCTCGAGCGTGCCGGGCTCGTGCGACGGAGCCCCAGCGCGGAAGACGGTCGCGTGGTCCGGGTCGACGTGACGCCGGACGGGCTCGCGTTGGTCCATGCGGTGACCCGCAGCCGTCGCGAGGAGATCGAGCGCGTGCTGCGGGGCATGTCCGCCGCCGAGCGCCGCTCCGCGGTGCGGGCGCTCGAGGCGTTCAACCGCGCCGCGGGCGAGCTGGAGGACTCCGCCTGGGTCCGGCGGACGGTCTGACGGGGTCTCGCTCTCCCGCCGCGACGGCGGGCAGCCTGACCACGAACCCGCCCCGGCGCCCGGCTCGCGCACAGGTCCCCGCGTCGCCCCCGAACGCCGGATGAGGCCCGAATACTGGTTCACTTGGCCCATGGCCGACATGCAGCTCCCGCTCCTCGACGAGACCACGGTCTCCTGCCGCCGCCCGCTGGGCTCGACCACCGAGGAGGTGGTGCGCGCGCTCACCGAGCAGCTGCGCGAGGGTGGCCGCGTCGTGGACGTCGAGGCGTTCGTCGCGGACGTGCTCGCCCGCGAGGCCATGGGCCCCACCACGCTCCCGGGCGGCAACGCCCTCCCCCACGCCCGCAGCGCGGCGGTCACGGAGGCGACGCTCGCCGTCGCGACGCTGCCGGTCCCGGTGGAGCTCTCGCCGGGCCACCGCACCGACCTGGTCCTCTTGCTGGCCGTGCCCAAGGACCAGGAGGAGAGCTACCTCGAGCTGCTCCGCAAGGTCGCGACCGCGCTCGTGAAGCCGGCGTTCCGGCTCGCCTGCCTCGCCGCCGAGAGCTCCGCCGAGCTCGCCGCCGCCGCGCAGCGCGCCGTGCGCTGACCTCACCCCTCGAGCGCCGAGTCGGCGCGTGTCGTACGCGTGAGGACGCCGAGCCGGCGCCTGTTGTACGCGTGAGGACGCCGAGTCGGCTCGACTGGTACGCGCTGCCCGCAGGCGAGCGCGCGCCGATGACCGTGCTTGTACAACTCGCGCCGACTCGACCGCCCTGGGCGGGCAACTCGCGCCGACTCGACCGCCGGCTCGGCGGTGCTCTCAGCCGTCGACGCCGGTGGCGGAGTGGGGAGCGCCGACCGGCTTGCTCTGGGAGGAGCCCCGCTGGCGCAGGAAGACCGCGAGGACGGCCATCGTGCCGACCGCCAGCAGCTCGGACTGCCAGTTCTGCAGCGTGCGGTCCCAGAAGTCCGGCTGCAGGAGGTACTGCGCCCAGCTGACCGGCTCCTGCAGGTTGCGCAGTTGCTCCTCGTCGTAGGACGACCAGCCCGCCACGGACTGCGCGAGCCACGAGAGCACGAAGAGCGCGCCCATCACGTAGCAGAGCGAGTGCGAGTAGAGGTGCAGCAGCACCCCGGACGACCGGTGGGCCGGCCCGGGTGAGTCCGGCCGGGCGTGCGCGCCGACCTTCTGCTCCTCGTCGGACTCCGTGCCGGTCTCGTCGACCTTCTTCGACTCCGGCGAGCCCATCTGCACGAGGTAGACCGTGGCCATCACGTAGATCCAGAACTGCAGGAACTCGCTCTGCCAGTTCTCCGCGACGTCGACGGCGAAGTCGGCGGAGACGACGTAGCGGGCCCAGCCGATGCGCTGCAGCCCGTCGGCCGCCTGCTGGGCGTCGAAGCTCCGCCAGCCGGCGACGGACTGCAGCACGAGGATGACGAGGAACGCGGCTCCGAACCCCAGCCCGATGCCGTTATCGCGGAACACCGTCCGCAGCCCGGCCGGCCGCGGGGTCGCGACGCGGGTGTCGGTGGTCACGAGCCCACCACGCCGGCCACGATGCAGAGCAGCGCGCCGAGGACGATGAGGCCGAGGTACGCCGCGCAGAGGATCGCCTGGGAACGCATCGTCAGCCTCCTTGGAGCGTGCAGTCGAAGCGGTCGGCGTGTGTCGCGCGCTCGGGCGGCGAGGTGCAGCCGGCGGCGTAGACGAGCCAGCCTTCGGCGTACCGGCTGAGGAACGTCGTGTCGCCCGCCCACCGGACCATCGCCATCTGGCCGTGGACCTCCACGGCTCCCGTGTCGGCGGCACCGGACGGCAGGTGCTCCTCGAGCACGGCCCGGTCGCAGGGCTTGCCCGCGGACTGCTCGAGGGAGGCCCGGGTCGGCGCCGCGAGGAGCAGGCACGCCGCGCTGCCGTCGCCGGAGCCGACCGCGTCGTAGAACCGCTGGGCGGCGCGGCTGACGTCGCCCCGGTCGGCCGCCCCGCATGCGCCGAGCAACGACGCGGCGGCCACGGCGCCTGCCCCGGCGACGGCGGTTCGGAGGAGCCCCATGCGAGGACTGTTCCCGAACCGCTGCTCGCTGATGCGGCCCGAGGCGGCGGGTCCGGGTCAGTCGCCCTTGACGTTGACGATCTGGCGCAGCTCGTGCCGGACCTCGACGAGGTCGGCGGCGTCGCGCATCACGACGTCGATGGGCTTGTACGCCGCCGGGATCTCGTCGATGAACGCGTCGGTGTCGCGGTACTCGATGTCGCCCATGGCCGCCCGCAGGTCGGCCCGGGTGAACGTCCGGCGCGCCGCCGACCGGCTGTACTCCCGACCGGCGCCGTGCGGCGCCGACTCGAGGGCGAGCCGGTTGCCCTTGCCCTGGACGACGTAGGAGCGGGTGCCCATGGAGCCCGGGATCAGCCCCCACTGACCGGCCCGCGCCGAGATGGCGCCCTTGCGCGAGAGCCACACGTCCCGACCGAAGTGGTGCTCGCGGGCGGTGTAGTTGTGGTGGCAGTTCACCTCCTGCTCGCGGACCACGGGCCCGCGGACCCAGTCCTCGAAGCAGGTGACCAGGCGGTCCATCATCTCGGCGCGGTTCTCCAGCGCGAACTCCTGCGCCCAGCCGAGCTCGGCGATGTAGCGCTCGAACGCGGGCGTCTCCTCGACGAGGTAGGCCAGGTCGCGGTCCGGCAGCGTGATGAAGTTGCGCGCGCAGTGCTCCTGCGCCGCCCGGATGTGGCGCTGGGCGATCTTGTTGCCGACCCCGCGCGAGCCCGAGTGCAGGAACAGCCAGACCCGGTCCTGCTCGTCGACGGAGACCTCGATGAAGTGGTTGCCGGACCCGAGGGTGCCGAGCTGCAGGGTCCAGTTGGCGGCGTAGTCGGCCGGGTCGAAGCCCGCGTCCTCCGCCCGCTTGGCGAGCAGCTCGACCCGGTCGGCGGTGTGGCCGTGGGTCACGGAGCGGTTGTACTTCCCCGCCGACAGCGGCACCGCGCGCTCGACCGCCACGCGCAGCGTCCGCCGGTCCGTGGGCAGCCGGGCGGCGGCGTACTGCGTCCGGACCGCGATCATGCCGCAGCCGATGTCCACGCCGACCGCGGCCGGGATGATCGCGCCCACGGTGGGGATCACCGAGCCGACGGTCGCCCCCTTGCCGAGGTGGGCGTCGGGCATCAGCGCCAGGTGGGGGTGGATGAACGGCATCTCGCTGGTCGTCCGGGCCTGCTGACGGGTGGCCGGCTCGAGGATCGAGGCCCAGCTCACGAACCGTTTCGTCACCTGCTCCATGGCACCCATCGTCCGCCGCGCGTCGACCGCGCGGCCACCGGGTTTCGCGGCCCCGTGGGGCGGTGCGGGAGGATGGGAGCCGTGGACGACGCCCGCCCGACCGCGCCGGCCCCCGCCCGCGGGCAGTGGTCGCCGTGGCGCTCGGTGGTCGCCTTCGGCATGGTGTCGCTGGCCGCCGACATGGTCTACGAGGGCATGCGGTCGGTGGCCGGCCCGTTCCTCGGCTCCCTCGGCGCCTCCGCGTTGACCGTCGGACTGGTCACCGGTGCCGGCGAGGCCGTCGCGCTCGGGCTGCGGCTGGTGTCGGGGCCGTGGGCCGACCGGTCCGGCGACCACTGGCGCCCGACCGTGCTCGGCTACGCGCTCACCGCCGTGTGCGTGCCGCTGCTCGCGGTCGCCCCCTTCGTCGGCGCCGCCGGGCTGGCCGTGGCGTCGGTGCTGGTGCTCGCCGAGCGCACCGGCAAGGCGATCCGGTCGCCGTCGAAGTCCGCGCTGCTGGCCGGGATCGCGGTGCCGGTCGGCCGCGGCCGCGGCTTCGCGGTGCACAAGGCGCTCGACCAGGTCGGCGCGTTCGCCGGACCGCTGGTGGTGGCCGGGAGCGCGGCGGTCACCGGCGTGCTCTGGCCCGGGTTCGTGCTCCTCGCTATCCCCGGCGCGGTCGCGATGCTGCTGCTCGCGCAGCTGCGCCGGCGGGCGCCGGTGGAGGACCGGCCGGCCAGGGCGCGGAGCGTCCGGGTCCGGCCGCGGGAGCTCCCGACCGCCTTCCGGCTCTTCGCGCTGTCCGCGGCGGCGAGCACGGCGGGCCTGATGACGTTCGGCGTGATCTCCTACGCCGCGGTGGCGGACGGGCTGGTCGACACCGCGGTCGTCCCGGTCGTGTACGCCGGTGCGATGGCCGTCGAGGCGCTCGGCGCGCTCGCCACCGGGGCGACGTACGACCGCGTCGGTGCGCGCGTGCTCTATCCCCTGCCGCTGCTCGTCGCCGCCGTCCCGGCCCTGGTCTTCGCCGGCCGGCTGGGCCCGGTCCTCGTCGGCATCGCCCTGTGGGCGCTGGCCACCGGCATCCAGGACTCGACGGTCAAGGCGCTGGTGGCCGACCTGGTCCCGCGCACGGTGCTCGGCACGGCGTACGGCCTGTTCGCCGCGGCGCAGGGCCTCGGCGCGCTCGGCGGCGGAGCGCTGGCCGGTGCGTTGTACGCCGATCATCTCGGCCTGCTGGTGGCCGTGCTGGCCGCGCTGCAGCTGGTGTCGCTGGTCACGCTCGTGCCGGCGGTGCGGCGCTCGCTGCCGACCGCCCCTCCTGCGGCTAGGGGCTGACCCGGACGACCAGCAGGGCCACGTCGTCCTCGGCGCGCTCCGGCAGCATCCGGGCGAGGATCGCGTCGCGGACCTCGTCGGGCTCGCGGCCGGCGAGGCCGGTGAGCGCTTCCCGCAGCAGCGCGATGCCGTCGTCGACGGCCTGGTCACGGCGCTCGACGAGCCCGTCGGTGTAGAGCACCAGCGTGGCGCCGGCCTCCAGGCTGCGGGTGCGCTGGTGGCGACCCTGCTGGCCGATCCCGAGCAGCGCGTCGACCGGCCCCTGGTCGAGGACCTCCACGCTGCCGTCGCGGTGCAGCACGAGGGGCGGCGGGTGCCCGGCGATCGAGTAGGACAGCTCCAGCCCGTCCGGCGCGCCCGTGCGCCGCTCGATCCGCGCCACCAACAGCGTCGCGAGCGTGTCGAGGTCGAGCAGCCGCATGACGCGCTCCGCGTCGTCGAGCGTCCGGGCCGGGTCGCCCTGGTTCTGGGCCGCGAGCGTGCGGATCAGCGTGCGCGCCTCCGACATCGCCGCCGCCGCCAGCAGGTCGTGGCCCATCACGTCGCCGATGATCAGCGTGGTCGACCCGTCGGGCTGGTTGAACGCGTCGTACCAGTCACCGCCCACCTGCGCGACCTCCGCCGCCGGCACGTAGGCCACCGAGATCTCCACGTCGTCGCGGCTCTGCGGCGGGCGCAGCAGCGAGCGCTGCAGCGTCTCGGCGACGTCGCGCTGCTGACGGTAGAGGCGGGCACGGTCGAGGACCTGGCCGGCGCGGGCGGCGATCTCGCGCAGCAGGTCGATGTCCTGCTCGCTGAACTCCCCACGTTCGGGGCCGTTGACCACCGACAGCATGCCGACCGGCTGCTCCTGGCCGCTGAGCGGCAGGACGACGAACGAGTGGATGCCGGCGGTCTCGAGCAGCTCGAGCTGGTGCGACCCGGGCTGGAACATGCGGGAGACCTCGTCGTGGCCGGTGGAGTTGGCGACCTGCACCTCGCCGGTCTCGATCGCCTTCACCACCACCGCGCGGTCCGTCATCTGCTCCAACCGGGTGCGGGCGTACTCGTCCGCCACCTCGCACAGCCCGGGATCGGAGTGCCAGCCCAGCGCCCGGCCGAGACCGCGGCGGGTGCCGGCGTGCCGGTCGTCGTCGACGAGCGTGATCGCGCACCAGTCCGCGATCGCCGGGATCAGCACCCCCGCGAGCCGGCGCATCGACTCGTCGGGCTCGAGCGTGCCGGCGAGCTCCTCGCTCACCCGGGCGAGCAGCCCGGCCCGGCCGATCGCGCGCTGCGCGACCTCCTGGGCGTGGTGCCGGTCGGTGACGTCGATGAAGTAGACCGCCAGCCCGTCGGGGTTGGGCCAGGCCCGCACCTCGAACCACGCGTCGAGGGGCGCCGGGTAGTGGGCGTCGAAGGCGACCGGCTCGCCCGACTCCGCGGCATGCCGGTAGTGGTGCTCGAACTCGGACCCGAGCGCCGCCGGGAACTCCTCCCAGATCTCCGCGCCCAGCAGCTCGTCGCGGGAGCGGCCGAGGACCCGCTCGGCCTCGCCGTTGAGGAAGCTGAAGCACCAGTCGCGGTCGAGGAAGAAGAACGCGGTGGAGAGGGAGTCCATGACGCGCGCGACCCGCGCCTCCGCCTCCATCCGAGCGGTCGTGTCCTGCGCGGCGCCGACCAGCCGGACCGGCGTGCCGCGGCGGTCCGTGACCGCCCGGCCCCGGGCCGCCACCCAGCGGTAGCCGCCGCCGGGCAGCGCGATGCGGTACTCCGCCTCGTAGGGCGTGCCCTCGGAGATCGCGCGGTCCAGCTGCGCCCGCACCCGGTCCAGGTCACCGGGATGGACGGAGCCGAAGAAGTCGTCGATGGTGCGCCGGCCGGTCCCCGGCTCGAGGCCGAAGATGCCCAGCAGCTGGTCGTCGTAGCGCACGGCGCCGTCGACGAGGTCCCAGTCGAACGTGCCGACACCGCCGGCGCTGACGGCGAGCTCCAGCCGCAGCTGCTGCGCCGCCTCGTCCTCCAGGCTGCCGACCCCGCCCAGGCGGCGGCTGTGGTCGATGACCAGCCGGACCACGTCCGCGATCGCGTCCATGGCCTCGAGCTGCTGCGGCTCCGGCCGGCGCGGCGTGCGGTGGTAGAACGCGAGCGTGCCGAGCAGCTCGTCGTCGGAGCCGAGGAGCGGCGTGGACCAGCACGCCCGCACCCCGGCGCGCCGGGCCAGCTCGCGGTAGTCGGCCCACAGCGGGTCGGTCTCGATGTCGTCGACGACCACGCGCTCGCGGCGGTACGCCGCCGTGCCGCACGACCCCGCCGACGGACCGATCTCGAGGCCGTCGACCGCGGCGTTGTAGTCCGCGGGCAGACCGGCGGCCGCGCCGTGCCGCAGCAGGGCACCCGCCTCGTCGGCGAGCATCACCGAGGCGGCGACCTCACCGCCGCTCGCGTCCTCGATCCAGCCGAGGAACTCCTCGAGCACCGGGACGAGGGAGCGACCGGCGACCACGTCGGCCAGGGCTGCCGTCTGCGCGGACAGGAACGCGAGCGTGCCCTGGCGCTGGGCCTCGACCCGATCGGCCGCGAGGGCCCGCCCGAGCGCCTGCGCGAGGCTGTCTCCCAGCGTGGTCGCGAACTCCTGCCGACTGGCGTCGACCACGTCGTCGCTCCGGAAGGTCAGGACCAGGAGACCGCCGACGACGTCCTGGATCCGCAGCGGCACCACGTGGTAGGTCTGCTCGCCGGGGAAGGGCATCCGCGCCGCGAGCTCGGGGTGGCCGTCGTACAGCTTGCTGAGCTCCTCGCCGTGGACGGCGACGCCGGAGCGGGCCACCTCGGCAGCGGGCAGGTCCGCGTCGACCGGCACCAGCTCGAAGGGACCCGAGCCGGTCGGCCGGTCCGTCCACGCGATCGAGCGGAGCGACTCACCGTCGCGCAGGTAGACCCGCGCGCTGACGATGCCGGGATCGGTCCCGAGCTCGCGGACCACGAAGGCCGCCATGTCGCCGACCGTGCCGACGCCCAGGAGCCCGTGGGTCACCGCACGCAGCAACCGCAGCCTGGCACCGCTTCCCGCGTCGCCGGCCACAGGCTCATCTGCTGAGTGCACGCCGGCCTCCCTCGTGGTCCGGCCACACTATGCCGCGTGCCGCCGGGCGCCGCATCCGCTTCCTGGTGAACACCCCTGTGGTTGAGGCGGGCGTCCGGCCCGGCTCGCGGGCGCCGTCAGCCGGCGTGGAGCGGGAGCCGGAGCCGGAACGTCGCTCCCCCGCCTGGCGTGTCGGCGACCTCGACGGTGCCGCCGTGGCGGGCGACGAGCGCGCTCACGATGGCCAGGCCGAGACCGGCGCCGCCGTCCTCCCGGTTGCGGGAGGCGTCGGCGCGCCAGAACCGCTCGAAGACGTGCTCCTTCTCCGAGGGCGTCAGGCCCGGGCCGTGGTCGACCACGTCCACCACCGCCCGGGTCGCATCCGTGCCGACGCGCACCTCGACCGGCGAGCCGGCCGGAGCGTGTTGCAGCGCGTTGTCGACCAGGTTGGTCAACACCTGGCGTAGGCGGGGGTCGTCGCCGGCGACGACCGGCGGCACCGGGGACGGCACGGCGACGAGCCGGACCGCCCGGCCGGGCGCCCGGGCCGAGCTGTCGTGCACGACGTCGGCGGCGACCGTGAGCAGGTCCACGGGCTCGCTGGCCAACGGCCGCTCCTGGTCGAGGCGGGCCAGCAGGAGGAGGTCCTCCACGAGCAGCCCCATCCGGGTGGCCTCCGACTCGATGCGGTCCATCGACCGCCCGACGTCGGCCACCCCCGCCCGGGGAGGAGCACCGCGTTGGAGCCGGTGGAGCTCCGCGAACCCGCGGATGGAGGTCAGCGGCGTCCGCAGCTCGTGGCTGGCGTCGGCCACGAACCGCCGCATCTTCTCCTCCGAGCGGCGCGCCTCGTCCTCGGAGGCGGCCCGCGCGCGGAACGACTCCTCGATCCGGGCCAGCATCGTGTTGAACGCGGCTCCGAGCCGGCCCACCTCGGTGCGCGGGTCGTCGTCCGCGACACGCCGGCTCAGGTCTCCCGTCGCGATGGCCGAGGCGGTGTCCTCGACCTCGCGCAGCGGCCGCAGCGCGGTCCGGACGACCAGTCCCCCGGCGAGCCCCACCAGCACCAGCGTGGCGAGCCCGATGCCGACCTCGATGGTCTCGAGGCGGGTGACGGTCGCGCCGACGTCGCCCAGGCCGGACGCCACGAGGAGGGTGCCCGACCCGTCGGGCAGGGGCACGGCCACGACGCGCCAGCGCTCGCCACCGTCCGTCGACCCGACGGTGAACGGCTGCCCCGCCTTGGCCCGGGCCTGGGCGATGGTGAAGGCCGGGAAGTCGGGCAGGCCCTGCGAGCTGTCGACCAGGTTGCTCAGCGTGCCGCCGGCCGGCCTGCCCTTCGCGGTGAGCACCTCCCGGACGAACTGGCTGGGCAGCCGCCCGCCGTCCCGACCGTCCGGGTCGCCGCCCAGCGGCCGCCCCTCGTCACCCTCGTGCAGCATCGCGCCGGCCGCCCCGCGGAGCTGGTCGTCGACCCGCTGGACGAGGTAGCCGCGCAGCGTGGCCGCCGCGACGGCGCCGCTGCCGGCGAGCGCGAGGACCACGAGCACCAGCATCCCGGCCACGAGGCGGACCCGCAACGACGTGCGTCGCCACGCCGTGCGCACCTTCCCCGCGGCGGCGCGCACGTCGGTCCGCGCCGCGGCCCTCGCGCCGGCCAGCGCGGTCATCGGGGCCGGCGCAGCGCGTAGCCGACACCGCGGACCGTGTGGAGCAGCCGGGGCTCGGTGGTGTCGACCTTGCGGCGCAGGTAGGAGACGTAGGACTCGACGACGTTGGCGTCGCCGTTGAAGTCGTAGTGCCAGACGTGGTCGAGGATCTGGGCCTTGCTCAGCACCCGGTTCGGGTTGAGCAGGAAGTAGCGCAGCAGCTTGAACTCGGTGGGCGAGAGGTTGACCGGCTCGCCGGCCTTGAGGACCTCGTGGGCGTCCTCGTCCATCTCGATGTCGCCGAACGCGAGCGTCTCGGAGTCCACCACGGCCCCGTTGCCGGCGCGGCGCAGCAGCGCGCGGATCCGAGCGACGACCTCCTCGAGGGAGAACGGCTTGGTGACGAAGTCGTCGCCGCCCAGCGTGAGGCCGGTGACCTTGTCCTGGGTGCTGTCGCGCGCGGTCAGGAACAGCACGGGGACGTCCCGGCCCTCGCTGCGCATCCGGCGCACCACCTCGAACCCGTCCACCCCCGGCATCATCACGTCGAGCAGCACCAGGTCCGGGTCGTGCCGCGCGGCGGCCCGCAGCGCCTCGGAGCCGTCGCCGGCGACGACCACGTCGAAGCCGGCATAGCGCAGGCTGGCCGCCAGCAGCTCGCGGATGTTCGGCTCGTCGTCGACCACCAGCAGCCGTGCCTCGCTGCTGCCGGCCGGGCCGCTACCGGGGGTGGTGCTGGGCGTGCTCATCGTCTCCACTGTCGCAGCATGGCGTCGCCGCCTGCACCGTCCCTGCCGGTTTCCTGTGAGCCCGCTGTGTGCTCGGCGGCTCCGCGTTCACAGGAATCCCCCAGGTTCGGCCCAGGGTGGGTGCAGGGGCGGGGCGCAGGATCATCGACATGACCGACGACCAGCCTCCTCAGAGCAACCCGGGCGGCAGTGCGGGTAGCGGTGCGGGCGCCAGCGGCAACCGGTGGGAACCGGCCGCCCACCAGCCCGCCGCCGACGAGACCGCTCCCCTCGCCGGCCCACCGGCGGACGGGCCGGCGCCGGCGCCGTACGCCGCCGAGCCGACGCGTCGCTCCTGGCGCGACCGGCTGCGCCCGGACCGGCTCGGTCCGCGTGCCCGCACCGGGGTCGCCGCCGGAGCGGCCGCCCTGGTGGTCGGCGGTGTCGGCGGGTACGCGATCGGCCACGCCACCGCCGACGGCGGTGACGGCCACGCCTTCGACGGCCACGCCTTCGACGGACAGGGCTTCGGCGGGCAGCGGGTCGACGGTCACGACGACCACGACGGCTTCCCGCCCCAGGGTCAGCAGCGCCAGCTGCCCGGGCAGTCCGGTGGCTCGACCGACGAGCTGCCGGACCAGCAGGGCACCGACTCGTGACCACCGGGTCCCCCGAGCTGGCACGGGTCCGGTCACGGCTCCGGACCCGTGCCGTCGGCCGCCGCGCCCGCCGCGACGCCGCGGTGCGGACGGGCGCGGCGGCGGTCCTCTGGTCGGCGCTGCTGCTGCCGACGTACTGGTGGGTCTCCGACGGCGGCCTGCGTGGCCTCGGCAGCCTGGACGTCGCACTCGTCTCGCTGGGTCGGGCCAGCGGGCTGGCGGCGTCGGTGCTGCTGCTCGCGCAGGTGGTGCTGATGGCCCGTGTGCCGGTGCTCGAGCAGGCGTTCGGGCAGGACCGTCTCGCGCGGATCCACCGGGTCGTCGGCTTCACGTCGTTCAACCTGATGCTGCTGCACATCGTGACGATCTCGCTGGGCTACGCCGGCGCGTCGCTCGGCTCGCTGCCGTCGATGGCGTGGCACCTGACCGTCGACTACCCGGGCATGCTGCTCGCGGTCGCCGGCACCGCAGCGCTCGTGATGGTGGTCGTGACGAGCGCCAAGGCGGCGCGGAGGCGGCTGCGCTACGAGTCGTGGCACCTCCTCCACCTCTACGCCTACCTCGGCGTGGGCCTCGCGCTGCCGCACCAGCTGTGGACCGGTCAGCAGCTCATGTCCTCGACGGGTCGCAGCGTGTTCTGGTGGACCGCATGGGGCGTCGCCGCCGCTGCGGTGCTGTGGTGGCGGCTCGGCGTCCACGTCGTGCGGAACCTGCGGCACCGGCTGCGGGTGGCCTCGGTCGTCCGCGAGGACGACGGGATCGTGTCGATCTACGTCACCGGGCGGCGGCTCGACCGGCTCCGCGTCGAGGCCGGCCAGTTCTTCTCGTGGCGCTTCCTCGGCGCGGCCGGCCGGAGTCGCGCGCACCCCTACTCCCTGTCCGCCGCGCCCGACGGCCGGAGCCTGCGGATCACCGTGCAGGCCGACGGCGACGACAGCACGACGCTGGCCCGGGTCCGCCCCGGCTCGACGGTCCTGGTCGAGGGGCCGTTCGGCCGGCTCAGCGACCGCGCCCGGACCCGCCGCAAGGTCGCGCTGATCGGCTCCGGCGTCGGGCTCACCCCGCTGCGGGCGCTGGCCGAGGGGCTGGACTACCACCCCGGCCACGCGGTGCTGCTGCACCGGCACCGCGAGCGGCCGATCTTCGCCCGCGAGCTCGAGGCCCTGGCCCGCGAGCGCGGCCTCGGGCTGATCGGCCTGCCCGGGCGCCGTCGGCGGGAGGGCTCCTGGCTCGGCCGCGGTGTCCACCCGCAGGTCGACGACCGCGCCGCGCTGCTCCACTGGGTGCCCGACATCGCCGAGCGCGACGTCTATGTCTGCGGCCCCGCCGACTGGACCGCGCTGGTCGAGCAGACCCTGCGCAGCGTCGGCCTTCCCCCCGAACGAATCCACCTCGAGACCTTCACCTGGTGATCTGATGCGACGTATCTCCTTCTGGCTCCTCTCCACCCTCACCGTGCTGGTGCTGCTGTTCGGCTACCACACCTCCCTCTCCTCGCGGATGCCCACGGCCGCCGCGACTCCGGTGATCTCGTCCACCGTCAGCGGCTCCGGGTCGTCGGGCTCGAGCTCGTCGGGCTCCGGCTCATCCGGGTCGTCCGGCTCGTCCGGCTCGTCCGCGGCGACGAGCTCCACCGTCACCGGCACCGTCGCCCAGACCGAGTGGGGCCCGGTCCAGGTGCGGCTCGAGCTCACCGGCGGGACGATCCAGCAGGTCGACGTCCTGCAGTACCCGAACGGCAACTCGCGGGACGCCGAGATCAACAGCTACGCGCTGCCGATCCTCGTCCAGGAGACCACCGACGCGCAGAGCGCGAACATCGACATGGTGAGCGGCGCGACGGTCACCAGCACCGGCTACCTGCAGTCCCTGCAGAGCGCGCTCGACCAGGCGAACCTGTGACGGCCGCGACCGTGGACAGCGACCTGCGCGTCCACCGCGAGGTGGAGCACCTGATGGGGATGCCGCTCAGCCTCGCGCTGCGCGGGCGACACGCCGGCACCGCCACGGGGGCGGCAGCGTGGGCCGCCGCCCTGGTGGAGATGCGGGAGGCCGACGCGGTGTTCAGCACCTACCGCCCCGAGTCGTGGGTCAGCCGGCTCGGGCGCGGCGAGGTCAGGCTCGACGACTGCCCCGCCGTCGTACGGGAGGTCCTCGACCTCGGCGAGCAGGCGTGCCGCGAGTCCGGTGGCGCCTTCGACATACGCCGTCGGGGCGCCGATGGCCGCCGGGTGCTCGACCCGTCCGGCGTGGTGAAGGGCTGGGCCGCCCAGCGCGCGGCCGCTCCGCTGCTCGACCTCGACGACACGGACGTGTGCCTGTCCGCCGGCGGCGACATGGTCTGCGCCGTGGCCGACCCGGACCGTCCGGCGTGGCGGGTCGGCGTCGAGGACCCGCACGCGCTCGACCGGGTCGTGGCGGTGGTCCCCGTGCGCAACGGCGCCGTCGCCACCTCCGGTCACGCCCGCCGCGGTGCGCACGTGGTCGACGCCCGCACCGGCCTGGCGCCGACCGCCCTCGCGTCCGTCACCGTCGTCGGCCCCGACCTGACGTGGGCCGACATCGACGCCACCTGCGCCCTCGCCCTCGGCGCGGAGGGCGAGTGCTGGCTCCGGGCCCGCTCCGGCCGGTCCGCGGTCGTCGTCCGTCAGAACGGCACGGTCGCGGCTTGGTAGGTCGCCGCCTGGTAGGGCGCC
>Ga0308173_10000683_pt1 | contig 15168 bp, 12 predicted proteins | sample PhyPR1_FD_203716 | JGI IMG/M metagenome (GOLD analysis project Ga0308173, IMG submission 203716) | Soil microbial communities from UC Gill Tract Community Farm, Albany, California, United States - DLSLS.P.R1 | ecosystem: Environmental > Terrestrial > Soil > Agricultural land | place: USA...
TGAAAAGCTGTCCTCGAAGAAAAGCGAGGAAACCAATTCGAAGGACATCAGATTGCCACCGACCGAAACCATTTGTTTGCGGCGCTGTTCGGAGAGTCCGAGGACGGGGATGAAAGCTTTGAAGCGTTGAACTTCGTAGCCGGCCCGGACTAATGGATCCTCTTCCGGTTCGATATCGCGCTCGAGGCGCGGACAATAAACCACAGGAGTGACTTTCTGCCGGCGCAAGCCGCTGAACAAGCGTTGCAGAGCCATTTCGGTCCCGCCCCATTCCTCCGGGTCGAGCTTGCGCAGGACATTCACCACCCGCAAATCGTCGGAAGGTGAACGGGGGCGGCGCATAGCGGCAGCCCGGGCCAACAACATTTCAGCATGCAAAGCGCACCATTCTTTCCGCTACGACCTCAGGTTCACCGAGGTGGACGGGGCCGGCATCGGCCGCTTCCGGGTAATACTCTTCTGCTATTTTCTCCTGCCGTTTGGTTTCGCGCAGTTGGTCCTTCTTCGCTTTTCGTTTCACGTAATGGAGGCCGGCGAGCGCGCCCAAAATGATGTGAACGGTGTAATAAATCGGCGAATGCCGGAACACCCATTCGGTCAGGCTTTGCAGGAAAATTCCGACCAGGCAGAAGAGCAATCCAACCGCGACGCGATGCATGGGGTCGGGCGTGCGCTTGAACAAAAAGCTGGCGCCGATCTGGAACCAGCGGAGCCATAAAAGCGTGAACAAGGCGAGCCCGGGCCATCCAAGTTCTCCGGCCGTAAGCGCCCCCAGACTGTGAGCCGGCGCGGCCTGCGCTTCATCAACGTTGCTGTCGGACGGAATCTTGGTGCTCGGCTCGATATCCGTGCCCTTGTATTTCACGAACCTGTAGCCGAGCAACGGCCCGTAATGCTGGGTTACCCAGTAAGACCAGTTGTTCAAACCCACGCCAAACACCCGGTCCTCCGCAATGGCTTGGGCAACGCGAATGTAGTAGCCGCGGCCCATGTTGTGGTGATTCCCGTATTCCTGGCCGAGGTCGGAGCTCTGAAATCGTTCCTTGAGCGTGTTCCAGGATTTGGCGGTGATGCCGGCCCCTGCAACGATAATCGCCAGCGTGATGGCAAACTTCCGGGGCCGCATCCGGTAAGACATGGTCGTGAAAAGAGTGCAGGCGAGGATCAATGCCATGAGCACGACACCCATGCGGGAAATCGTGAGGACCACCCCGACGCACGAGAGCATGATGGTGAGAATGCCCAGGCACTTGAGCAATTTCGGCAATTTGGAATTGAACACTGCCACAAAGACAGGGGCGGTGGTGCAAAAGAAGGCCGACAAGCTGTTTGAATCCTCCACCGTCCCCGGCACCCTATGGAAACCGTCGATGTACCGTTGCCTCAACGCAGTCAAACCTTCGTAGGAGACGATGAAGGAAAGCGTCCAAAGAAAGATTTTCAACTCCCGCTCACCTCGGACGTAGTAAGCAACGGCCAGGAAGATAGTGATTCCGCGGACCATTTTGGATAGTTCAAAGAGGCCGAACAGCTTGGGGTCGGCGATGCTCACGTTAAAGCAGGCGTAAGCGAAATAGAGCAGCATGAAACCGAAACTGGCTGGCCACATCCAGCGCGCCTGCCGGTCGCGCGGCGACAGAATCGCGCTCACGAGGAGACTGATCGAAAGGATGTCCACCAGCGAGAATTCGAACCCGCGCGTGGTGCCGCGATAAAAATCGCGGCTGACGAAATTGATGTCGTAATCCAGCGTCATGGGAGCGAGAATGAGCATCGCCACGAAAAAAAAGTCGCGGGAGCGCTTCCATGCGGTCGTCAGCGTAATCCCGCCCACAATCCCCACGAAGGCCAGGAACAGTCCGATGTAATCCTTTTGGCCCATGGCTCAATAGAAAAACACATCCGTGCTCGTCACCCCGGGCCGACACGGGCCGACGCTTTGGAAGATCCTGTGGTCCTTCGCGCGGTTGTTCTGACGGATGCCCGGGTAACGCCATGAGTCGTCCACGACCACGATGCCGCCTTCCTTCACGCGCTCCTCGGCTTTCCTAAAGCAGATCTGGCGAACCTGCTGCCATTCTTCGCTCCCATCAACGACGATGACATCGAACTTCTCCTCAGGCATCGCATGCAAATAGTCGGAGGCTTCGAACCCGGCGGGATTCTTGAAATCAAAGGGCTTCAGCTTGATCTCCACGTTGGGCACGTTTTTCTCTTTCACGCGCTGGGTTACAAGTTCGTACCACTTCTCGTTATCCTCGATGGAGACGACTGATTTGACTCGGCGCGCGAAGAAGAGCGTCGACCCGCCGGAGCCGTATTCGCAGACCTTCATCTCCGGTTTCAAAAAACCGTCAAGAAAATCAATGGCGGAATATGAGAACCATGGAATTTCCAGGTCCAGAGGCGTCCTGCCGTTCACGACATTGTGAACCAGGCAGCGCGAGATGTATTGAGGGTGCAGCAGCAGGTTGGTGACAACCCGCCCGATTTTCTGCGGAACAGTTCCATGCATAATTTAATTCGATTTGAATGTTGAAGCTTCCAGAGCCGGCGGGGACAAATGGGATTCAAGAACCGGGCTGCGCCGGGGTTCCTCAGGACTACGAGGTTCGGTGCGCGGCGCTTTTGGCCAGTAATTGGTGGAGCCCCCTCGCAACGCTCGCCAGGCCAGAAAGGAGGCGCACAGCAGCACGAAAAAACTCGCCAGCGTCGCCGGGAAACAGATCACTCGCTGCTTCCATGACAACTGTTTCCAGCATTGAAATCGGTAATGTAAGAGGTCTGGATAAAGCCGCCAAAAGAAGCGCGTGCGACGAAGGTGCTCGGCAATCAGGCGCTTGAGCCAGACGGGATCGTTTGCATCCTGCTCCCGCAGACGAGTGGCCATTCGCCCGCGATCGGAATCGGACCAGGTGGGCAAATACCGATCCACCAGCAAATGCACAATCGTCTGGCCAATCACCTGCCGCTTCTGATTCCGCAGAACCGCCGTCGGAGAGAGGTAAGCTTCGAACGTATGCGCCGCCTCATCTGCGATCTGGATTCGGTGCGGTTGCACGTCATGCGTGAGGAAATCCGTGCAGACTAAAGCCTTCAGAAATCCGTCCTCACAGGCAGCGAGGTCTTTCGGCAAATAAATGCGACGCGCAACATCGGCCCGAATGCAGTAAAGCTGCCCGCAAAGCTGGACCGGGCTGGAACTGGTCAACTGCGACATCCCGCCGGACAGCTTTTCGGCAGTATTCTTCCGTTGCTTTGCGTGGATGTGCTTCTGGGGCCGGTCCGTGCTGATGGAGACTTCTGGATTCGCTTGGAGGGTTTGCAGCATGTTCCACAACGCGCCCTCACCGACAATTTTTATGTCCGCATCCATCAAGAACAGCGCCGTCGCCTCCTCGGCCGAAATTGAATACACGAATTGATTCCAGGCGTTCAATTTCCCGCGCTGGACCAAATTGGTAACCGTTGCGGTAAAACCAGAGCGATGCGGATGCTGGCGAGTCACGCGTTCCAAAAGCTCTCTCGCTACTTCGGCCGTTCTGTCCGAAGAGCCGTTGACCACACAGACCACTTGTGCCCGCTGGCCCCGCCTTGCGAGTTCGGCGAACAAGTTCTGGCGAAAAATCCCCTCGAGCATATCCACGATCCCCGCCTCTTCATTCCAGGCAAATACCGCGATGGCCACGGAGGTCTTCGACTCGCCATCAGCCGGGGAAAACGGGTCCGGTTCGCGGGTTGTGACATTCTGTTGATTCATGCCTGGAGCTTAAAGCTCTCGAAGGTTAGTACTTTCAGTCGGGCTCCTTGAAGTGGGCGAACACCTTAAAAGGTCGTTTCTCAATACTACCGGAGCCCGGTCCGGAGAGCCGGGGAATATCAGAGTCGGATGATGGAGCGTGGTGATGCCATCAGCGACGCGGCCATTCGTGTCCAATCACTTCTGCACCGGAGCGCGGACATTCCTGTCCGCAGCAGTGGCGCGAATCCAGGGTGGACGTTTGTAAGCGGCACGAGAACCGGACGTTGCTGCGGACAGGAATGTCCGCGTCCGGCCGACAGGCGAGGATTCGCGCAGCCGGAGGAATCGAGGACGACAGACGAGAAGAGGACGACCAGACGGGCCGCATCCTGGGCCCCACATTTTGGGCTAACAACCCTATTCACCCGAGAAATCCTCGCCGTTACCGTTGTGGGCGTGTTATGCGACGAACGGCTTCATCAGTCTCAGTCCGCAAAGCGCAGTCGGTTACTTTCTTTCTAACCCTGCTCCTTTTCCTGATAACGCGACCAGCCATGGCCGCGCTGACCAATGGCACCGCCTCATGGTATGGTGAAGATCATCGTGGACGACTTATGGCCAATGGCAAACGGTTCAACCCTGACCGGCTCACAGCCGCTTCCTGGTTTTATCCGCTCGGCTCAAAAGTCAGAGTCACTGTCGCCGAGCCAAACAAGCCTCGCCGGCGAGTGCTCGTGACCATCACGGATCGCGGCCCTTCGAAGGACCTGGTTCGAGATGGGCGGATTATCGACCTCACTCATGCGGCCTTCAGGCAGTTGGCTCGACCGAATCTCGGGCTCATATCCGTGAGCGTGGAACAAATCGAATGAGCTGAACTCCTCCTCGTGCTCGTCCTCGCTCACCCTCGAAATGACGCCTCGGAACTCGCGTACATTCTGGAATAGCCAAAAGGACCCTCTCCTGCCGGACTCGTTTTTCTTGAACGGGGCGGATATTCATTCTACAATCCGTCCAACCAATGCAATCAGCCATGCCATGTGGCGATGTTCCGGCTGGCCGCTCTTCGACCCGCTCTCGCGCTTTCACACTTATCGAACTCCTGGTTGTCATCGCCATTATCGCTATCCTGGCGAGCCTGCTTTTGCCCTCGCTGAACAAAGGCAAATTGAAGGCTTACGGTATCCAATGCATGTCCAATCACCGCCAACTCTCGCTCGCCTGGCGGATGTACTCCGACGACAATCAGGACCGATTGCTTTACGCGAGCGAGGATCCGTGGAATCCCCCGACGAGCGCTGCGGCCTGGATCACTGGCACGCTTGATTTCAATCCCAACAAACAATCCAACTGGGACCCGGACCTTACGATCAAGCAGAGCCCGATGTGGCCGTATTGCGGCAAAAACCTCGGCATTTGGAAATGCCCTGCCGACCATTCGTACGTGGATGTAAACGGGCAGCAAAAACCGCGCGTCCGCAGCATTTCAATGAATGTATTTCTGGGCGGCTGGGGCGGAACCGATGGCGGTTGGGGTTCCATTTTCAGCGCGTATAAGATTTATACACGAAACACCGAACTGGTGGATCCCGGCTATTCGAAAGTCTTCGTCTTCCTCGACATGCGCGAAGACAGCATCGATATGGGGAATTTTGGCACCCGCATGGCCGGATGGCCTGACCAACCCGGCCTTTACGGGTTCTATGATCTGCCCGGGTTCTATCATCATTTAGCCGCCGGATTTTCCTTTGCGGATGGCCACTCGGAAATCCGCCGCTGGCGCGATTCCCGCACGATGCCCCCGCTCCAAAACGAGGGAGAGGTGGATGACTGGTTTGATTCGCCGGAAAACCAGGATGTCGCCTGGCTTCAGGACCACGCGAGCAGGCCGAGATAGGAAGTCATGTTCCTCCTGCGTTCGTGAGTGAAAAGTGCTACGATGAAGCATGGGTATGGGATTGAAGGGCCGGATGTGTGCGCTTGGTTTTGATTTTTTACGATGCGACGCCGCAAGTTGGATGCGGCGTACGACACTTATCTTACTCACCGGGCATTTTGCGGCACTCGCGCAAAAAACCAATCAATCGCTTAAAGCACCCGACGCGAAACCGCTCACCAATCGCGCGCCCATTGTTGAGGTCCAACCCATCGCGCCGCCAAGCAACCTGCTCACGTCCATCACCGTCAAGCGCGGCTTCCAAGTGCAGGTGGCGGCCGAGGTTCAGGGCGGTGTCGTGGCTTTGGCGTGGGACGGGATGGGCCGGGCGTTTGTCGCCACGCGGCGGCATTACGAGGTGCCGGCGGGCGTAAATTCAGAACCTGGCCGGGTGATGGTCCTTGAGGACAGAGACGGAGACGGGGTTTTCGAGACAAAGACCGATTTCGCGGACGAGTTGCCGGGCCTTTCCGCGCTGGCCTGCTACGATGGCGGTGTGTTCGTCGCAAGCGGACAGCAAATTGTTTATCTGAAGGAGACGGGTGGCTCGCTCTCTCGCAAAACCATCTTTTCGGGCTTCGGAAACGGCAGCGGCTGGCTCGGCCCGCAGAGATTATTGAACAGTTTCAAGTGGGGCCTGGACAATCGCATTCATGGGGGGGCGGCGGGCATCGGCGGCGCGATTGTCATTCCGGAGGTAAAGGGCATGGCGCCGGTAAATCTTGGCCGGAGGGATTTTTCCTTTGATCCGCGAAGTGTAACGATTACTCCAGAACCCGGTGGCGCTGTCTCCGGCCTTTGCTTCGACAGCAGCGGGCGCAAGTTTGTATCTGATTTCGTGAGGCCTTTGTCGCTCGTGCTCCGCGGGCGGCAGTATGCGGAGCGAAATCCATGGTTCGTGCCGATGGAGAGCACTGTCACGATCGAAGGGCCGCAGACGAAAGTTTTTACGGACGCGCTCACAGCCGCAGCAAAAAGGCCAGGCTCGCGAGCTCCGACGGCGGCAGCGATGCCTGTGCCCTGGACCGAAGCGCGTGGGTGCGTCGTCTATCAAGGCAGCGCCTTTCCATCGACGTACCTGGATAATGTTTTCATTGCCGAACCACGGGCGCACGTCATCCATCATCTGGTGCTGCGCGACAATAGTATCAGCGTCACAGCGAGCCGCGCGACGGACGAAGCGAGTTCGGAATTCGTGTCTTCTCGCGACCCATTATTCCAGCCGATGCAACTTGCCAATGCCCCCGATGGGACCCTGGTCGTCGCGGATTTTCACGGCGGCGCTACTGGCCGCATTTTGCGCATCATGCCGATGGGCTTCCGGACACCGAAGCCGGCCGAACTCGAAAAAGCCAGGATCTACGACCTCGTGGCAAATCTGGCGAGCACCAACGGCTGGAATCGTGACACTGCCGCCCGCCTGATTTTGGAGCGGCAGGATAAGGATGCCATTCCCCTCCTGACGAACATGCTTGCACGCTCCCAGTTGCCGCTGGCCAGGTTGCGCGCGTTGTGCGCGCTCGACAGCTTGACTGCATTGAACGACCTCGCGTTGCTCAAAGCCCTGCGCGACTCCGACGCTCGGGTTCGCGAGCAGGCTGTGCGCTTGAGTGAGAAGTTCAATGCCGGCCAGGGAATCGGGGGCCGTATTGCGGACACTCTGGTCTCTATGAACAACGATCCCTCGCCCCGGGTTCGTTATCAACTCGCGCTGACGCTCGGTGACGCCGTGACTCCTGCCAAAACCCAGGCACTCGTGAACATTCTCACGCAGGACCCGGATAATCTATTGTTGCAGTCCGCCGTGATGAGTTCTGTTGGAAACAGCGCGGCGGAGTTGTTGCTCACCCTTGTGAACACCGGTGGTTGGGCCGGCACCGCGAGCCGCGAAGCTTTTCTGGCGCAATTGGCAACCATGGTCGGGACGCAAGGCGCCCAGCCGGAGGTCAATCGCGTGCTCGCGTTTTATGAGCGGCCACAAACGCAAATTCCGGCAGCGTACCCGCTCTTATCTCAATTGGGCATCGGTCTGCGTCGCTGCGGTCTTTCTTTGGATTACCTGGACCCCCAGGGACAGTTGCAACGGTTCACCGACCAGTCGATGAACACCATCTACAACCGCACGCTCCCGAACGGGCCCCGGGAGGCAGCCGCGCGGTATTACAGCCTCATGTCCTACGCGGATTACGATATCGAGTCGCTGATGGTGGTCGCGCAGGATAACGCCTCGCCGCAAGCCGTGCGCTCGGCGGCAATTGTCGGTCTTGGTCGGGTGGAAAATCCGTTCGGGTTAACGAATATGATGTCGCGCTGGTCCAATCTGACGCCGATCTATAAGGCAAACACGGTTGAAGCGCTCATGCAACGGGTTGACCACTTCCCGCTCTTGATTGGGTATCTGGAGAACGGGACCATACGGCCCTCCGACCTCACACCCGCGGAAAGAAACATCCTGCGGACCTTGAATGTCCAGGTCCCCGTTGGTCCCGGTGGCTCCGCTGCCATAATCACCGATCGTGCGGTGAAGGTGCTCGGCCCGCTGGTCGTGCGGCGTCCGCAAACGGTGGGGCGCCTCGCGCCGCTGATTCGTGGGGCGCGAGCTGGCGACCCCGGACGGGGTCGGACGATTTTCAACGAACGCTGCGCCGGGTGTCACACCCTCGGCGACCAGGGTCGAGCTTATGGACCCGACCTAAGCGGCGCGCGAACGTGGAATCGCGAGAAGCTGTTATCTGCTCTCGTCGAGCCCAGCGCGAACATGCCGGCGGGCTACATCACTGGCGTCGCCTTGACAAAAGGCCAGGATCTTACGGCTGGCATTTTGACGGATGACAACCAACGGACCGTCACGCTCCTGCCGCCGGGGCAAGCCGGCGTGGTACTGCCCAAGAGCAACCTGCAATTCGTGCAAGTCCAGGCCTGGTCGGTCATGCCCGAAGCTCTCGAACAGGAGATTGGCGACCAGGGCGTGGGCGATTTGATCGAATTCTTGACCACTTATTGAAAACCGGGGTACCGTCATTCGTCTTGCCGTTCCAGAAAAGTTTTTCGAACAGAAGTCGCAACTTGTGAGTCTAACAATTTTATGATCATTCTCTTCAAACTCGCGCTGGCACTCGGTTTCGGTTTCGCAATTCTCGCCCTCCTTTGAAATCGTTTCGATACCTGCGAGATCCCCTCTTCGTCTTTTCGTGCATTTGTTATGCGGTGAATCGCTGGGCCGTCAAACCACACGTTCACAACACCTTCCTTCGGAACCAGTTCAATGACGTTCTCTTAATCCCGTGCGCGCTGCCCCCGCTGCTGCTGGCACAAAGACGTCTCAAATTGCGCGAGCACGACCTTGCGCCCACCCCCACCGAGATCATTTTCCATCTCGTGGTCTGGTCCATTCTGTTTGAGTGGCTCGGTCCGCACCTCATGCCGTGGACGGTTGGCGATCCGTGGGATGTCGTTGCTTATTGCAGCGGAGGATTAGTGGCCGGTTTGTGGTGGTGGTGGTGGTGAGCTTTGATATTCTCGCGCGCCATTACCGCTGGATGGAACTGCTTCTGGCGGGAGAAAAACTCCAGCGCTGCCGCACTGCCTTTCTTGGCCAGATTGCGCCGCCTCGAAACGTTCTCATCTGCGGCGAAGGAAATGGCCGTTTTCTAGCCGAATGCGTCCGCAAATTTCCGACCGCTCGCTTCACCTGTCTCGACGCCAGTGCCCGAATGCTGGCGCTCGCAAAGCGCCGCTTGGAAAGGCTCGGTCTTCCAAATGATCAGGTTCACTTCATCCACAGCGACGCGCTTCAGTGGCGTTCGCCGGAACGCGGCGCTTTTGATCTTATCGTGACCCACTTCTTTTTGGACTGCTTCACACGCGATCAGGTCGAGATGCTCGTTAGGCGATTGAGTTCCGCCGCGACTCCGAACGCGTCCTGGCTATTGGGAGATTTTCAAATCCCCAGTGACGGTTTCCAAAAGGTGCGTGCGCGCGTCATACATTTTATGATGTACGCCTTCTTTCGAGTGGTGACCAAACTGCCCGCCCACTATCTGACTCCGCCCGATGAATTCCTGAGCGCCAGCGGGTTCATCTTGCGGCAGCGCCACGTCACCGATCTCGGGCTTCTGCATACCGACTGGTGGGAGACGTCTGCGAGGGTCCAGCAAAGATAGCCACCCTTTCGAAAGCACGGTTAGCGAGACGAGGAGAACAAATTGGTTTAGGGCCTACCCTCCGGCACCAGAATTGCTCGAAAGCTCGGATCATGAGTGCTATTGCTCAATCAACTGAGGTCTGGGAAATCCTGAATCGGAACATCTTTTTCGTGAAAAATGCCGTAAAGCGGCTGGAAGCAAAGACTTCCGATAAGTTCGACGTTTACGATCCAAATAACCGGGAACTCGTGCTCGAGTGCCGCGAAGCCGATCTCGGGGCAATCACGAAAGCCCGCCGGCTCGCCGGAGGACACTATGATACTGGCTCCCCCTTCAATTACGTTGCGACTATGCCCGGAAGCGACCAGCAAGTCCTCCGGATTTCCCGACGGGTTCCCTTTCTGTCCATCGGCAAACCGTCTATGGAGGTTTACGATTCGAACGATGTGCAAATCGCTTCGCTGAAGACGAAGTTCTTTTCCCTTTCGCAAAGCTTTATTGTTTCCCTCTCCGCAGGGGTGCAGGTTTTGAAGGTCAAACACAAGGGACTGACAGGTTACCGGTTTGTGCTTCAGGACAAGGAAGTAGCAACCATGACATCCAAATGGAACGGGCATCAGTCCGACTATTTCGGTCAGGGCTTCGATTACGCAGTTTCGATTGCCGATGACGTCCCACCGAATGACCGTGTGCGGCCGCTCGTGCTGGCGTTCGCGCTGGCTATAAAGCGGATTTTGAAAGCCGGGTTCTGAAAAGGGCGTTAACTTGGAACGGAATACGCTGTCTCGCATGGCATGTCAGAGGGAAAACGCCCGCTTGAGGCCATCGGGAACTGCACGCCCGAAATGGCGGGTCGCCGTTATCTGGTTCGACTGGTGCTGGCTGAAGTTGCCGTGGTTCTGCTTTTCGCAATCGGGTCTCGGGGCCTTTCGATCGACAATTTATTGCGAATGGCGCTCGCCTTTGCACTCGTTTGTTTTGTGGGCCAATGGGTGGGTATCGCGCTGAACCGCCTTGAGATGCGCGAGCGCAAAGCAACGGAAGCGGCAGAGCGGACCGTGGACCGTAGACTCTTGTAGGGGACGGTAACGAGTCCCGCCCGGCCGGAGGCAAACTCCAGACTGCCTTTCGATATCAGGACTGTGGACTGTGGACTGTAGACGCGGGACTGATTTTCGGCTGTAACCGCTTCCAGCGCTCCGCGTAGAGGAAGAACACCGCAGGGCCGAAGGAAAACAGCATCACCGAAATCCCCAGTGTCAGGCCCACAAAGGTCATCACCCCGGCGCAGCAATAGTTACGATAGCGAGCCACGATGTGCGTTGGGACCGCGACCAAAAGTTCAAGGATGCTTCCGCGCAGAAGCAATCGGCATTGCTGGAGCATCACTCCGGCCGGCTCGGTCTCGTGGGTCGCTTTGAAGAAAACGATCGTCCAAACACCCCAGATTGCCACGCCCGCGAAGCCCGAAGACCAATAAACCCAATCGCCCGGACCTTTATCACGGAAAATGAATTCGAGCCCGGAGAACAGCGCTCCCACAACCAAGGCGCCCATCATAAACCCGCCGACCGCCAGCGGCCAAAGCAGCCAGCGATGCGACACAGGCCGTTGCATGGTGACTTTGACGGGAACGAGCAGGAACACGAATTGGCTGGCCACCATCACCACCACCCAGAGCCAGTAAGGCCAATAGGTGAAACATACAGCTACTTCATGAGCTGGAGCATCTGGCGCAAACGCAGCCATGGTCACCGGCATCGTCAGGGATACGAGGAGCAAAAGATACAACCCCGCTACGACGAGAGCCCAGTTTTTCACGATGATTTCCGCAACCGGAAAAACATGGTCGGGTGGGTCGCGGGCACGTTCAAAATGAAAGCGCCACCGGACAGCACTGGCGTTTGCGGAACGAGAGTCCAGACAGGGGGACTGAGCGAAGGAGTGGATTCGAGGACAAAATCGCGAGCCGCCGCGGGCCAACTCAGCTTTAGCGTCCCACCAGGAAGACGTTCCACCGCGAGCGAGGGTGTAATCGTAACCGTCTGCATGCTGATTTTTGCCAGGAACGCATCATTGGTCCCGTAGCGCGTGGATTGAATGCCTCCCACGAATGGAAAATCCTTCGAACTCGTCTGGCCGACGACAAAGGCGTTGCCTAAAGCATCGACAGCAATGCCGTAGCCGTAATCGTTTTGTTTGCCGCCGATGTAACCAGAGTAAAGCAAGGCCGACGCGTTAGTATTGAATGCCGTTACAAAGACATCCGCATGACCGGTGTTCGTGTTGCGGAGAAAGCCCGACCCGTTATTGGTCGGGAAGTTGCGCGAGATAGTGATGCCTACAACGAAGGCGTTGCCAGCGGAATCAACCGCCACGTCCCAGCCAACGTCATTGGTTGAGCCGCCGAAGAGCACTGAATACGCCATGCTGGCGCTATCGGAAGCAAACGCCAGTTTGGTCAGGAACGCGTCCGCGTTGCTTTTGTTTGTTCCATTCCGCAGTGAAAGCAGGCTGGCGTTCGGGAAATCCGGCGGTGTGGCGCGGCCCGTCACATAAATATTTGAGTTCGCATCCAGCGCAAGCCGGAACCCGGTGTCATTGTTCGTGCCACCAAGGTATGTGGAGTAACGCAATGAAGCGCCATTCGTGGGGGCCTGGTTTGGCGCAGCGAGAACAGCAGTGTCGATGACCGTGACAAACGCGTCCAGGGGCACCTTCTTGCCTTTATAGAAGCGCGCCGGGAGAATTTGAGTATTGATGTTGGTTTGCAGCGCTTTCGACGTGACTGGAAAATTCGTGGATGCAGTGTAGCCGGTGATATAGGCAAGCCCGGCCGCATCGGCCGCGATGCCTGTCCCTTCATCCAAATTCGTGCCGCCCAGGTAAGTCGAATACAGCAGAGCAGAGCCGTTGGTCGCGAATTTAGCCACAAATACGTCATTGCTGCCCGCGATCCTCGTTTGCAGCGCCGTGCTCACGGTCACGGGGAAGTTGCTGGAGAAAGTAAAACCGGTGACGTAAGTGTTTCCTATCGGATCAACAGCGATACCGATGCCGCGGTCTGCCAACGTGCCGCCAAGGTAAGTTGAGTAAACGAATCCAGAGCCGGTTTCATTTAGCTCCGACACGAAAGCATCCGTCGCAAAGCTCTCGAAGGTTGGGCTCCGGCCGCCGCCAATCGTCGGGAACACCGCATTGGTGACCGGGAAATCCGGTGAATCAGTGAAACCCGTCACAAAAGCGTGTCCGGCGGCGTCGACAGCCAGGTCGAGCGCGGCATCGCTCTTGGACCCGCCCAGGTAGGTGAAATAAAGCAGGTTGGAGGCGGTGTTATCGAATTTTGCAACAAAGCCATCCCCATTAACGCGTCCGCCCTGAAATCCCTGGCTGAAACCGCCTGGTGGCAATGGAAAGGGGAACTTGGTCGAGATGGTTTGCCCGGCCACATAAACGAAACCATTCGTATCAACTTTGACCGCCAGGGCGAGGTCGCTAGAGTTCCCGCCGAAATAACTCGAATAACTCAGCGATGGATCAATGACCAGCGGCAGGCTGCGGTCGTAATTGCCAATAGAGAACTGCACCGTGCGTGGGCCTTTGAGGACGTATCCGCCAGTTACCGCTTGTTCGGCGCCGCCAATCAGTTGATAAATCGTGGGGCGCGGTTGGATGATCTGGTGGGGACCCAGAGAGATGATCAGGTCACCCTCCGAGTTAAGCTTCAGTCGCGTGACTCCGTCGAAGCGGATCGCAATTACCCCGGGATCACCGCCCGGAGCGACTGTGAAATCGAATTGAAGCTGGTCAGCGCTCCCGTGGTAAACCATTTGGACCCCGGGATAAAGATTATCGACGCGAACTTGCGAGAACGTCGTCACTCCTGCCCGCCAATTCCTGGGATCGTTGCCAATCAGATAGTTAACCTTTGTGGGCATCGGGGCGCCGCCAGTCATCGCCGCGTTTGGATCGGCGCCCACAAAACTCATCCGCACTACCCGCGTGAAAAGTTGCTTTGCCCCGCGCTCTGAATAAAGATCAACGGCACCATTGGCGGCGGCGGCCCGTTGCGCCGCGCGGCCCGTCAGCGTTTTGACTTTGCGCAAGGCCATGAAAGCCTGGTTTGGGTTCAGAAGAAACTGATAGGCCTGGCCGCGAGCAAAGAATTGTGCGCCCGAGTTCGTGGGCGCGGTTTCGAAAAAAAGCGGAACCGTTGCGGCTGACGCGGACGGCTGCGCCGCGCTCGAATGGAAGCACAGGGCAAGGACGAGCAAGAGCAAGGACAATGCGGAGAACCGACGGAATCTCCCAATCGAGGACGAAAACTTGTAGCTCATGCAACTCATGTAACCTTGTAACTCATGCAACTGATGTCATTGAAACTCCCTCGTATAACCAACACCGAACTGGAATTTACCGGAGCTGCCGTTGTGTTCGTCGTGGTGAATCGGGATGCCGTAATCGAGCCGCAGCGGACCGATCGGCAGATTCAAACGCAACCCCACGCCCCAGTTGTCGCTGTAATTGCTGAAATGATAGCTGTACGAACCGCTCTGCACGTCCCCGACATCGTAGAAGAGAGCGAACCGGACGCCGATCCCAGGACCGCGGTCCTTTGATTGTTCGTAGAGTGGAATGCTGTACTCCGCATAACCAAACCAATAGGTGTCGCCGCCAATGGGTTCGTCGAAGCCAGGTTGGCGCGGGCTGATGCCGCGGTATTTGAACCCGCGTAGTGTATTCAGACCACCCAAATAATAACGGTCGTAGAACGGCACATCTTCGGAGGACTCTAGGCTTTGCGCCACTCCCGTCCGCGCCGCGAGTTCGAGCACGTCCCCTGCCCCGAAGCCTCTGAAATATCGCGCCGTTTGAAGGTGCAGTTTGTAAAAGCTCTTATCGCCACCCAAGGGTCCGCCGACAATTTCGCCGGAGAGCTCGGTGCGCTGACCTTTGTTTGGTAAATAGCCGAAGCCCCGCGTATCATAAACGATCGAACTGCGAACCCGCGACAGAAGCGAATGCCCTACTTCGTGCAGAATATCGTTAGGGACGTTCGCGGGGATCTGCGTGGTTGAAGGTGAACCACCAGGCGAACCGGGATCACCAAACGGAGAGCCAGGGCCGGGCACGCCTTTGTTGATTGGGCCATGGAAACCGTCATTGAGAATGATCCCAACATCTTCGAGCGTGTAATTGATGCTCCCGCGCAAGAAATCGCTCCAAAGCGCGCGCTCCAAACCGACGGTGAAACCAGTGCGCTGCTCGTTGTAAATGTCGTCGACGGACTGATAGCTCGCTTCGTGGTGGTAAACTTCCGTCGAGAAGGCAAGTTTGCGGCCCAG
>Ga0308173_10000684_pt1 | contig 15166 bp, 12 predicted proteins | sample PhyPR1_FD_203716 | JGI IMG/M metagenome (GOLD analysis project Ga0308173, IMG submission 203716) | Soil microbial communities from UC Gill Tract Community Farm, Albany, California, United States - DLSLS.P.R1 | ecosystem: Environmental > Terrestrial > Soil > Agricultural land | place: USA...
ACAGGAGGTTCGCGATCGCGCGAACATCCTGATCGTCGACGATCGGCCCGACAAGCTGCTCGTCTACCGGACGCTGCTCGAGGAGTTGCAGCAGAACCTCTACACGGCGTCGTCCGGCGACGACGCGCTGCGACAGGTGCTCGACCGCGACTTCGCGCTGATCCTGCTCGACGTCAACATGCCGGGCCTCGACGGGCTCGAGACCGCCGCCCTGATCCGCAGCCGCAGGAAATCGGCGCACACGCCGATCATCCTCGTCACCGCGGACTACGGCGACGAGTTGCGGATGACGAAGGCGTACGCGCTCGGCGCGGTCGACTACATTGCGTCGCCGGTCGTACCGGAGATCCTGCGCGCAAAGGTGCGCGTTTTCGTCGACCTTTACCTGCTCGCCGAACAGGCGAAGCGGCAGGCGCAGGAACGAATCGCGCTGATCGAGGAGAAGGCGGCACGCGAGGCGGCCGAGCGCGCCTCGCGGCGCCTCGCGTTCCTGGCCGAAGCGAGCGCGACGCTTGCGAGCTCGCTCGATCTCGACGCGACCATGCGAGAGCTGTCGCAAATGGTCGTGCCGCGGTTCGCCGATGTTGCCATCGTGTCCCTCGTGTCGAGCGACGGGCAGGCGGAACGCCACGAGATGGCATGGGCTACGAGCGACACGGCGAATCCGCTGCTGACGGCATCGCTTGGAGCCCTCGGGGATCCGATGCTCGACGAGGCGCTGGCGCGCGTGCGCGACTCCGGCAAGCCAGATACGATCGAGCGCGACCCCGGCGGCCCCCCCGCATCGCGGATTGCACTCCCGCGCGGTCTTGCGGTGCACACGCTGATGCTCGTGCCGCTGCTCGTTCGCGGGCGCAAGCTCGGCGTGCTCGCGCTGGGGCTCGACGACGCGGCCCGCCGCTTCGACGCCGATGCGCTCGCCATGGTGACCGATCTCGCCACGCGCGGCGCCACCGCGCTCGACAACGCGCTGCTTTTCCGCAAGATCCAGGACGAGGACCAGCGCAAGAACGAGTTCCTCGCAATGCTGGCGCACGAGCTGCGCAATCCGCTTGCGCCGATCAGCAATGCCGTGCATATCCTGCGCGTCAGCGAGGACGATGCGTCGAAGATCGCGTGGGCGCGCGAGCTCATCGCCCGCCAGCTCAAGCAGCTGGTGCGCCTCGTCGACGATCTGCTCGACGTGTCGCGCATTACGCGCGGCAAGATCGAGCTCAAGGTCGAGACGGTCGATGTGGCACAAGTGGTCGCTGCCGCAATAGAGACGAGCAAGCCCAACATCGACGCGCAGCGCCATGCGCTGTCGCTGCAGGTTCCCAGCGAGCCGATGCAGCTCGTAGGCGATTTCGCCCGCGTTGCGCAGATCCTGTCGAACGTGGTCAACAACGCCGCGAAGTACACGCCGAAGGGCGGACGCATCTCGCTGTCCGCGGCACGCGAGGGCGACGAGATCGTGTTCCGTGTCCGCGACTCGGGTGTCGGCATTCCGCCCGAGTTCCTGACGAGCATCTTCGACCCGTTCACGCAGGTCGACCGCACGCTTGCGCGCTCGCACGGCGGACTCGGCATCGGTCTCACGCTGGTGCGCCGTCTCGTCGAGATGCAGAACGGCCGCGTGAGCGTGCGCAGCGAAGGCCGCAACCGCGGCAGCGAGTTCACCGTGCGGCTGCCGGCGGCCGAGAGGGCGAAGGCGTCGGCCAGCGAGGCGATCGAAACGCCGGCGATGCATCCGTCGCCTGCAGGCCTGCGCGTGCTTGTGGTCGACGACAATCGCGATGTGGCCGACAGCACGGCCAGCATCATGCGCATGAACGGTTGCGATGTCCATGTCGCCTACGACGGCAAGGCCGCGCTCGAGTCGGTGCAGCGGCTGCGTCCCGACGCGGTGCTGCTCGACATCGGCCTGCCGGCGATCGACGGCTATCTCGTCGCGGAACACATCCGCGCGCAACCCGAGAACGGGCGCACGATGATCGTTGCCGTGTCCGGCTACGGCCAGGAGCAGGACCGCGTGCGCTCGAAGAGCGTCGGATTCGACTACCACGTGGTCAAGCCCATCGACCCGAACGTGCTCGCGGGACTGGTCGGCTCGCTGCGGCTGTCGCGCGACGCCTCGCAAAGCGGATCACCCGCGCACGCCCCGCTGTCGAGCGCGGCCGGCTGACATTGGCGACGCCAGCGACCCGCGCTACCGGAATCGGGCCACCCGGCCTCGCCGATCTTGCCGAGCGCGCATTCGCCCGCGCTGCCGGCTCGCCGTCCACCGAGGGGAACGCCGTGCGCCTGCTGTGCGACGCCCGGGAAAACTTCCCTGCGTGGCGCGATGCGCTTGCGGCGGCGCGCCGCTACATCCTGTTCGAGTCGTACATCGTCGAGAACGATCGCATCGGCCGCGATTTCGCGACGCTGCTCGCGGAAAAGGCGCGCGCGGGCGTCCGCGTGCACGTGATCGTCGACTGGCTCGGGTGCTGGCGCGCGCTGTCGCTCTGGCGGCCCGTTCGCGATGCCGGAGCCGACGTGCGCGTGTTCAACCCGCCCCGGCTTTCGAGCCCGCTCGGATGGCTGTCCCGCGACCATCGCAAGACGATCGTCGTGGATGGCGAAGTGGGATTCGTCAGCGGACTGTGCGTGAGCGAGCGCTGGCTGGGCGATCCGAAGCGGCGGCTGGAGCCATGGCGCGATACCGGTATCGAGATACGCGGTCCTGCAATCGTCGCGCTCGAGCAAGCGTTCGTCCGCGTGTTCGCGGCGTCCGGCGCACCGCTCGATGTCGAAGGATTCGCGGAACCGGGAAGCATTGCGCCGGCCGGCTCGATGCGCCTGCACGTGATCGCGAACGAGCCCAATCTCGCGGGCACGTTCCGCATGGACCTCGTGATCGCGTCGATCGCGCGCCGTCAGCTGTGGCTGACCGACGCGTATTTCGTTGCGACGTCACCGTACGTGCAGGCACTTCGCGCCGCCGCGCGCGACGGCGTCGACGTGCGATTGCTGGTGCCGGGCTCGAGCGACATTCCCGCGCTGTCGCCGCTGTCGCGCGCGCAGTACCGGCCGTTGCTGGAGGCGGGCGTGCGCGTGTTCGAATGGGCGGGCACGATGCTGCACGCGAAAACCGCGGTCGCGGATCGGCGCTGGTCGCGCGTCGGCTCGACCAATCTCAACCTCGCGAGCTGGATGTCGAACTACGAGCTCGATGTCGCGATCGAGGATGCATCGTTCTCCGAGCAGATGGCAACACAGTACGAGGCCGATCTCGGGCATGCGACCGAAATCGTGCTCACCCGGCGCAATCGGGTACGGCGAGCCCCGCAGGGCGTGCAGGAGGCGGGCGCGCACCTGCGCACGCGCCGGGCTGCCTCGGGAAGCGCGGGGCGCGCGGCCGCGGGTGCGTTCAGCGTCGGCAGCGCTCTCGGTGCGGCGCTCACCGACCGGCGCATTCTCGGGCCTGCCGAAGCGGGTCTGCTGTTCCTGATGGCCGCGGTTGCCGTCGTCATCGGTGTCGTTGGCGCGTTGTGGCCGCGCATCCTCGCGTGGCCGGTCGCGTTCGTCGCGTTGTGGTCGGGCACCGCATGGGTCGTGAAGGGCATTTCGCTGCGACGGGGACGCCGAAGCGGTCCGCGCGTGGAGCGGCTCGAGGATGCGATCCCGGAGGCCGGCGCACCTTCCGCGGAAGCGTCACAGTTGCCGCAGCCGCAGGTGCCGCAGCATCGGCAGACGGAGGCCGAGCGCGCGCACGGCGGGCCCGAGCGCGTGCAAACCGAGGCCGAGCGGGCGCAATCTCAGGCCGAGCGGGACCGCATCACGTCGCGATAACGCGCGCGCGCGCTGCGGCGGGCGACGAGTGCTACGCTTTTGTGCGCAAGCTTACTGATCAGGAGCCATCATGAGCGAAGCCGCAACCGTGCAGCGAGCCGGCGTCCGGAGCACGCCGCCGTTTCGGGCCGATCACGTCGGCAGTTTTCTGCGTCCGAAATACCTGCTCGACGCGCGGGAGCAATTCAGAACCGGTGCAATCGGCGCCGCGCGCCTGCGTAGCGTGGAAGACGAAGCGATCCGCGGTATTGTCGCGTTCCAGGAGAATCTCGGCTTGCGCGGGATCACCGACGGCGAATATCGGCGCAGCTACTTCCACATCGACTTCCTTACCCAGCTGCAGGGCGTCGAGACGAAGGGCGGCATTCACGTCAAGTTCCACAGCGCGAAGGGCGAGGTCGACTTCGAGCCACCGGTAATGCAGGTAACCGGCAAGGTTCGCCACGACAAGCCCATCCAGCGTGCCGATTTCGAATTCCTGCGCTCTGTCACATCGCGCACGCCGAAGGTCAGCATACCGTCGCCGACGATGCTGCATTTTCGCGGTGGCCGCAACGCCATCAGCACGGAAGCGTATCCGGATCTCGACCGCTTCTACGCCGACGTGGCGGACGGATACGCCGACGAATTGCAGAGCCTCGGCGATGCGGGATGCACGTACGTGCAGTTCGACGACACGAACCTCGCGTATCTGTGCGACGAGAAGATGCGCGAAGGCGCGCGCAAGCGCGGCGACGATCCGAACGAGTTGCCGCGCCGATACGCGCGATTGATCAATGCGGCGATCGAGCGCCGGCCGCAGGGCATGATCGTATGCGTGCACCTGTGCCGCGGCAATTTCAGGAGCGCGTGGGCGGCGGAGGGCGGGTACGAGCCCGTGGCCGAGGTGCTGTTCAACGAGCTCGCCGTCGACGGCTACTTCCTCGAATACGACGACCCGCGTTCGGGCGATTTCTCGCCGCTGCGCCATGTGCCGAAGGGGAAGACCGTCGTGCTCGGGCTCGTCAGCACGAAGGTGGGCGAGCTCGAATCGAAGGACGCACTGAAGCGGCGCATCGACGAGGCGGCCAGGTTCGTTCCGATGGAGCAACTCTGCCTGTCGCCGCAATGCGGATTCTCGAGCACCGTGCATGGCAACGACATCGCAGTGGAATCGCAGGCGGCGAAGCTGCGGCTCGTTATCGCGACGGCGCGCGACGTGTGGGGCGGCGTGTAGTCGAACATCGATTGCAAGCGCGCGTCGCGCCATTTCGCCGCGCCCGCCGGCTCGGGTTCGACCTTGAATCCGTTCAGCGCAACGTGGCGAGGTAGGCGGCCATGTCCCGTGCGTCCCGCTCCGGTACCCCGAGGTTCGGCATCGCGCCATCCGGCACGAACTGCTCCGGGGCGCGCAGCCAGCGCACCATGTTCTGTGGCGTGTTCTCCAGCACACCGCCGATGAAGCTGTGCATCGCCATCCGGTCGAGCGGCGGGCCCACCGGGGCACTCGCACCGACGATGCCGGGAATTTCGTGGCACGCAATGCAGCCGTGCTGCTGCATCACATGGCGGCCGCGAACGGGGTCGCCCGTCGTCGCTTGGAGCGGGTCGCTGCGCGGACGCTCATCGCCTTCGCGCGGCGCTGCGCGGCGCAACGACTCGGCTCGTGCGCGCAAGCGCACTTCGCGATACGCCTTCGGCGATTCGTACGGCAGCCGTTGCACATAAGCGACGATGGCCCATAGCTCATCGTCGCGCAATCGGAACCCCCAGGCGGGCATCGCGGTCAACTTGAGCCCGTGCTTGATTGTCCAGTAAAGCTGCGGTGCCGGCCATTCGATGCCGGTGTTGGCAAGGTTCGCTGGCAGAGGTCGCAGCCCCAAAGCAAACGGCTCCGGCGCAACGCCGGGCGCGCCGTGGCACCGGATGCATTGGTCATCGTAGAGAGCGCGACCGAGTGCCACTTGCGCAGGATCGCCCAGCGCGGGTGCGTCGATATCGCGGGCATGGTGGATGACGCCACGACGCATCGCCGTTTTCAACAGCCAGAAGACCGGCGCCGTATGTTGATCGGTTGCGGCGATGTCGTAGACGCCCGAGTAGACGAAACCGGCGGCGGCGCCGATCAACGCGAGTGCACCGAGGACGAGGCCGACGAGAAGACGCATCTGATCGCTTCAACGCAGCTGATAGAGATACGCGACCATGTCCGTCGCATCCTGCTCGGTGACGTTCGCGTTCGGCATGCCGGTACCTGGCTTGACGATGTCAGGCGCACGTATCCAGCGGGCGAGCTCCGACGGGGAGTTCGGCAGCACGCCGGCGACGTACACGCGCCGGCCCACACGATCGAGGGAGGGACCAATCGCCGCGTTCGCGCCGCGCACGCCGGGAATCAGGTGGCAGGCGCCGCAGCCGTATTGTTGCAATAGCAATCGACCGCGCGTCGCATCGCCGGTCGCTTGCGGATGGAGCGATGGATCACTGCAGCCGGTGACGGCTGCGGCGATCAACACGGCGCCGAGGAACCTATCGCATCGGATGCGCGGCGCCGCGTGCGTTCGGTTCACGGCCTCGTGCGTCTTGCCTTGCGTCACGACGTGACCCGCAACATCGAGGTTGCGTGCGAGCAGCACCGTGTTTTCACAGGACCTTCGTGCACGCGGGCTCGACATGCACCGAGAATGTACTCCTGAAAGGCGCCGAAGCCAGGCCATCGCAAAGGCGCGCCGGCTCGCCTGCACGGCGGACGTGCAGATGTTTCGGCGTGTTAGAATCGTTGCTTCGCGCCCGTAGCTCAGTTGGATAGAGTACCTGGCTACGAACCAGGGGGTCGTGGGTTCGAATCCTGCCGGGCGCGCCATTGATTCAAATACTTAGGCCAGTTCTCGCGACTGGCCTTTGTGCTTTCCCGGGTTAGTTTGACAAATGCCCCCACCATAAATAAACATGAACGAAGACGAGCGAAACGAAATCGCGCGCGTGATCCGGGAAGTCGCGAAAAAGCGCGCGGATATGCCGCTAACTATTTCGATTGGCGACTGGATCGCGACGCAAAACACCGCACTCTTTCGGCGCGTAATCAAATGAACCCAGCACTTGATCGATTGAATCGACGCGAAGCGCTTCACCTGCAACGGTAAGGCGTCCGATTGCCATGATTTTGGCGACTATGCCATCGCCGTTGCGTTCCAGCGGTCGATCGCGATTTCCCGGATGCGATAGCGTTCTGCCAGTTCGCTCACGCGCTTGCGAATCGTGTCGTAGTCGATCACGTCGCCCTCGGTCGCTTCGATCAAGCCGTCGGCGATCCAGCGGTCGTAAGACACGCGATTCCGCTCCGCACGCCGTCGCACGCCTTCACGCGGAACCCAAAAGTACGGTTTGACGTAGAGCCGGCTCTCGTGAGGCTCTATTTGAGCCGTGAACTGTTATTGTCGCCGAGGCAGGCGCGGTAGCCAAGCCTACGGATTGCAGCTGGTCATCACACCAGCGCCAGCCATCGAGGCGCAGCACGCACCCTCGAAGGGTTGGCCGTTGCTCGTGAGACCGTCCGTCAGCGCGTTCGGTCATAGCCGGCATTCGACTTTCGGAGTCCGCCGTACAGGGCAAGCCGGTTCGTCGTTGAAATGGGTTTGCGACGTAGTCAAAGACCCGCCAAGCGCGACCGCACGGCGCCACCGACCGGGCGTAGTGCCCGCCCAGCGTTGGAATGTGCGCAGGAAAGGACACACTCCGGCGTAACCCAGTGCGGCCGCAACGTCGTCCATGCGGATTGCGTGCATCGAGAGAAGCTCGCGCGCAACCGTAAAGCGAACGTTGTCCAGCGCCTCCTGAAACGTCGTGCCGTGTTGTCTCAGTCGTCGGTTCAGTGTGCGGCGGTTCAAGGCGAGTCGTTGGGCAACATCGTCGCCACCGTGGCGCTCGATCAGCAGCATCAAGCGCAGAGCGCTATACACCCGCGCGATGAGATTGGCGCCGCGCGCATGTTGAACCCGCTTGCGGGCATCCTGCAGGCGGCAAGCGGCCGCTCCCGCGACCGGCTTTCGCATCCACCTGTCAGGGAAGCGCAATGCGCCAACCTCCGAATCGAACCGTGGAGTTACTTTGAAGATGCCGCGATAGGGCGCTATGTCGAGCGGCTTCGCCATGGGAATGAGAACCGCTGAAGGAACCCATTCGCAACCGCACAGCTCACGGACGTAGTTGAAGTTGGCGGCGAGAGCCCTGTTGACAAGTTGATGCGAGCCGACAACGTTCGGGTGATATACGACATATCCGAGCTCTACGGTGTCACCGACGTTGATAAGGTACGTCGCTCCGCCTTCGCTGTCGAGATGCTGATGCTGGCTGAGGCCGTTCAGTGCATCGCCGACGCACGCGCTATTGCGTACCAGTTCACCGACCGCGCCAAGGTCCGAAAGGCACGACATGCGACCGGCAAGAAGACCGAAGTGTGCACAGCCGGTTCGGTGCGCGCATTCCAGCAGGAGCTTTCCGAGGGCGGCATACGGAATCCAGGCATCTTCGTCATCGAACGCGTCGGCAGGCAAGGACGAGCTCTCGAGCATGCTTCCGGCATTGAGCCCAAACTCGCGAATCAGCATTGGAAGGTGCGCGTATCCGCCTACTCGCTGCCCCCACTCGGCTGAGATCGCGTTCGCGCGCTCGACCTGACGCGCGGGGCCACGATCCCAAAGCGACGGGTTGCAGGACGCGGCGGGGTCACCGCGAAAGTGAAGAACGTTCTCGCGGCCGCGAATGCCGCCGGGTTCAAAATCACACGCGGTTCGATCGACCGAACTACACCCGATGCCTGACATCGTCACCGCTCCTTCATCTTCGCTGGTGCCGTAGCATTTCAAGCCGAAGCGCTCCTCGATCGGCGTCGAGAGGGTTGTCGACAACACCCGATGCGAGCGCTTCCATGCTAGGAACTCATGGCGCGCATGCACAATTGGCCTCGGGTCCATTGTCCCCATGGACATTCCTATCCCTGCTCGCCATCGCGGAACGGTGGACGACGTCACCGCCCGACGGCGCCACGTGCATTTAGTGGTAAGTTCCTGATTCGGTGGAACTGCGGTCGTCGCGGCTCCACCCCGATCGCGGAAGGTAGCGGAAGGGCGCAATGCGTCTATGCGGGTATATCGCTGTCTGGCTTGCAATGTCCTTTGCGAGCCTTTCGCTGGCGGCGGAATTGCGGCCCCGCTCGATGCTGGTCCTTCACCCCTCGGATACGAGGGGGCCGTTCTACTACCAGGTGTTCTCGGCGCTACGGTCGGCCGTCAATCTGCGGCCTGGACCTGCGGTCACGATCTACGTGGAGGACCTCGATCTGAGTCGTTTCACGGGCTCCGCGTATGAGGAGAGTCTGCGGGCGCATCTTCGCGTCAAGTACCGTGACAGGCCGCTGGGGGTCGTGGTTGCATTGGGCCCGGCCGCATTGGACTACGCGTTGCGTTGGCGCCCGGAACTCTGGCCGCGCGTGCCGATCGTCTTCGCGATGACCGACGCGTGGACGATCGCTCGGCTGAAGCCCGCCGCTGATGTCACTGGAAACCTTCAGCAGTTGAGGCTCGAGGACATGATGCGGGCCGCGCGCGCGACCGTGCCGGACCTGAAGAGGATTGCGATCGTGGGCGACCGCCTCGAGACCCAGCCGACATTCCGGGAATTCGTGGATGAGATCGCGAGTGCTGCAGCCGAACTCGAGGTCATCGACTTGACGGGTCTGCCGATGAGCGAAGTGCGCAAGCGGGTAGCGACGCTACCCGATCACACGGCAATCCTGTATACGGCGGTCTATTCGGACGGCGCCGGAACCTACTACCCGCCGTCCGACGCGGTCGCGCTGATCGCTGAAACGGCAAACCGACCTATCGTCGTTTGTTTCGAAACCTTTCTAGGGCGCGGCGCGATCGGGGGCTTCGTGGTCATCCCTTCCGCGGTTGGAGAAGCAGCGGCTAAACTCGCGTTACGTGTCATCGACGGGGAAGATGCATCGACAATCCCCTTCTCGACGCCCGACGTGATGCGCCCGATCTTCGACGGACGCGCGCTGCGCCGATGGGGAGTCAACGAATCCAACCTGCCTGAAGGAAGCGAAATCCGCTTCCGTGATGCCGACCTTTGGCAGCAGTATCGGTGGACCATCGTATCCATGGTTGCCATACTGGCGCTGCAAGCGGCGCTGATCATCGGCCTCGTGTACGAGCGTCGCGGGCGGCGACGTGCCGAAATCGAGAGCCGCCAGCGCGCCTCCGAACTCGCGCACATGAACCGGCATGCCACGGCGGGGGAGCTATCGGCGTCGATCGCGCACGAACTCAATCAACCGCTCGGCGCGATCCTCAACAATACCGAGGCCGCAATGGCGATCCTCGAATCCCCATCACCGAACGTGCAGGAGATCAAGGAAGCGCTGGCCGATATCAAGCGCGACGACCAGAGGGCAAGCGAAATCATTTCGCATCTTCGCCGCATGCTGAAAAAGGCACCGACCGACTCTCGCGACATCGACGTCAATGAAACTGTCCGCGAGGTCTTCGTGCTGCTCTCGGCGGAAGCGGCGTCACGCAACGTTGCGTTACGCAACTCACCGGCCAGGCAGACGCTGCGAGCGAGGGCCGACCCGATTCAGCTGCAGCAGGTCATCCTCAATCTGGTCGTCAATGCAATCGAATCGATCGACGACGCCGCGAGCGGCGAGCGCGAGGTTATCAGCGGGACAGCGCTGGTCGACGAACGCTGGGTCGACATCTTCGTCGCTGATTCGGGTCCCGGCATTCCCCCCGACAAATTGACGCGAATATTCGAGCCGCTGTTCACCACGAAAGATCGCGGCATGGGCATGGGATTGTCAATCGCGCGCACGATCGTCGACGCGCACGGCGGTCGCATATGGGCCGAGAACCGAAACGGAGGCGGTGCGATCTTTCACATCCAGCTGCCGCTGGCAAAGGCGCATTAGGCGGTTGGAATGCGTGCCATCGTGCACATTGTGGATGACGATCCGTCATTCCTGACGTCGACCTGCCGCTTGTTGCGTGCATCCGGATATGAGGTCGTGACGTACGGATCGGCGCAGCAGCTTCTGGAGCAGCTGCCCGATGCCGCAAGCCCCGCCTGTCTGCTGCTCGATGTCCAGATGCCCGGTCTTAGCGGTTCCGAGTTGCAGCGTCGACTGGTCGCACTCGAATTCCGTCTGCCGATTGTCTTCCTGAGCGGGTCCAGCGATATTCCGACCAGCGTGCAGGCGATGAAATCGGGCGCCGAGGACTTTTTGACCAAGCCGGTCGAAAGGGACAAGTTGGTCGACGCCATCGAACGCGCGGTCGGCCGCTTCCGGGTGCTGCAAGAGGCCCGCGAGCGCCTGGACGCGTCGCGCCGCCTGCTGGCTACTCTGACTCCCCGCGAACGACAGGTCTTCGAACGGGTCGTGCAGGGAAGGATGAACAAGGAGATCGCCCGTGAGCTGGGCACGTCGACGCGCACCGTCAAGGCTCACCGCCAGAAGGTCATGGAAAAAATGCAGGTGGATCTGCTCACGGACCTCGTGCTGATTGCCGAACGTCTCGGCATCCTCGCGGCGCTGGGTAGGTCGGAGGAATCGGCCGCGCGGCCTGGGGAGCGTTGAACGAACCGAGGTGCGTGCACACCATCCGTTGGTGCAGCGATTCGCTTGACCGTTTTGCCTCTCGGGCGACGTGCCGGCGCGAACCGATGCCCGGGCGCACGTCGAACGGAAGCCGCGCTCCAGGCGCGACGAATACCTTCGCTCTATTGACTTTTTTTGCGAAAGCGCGAGGCTGTCGGCAGCGTCGTCGTTCCCGATGCGAACGGACGCAGACTTGGAGGTTCCCATGGCGCGACGACTACTGTTCCTGGCGATGGTTTCAGCACTCCTGGCGGCAAGCGGCGCGGCGCAGGGCCGAGGAGGCGGCGGGGGCGCGCACGGTGGCGGCGGAGGCTGGCATGGCGGGGGCGGAGGCTGGCATGGCGGGGGCGGAGGCTGGCATGGCGGGGGCGGAGGCTGGCACGGTGGCGGCGGAGGCTGGCACGGCGGCGGAGGCTGGCACGGTGGCGGGGGAGGCTGGCACGGGCACGGATGGTATGGCGGCGCCGCTTTCTACTGGTATCCGTATTGGGGATGGCCATACGGCTGGGGCTACCCGTATGGGTATGGGTACGCTTACCCCTATGCGTATTCGTACGCTTACCCCTATACGTATTCGTACGCTTACCCCGACGCCTACTACGAGCCGGACCCGGCGTACGCACAACCGGCGCCGGCGAGGTACGCCGAATCGCGGCCGCAGACACGATCGGGCGGGAACTGGTATTACTGCACGGCGCCCGCCGGCTATTATCCGTACGTCAACAAGTGTTCGACGGCTTGGGTTGCCGTTTCGCCGCACGACGTGCCCAATGCGGCAAACAGGCCTCAGCCATCGTCGCCCGCACATCCGCGAGGATCACAATGAACTCGAAGGTCTTGGCGATCTCGCTCGCCGGCGCGCTGTCGCTGACAGGCTGCGCAATCGTTCCGACGGCGCCGATGGTGACCGTGCTCCCCGGGTCGGCGAAGGCATTCGATCAGTTCCGCGCCGATGACGGCTACTGCCGCAGCTATGCGTATTCGAGCGTGGTCGGCCCGTCGCAGGCGGCGTCGAACACGGCCGCCGCAAACGCAGTAGGCAGCGCCGCGCTGGGCGCCGCTGCCGGAGCGATCATCGGTTCGGTAACGGGAGACGCCGGTGCAGGCGCTGCGATCGGCGCGGGCACGGGACTTCTGTTCGGCAGCGCCGCGGGTGCGAACACGTTGGGATATTCGTCGTACGCGTTGCAGCGACAGTACGACGGCGCGTACGTCCAGTGCATGTACGCGCATGGGAATCGGGTTCCGGCGCAGCTGGTGTATGGCGGCTCGATGGCCAGCTATCCGCCGCCGCGCTATCGCGGGGCAAATCCGCCGCCCGCGGGTGGCGTGCCTCCCGACTATGCGGCACCCGCCGACCGTGCGCCGCCGGGCTACCCGCCCTCGGACAGCATTCCGCCTCCGGATACTCCGCCGCCGCGGCTGTGATTGCGACATTGACATAGGGCAAGCAGCAGGCGCTGCAGCGACGAACCGAGCCGTCGAAATGCGCCGGACCCTTGCGTACATCGTCGTCGCACTCGCGGCCCTTGTCTCGGGTTGCGCGAGTCTCCCGCCGCTCGAAGGCCGTAGCGAGACCACTGCCTTCGCCGACACGCGCGGCACCACGCTTGGCCAGGCGATCGCTGTGGACGTCGCCGCCCACCCGGGCAAGACCGGCGTCCACGCATTTCGTGATCCCCGCGATGCTGCCGCCGCCCGGATCCTTCTCGCGGCCACCGCCGAGAAATCTCTGGACGTCCAGTACTACATCTGGCATGGAGACGAAGTTGGCTACCTGCTGTTCGAGGCGCTGTGGCAGGCCGCCGAGCGCGGGGTGCGGGTGCGTCTGTTGCTCGACGACCTCAATACGGGCGGGCTCGACGAAACCATCGCCGCCCTCGACCGGCATCCGAACATCGAAGTGCGCCTCTATAACCCGGTCATGCAGCGCAGTGCCCGCCTGCTGAACTTCGTCACCGATTTCACCCGCGTCAACCATCGGATGCACAACAAGTCGTTCACTGCCGACAATCAGGCGGCGGTGGTCGGCGGACGTAACATCGGCAACGAGTATTTCGGCGCAGGCAGCGGTGTCGTGTTCACCGACCTCGATGTCCTCGCGGTAGGTGCCGTCGTACCGGAGGTCTCCAGGGAATTCGACCTGTACTGGAACAGCGCGTCCGCCTATCCGGCCGCAGCCTTCGTGGGTACGGCCGGGCCCGACGCGACCGAGGATCTCGAGGCGAAGTTCACTGCGACGCGCGCGGACCCCGACTCCGTCGCGTACCTCGAAGCGGTACGCACGACACCGCTCGTGCGCGACATCGCCGAACACAGGCTCGCGTTCGAATGGACGACGGCGACGGTCGTGTACGACGGCCCGGAGAAGACGCTCGACACCGGCGACCGGACCGACATCCTTCTGTTCCCCGAGCTCATGCGCCGGATGGGTCAGCCCGAGATGGCGCTCGACCTCGTATCGCCATACTTCGTCCCGGGCGACGCCGGTACCCTTGCACTCGTCGCCCTGGCGCATCGCGGTGTCGCTGTGCGCGTCCTCACGAACTCACTCTCGTCGTCCGACGAGCCGTCGGTGCACGCGGGCTATGCCAAACGTCGACGCGAACTGCTCGAGGCCGGCGTGAAGCTCTATGAGCTGAAGGCGACCGCGGTGCACGATACGGCAAGCACGTTCGAGTTCGCGTCGAGCTCATCATCGGGGCTGCACGCGAAGACGTTCGCGGTGGATCGCAGGCGCATTTTCGTCGGCTCCTTCAACTTCGACCCGAGATCTGCCCGGATCAACACCGAGATGGGCTTCGTGATCGACAGCCCGACATTTGCACGGCAGCTCGCGGAGTACTTCGACACAACGGTGCCCATGGTTGCGTACGAGGTCCGCCTCATGCCGGACGGCCGGAGCCTGGAATGGATCGACCGCAGCACCACGGGTGAGATTCGCTACACGTCCGAGCCCGACACCACGTGGTTCCTGCGCATGAAGATCGGCATCCTGTCAATTCTTTCGATCGACTGGTTGCTCTAGCTTCAGCAAGCGCCGCAGCATCGCCGTGCCGCTGCGGCTCGCCGGAACCATGTACCGATTGTCGCGAATGGCGAAGACGGCTTCGCCGCGGCGCGTGCAGCATGTCCGCGATCAGCCGGTATGCGCAAGTGCCGTTGCGTGAACGCTCGCGTGGCCGGCTCCTCTGCGAAGCGAGGCCGTCATGACGAAGACGCAAAGTGAACTGGGTGCGACGTGGTGGGCGAAGAGCCTCGACGACGTCGACCGGGAGATCGCCCGGCTCGCAACCGTGTGCAACGTCCGGATTCTCGATGCCGGCGTCATCGAGCGCGTGCTCAAGAACGATGAATCCGTGTGCGGATCGAAAAACCCCGTCGGCTTCGGCAAGCTGCGCCAGACGTTGATGATGCACTATCACGTGCGCGAACAGGCCGTGGGCGTTCTGGGGGAGGCACAAACAAGGCAGCTCGTCGCCACGATCGTCGAGTCCCTTCGGGAAAGGATCGGTGAGCGGCTGGGTGGCGAAGGGGCCGCGAAATCGTGAGCCATGCAGGCGGCAGGCCTCTGCCGTGCGGTTGCCCGATGGACGCGACGCTGCATGTCGAGAAAGGTGAAGACGTGGATGTCACGTGCGCAGAACATGGCTCACGCGCCGATCCACGGCAGTGACGCCACTCGTCATTCGCGCCATTCATGGTCTGAAAGGT
>Ga0308173_10000685_pt1 | contig 15164 bp, 16 predicted proteins | sample PhyPR1_FD_203716 | JGI IMG/M metagenome (GOLD analysis project Ga0308173, IMG submission 203716) | Soil microbial communities from UC Gill Tract Community Farm, Albany, California, United States - DLSLS.P.R1 | ecosystem: Environmental > Terrestrial > Soil > Agricultural land | place: USA...
GCTGCGCGGCGACGACGCGCTCTTCGAGCGGGTCTGCCTCGAGGCGTTCCAGTCGGGGCTGTCCTGGATCACGATCCTGCGGAAGCGACCGGCCTTCCGGGCGGCCTTCGCGGGGTTCGCCATCGACGCCGTCGCCGCGTTCACGGCCGACGACGAGGCGCGGCTGATGGCCGATGCGGGCATCGTCCGCAACCGCGCCAAGATCAGCGCCGCCGTCCGCAACGCGCGTGCCGCGCTCGACCTCCCTGAGGGGCTGACCGACCTGCTCTGGTCGTTCGCGCCCGACGGCGCGCGGGCCCGGCCGGCCACCCTGGCCGACGTGCCGGCGACGAGCCCGGAGTCCACCGCGATGGCCAAGGAACTCAAGCGCCGCGGGTTCGTGTTCGTCGGCCCGACGACCGCCTACGCGCTCATGCAGGCCACCGGCATGGTCGACGACCACGTGGTCAGCTGCTTCAGAGCACAACCGGGTCGGTGACCTTCCAGGGGCCCAGCTTGGACCTGGGGCGCGTCATACGGGATCATTGCTGTGGAGCGCACAGCATCGAACGGACGCCGCGATCCGTCCTGCCACCTGCAGGAGCGGCGCGGCCGGCGAAGGAGGCACGCATGGCGGCCATGAAGCCGCGCACGGGTGAAGGTCCCCTCGAGGTCACCAAGGAGGGGCGGGGCCTGGTCATGCGGGTGCCGCTCGAGGGGGGCGGTCGCCTGGTCGTCGAGCTCTCGCCCGACGAGGCGGCCGCGCTGTCGGAGGCACTGAAGGGCGCGACGAGCTGAACACCCGCGCGAGCCTGCCTCCGGGCAGCCCCGCGAACGACGACACGGCCCCGGCCGTCGGCAACCCGCCGGCGACCGGGGCCGCGCCGTTCCCGCGGGTCGATGTCACCGCCGATCTCCCCGTTCTCGGGCCCGACGACGTCCTGGCCGTGCCGGTCGGCAGCGGCGGCGCCCTGCCCGGCTGGCTGACCGCGCCCGCGCCGCCGGTCAGCCCGGAGCTGCTCACCGGAGCGCTGGCCGACACCGGCAACACGGGGAAGGCCGGCGCGATCACCAATGTGCCGATCGCCGGCCGCCGTCCGCGCAGCGTCGTGGCCGTCGGCATCAACTCGGCGACCGTGCCGGACGTGCGCAGCTACGTCGCGACCGCGGTGCGGCGGGCCCAGACGCTGGCCGAGTTCGGCGCCCGCCGGCTGGTCCTGCCGCTGGACAGCTCCGCCTCCCCGGCCGGTGCCGACGAGGTCCGTGCCGCGGTCGAGGCGGTGCTGCTGGCCGGCTACCGGTTCCGCGACACCTCCACGCCCCACCCACCCCGGCTGGACGCCGTCACGGTCGTGCTCGCCGATGCCGGTGACCCGGCGGTCGTCGCCGCAGCGCGTGCCGGCCGGTCCAGCGGCGAGGCGATCGCCTGGGCCCGCGACCTGATCAACACACCGAGCAACGTGAAGAACCCGGAGTGGCTCGCGCAGCAGGCACGCGAGCGCCTCGGCGCGCACCCGCACGTCACCGTCACCGTGCTGGGGCCCGACGAGCTCCGGGCCGGCGGCTTCGGGGGCGTGCTGGCCGTCGGCGGCGGCTCGGCGACCCCACCGCGGGTCGTTATCGCCACCTACCGGCCGCCGTCCGCCGGGCCGGCCCACCCGGTGCTGGTGGGCAAGGGCATCACGTTCGACACGGGCGGGATCTCGATCAAGCCCAACGCGGGCATGCGCGAGATGAAGACCGACATGGCCGGCGGCGCCGCGGTGCTGGCGACCGTCGACGCCGCCGCGCGGCTCGGGCTGCCGGTGGCGGTCACCGCCGTGGTGCCGGCGGCGGAGAACGCGGTGTCCGGCTCGTCGTACCGGCCGTCGGACGTCGTCCGGCACGTCGGCGGTCGCACCACCGAGGTGCTCAACACCGACGCCGAGGGCCGGATGGTGCTCGCCGACGGTCTCGCCTACGCCCGGCTGGAACTGGGCGCGACCGTGCTCGTCGACGTCGCCACCCTCACCGGGGCGATGAAGGTGGCGCTCGGCACGAAGACGGCCGGGCTCTACGCCAGTACCGACGGGCTGGCCGACGTGCTGCGCACCGCGGGCGCCCATGCCGGCGAGCCGCTGTGGCGGATGCCGCTGGCCGAGGAGCATCGCGACCTGCTCGACAGCGCCGTGGCCGACGCCAACAACGCGCCGGGCAACCCGGGCAGCACGACGGCGGCGCTGTTCCTGCAGCCGTTCGCCGGCGACCTGCCCTGGGCGCACCTCGACGTCGCGGGGCCGGCGCGTGCCGGCGGCGACGACGGCGAGATCGTGCGGGGCGGCACGGGCTTCGGCGCACGCACGCTGCTGCGCTGGCTGGAGGCCGGGGCGCCGGTCGAGGGCCCGGTGACGACCGAGGAGCGCTGACCGCAGCTACTCGCCGACGACGCCGTCGATCGCCTCGCGGAGCAGGTCGGCGTGGCCGGCGTGCCGGGCGGTCTCCTCGATGAGGTGCAGCAGCATCCACCGCAGGTCGAAGTGCTCCCCGTTCCGCCGTTTCGCCACCGACAGCTGGTCGAGGCTCTCGGCGCGGTCGACCACCTCCCGGCTGCGGGCGCACGTGTCCCGGTAACGCTGCCGCAGTTCGTCGGGCGTCAGGTCGGCCGCGGTGCGGAACTCGTGGTCGGGGTCGGCGTCCCAGTCGATGCCGGCCCACGGCTCGTCGTCCGGCAGGCCGGAGAAGCGGACCCGGAACCAGGAGTCCTCGACCAGGGCCAGGTGGTTGAGCAGGCCGCCGAGCGTCATGGACGACGGCGGCAGCGGCTGGGCCATCTGCTCGGCGGTCAGGCCCTCGGTCTTGCCCAGCACGGTCTCGCGCTGGAAGTCGAGGAACGCGGTGAGCTGGGCGAGTTCCGGGCCGGAGTTCGGGGGATCGATGCGCATCCGTGGACCCTGGCACGGCGCTACGACGGTTCGGGCAGCTCGCGGCCCGTTCCCGGGACCGGACCCCGCGAGCGATCAGGCCGGGCCGATGAGCCCCGCGACGATCTCCGCCGACAGGGTCACCAGCGGCAGCCCGCCGCCGGGGTGGGCGGTGCCTCCGACGAGGAACAGCCCGGGCACCGGCGACGCGTTGGCCGGGCGCAGGAACGCCGCGCGGGCGCCGTTGCTCGACGTCCCGTAGATCGAGCCGCCGACGCTGCCGGTGTCCCGCTCGAGGTCGGCCGGGGTGCGGGCGACCGACCAGCGCACCCGGTCGCGCACGTCCAGCCCGCGGTGCGCGAGCAGGTCGAGCAGCCGGGCCGCGTACCGGTCGGCGAGGCCGGAGGAGTCCCAGTCGACGCCGCCGACGGGATCGTGCCGTGGCGCGTTGACCAGCACGAACCACGATTCGCTGCCGGCATCGGGCCGCAGCGCCGGGTCGTCGGGCGCGCTCACGTAGAGGGTGGGGTCCGCGACCGGCGCCGGGGAACGGCCGAAGACGGCGTCGAACTCCGCGTCGTAGTCGTCGGGGAAGAGCACCGTGTGGTGGGCCAGCCCCGGCGTGCGACCGCGGAGCGCCAGCAGCAGCACGAAGCCCGACAGCGACGGGGTCGCCCGCGCGAGGTTCCGCCGCGCATCCCGCGTGCCCCGGTGCGGCGGCAGCAGGTCGGCGTACAGGGCGGTCGCGTCGGCGCCGGAGACCACGACCTCGGCCGGCACCACCTCGCCGTCGGCCAGTTCCACCCCCGCGGCCCGGCCCCCGTCGACCAGCACGCGCCGCACCGCCGTCCCGGTCCGGACGACGACGCCGCGCTCGGCCGCCCGCGCCGCGACCGCGAGCGCCAGTTGCCGCAGCCCCCCGCGCACGTACCAGGAGCCGAACGCCTGCTCCACGAACGGCACGGTCGCGAGCACGGCCGGCGCCCGGCGCGGGTCTGAGCCCGAGTACGTGGCGTAGCGGTCGAGCAGCGTGCGCAGGTGCGGGTGCCGCAGGTACCGCTCGCCCAGGCCGCGCAGTGTCTGCCAGGGCGCGATCGTCGCCACGTCGGCGGGCCGGCGCGCCAGCCGGGCGAGCGTCGCCGCGCCCTGCAGCGGCGTGCGCAGGAAGGGCGTCTCGCTGATCCGCCACATCGAGGCGGCCCGCTCCAGCAGGGCCGTCCACTGCGCTCCGGCGTCCCCACCCAGGGCAGCGGACAGGGCGGCGGGGATGTCGCCGGCCGATCCCGGCAGCGCCAGTCGCGTGCCGTCGGCGAACCGGTAGCCCACCGCCGGGTCGAGTCGAACGAGGTCGACCGACTGCTCGAGTGGCCCGCCGGTCGCGGTGAACAGGTCGCGGTACACCTGCGGCAGCGTGAGCAGACTCGGGCCGGTGTCGAAGGCGTGCCCGTCCCGGGCGTACCAGCCCAGCTTTCCCCCGACGTCGTCCGCCTGTTCGAGCACCGTCACCCGGTGCCCGAGCGCGGCCAGCCGCGCCGCCGCGGCCAGGCCGCCGAGGCCGGCCCCCACCACCGCCACCCGCGCCACGTCGCCACGGTAGCCAGTCACCCGGGCGGGTGGACGCGGGTTGTGGACCGATCATCACGGGTAGCGATCGCAGACGAGTATGCGCAGGAAGGGGCCCGCAGATGTCCGCGCGGCGACGAACGGTCGGCATCTCCCTGGTCGCAGCGGCGCTGCTGCTGGGTGGATGCGGCACCGTCTCCGATGACGAGGTGCGAAAGGTGGCGACGACGTTCGCCGCCACTCACGATGCCGACACCCGGTGCGCCCTGCTGGCGCCGGCCACCGTCGCCACGCTCACCGAGCAGGAGTCCTCGACCTGCCCCGACGCCATCGGCAAGGTGCGGCTCGGCAGCGGGCGCCCGGTGGCCGTCCAGGTGTGGGGGGAGGAGGCGCAGGTGAAGCTGACCGACGACACGCTGTTCCTGACGCGGACCCCGCACGGGTGGCGGGTGATGGCGGCAGGCTGCAGGTTCCGCAGCGAACAACGGCCCTACGACTGCCAGCTGGAGGGATCGTGAGACACGTCCGGGCGGTGTACGTGACCTATCTCGTCGTGATCCTGGCCGGCGTCGGCTACGCGGTCACGCTCGGGCTGCTGGGGCGGTGAGCACGTCGATGGCATCGGGAAGCGGGCGGCTGCGGGGCCTGAAGGAGAACGAGCTGAGCCTCGTCTTCGGCGGCCTGTTCCTGGCCACGCTGCTGGGACAGGCGTTCTCGGGGCTGGCCGAGTTCAACGCCCAGCGGCTCACCGACGGACTCGCGCAGGTGTCGCTGCTGCGCTACGTGACGTCGTCATCGTTCGCCGTCGACGTGATGGAGAACTGGCAGTCGGAGTACCTGCAGTTCTTCCTCTACATCTTCGCGACCGTCTGGCTGATCCAGCGCGGCTCCTCGGAGTCGAAGGAAGCCGGCGACTCGGGACCCGAGAGCGACCGGGCCCAGCGGGTCGGGCGCTTCGCCCAGGAGGACTCGCCGGCGTGGGTGCACGCCGGCGGCTGGCGCGCCACGGTGTTCTCGCGCTCCCTCGGACTCGTGATGGCCGGCTTCTTCCTGCTCACGTGGTCCGCGTCGTCCGTGGCGGGCTGGGCGGCGTTCAACGGCGACCAGCTCCGCAATCTGCAGGACCCCGTCAGCTGGCCCGGGTACCTCCTCGAGGCCGACTTCTGGAACCGCAGCCTGCAGAACTGGCAGTCGGAGATGCTCGCCGTCGGGTCGATGGCGATCTTCGCCGTCTACCTGCGCCAGCGTGGCTCACCGGAGTCCAAGCCGGTGGGTGCGCCGCACGACGCCACCGCTGCGACCGGGTGACGACGGGGAGACAAGTCGCCTTGTCGTGATGTCGGGACGGCGACCGGTGCGAGACTGCGCGGGTGAGCACACCCGGACGGCGGATCGACCTCAACGCCGACCTCGGCGAGGGCTTCGGCATCTGGCGACTCGGCGACGACGACGCGCTGCTCGGTGTCGTGAGCAGCGCGAACGTCGCCTGCGGCTTCCACGCCGGCGATCCCTCGACCATGCGCCGGGTCTGCCTCGGGGCCGTCGCCGCCGGCGTGACGATCGGCGCCCAGGTCTCCTACCGCGACCTGACCGGGTTCGGCCGCCGGTTCATCGACGTCGACCCCGCCGAGCTCACCGACGACGTGCTCTACCAGCTCGCTGCCCTCGACGGCATCGCCCGGGTCGCGGGCGGCCGGGTCGGCTACGTGAAGCCGCACGGCGCCCTCTACAACGCCTCGGTCGGCCACGAGGGTCAGGCGCTCGCTGTCGTCGAGGCCGTCGCCGCCTACGACGCCACGCTGCCGGTGCTCGGCCTGCCCGGTTCGGCGCTGCTGCGCGCCGCGGCCGCCGCCGGGCTGCGCACGGTGGCCGAGGGTTTCGCCGACCGCGGCTACACCCCGGAGGGCACGCTGGTGCCGCGCGACCGCCCCGGGGCTCTCGTGCACGACCCGGCGGTCGTCGCCGAGCGGGCCGCGCGGATGGCCGCCGACGGCGTCGTGGTCGCGGTCGACGGCAGCGTGGTCGCCGTCGAGGTCGACTCGGTGTGCGTGCACGGGGACACCCCCGGCGCGGTCGAGCTGGCCCGTTCCGTGCGCACGGCGCTGGAGTCGGCCGGCCTGACGGTGGGCACGTTCGCCCGCTGAGCCCCGGTCAGTCGCCGGGCAGCAGGTCCATCGGGCGCACCTCGCCGACGAGCACCCGCGCGGCGAGGTCGTCGACCGACCTGCCTGTGCCGTAGGCGTGCAGCCGCAGCAGCGAGAGCGCGGCCGGGGTGTCGATCTCGAGGTCGACGCACACCTTGCCGAGCGCCTCCCAGACCGCCGCCCGACGCTGCGGGACGGGGCCCTGCAGCCACGCGGGGCCTTCCGCCGGGGTCCAGTTCGACCACACGGCCGCCTCGCTGAGCGCCGTCGTCACGATCTCGCCGACGGCCATCGCCTCGAAGACGTCGAGGTCGGTGACCTGCGCGGACTTCTCGAAGTAGAGGTCGATCGCGCCGGCGCCGGCGAGGGCCGGCTGCAGCGGGAGGGCGACCACGGCGCGGTACGGGGTGCCGCCGACGAGCAGGTCGCTGAACACGGGCCAGCGCCGGCGGAGCTCCTCCTCGTTGGCGAACACCGGCATCCGGGTGTTCTGCGAGGTCATGCACGGGCCCTCGCCCACGGTGAACTGCAGCCGCTCCGCGTCGGCCGCGGGCTCGGAGCTGGCGCCCAGGGGCACCCGCTGCTGGGCGCCGTCGACCAGGCTGATCCCGGCACCGTCGACCGGCAGCAGCCGGGCACACGCGCGGGCCAGCCGGACGGGCAGCAGCTCGGGCCCGTCGAGCGTGGGTTCGGTGACCTCGGCGAGCGCGGTCTCGAACTCTTCGGCGATGGACACACCCCATGGTCCGTCGTCGCCGGGGGTTCCGCAGGTCGCGTCGTTGCGCGGTGGCCGATCATGGCGGCATGGAGCGGGACGCGTCGGCCGAGGTGCGACGCGCCGTGCTGCCCTACGGCGACCGCGGCCTGCTGGTCGAGGTAGCCGATCTCGCCGCCGTCGCGGGCATCCGCGCGGCGCTCGAGCGCGCGCCGCTGCCGGGCCAGCTCGACCTCGTGCCGGCGGCCCGCACGCTGCTCGTCGTCCTCGACCGGGCGCCGGCCGAGAGCGACCTGGCCCGGCTGAAGCGGCTCGAGCCGGCCGCTCCCACCACCGACGCCGACGTCCGGACCGTCGAGCTCGCCGTCGTCTTCGACGGCCCCGACCTGTCCGAGGTGGCTGCCCTGACCCGGCGCTCGGTGCCCGCCCTCGTCGAGGCACTCACGACCGCGGAGCTGACCGTCGCGTTCGGCGGGTTCGCGCCGGGGTTCGGCTACCTGGCCGGGCTGCCCGACGACCTGCACACGCCCCGCCGGACGACGCCCCGCACGCGGGTACCCGCCGGCGCCGTGGGCCTGGCCGGACCGTTCGCCGGGGTCTATCCGCGGTCCTCGCCGGGTGGCTGGCAGCTGGTCGGGCGCACCGACGCCGTCCTCTTCGACGCCGAGCGCGAGCCGCCGGCCCTGCTCACCCCGGGCACCCGGGTGCGGTTCCGGGAGGTGCGGTGACGTGCTGACCGTGCTCACGCCCGGCCCCCTGGCCACCATCCAGGACCGCGGCCGCCCCGGCTGGGCCGCCATCGGGGTGCCGCGGTCGGGTGCCGCGGATCGCAGCGCCGCCGACCTCGCCAACCGGCTCGTCGGCAACGACCCCGCGGCAGCCACGGTGGAGGTGACCGCCGGCGGCCTGCGGCTGCGCGCCGAGCGGACGGTCCTGGTCGCCGTCACCGGCGCGCCCGCGCCCCTGGACGTCGACGGCCGCCCGGCGCCGCCCAACGCGCCCGTGACCCTGCGCGCCGGGTCGGTGCTCAGGCTCGGGCTGCCGCCGGTCGGGCTGCGGAGCTACCTCGCCGTCCGCGGGGGAGTGGACGCCGTGCCGGTCCTCGGCTCGCGCAGCACCGACACCCTCTCCGGGCTGGGGCCCGGCCGGCTCGCCGAGGGCGACCGGCTGCCGGTGGGCACGCTCGCGGCCGACGAGCCGATCGTGGACGTTGCCCCCGTGCGGGCGCCGTCGTCCCGTCCGGTGCTGCGGGTGCTGCCCGGGCCCCGTCGGGACTGGCTGGTCGCGGCCGCCTGGGAGGCGCTGGTCGCGGCGGAGTGGACGGTCACGGCCGACAGCGACCGCGTCGGGCTGCGGCTGGCCGGGCCCCGCCTGGAACGGGCGAGGGACGGCGAGCTGCCGAGCGAGGGGCTCGTGCCCGGCGCGCTGCAGGTGCCGCCCGACGGCGCCCCCGTGCTGTTCCTCGCCGACCACCCGGTGACCGGGGGCTATCCGGTGCTCGCCGTCGTCGCCTCCGCGGACCTGGGGGCGGCCGCGCAACTGCGTCCCGGCGACCGACTGCGCTTCCGGCGCTGACGGCTCACTCGGGCGCGCGGACCGGCAGCACCACCGGCCCGTTGGCCGCCGCGACGATCTCGGCCCGCGCCCCGTAGTGGGTCTGCAGCGCGGCGGCCGTCAGCACCGTCGACGGCGGACCCTCGACGGCGACCCCGCCCCCCGACAGCAGCGCCAGCCGGTCGGCGTACTGCCCGGCCAGGGTCAGGTCGTGCAGCGAGCTGAGCACGGTCAGGCCGTCCTGACGGCGGAGCCGGTCGATCAGCTCGAGCACCTGCTGGGCGTGCCCGAGGTCGAGCGCGGCGGTCGGCTCGTCGAGCAGCAGCACGCGGGGCTGCTGGGCCAGCGCCCGCGCGAGCACGGCCCGCTGCTGCTCGCCGCCGGACAGGGTGCGCAGCAGCCGGTCGGCCAGCTCGGCGAGGCCGAGCCGGTCCATCACGTCCTCGACCACCTGCCGGTCGACCGGGCGCGGCGGGGCGAGCAGCGCGCGGTGCGGGGTGCGGCCGAGGGCCACGTAGTCGCGGGTAGAGACGGCCTCCGGCAGCACGGGCCGCTGTGGTGCGTAGGCCAGCTCCCGGGCGCGTTCCCGGCGCGGCATCCCCGTCGTGTCGACACCGTCGACGCGGACCAGCCCGTTGTGGGCCTGAAAGCCGAGGATCGAGCGCAGCAGCGTCGACTTGCCGGAGCCGTTGGGCCCGATCACCGCGAGCCAGCCGCCGGGCTCCACGGTGAGCCGGACGTTGTCCAGCACCCGGGTGCGCCCGTAGGCGGCCGACAGCCCGACCACCTCGACGCGGGCGCCGCGGGTGCTGCGGGGTGCGGTGGGGTCCGCCTGCCGGCTCATCGGCGCCGCGCTCCCATCCACAGCAGCCCGGCGAAGAACGGGGCGCCGATGAAGGCGGTGACCACGCCGAGGGGCAGTTCCGCCGGCGCCAGGACCACGCGGGCGACCATGTCGGCGAGCACCAGGAAGGCGCCACCGGTGAGCAGCGAGACCGGCAGCACGAGGGCGTGCGAACCGCCGACCAGCCGCCGGGCGATGTGCGGCACGATCAGGCCGACGAAGCCGATGAGCCCGCTCACCGCCACGGCCGACGCGGTGGCCAGCGACGCCGCGAGGATCACGATCAGCCGCAGCCGGCCGGGGTGCACGCCGAGCGACCGCGCCTCGTCGTCGCCGACCGCGAGCACGTCGAGCGCGCGGCCGCAGAGCAGCAGGACCAGGCACGCGACGCCGAGGTAGGGGAGCACCAGCAGCACGTCGGACCACTGCGCCCGGCCCAGCTGCCCGAGCAGCCAGCCGTAGACCGCGCGGAGGTCCTCGGAGTGCTGCTGCTGCACGAGGGTCTGCCCCGCCGCCAGGAACGACGCGACCGCGACCCCGGCGAGCAACAGCGTCGCGCTCGACGAGCCACCGGTCGCCGTGCCCAGGGCGAGCGCGGCCCCGACCCCGACGAGCGCGCCCACGAAGGCGGCCAGCGGCACGATGCCCACCGGGCCGATCGACTGCGCCGGCGAGTACGCGATGACGAGCGTGGCGCCGAGGCCCGCGCCGGCGGCCGCACCGAGCAGGTACGGGTCGGCCAGCGGATTGCGGAAGACGCCCTGGTAGGCCGCACCGGAGATCGCCAGCCCGGCACCCACCAGGGCGGCGAGCAGCACCCGGGGCAGCCGCAGCTGCAGCAGCACCGCCGCGTCGCTGCCGACCAGGCCGGCGTGCAGGTGGATGCCGACGACCCCGAGGGCCCGGTCCAGCAGGGTGGTGACCACGGCCCCCGGCGCCAGGGGGACGGCCCCGACCGCGACCCCGGCCAGCAGGGCGAGCAGCAGCGCCAGCGCGGTGCCACCCAGCGCCAGCACCGTGCGGCGCCGCCGCCGGGCCGGCGGGGGACCGGCGGACGAGCGGTCCGCCCGCCGGTGCCCCGCGGTCGTGGTCATGGCCGTCGTCCGCTCAGCCGCGCAGTTCCTGCGCGATCGACTCCACGAGGTCGGCGACCCGGGGGCCCCAGCGGGAGGCGACGTCGTCGTTGAGCTCGAGGACGTGGTGGTCCTTGACGGCGGGCACCGTGTCGAACGCCGGGCGCTTGGCCACGATGGCGGCGGTCTGCTGGCAGCAGACGGTGTCGGCCAGCACGATCAGGTCGGGCTTCTGGCCGACGACGTACTCCGCGGACAGCTGCGGGTAGCCGCTGCCGGCCTTCGGGGCGCCGTCGGCGATGTTGTCGAGCCCGAACATCTTGTAGATGCCGCCGATGAAGGTGGAGCTCGTCGCGGAGTAGTAGGTCTGGTCGAGCTCGTGGTAGACCCGCTCGCCCTTGACCGTGGCCGGGACGGACGCGACCGCCTTCTTGATGCGGGTCTGCATGTCGGAGACCACCGCGCCGGCCTTGTCGGGGTGCCCGGTCGCGTCGCCGAGCGTCTCCAGCTGGCTGTAGCTGTCGTCGAGGGTCTTGGCGGCGGTCAGCTGCAGCGTCGGCACCTTCAGCGCGGCCAGCGACTTCACGATGCCGTTCAGGTCGTCACTGAGGACGACGAGGTCCGGCTTGTACGCCACGATCGCCTCGGCGTTGGGCGTGAACGCCGACAGCTTCGTGATCGGCGCCGTCGTCGGGTAGTTGGAGGTGCTGTCGACGGCCTTCACCTGGGACCCCGCGCCGATGGCGAAGAGCATCTCGGTCGCGGTGGCCGACATCGACACGATGCTCTTCGGCTCGCCGGGAAGGGTGACCTTGCCGTTCGCCCCGCTGACGGTGACCGGGAAGTGCGCCCCGGCCGCGGTGGGCGAGCCACTCGCCGCGGCGGAGTTCGAGGAACCGGAGCTGCCGCAGGCGGTGAGCGCCAGCAGCAGTGCGAGCAGCAGGGCGGTGAGGGCGGCTGTGGACCGCCTCGGCCGACGGGGGGAGCGGAACACAGAAAGCCTCCATGCAGAGGCGGAAGACATCGCCCACGAGCCACTCAGGCTCCATGCGCGACCCTTACCGCGAGGGTCGGTGACATGACGCAGGGCAGGCGATCTGGCTCGGGCCACCGGTGGCCTTCACAGTTGCGGGACAGCGCCGGGTTCGCACCGGACTTCGCTGCCGCTCCGTCACCGGCCCCGGGGGCCGGCGGGTGCAAGGTAGCAGGGCCGCGCCGGGCAGCGGCAGCCGCGGACGACGGGGAGGTCAGCCGCGGGCGGCGAGGACGCCGGAGTAGACCTCGACGGTCTGCTGGGCGATCGCCGGCCACCCGAATTCGGCGAGCACCCGCTCGCGCCCGGCCGCCCCCATCGCCGCCGCCCGCGCGGGGTCGGCCACCAGCTCGGCGATCCGGGCGGCGAGCCCGGCCTCGAACGTCGCGACGTCGTCGGGGTCGTAGGGCACCAGCAGGCCGGTGCGCCCGTCGGCGACCACCTCGGGAATGCCGCCGACGGCGCTGGCGACCACGGCCGTGCCGCAGGCGGCGGCCTCGAGGTTGACGATGCCCAGCGGCTCGTACACCGACGGGACGACGAACACGGTCGCTGCGGTGATCAGCGGCACGAGCTGCTCGCGCGGCAGCATCGCCTCGATCCAGACGACCCCCGTGCGCTTCTTCTGCAGCTCCGCGACGGCGTCGGCGACCTGCTGCCGCTCGCCCGGGGTGTCGGCCGCACCGGCGCACAGCACGAGGCCGACGTCGGCCGGCAGCTGCTCGGCGGCCGCCAGCAGGTGCATGACGCCCTTCTGCCGGGTGATCCGGCCGACGAACAGGGCATACGGCTGCTCGGGGTCGACCCCGAGCCCGCGCAGCACCTCGGGGTCGTCGACCGGGTGGTAGGCATCGGCGTCGACCCCGTTGCCCACGACGTGCACCCGGGCGGGGTCGAGGTCGGGGTAGGCGTCGAGGACGTCGGCGCGCATGCCGTGGCTGACCGCGATGACCGCGTCGGCGGCCAGGTACGACGTCCGCTCGGCCCAGGAGGAGAGGCGGTAGCCGCCGCCGAGCTGGTCGGCCTTCCACGGCCGTCGCGGCTCCAGCGAGTGCGCGGTGACGACGTGCGGAACGCCGTGCACGAGCGAGGCGAGCAACCCCGCGGTGTTGGCGTACCAGGTGTGCGAGTGCACCAGGTCGGTGCCGGCGAGCGCTGCCGCGATCTCGACGTCGACCCCGAGGGCCTGCAGCGCCCCGTTGGCCTCGGCCAGACCGGCCGGGACGGCGTGCCCGGTCGCGTCGGACCGCAGCCCGCCGAAGCAGTGGACGTCGACCTCCGGCCCGCCCGGCAGCGAGCGGAGCGCGGCGACGAGGTGCTCGACGTGCACCCCGGCGCCGCCGTAGACGTCCGGCGGCCACTCACGCGTCACGATGCCGATGTGCACGGCGTCACCCTAGGGGGCGGAACGAGGGAGGTGGGTGCGGCGGTGGACGCCGAGAACGGCTACGTTGCGTGACATGCGTGGCGGTCCACATGTTCTCGGCATCGTCCTGGCCGGCGGTGCGGGCAAGCGGTTGGCCCCACTGACCGACGACCGCGCCAAGCCGGCGGTCCCGTTCGGGGGAAACTACCGGCTCGTCGACTTCGTGCTGTCGAACCTGGTGAACGCCGAGATCCGGCAGATCGCCGTCCTGACGCAGTACAAGAGCCACAGTCTCGACCGGCACATCACCCAGACCTGGCGCATGTCGTCGCTGCTCGGCAACTACGTGACCCCGGTGCCGGCCCAGCAGCGGCTCGGCCCGCGCTGGTACACCGGCAGCGCCGACGCGATCTTCCAGAGCCTCAACCTGATCCACGACGAGAAGCCCGACATCGTCGTCGTCTTCGGGGCCGACCACGTCTACCGGATGGACCCGGGCCAGATGGTCGACCAGCACCTGCAGACCGGCGCCGGGGTGACCATCGCCGGCCTCCGGGTGCCGCGGCGGGAGGCGACCGAGTTCGGCGTCATCGACGCCGCCGCCGACGGCAAGGTGCGCGGGTTCTTGGAGAAGCCGGCGGACCCGCCGGGTCTGCCGGACTCGCCCGAGGAGAGCTTCGCCTCCATGGGCAACTACGTGTTCACCACCGAGGCGCTCCTCGACGCGCTCCGCCGGGACGCGGCCGACGAGTCGTCGGTGCACGACATGGGCGGCTCGATCATGCCGATGCTGGCCGACGCGGGTGACGCCTACGTCTACGACTTCTCGACCAACGTCGTCCCCGGTGCCACCGAGCGTGACCACGGCTACTGGCGTGACGTCGGCACCATCGACGCCTACTTCGACGCCCACATGGACCTCGTGTCGGTCACGCCGGTGTTCAACCTCTACAACAACCGGTGGCCGATCTACACGCTGCCGCCGCAGCTGCCGCCGGCCAAGTTCGTGCTCGGAGGCCGCGCCGAGGAGTCGATGGTCAGCGCCGGCGCGATCATCGGCGGCGGCTCGGTGCACAACAGCGTCATCTCTCCCGGGGTGCGCGTCGAGCGCGGCGCCCGGGTGGAGGACAGCGTCCTGATGGACGGCGTCTACATCGGCGAGGGCGCCTACGTGCGCCGGGCAATCCTCGACAAGAACACCGTCGTCCCGCCGTGGGCCCGGATCGGCGTCGACCACGCGGCCGACCGCGAGCACTACCACGTGAGCGCCGGCGGCGTGACCGTGCTCGGCAAGGGCGCCCGCGCGATCGTCTGACGACAGCGGCGGGAGCATCGCAGCGAGGAACGAGCGAGGAGCGGACCGGCGCGCGGAGTCAGACCGGAGGCACCGTCTGACGACAGTGGCGGGGTCAGCCCCGCTTGGTCGCGAGCAGCAGCCCGGCCCCGATCGGCAGGATCGCCGACAGCAGGGTCTCGTCGTCGCGGACCGTGCGGGACACCTCGCGCCAGGCGACGGTCTGCGGATCGCGCGCCGTGCGGTCGGCGATCCGGCCGCCCTCGAGCAGCCCGTGGCAGGCCAGCGTGCCGCCGACCCGCACCAGGTCGAGCAGGCCGGGCAGCTGCCCGGCGTACTCCCGCGGGGGCCCGGCGCAGACGACCATGTCGTAGGCGCCGGAGGAGAGCCGGGGGAGGACCTCGGCGGGGGTGCCGAAGATCAGCCGTGCGCGGCCGGTGGGGATGCCGGCCTCGGCGAACGCGCGCCGGGCGGCACGCAGCTGCTCGGGGTCGCCGTCCAGGGCGGTGAGGACGCCGTCGGTGCGCATGCCGCGCAGCAGCGACAGCCCGGTCACCCCGCCACCGCTGCCGATCGAGACGACCGAGCGGGCGCCCATGCCGGCCGCCAGCACGGTGAGTGTGGCGGCGACCGCCGGCTCGACGGGCCGGGGCCCGGGCAGGTGGACCGCGCGCTCGCGGGCGGCCACGGTCTCGGGGG